>NHCFC00100__coassemble_1586_pt1 | contig 22858 bp, 21 predicted proteins | sample NHCFC00100__metabat2_low_PE_019 | metagenome-assembled genome bin NHCFC00100
TAAGTGTCTGCCTCATAGCAAAAGTCGATTTTTGTCACATGTGCCTTCCTGCAGTAGGGAAGCAGCTGTTTATAGACACTGTCGCCTCCGATCACATAGACCTCATCCGTGTCATATTTTTCCACTTCTTTTAAAACATCTTCCACGCTGTGCAGGATGACTGCATCCTTTGCTTTATAATTTTTATCCCTTGTAAGGACAATGTTTACCCGGTTCTTTAAAGGGAGTCCTCCCGGGAAGCTTTCCAGGGTTTTCCTCCCCATAACCACTACCTTCCCCGTGGTCGTAGTCCTGAAAAATTTCATATCTGCAGGGATGCTCACCAGCAGCTTATTGTCTTTTCCAATGCCCCAGTTTGCATCGGCAGCTACGATCAAATTCATTCTTTAACTCCTCCTTATCATGCCTGATTCCTCTATACAGCAATGGGAATATTTTTCATCTGCTCCCCTGCCTGATAATTCTCTACTCTCAGATCATCTGTGGTAAATGCATAGAAATCTTTGATCTCCGGATTCAAAGAAACCTTCGGTGCGGGATATGTCCTGCGCCCGATCAGCTCCTCGATCACCGGCACATGTCTGTCATAAATGTGGGCATCTGCGATCACATGGACCAGTTCTCCTGGGATCATATCATTGACCTGGGCTACCATCATCAGAAGAATGGCATACTGGCATACATTCCAGTTATTGGCAGCCAGGACGTCCTGGGAACGCTGGTTCAGGACCCCGTTTAATACCAGGCGGTCACTGTCTCTTTCCCTGGTTACATTGTAGGTCATGCTGTAACAGCAGGGATCCAGCGCCCCGCTGTGGAGATATTCAAATTGATACAGATTGGTCATGATCCTTCTGCTGTAGGGATTCTCCTTCAGCTGCTTCAGCACATAATCCATCTGGTCTGTCTCTTCTCCTTTATAAAGAAATTTCCGTCCCACCACATCACCATAGCAGGTGCCGATAGAACCGTTTTCATCTGCCCACGCATCCCAGATATGAGCATGGAGATCATGGATATTATTGGATTTTCTCTGATAGATCCAGAGTATCTCGTCCATGCAGGTTTTCAGCGCTGTCTTTCTCAAAGTCAGGGCAGGAAATTCTTTTCTCAGATCATAGCGGTTTACTACTCCGAAACGTTTGATGGTATAGGCATATTCTCCGGTATCTTCCCATTTGGGACGTACCTTCTCACCTTTGGTATCGGTTCCGTTATCCAGGATATCCCGGCACATCCGGATAAATAAATCATCTGCTAAGCTCATACTCTTCTTTCCTTTCCGTTAAAAAGCCGGGACCTGACGTCTATCCACCAGGGATACGACGTCAGGTCCCGGCAGTTTGTATCTGCCGCATCGCGCAGTCATGATACCATGGTCACTAATCAAGTGTTCCCATTATACCACGGCTTTGCCCCGCGGACAACCCTGCTCCCGGGAATCCTTTAGAAAATTCCGCAGGAGGTAATGAAGATACAGAAGATCAGCACAGGGATCACAAATTTTACCAGCACAGACCATACCGGCGCCAGCCGGAAAGAAACCTTTCCGCTATTGGTAATTTCGTTTACAGCACTCTTAGTTTTCCAGATCCAGCCGATAAAGATACATGCCAGGATTCCTCCGATGGGAAGGGATACATTGGACACCAGATAGTCTGCCAGATCGAAAAATCCCTTTCCCCCGATCTTGATATCGCTCCAGATGCCAAAGCTTAAAGCACAGGGGATCCCTACAAGTGTGATCAGAATACTGGAAATCACCGCAGCCTTTGCCCTTGCGGTATGGAAGGTATTGACAACAAAAGATACCACTACTTCCAGATAAGCAATACTGGTAGATACTGCCGCAAATAATACTAAAATAAAGAAAATAATTCCGAAAATACGTCCTCCCGGCATCTCTCCGAATACGGTAGGAAGTGTCTGGAACATCAGGCTTGGACCGCTTTCCGGGTCAAATCCAAAGGCAAATACAGCCGGCAGGATAGCAAATCCCGCGATCATGGCAACCAGGGTATCAAAGAAAGCAATATATCCTGCGCTTCCCACGATTTTCTGGTCTTTTCCCAGATATGCGCCGTAGGTAATGGTAGCGCCGGTGCCTAATGACAGAGAGAAAAATACCTGTCCCAAAGCAGCAAGAAACGCACCTGGCGTCAGCTTTGAAAAATCCGGTTTCAGGAAAAATTCAATTCCGGCTCCTGCCCCCTGCAGCGTACAGGAACGAACCACGATCACCAGCAGGCATACCACTAAAAGGGGCATCATAACCTTGCAGGAACTTTCAATTCCCTTCTGAACACCTCTTACAACGATCAGCACAGTAATTGCCATAAAGATGATATAATATACGATCTGGCTTCCCGTATTGGAAGTAAAGCCGCTGAAAAATTCTGCGCCCTGGTCGGATGCGCCTGTGGCAGAAGCAAAGATATAGCGGATCACCCAGCCGCCCAGCACTGCATAGTATGACAGTCCGATAAAGCTGGTGATAACTGCCAGCACACCAACCCCGCCCCATTTCGGATTCAGTGCTTTATAGCTTCCGAAGGCATCCTTTCCTCCGGCACGTCCAATGGTAACCTCTGCAATGATCATGGGAATACCCACCAGAAAAATGCAAAGCAGGTAGACCAGTACAAAAGCGCCTCCTCCGTTTTCACCTACCAGCATGGGGAATCTCCAGAGGTTTCCCATACCTACAGCAGAGCCTGCGGCAGCCATAATAAAACCAAAACTGCCTGACCACTGCACCTTTGTACTGCTTTTTTGTGTCTGTTTACTCATAGTCTCCTCCTTTTCCGGCTCTGAAATGAAGCCCCAGGGGTTCTGCGCCGGTTTGCGCTGGTTTGCCCCCTGTTATCTGGTCTTCCGAAGCGTTTTATGCTTATGAAAGCAGCCGCTTTCCCCTCAGCATAAAAAAAGCCCTCGTCCTTATCCCGGAATCCTGAAAATTCCGATCATAAGGACGAAGGCTCTGCTTCGCGGTACCACCTTACTTTATCCCTGCCTTACAGCAGAGACCTCTGCGGGTACGGGAATATCCTCTGACCATTCCTTATACCCCGGCGCTGTAATGGGCGCTCCCATCGCAGCCTGTACACGGTCTCCCATGCAGTCGGTGCGAAGCTCCAAGACCATCTTCCATAAGATTTCCCATACTTCTTTCCACCCTCCGAAGCTCTCTGGAACGGTTCCTCAAATGTACTCTTCTCTTCATTGCCGTCTCTTGTTCATTTCTGATACTCAGTATAAAACGCCTGTGCCTGTCTGTCAAATGCAATTTTCAAAAAACAGAAAAGCTTTACAAGCTGCACAAAAAATGTTACTCTTTTCAGGTAAACTGTATAGGGCTTTTCCTTTAAGAAAGGACGATTTGCATGAAAAAATTAATGATTTATCTACTGAAACCTTTTTCGTTTCTCCCGGCACTTGCCGTTATGTATATGATCTTTACCTTTTCCAGCCAGACCGGTACCGATTCCGGAAACTTAAGCTACAAAGTCAGCTACGGCATCGTCACGGCTGCTGACCGGGTTCTGGAGAAAAATCTCACAGAGGAAGAAAAGGCTGACTATGCAGGCAGGATCGAACTTCCGGTCAGGAAGCTGGCGCATATGACCGAGTATTTCATCCTGGCAGTGTGCATCTCTTTCCCTCTATTTGTCTATGGATTAAGGGGCTTCTGGCTCCTGCTGATCGCCGGGCTGTTTTGTGTGGGATTCGCCTGCACAGATGAATTCCACCAGTCCTTTGTGGCAGGAAGAGGTCCCTCAAAAAGAGATGTGTTCATTGACAGCTGCGGAGCCTTTATCGGGATTCTGCTGATGCAGATCTTCTGCCGCAGTTTTCTTCCCGCTCCCCGAAAAAAACACTGACATCTCCGCAGGGCAGGATTTCTTCCTGCCCTGCCTCATTTTCTACCAGAAGCCTTCCGTCTTCCATTACTTCCAGGGCTTTTACCTTCCGTATCCTGTCCCCGTATGCCACCTGGATCCGTCTGCCCGGAACAATGTTTCGCCTCCTGTATTCCTGGGGGATTCCCGGTTTTTCCGATTCTATGAGAAGCTCATTGACAATTTCTCCTGCCAGCCGGTTTCTGTCCACAGACACTTTTTGATCAAACAGGGATCCTGCATGTGCCTGCAGTTCTTCCGGAAATCCTTCCGGAGGATCCCACAGATTCAGACCGATCCCCACAACGACAAATTCAATATCTCCGGTCTCGAAATCCGTCACCGCTTCTGTCAGGATGCCGCAGACTTTCCTGTCCTCCCGATACAGGTCATTGACCCACTTAATCCCCAAAGAAACTCCGCAGACTTTCTCCACCGCCCTGCATACAGCCACAGCAGCGGCAGCCGTGATTTCCAGGCTTTTTGCTGCTGTTTTCTTCGGATAAAGCAGGATACTCAGATAGATTCCGCTGCCTTTGGGTGAGTAAAAGCTCCTCCCCCGTCTCCCTCTTCCTGCACACTGGCTCTCTGCAGTTACCAGAGAACCCTCGGGAAGCTTCTTCTCCATGGCTGCCTGCTTCAGCCTCTGATTGGTAGAGGGGATTTCCTTCCAGATCTCTACTTCCGCCTCCTGCTTTTTCAGCCACAGACGGATTGCCTCTTCTGACAGGATATCATTTTTTTCTCCCAGGGCGTAGCCTCTGTTCTTCACAGAAAGGATCTCGTATCCCTCTTCCCGCAGACCTTTTACCGCCTTCCAGACAGCGGTCCGGGATACCTGCATCTGCTGCGCAAGCTCCTCGCCTCTTAGAAAACTCCCCTTTTTTTGCTCCAGCATTTTTAACACTTCTGATTTGGTGGACATAGGACTCCTTTACTTTTCAAGATAAGTGAGAATATTCTCAAATACCTGCCTTTTTTTCCTTTCATTGAGTATTTCGTGGCGCATTTCCGGATACATCTTTCCTGTTACCGATTCATATCCCACCGACTTTAAAAACTGCAGCTGTTTTACGAATTTTCTTCCTCCTCCGATACAGGGATCCTCCCTGCCTCCCAGGAATAAAACCGGAAGAGACGGATTTTTCAGCTGCCAGCCTTTTTTACTGTATGCCCCCTTCAGCAGACAGAACAAAGATTCAAAACCGTCTGCGGTAAACAAGAATCCGCACAGGGGCGATGCATCGTATTCCTCCACCACCTGAGGATCCGAGCAGACCCACGCGGACCTGCTTCCCTCTTTCCCGAATTTTGCCGCGTAAGGACCAAATGCCATGGCCTGGATCTCCCTGCTCCTGTATTTTCCGCCTCTGAACTTCTTCTGGATCCGCGCCAAAAGCAAGCCCAGATCCACTGCCGGATTTCTGCTTGGAGGACCTGTCAGGATCAGCTTATCCAGTTCCTGATCGTAACGTTTTAAATAGTTCCTCGCCACCAGTGTACCCATGCTGTGTCCCAGCAAAACCAACGGAATGTGAGGATATTTTGCCTTACTCCACAAGGTAATCTGATGAAGATCTTTCACAATCCCTTCCCCTTTTGAATCATAAAAATATCCCAGATCTTCCGGATCCCTGACACTTTTGCCATGCCCTCTGTGGTCGTGGATCACAGAGGTATATCCGTGGTCAGCCAAAAACTCCATAAGAGGAAGATACCTCTCCTTGTTTTCACACATTCCATGGGAAATCTGGATAATGCCTTTGGGCTTTGTTTCAGGTTCTGTCACAAGGACGGACAGCGGGATACCATCGTACTCGGACAGAACTTCTGCTGTTTCCGTTTTCATTTTCTCTTCCTTTCTGCTTGCTAAAGCAACCGATGGCGCGCACATGCGAACCGCCTGTTTACAGGGACAAAAAAGCCGCTGTACAGAGTCGCACAGCAGCTTTTCTCATTAGCTTTCTACAATTTCAAGAACATCTGCCGGACAGGCTTTTGCGCAGATACCGCAGGCAATACATTTGCTGCTAACCAGTGATTCTTCTGCCTTTACCATAACCTTAAACGGACAGACTTCCACGCATTTTCCACAGCCGGTACATTTCTTTTTGTTGATCATGTAAACGCCTTTTGCGTTCTGAGTGATGGCTCCTTCCGGACATGCTTCCGCGCATTTTCCGCACTGTACGCAGACCATAGGCTTTGCATCGCCCTTTTTGTCAATGATCTGGATGCAGGATTTATCCGGGTCAAATTCCTTATAAAAGCTTTCAGAACATGCTCTTACGCATTCCAGACATGCCATACACTTAGCGCCCTTTTTTACTTTGAGTTTCTTCATGATTTTATCCTCCTTGTGATTCCGTATACAACTACGGAAAGCATAATATGGTATTTGTTAATTTTACCATTATCCGGAGGATTTCTCAAGATTGTTTTCCTCTGACCTGCCTACAATTTCAGGAATTGTTCTACATTTACGATAAATACTGTGGCTCCTCCCACATCAATGGTAACCGGAGGGGCTGCATATCCCAGGACAGGACCTTTGGTGCCTGCAGAATAGGTGGGATTGATGAGCACTTCTTTCCTTCTGGAGCATTCTTCTTTGATCACTTTGAGTACAGTATCTACATTCTCATCTTCCGTACCGATCATAAGAGTGGCATTGCCTTTTCTCAGGAATCCTCCTGTACTGGAAAGCTTGGTAACACTGATCTTTTCCTTATTCAGCCGCTCTATTACAAATCCTTCGTCTTCTTTTCTTACGATAGCAAAAATCATTTTCATAATGCAGTACCTCCTTGAATATTGTTCATATTCACTAAAAACTGTGTTCATTATAGCACAATTCTGGAATCCTGCCAACAATTTATCGTATTAAAGTTCTGAAAAAGACCCGGCTGAAATCTGCAGTGCCTTTCCCGCAACAAAAAAAAGATGATCCACCAATGTGAACCATCCATTTCCAAAAAATAAAAGCGCGAGACGGGACTCGAACCCGCGGCCTCGACCTTGGCAAGGTCGCGCTCCACCAACTGAGCCACTCGCGCATTTCTGTTCTGAGAGGTGTTCTCTCAAGCACAGGTAATACTATACTATAGAACTTTTGGTTTGTCAACCATATTTTTGAAATTTTTTAATTATTTTTCCAGAGCTGATTTTTCCGGAATTTTCCAGGAGAAAACTGCCTGGATATCTTTCTGCAGGCAGGCTTTGCCAGTATGATCCTGCGTCAGGTCCTCAGGATCACACTGAGCACATACTGATTATTCGGAAAGTTCTTGTGGCTGATATCCTCCAGGCGGATCAGATCCACATCCAGCCACAGTTCCTCAGCCACTACCATGAAATGAGAAAACATGACCCCGAAGTTCATCTCCTCAAATTTTCCCATCCGGTCCATGGCATGCCTTTTGGCAAAGACATGAATACGGTTATCGTATACCACAAATCTCCAGGGCTGGCTGTTAAAGCTGGAAGGCGCCAGGCGGGCTGCTTCCAGCAGCTGTTTGATCCACTGGCGGGGAATTTCCTTATATACGCACAGATCCTTCAGGTCAATGCGCCGTGCTTCCGGCGCCTTCCTGGTGTAGCTGCCCCGGCTTTTGCCAAATGCCAGCATGATCATGAATTTCATAGGACCCCGGTTGGCATTTCCGATCCGCGGCTTCACGTTTCCCAGAAAGCAGCTTCCCAGCCCTTTGGTGCACAGGAAAAGGGCAATCTGCTCCATGATATATCCTGCATTCATCTGCGCCAGATCTTTGTCCTCGGAATAAAACGCAAGATAATAGGGTGCCTTTACCCCCAGCAGATGCATCAGTTTATTTTGTCCTCTTGTATTATCAATAATAGAAATCTCTGTCCGGATGCCCGGGTTAAGACCCTCGATCTGAGAATAAAAATCCCGGATCTCCTGGATCAGCTCACTGCTTACAGGCTCCATCTCGTAACTATGGACAGATTTTCTTAAAAAAATAGCCTCATATAAATTCATACTCTCACCTTTTAATCTTTGTGTAACATTATTGTAACATACATTCCCCGAAATGCAATGCCCAAAATTACCGAAAAAACGGAAGATTATGAAAACATTCTATAAAATTTTTCTTGACAGATTTGATTCCCCATCGTATTATTGTATTAAGTTAATAGTACAATAATACAGTAGTACAAGAGAACAGCTGCTTTACATTATTTCTAAAAATAAACAAAAGGAGGTGCATGTCCCCTATGGCATGGAATCTGAACTCAGAACGCCCTATCTACTCCCAGATCATGGAGCGGATAACGTTTGATATTATCTCCGGCATTTATCCCCCCGGCTCACAGCTTCCCTCTGTGAGAGCCCTCGCCCAAGATGCCGGGGTCAACCCCAACACCATGCAGAAGGCAATGGCAGAACTGGAAAGAACCGGGCTGATCTACAGCCAGAGAACCAGCGGACGTTTTATCACGGAGGATTTAGGTATGATTGACAAAACAAAAAAAGATCTCGCCTCAGAAGAGATCCGGGAATTTCTGAAAAAAATGGAACGCATCGGCTTTACCAGAGAAACCACACTGGAATTAATTGAAAATCTGAAAGATACCAACAATGGGGAGGAAGAAGTATGAAGCCTATTTTAGAATGCAGAAATCTTACGAAACGCTACGGCAATAAAACTGCCCTGGACCGCATCAATCTTTCTCTGGATAGGGGAAAGATCATCGGGCTTCTGGGACCCAACGGAAGCGGAAAATCCACTTTGATCAAGCTGATCAACGGACTTCTAGTACCTACTGAAGGCACCTTGTCCGTCAATGGCTGCCTGCCCGGCGTGGAAACGAAAAAGATCGTCTCTTATCTGCCGGAAAGGACTTACCTGATGTCCTGGATGAAAGTCAGCGATATCATAGCCTATTTTTCCGACTTTTACGAAGATTTTGATAAAAGCAGAGCCTATGATATGCTCCAGCGGCTGAATATCAATCCTTCTGACCGTCTCAAAACCATGTCAAAAGGAACCAAGGAAAAAGTCCAGCTGATCCTTGTCATGAGCCGCCGCGCCAGCCTTTACTGTCTGGATGAGCCTATCGCAGGAGTGGATCCTGCCGCCAGAGATTACATTCTCTCTACCATCATCAACAATTACGATGAGAATGCAACCATCCTGATCTCCACCCACCTGATCTCTGATGTAGAAAACGTTCTGGATGACGTGGTCTTTATCCAAAATGGACGGATCCGTCTGACAGACAGCGTGGAAAACATCCGTTTCAACCAGGGAAAATCTGTAGATACACTGTTTCGGGAGGTATTTAAATGTTAAAGAAATTATTGAAATATGAATGGAAATCTGTTTCCGTTATGCTGCTGCTCATCCACGGAATTCTCCTTGTCTATACTTTGATCGGGCGCATTGGACTGGGCATTGCAGTGAACACCACAGGTGAAAGCTGGGGGGATTCTGTTGCCAATATTTACGGTATTTCCGCAGGTTTTTATATTCTTGTCTATGTACTGTTTATGCTTGCCACCGCCATTGCCACCTTTTTCTATCTGGCAGTGCGCATCCAGCGCAACCTGTTTTCCGATGAGGGCTATCTGACCCATACTCTGCCGGTCACTCCGACACTGACCATCTGGTCAAAGTTTCTGATCTTCTGGATTTGGTCGGTGATTGATTTCGCAGTCCTGTGCTTTTCCATCTTTGTGCTGCTTTTCAGCTTCCAGGATACCTTACCGGAGTTTCTGAACTTTGTGACTGAATTTTTAAATGTACTGGCAGGCTATCAAGGGACAGAAATACATCTTACGACCATACTGATGATCCTGGATTTTATCGTCCAGAGTATTTATTTCACTTTTCTGCTGATCTTTTCCATGTGCCTTGGAAACCTGTTCAGCACACATAAGGTTCTGGGAACTATTTTATCCTTTTTCGGAATCAACATTGTTCTGTCTGTACTGCAGACTCTGCTCTATCTGGGCATGTTCGGAACAGGTCTGTTCGTTTTCAGTTCCAGTGCAGCCTCATCAGCTTCTGGAGTAAGCATGATGGTCGGCACCACATCCGGCAGCAGTCTGGATACAGCTGGTCTTGCTTCCATGATTATTTCTATCGTATGGGGTCTTTTGTTCTCCGTTTTCTATTTCCTTGGAAGCAGATACATCTTGTCAAGAAAGCTGAATCTGGAGTAGAATCAAAAAAGGAAGCCCCTCTTACCGGCTTCTGATAACCATAAAATATCAAATATTTAAGGAGGATATGACTATGTTGATCGTAACCACAGACATCATTCCCGGAAAAAACTATGAAGTACTGGGGCTGGTAGAAGGAAACACCATTCAATCCGTACATCTGGGTAAGGATATTATGAACAGCTTCAAAACTTTAGTCGGCGGGGAACTGACATCCTACAATGAAATGATGAGCAAAGCAAGGGCGCTCGCCACAAAACGTATGGTAGAAAGCGCAGAGGCTCTTGGCGCTGACGCCATTGTCTGCGCAAGATACTCCTCCGCTTCTGTGGCGCAGGGCGCGGCTGAACTGATGGCATACGGGACTGCGGTGAAATTCATCTGAAATTTTCTGTGACCGGCACATGGGATTTTTTTCGCTGAAACGAAGCAGCGAGAAAGCTTCCGCTACAGCCCCCGCTCTATTTCCTAATATATATAGAAGAAGCAGGAAACCGCAGGTTTTTCACCTGTATTTCCTGCTTTTTTCCTGCTTCTATTTCCCTGCGATGTCCTTTCCTCTGCTCCGCCTCTCCTATTCTTCCAGAAGATCCCGGTCCCGAAACAGACTGTTTACCGCATCCTGATAATCAGAAAGCTTCTGCGCCTTTTTGATCTTTTTCATATATTTCTGATTCTCCGGGAATAGGCTTCCCATATAGAACCACAATTCTTTCATCTTAAATAATACATTCCGGTCCCCTGACAGAACGCCAGCATATTCCTGGCAAAGGACATCATGAAATTCTTTGAGACGGCTTTTTTCCAATCCTTTTCTCTCACGGATCCTGTCTGCGAGAGCGGGATTGCGGATCAATCCTCTTCCCAGCATGAACGTATCCACATCTGGAAATTTTTCGCAGAACTTTATCCACAGATTCTCTGTGAATAAATCACCATTGTAGCAGACCGGATTCCTGCTGTGTGCGAAAGCCCTTCCGAAGGTTTCCAGATCCGGCGTATTTTTATAATAATCGGTCTGCAGCCTGGGATGGATGATCAGTTCCTTTGCCGGATACTGATTATAGATGCGAAGCAGTGTGTCAAACTCCTCTTTGTCTTCCTTTCCGATCCTGGTCTTGATGGAAATCTCCATGGAAAGTCCCGAAAAAATCTGATCCAGAAAGCGGTCCAGCTCCTCCGGAAATTCCAAAAATCCAGAGCCTTTCTTCTTTGCCGCCACAGTGCCGGAGGGGCATCCCAAGTTCAGGTTTACTTCTTTATATCCATACTGTTCCAGTTCCTTCGCACATTTTATAAAGCAATCTGCCTGATTGGTTAAAATCTGCGGCACCAGGAAGATTCCTTCATTATGCTCCGGAAGGATATCGCTTTTCTCTCTGGGCGTCATCAGTTTCTTTGGTCCCGGGGACAAAAACGGGGTAAAATATTTATCCACGCCAGGGAAGAATCGGTGATGCACGCTTCTGTATACATATCCGGTAATCCCCTCCATGGGAGCGAAATAAAACTTCTTATCCACTGCATGTACTCCTGTTCTTTTTAACATTGCCTGTCCTTTCAGGCATATCAGAGCACATTGTAACACGTTTTTTCCTGTATGAAAATACATTTTAGAGCCATTTTTAGAACCAGTTCTGAAATCATGTCATACCTTCTTTCATAAAGAAAACACTAATCTTCTCTCAGCCGCTCCACCATGCTTTTCTTCTGCGTCTGGCTGTAAGCCGCCAGAGAAATCCCCGCCGCCAGGACAGCAAACACCGGCAGCATGATCAAGAAGGGAAGCGGCGTATAGCGGTAGGCAAAGCACAAAACTACCTGATTGAGTGCTCCCACGATCACATAAGCGCCCAAGCTGCCTGCCAGGATACTGATCACTGCCGAGATCAGCAGATAGTATCCGCTTTCCCACAAAAGCATTTCTCTGACCTGTCCCCGGGTCATACCGATGCTCTGCAGCACGGCGATCTCCTGCTTCCTGGAAAGGATTCCTGTGAGAACAGAATTGGCAAAGTTCAGGATCCCGATCACCGCAACCACAGCGCACAGCGAAAATCCTACTGCGGAAATCCCCTGGACCACACCGGAGAATTCTTCGGTCAGGGTGTCCTTGGACACATAGCCCATAGAAGAATCCACCTGTTCTGTATAGTATTTCAGATAGTCCTGGAAAGCCTCCCTTTCCTGTTCTTCCACCGTATAGGATTTGGCAAAGAGATAGGCGTTGGGAACCTGTCTGATCTCTTCCAGAGGCAGGATTATGGTGATCCCGTTCATAGAATACGCATGGATATCCATACTGCTGGGAAGGGAGGAAACCACTGCCATGACCTGAAATTCTCTGCTCTCCAGACCGCTCAGATGGCTGTCCATCACCTGACCGTTTTCATCGTATTCCAGGACGGTTTCTGTCTTTTCTGTAGGAATTTCCAGAGTCATGGTATCACCGGGATCATAATAGCTGTCCCCTTCCTGGGCAGCATCCGTAAAGCTGTTCTCTACCAGCAGCACATAGTCTCCAGTGCGGAATTGATCCAGGTCCAGCTCTCCCCTGACCGCCTCCAGATTCCTCAGCAGCTCCTCAGAATATCCGTAAATATCTGCCTCAATGGGGCGCTCTCCGTTCAGGATTTCCCGGACGCCCTCTTCCCCATTGGGAAAAAATCTGTAATCCGTATTCAGCTTTCCCTGCTGATACAGCTCCTGCATCCTTTCCAGCCCTTTCTCGGATAAGTGGTGCTCCGAACTAAATTTCCACAGCTCTCCGCTTCCTGTAATTCCCGGCAGGCTGTCTGCTCCCTCTAGATATGCTTCGTCAATGGTAAAATCCATTTCTGCAGGGACCGCCCTGGTCCAGTTGGCATTTCCGATCATATAATCTCCGCTGATCCTGTCCTCCAGATACTCCTCGATCCGGAAGCTTCCCACTGCTGTGGCGATCAGTTCCAAAAGGATCACACTGAGGGAAACAGAGAAAATGACAACTGCCGTCTTTTTCTTATTTCTTCCCAGATTAGAAAGCGCCATACGGCGGATCTTTGCTCCGCCCCGGGATTTCTTTTTTCTCTTTCTTTTCAGATTTCCCTCGGTGTATTTCACTGCCTCTATGGGGGAAACATTTCCTGCCAGCTTTGCCGGTTTCCTGCAGCTGATCAGCACCGTAAACAGGGAAAATACTGCCCCGAAAAGGAAGATCCAGGGGCTGAAGCGAAGCTTTCCATCCGCCTCATAGCTGGACATCTGCAGCGCCATAGGCACCAGGATCTGCCCCGCGAAATAGCCCAGGATCAGACCTGCCGGAATACCTGCGATGCACAGCTTCCTGACCTGTCTGTAAACCAGGGAACGGATCTGGCTTTTGGTGGTTCCGATGGTTTTCAAAAGCCCGTAAAAGCGGATTTCCTTCAGGATGGAAAGCTGGAATATATTATAGATGATCAGATATCCGGTCAGCAGGATGATCAGAAAAGCGGCTGCCAGCAGTACCATGGTTTCCAGATCCATACCTTCCATCCTGGAGTTCATGTATGCCCAGTTGACGCCGTACTCCACCGCCTTATCCAGGTCCTCTTCTTCTATGTTCCTTCCGTCAGCCGGTATATAGCCGGCTTCCTGGATTGCCGCAGTGATGTTCTCTTCTATGTTTCTGGAGTTTTTAAAAAACAGGTTCCCATTGATCAGCCCCTCTGCCTCTCCTGTGTTATGATAGTTTTCACGAAAATCTTCTTCTGTATAGCCTGCGCTGATTTCCTCCCAATATGCGCTTGAGACATACAGCTCACTGGCATGACTGATCTGACTTCCCTCATACCAGCCGCACAGGGTAAATTCCTTCTTTACGGTTTGCCCCATAAAAGTAAATTCCAGAGGTACTTTCTCTCCCAGCTTCACCGGTATCTGAAGCTCCTGAAGGACCAGGGTATCCGCGATCAGATCCTCCTCTTTTTCAGGGTAAGTCCCTTCTTTCAGCTCCACAAAGGCATTTTTAATCTCTTCCCGGCTGTTTGCCCAGCGGATCTCCGCCTGTCTCTTTTTCACATTGTCCGCCATGCCCAGGAAGATGTTGTAGGAGGAGGAGACCACCCTTGGATTGTCCGTGATCTTTTCGTACTGCTCCAGGGTCACACGCTTCAGCCCCGCGTGAAATCTGCCTCCTACTTCCCGCATTGTCTGCTCCTGAAAGATCTGGAGCATACTGAATCCCATGGAGAAAACAGCGGTAAACAAAAGAGTGGTCAGACAGATGGCAAGAATGGCAAACCGGTTTCTCAGTTTATTCTGCTTCATGCTTCCTGCCGATAATTTTCCAACGGCTTTTTTATTATTATTCCTCATCTCCTGTCCCTCCGCTCTTTACGATTTTCCCGTCTTCTATATGGATGATCCGGTCGCACAGCTGGGCGAGCTCTTCGGAATGGGTGATCATGACAATGGTCTGGAAAAACCTGGAATTGGTCAGCTTCAGCAGACCCAGTACCTCCTGGGATGTCCTGGAATCCAGGTTCCCGGTTGGCTCGTCTGCCAGAAGGATCGCCGGTTTTGAAGCCAGCGCCCTGGCAATGGCTGCTCTTTGCTGCTGCCCTCCGGACAGCTGATTGGGCAGGCAGTCCAGTTTCTCCTGAATGCCCAGTGTCTCTACGATTTCCCGGATGTATTCCTGGTCCGGCTCCTCCCCGTCCAGTTCAATGGGAAGGACAATATTTTCATAGACATTCAGTACCGGGACCAGGTTATAATTCTGGAATACAAATCCGATATTTCTCCTGCGGAATACGGTAAGCTGTGTTTCATTCAGCTGAAAGATTTTCTCTCCCCTGACCGTGACACTGCCCTGGGTGGGGTAATCCAGACCGCCCAGCATGTGCAGCAGCGTGGATTTTCCGGAACCGCTGGTGCCTGCCACAGCTACAAATTCCCCTTCCTCAATGGACAGATCCACTCCGTCCAATGCCTTTACCAGGCTGACGTCTTTCCCATAGTATTTCTTTAAATTTTCTGTTTTTAATATTTCCATTGTCAGACTCCTTTCCTGTATGCGGTGAACAACTGATTTCTTTTTCGCAGGTTTTCTTCCCCTCTCTTTCTAGTATAGCTGAGAAACCTGACAATCTGCTGACACAGACAGAAAAAATACCTGACAAAATTGTCAGGTATCCTCTTTCCTTGCAAACTGTTCTTTTAATAAAAATACGGAAAAGCAGCTCCCCTGCCCCGGCTGGGAGGAAACGGTGATATAGCCGGTCTCGCTTTGCAGGATCAGCTGCGCCAGATATAACCCCAGCCCGGTCCCTTCCTGCTGTTCGGTCTGTGTTCCCCGGTAAAAGCGGCGGAAGATCTGGCTGTATTCTTCCTCTCGGATACCTGGTCCCTGATCGGTGACGGTTACCTTTACATACATCTCCAGGGGCTGGACAGCGATGCGGATGCAGCTTCCCGGGGGACTGTATTTCACCGCGTTTTCCAGAATATTTCCTATGGCTTCCGCAGTCCATTTGGGATTGTGCCAGACCCTGCATTCGGGAAAATCTTCGGTCTCTATGGTGATCCTGCGCTCCTTTGCCAGGGAATAAACGGCGCTGATACTCCTTGCCAGAGTCTCCGTAAGGGGCGCCGGAAAACTGTCAAACACCAGGATCCCCTGCTCCAGCCTGGAGGCTTTGACCAGTGTCTTCATCAGCCACTGCATCTTCTTTGCCTGCTCCTCATTGCGCAAAAGGAACTCTTTTTGCTCCTGGGGACTTAGCTGTCCGCCCTTTAAAATATCTGTGTTCAGCAGGATATTAGACAGGGGTGTTTTCAGCTGATGGGAAAGATCTGATAGAAGCACGGCGATCTCTTCCTTCTCTTTTCCTGCTTTCCTGCGGTCGTATTCCTGCTGCTGCAGAAGCTTCTTTAACTGGCTCAGCAGCTTGGACTCCATAGTATCGGCGTACCCTTCCTCCAGGGTTCCTCCCCTTTCAAATTCCCCTATGACCCGGCAGAACTTCCGAAGCTGGCAGCGGTAATACAAAGCTGTCCCGACAGCGGTCAGCAGGCAGAGGACCATCCCGGCTGCCCAGACCTGCCAGGGAACCTGCGCCATCATCCTTCCTCCTCCCACAGATACCCGATCCCGTGAATGGTCTTGATAAACCGGTCCGGATTCTCTTTATCCAGCTTTTTTCTCAGCCGCCCGATATTTACCTGAAGGGTGTTTTCACTGACATATTTCCCTCTGCTGTCCCACACGGCATTCAGGATCTGATTTCGTGTCAGCACCTGCCCCGGGTGATCCAGGAAGAACTTCAGGAGCTTATATTCTGTAACGCTGCACTCCAGTTCTTCTTCCCCTTCCCACACCTTGATAAGCCCGGTATGGATGCTTATGGGACCGGATCTCAGAATCTGTGTTTCCCCGGCTCCATCTGCCCTTTCTTTTCTCTCCAAAAGCTTGGCGATACGCAGCTTCAGCACAGCGATGGAAAATGGCTTTGTCATATAATCATCCGCTCCGCTGGACAGGCCCAGAAGCTCATCGGTCTCCATATCCCTGGCAGTCAGCATCAGGATCGGCACCGGCTCCTTCTTACGGATCTTCCGGCAAAGCTGTACGCCGTCCTGGTCCGGCAGGTTCAGATCCAGCAGGATTAGGTCCGGTCTGTGCTTCAGAAATTCCGCATATCCTTCCCGCGCTGTACCTGCCTCGGCAACCTCATATCCATCCTGGGACAGAGAAAAGGAAATCCCTGTCCGAAGCCCCTTGTCATCCTCTATGATCAAAACAGTCATCTCGGTCCTCCTGCTCTTTTTCTTTTACAGGAATCATACACCGCTCCTGTAGTAAAAGCAAGTCTGAACCTGCGGCATATTTTGTCTATGCCGCAAAGTTTCCCGTATAAAGCTGGTAATACTTTCCTTTGGCTGCGATCAGCTCTTCATGGCTTCCTCTTTCGATAATCCGTCCCTGTTCCATAACCATAATACAGTCCGAATTTTTGATAGTGGAAAGCCTGTGGGCAATGACAAAGATGGTCCTTCCCTTCATCAGAGCATCCATTCCCGCCTGTACAAGTCCTTCTGTACGGGTATCAATGGAAGAGGTTGCTTCGTCCAGGATCAGTACCGGCGGATCTGCTACTGCTGCCCTGGCAATAGCTAAAAGCTGTCTTTGCCCCTGGCTTAAATTGCTGCCATCGCCAGTAAGTATGGTCTGATACCCTTCTGGAAGACGCCGGATAAAGCCGTCCGCATTGGCAAGCTTTGCTGCCGCGATACATTCCTCATCAGAAGCGTCCAACTTGCCGTAACGGATATTCTCCAGGACCGTTCCTGTAAACAGATGGGTATCCTGAAGTACTATGCCCAGAGACCGGCGCAGATCCTTCTTCCGTATCTTATTGATATTGATCCCATCGTAGCGGATCTTTCCATCCTGAATATCATAAAACCGGTTAATCAGGTTTGTGATGGTAGTCTTTCCTGCTCCGGTAGACCCTACCAGGGCAATTTTCTGCCCCGGTTCGGCATACATTTTAATGTCATGCAGCACCGGCTTACACTCCTCATAGCCAAAGTCCACACCATCAAACACAATGGCGCCTTCCAGCTTCTGGTAGGTAACGGTTCCCTCTGCTCTGTGGGGATGTTTCCATGCCCAGACGCCGGTTCTGCTCTCAGCCTCTGATAAGGTCCCGTCCGGTTCTTCTTTGGCATTGACCAGTTCCACATAACCATGGTCTTCCTCCGGCTTCTCATCCAAAAGAGCAAATACCCGCTCCGCGCCTGCCGCTCCCATGACTACAAAATTTATCTGCTGGCTGATCTGCGTGATGGGCTGCGTAAAGTTTTTATTCAGCCCTACAAAGGCGATCACCGTTCCCACTGTCATGCCTGACACATGGTTCAGAGCCAGAAGCGCCCCTGCCACAGCGCAGAGTACATAGCTTAAATTGCCGATATTGGCATTAATGGGCATGAGCAGATTAGAATAGCGGTTCGCCTTATCCGCACTGTCCCTTAAAGCATTGTTCAGCTTCTGAAAATCGCTGACTGCCTGCTTCTCATGGCAGAACACCTTCACGGCTTTCTGTCCTTCCATCATCTCTTCGATGAATCCGTCCACGGTCCCAAGGTCTCTTTGCTGCCTCTGGAAATACTGCCCGGACAGCTTAGTAAACGCAGATGTCACTTTCAGCATCACAAGCGCCATCAAAAGGGTCACTGCCGTCAGCGGAATATTCAAGGTGATCATGGAAACCAGGGTTGCGATCAGGGTCGCTGCGGAGTTGATGATCTGCGGAATGCTCTGGCTGAACAACTGCCGCAGTGTATCCACATCGTTGGTATAGACAGACATGATATCTCCGTGAGCATGGGTGTCAAAGTATGGAATCGGCAGAGATTCCATGGTTTCAAAAAGCTCATTGCGGAATTTTTTCATAGTGCCCTGGCTGACATTTACCATGATCCTGTTGTATCCATAAGCGGCTGCCACACCGATGACATAAAATACCACGATCCCGGCAAGGGCATGTGCCAGCGGAATAAAATCCGGGTTTTCCGTATGCAGCAGCGGCAGGATATAATCGTCTACCAGAGACTGTACAAACAGCATTCCCTGCATGGTTGCCACAGCTCCCGCCAGGATGCAGACCACAACCATGAAGAAAGAAAATTTATAGTTCTTTACCATGTATACCAGAAGACGCTTCAGGACATACATGGAGGAAATCTTCTTTTTGTCGTTCATTTTCTGTGTTCTCCTTTCTCATCTTTATCCGGCTTGGTCAAAATCACCGCCGCCCTTTGTCTGGGATTCATAAATATCCCGATAGATCTCATTGGTTTCCAGCAGGTTTTCATGGGTATCAAATCCGTTGATCCTGCCGCCTTCCAGCACCAGAATCCGGTCCGCATCCTGCACACTGGATACTCTCTGGGCAATGATGATCTTGGTGGTTCCCGGTATGTAAATCTGAAAAGCTCTGCGGATCCTGGCATCCGTAGCCGTATCTACCGCACTGGTGGAATCATCCAGAATCAAAATCTTCGGCTGTTTCAGAAGGGCTCTGGCAATGCACAGCCGCTGCTTCTGCCCGCCGGATACATTGCTTCCTCCCCGCTCTATCCAGGTATCATACCCCTCCGGCAGCCGGTCGATAAATTCCGAAGCACACGCCGCTTCACAGACTGCCCTGCACTCTTCCAGAGACGCATCCTCTTTTCCCCAGCGCAGGTTGTCCAGGATGGTACCTGAGAAAAGGACGTTTTTCTGCAGGACCACAGCGACTTCCTCCCTGAGCACCTCCATGTCATAGTCTCTGACATCGGTGCCTCCCACCTTCACACTGCCCTCTGTGGCATCGTAAAGGCGGCTGATCAGGTTCACCAGGCTGGACTTGCCGCATCCGGTGCCGCCGATGATTCCTATGGTTTCCCCGGAAGCAATGTGCAGGTCAATATCCTCCAGCGCAGCTTCTCCGCTGCCGTGCTTATACGCAAAACTTACACGATCGAAATCAACACTTCCGTCTGCCACTTCCATGACCGGCTGCTTGGGGCTGTGAAGCTCCGGCTCCTCCTCGAACACATCCGAAATACGGCGGATGCTGGCAGAACTCATAGTCACCATGACAAAAATCATAGACAGCATCATCAGGGACATCATAACCGATGTAATGTAGCTGAAAAGGGAAGTGATATCTCCCGTGGTCATGCTTCCGCTGACAATAAAATGCGCGCCGAACCAGGAAACAGCCGTAATACATCCGTACACCACCAGCATCATGGCAGGGTTATTTACGGCGATCAGGCTCTCTGCTTTTACAAAAAGCCGGTAAAGATTTTCTGCCGCAGCGCGGAATTTCCGGTTCTCATAGCCTTCTCTTACATAGGCTTTCACCACCCGGATCGCGGTTACATTTTCCTGGACGCTGGCATTGAGATCGTCATAACGGTCAAAGGTTTCCTTAAAAACCGGGGACGTCTTTTTCATGATCCCAGCTAGGATCAGAGCAAGAAAACACATTGCTGCCAGAAATACCAAGCTCAGCTTCCGGTTGATCCAAAAGCACATGAGCATGCTGCTTACCAGCATCAGCGGCGCTCTCACCGCAATCCGGATCACCATCTGAAAGGCATTCTGCACGTTAGTGACATCTGTTGTCATTCTGGTAACCAATCCCGCTGTACTGAATCTGTCTATGTTGGAAAAGGAAAAATCCTGTATGCGGATATAAATACTCTCCCGCAGATTGCACGCCAGTCCTGACGAAGCGCTTGCCGCGAATTTCCCTGCCATAGCCCCTGCAAACAGACTGACCGCCGCCATGACAAGCATCAGAATACCCAGCCGGAAGATGGCAGGCATATCCGACTTCTCCAGCCCTTCATCAATGATCATCGCTGTGATAAAGGGCAGCAATACTTCCATGATCACTTCCAAAGTGGTAAATCCCATGGTAAGCACGGTATCCTTTTTATACTGTTTTAGTTGTGCCAAAACATATTTCACTTCTGTAGCCTCCTGTTCTTCCTATCATTTCCAGAGTAAAACAGTTCGTTTCCTAACTGCTCTCTCCGAAAAGTATTCTAGCATGGGCTGCCTTGCATGTGAAATTCAAAGATGTTATAATCTATAAAAATCTTTTATAGAAACAGGAGGCATCTTTCTATGAATACCATTCAGCTGGAATGTTTCGTCGTGGTAGCCCAGTATCTGAACTTTTCCCGGGCATCCGAAGACCTGAAGATCACACAGCCTGCCGTCAGCCATCAGATCCGCACTCTGGAAGAAGAACTGGGCGTAAAGCTTTTTAAACGCACCAGCAAAAGCGTTTCCCTTACCCCTGAAGGCATCCAGTTCTACCCGGATGCAGAGCTGATCTTAAAAACTGCCATGTCTGCAAAAAAACGTCTGGGTGTCCATGAAAACTTTGTTCCCTTTGAAGTGGGCTGCTGCAGCTGCCCGGAGCTGAACCTGTTTCCGCCTGTTTTTAAGCAACTTGCTCGGGAATTTCCTCTGCTGCGTCCCTCTGTTCGTTTAGTGCCCTCCCCTTCTCTGCCGGGGCTGCTGGATCACAAAAAAATCCCCGCGTCTTTTCAAATAAAAGAAAGGCAGACCAAGTCCTCCCTTTGTTTCAGAGAACTCGGTTCTGCCTCTGTGGCATGCATCTGTGCTCCGGAGCATCCGTTGGCACAATATGAAACACTTTCCCGGAATCAGCTTTCCGGCAGCATCATTGTATCCTCACCCCGTCAGATTCCAGGGGCTCTTTTCGCTATCCAGAATCAGATTCTTTCACAGCTTCCCCCTCAGGAACACTATGTCACAGAAACGCTGGAAAGCGTCTTTACTCTGGCAAAAGCGCAGCTGGGCTATACTCTGTATCCGGACCTGCCCATGGCGAGAGATCCTGGTCTTTGCTATATCCCTGTCACCGATTTTCCCCGGCTGCCCTTCGGCATTTATTACCACCGGGACAACGATCATCCTGTGCTGAAACGGTTCCTGACGGTGTGCAGTGAGACCTTTTCCGGCAGGTAAGAATCCGGTCATTCCTCCTGCTGCTTTCCCCGGCTTACTGCCAGCGCCACTGCCACGCAGGCAGCCGCAAAGAGCACCTGAAGAAGACACCCTATAAGGAACTCCTCCTTCTGCGCCGGGGACAGACTGCCGTGGAAACTCAGGAGAGAAATGTTCTGCGAATGCCAGTAGGTAGGGAAAAACTGCCCCACCTTTTTCACTCCCTCCGTCAGAATTTCCACCGGCACAAAGACGCCGCCCAGAAAGCACATGGCTAGGCTGGCGACATTTGCCATCCCGTTGACTGCCGCGTAAGTCTTTGCCAGGCTTCCCAGCAGAAATGCCGTGGAAAGAGACCCCAGCATAACTGCAAAGCTGTTCGCCAGAATATACGCCTTGCTGGGAGAGGACCAGAAGCTGTCCCAGCACAAAACCATAGCGGTCAGGTCTCCCACTGCCCAGACAGCCGTGCCCACTGCCAGATAGGCAGCCAGGATCTGAAGGTTCTTTTTCCTTAAAGGCACGCAGGAAGCAAGCAGTCTCCTTTTGATATCCGGTTTCTGGTATTCCCTCTGGATCATTCCCATGGTAAAGCAGAGGATACTCAGATACAGATAAGGAAGGATGCGGAAAACATTGTACAGATCCAGAGCGCTGTGCCGGGTATTTAAAGTGACCTTTCCCTGCACTTTCCCGGTGTCTAAGACAGCCTGCGCCGCCTCCTGGTCAGAATATCCTGCTGCCAGATACGCCCTTGCGCTGCTGATAAACTGATCCAGAAAAAGGTCCACATAATACTGGTCCGTGCTTCCCGGTTTGGGGACCGTTTCCAGCTTTTCCCGCCCCGTCAGGCACAGTTCTTTGAAGTTCTCCGGAAGAAGGATCAGATACTGGACTTCGTCATAATAAAGAGCGTCTGCCAGCTCTTTTCTGCTCCGTTTTGTCACTTCCACCTGATGATACTGGCTGAGATATTCTGTCAGTGTCTGTGACCACAGGCTGTGATCTTGGTCCTCCACTGCAATGGAAAGGCTGGCTGACGTATAATCTCCCCCGTTCCCTTTGTCCGCGGACACGATCGCCATGACCATGGAAACGGTAATAAAGATGCCGCAGTACATGATCACGGTATGCAGATTGCCTTTCATACATTTTAAATAACCTTTAAATACTGTCATAGCGCATTCTCCTCATAGATAAAACCGCAGCGCACAGAAGCACTGCTCCCACTCCGGCAAGACACAGCAGGCACCGCAGATACCG
>NHCFC00100__coassemble_1591_pt1 | contig 22575 bp, 19 predicted proteins | sample NHCFC00100__metabat2_low_PE_019 | metagenome-assembled genome bin NHCFC00100
TTTCTGATCTTCATCGGATATACATTCTCTTTTCCTGCCAGGCGGGAGATGTAGGATACATATTCCTGCGTATCTTCTTTCTCTGTCACGCACATGATCACGCCTGCAAATCCGCCTCCGTGGACACGGCAGCAGCCCCGGTTCTTTTTCTTCAGGAAAAGTTCAGTCATTGCCAGGGTAAGGGCAACTCTCTGGTCATTGTAGTCGGAACGGGATACGCAGTTCTGAAGCCATTTCCAGGAAGATTCGCCAGATTCTTTGATAACGGAAAGAAGGGCTTCTTTGTCATTTTCTCTGACTGCCTTGGCTGCTTTCTCTACTCTTTTATTTTCTTCATAGAAGTGAAGGGCACGGAGGATCGCGCGGTCGTTTTCCACATGAATTTCTCCTGCAAGAATCTTTTCCACCAGTGCCTCCTCGCTGCTTTCGCAAAGGGTGGATGCGCCCAGTTCTTTTGCAATGCTCTTCATTTCCTGAGGAATTTCGGAATACTCGTCGCTCAGATCCGCATGTCCCTTTCCTGTGTTGACAATCACCAGGTCACAGCCCATTTTATCGAAGGAAAAGTCTGCGGTCTCATACTGTACGCCCTCGGAGAAATCCAGAAGAATCGCGCCGCCTGCGGCACATGCCATCTGATCCATAAGACCGGAAGATTTCATCCAGAAATGATTCTCCGCATACTGTCCGATCCGCGCATAATCTGCACAGTCCATTTTAGAATCATTGAAGAAATAATCCACAACACTGCAGAAAAGCATCTCAAAGGAAGCAGAAGAGCTGACGCCTGCGGAGCTGATCACCTTTGTGGATACATACATATCAAAACCGGAAACCTGAAAGCCTCTCTTTAACGCCCCGTCGATCATACCTGCTGTAAGAGAAAGGGTTCCTTTCATCTTGTCAGTCTTTTCCGCATCGGGAACACGCACCTCAATGGCTCTTCCGTAACCTTCGCTGATGATACGCACCTGATCTGTGCCGTTGGGATAAGCTGCGCCGATGGTATCCATATCAATGCTTGCTGCCAGAATCTTTCCTCCATTGTGGTCCGTATGATTTCCCACGATCTCGGTCCTTCCCGGAGCTGTGAAGAATTCCATCTCCTCTTTGTGGAAATGCTTTTTAAAATTCTCTGCCAGGCTGGCAAATCTCTTCCCGCTCTCCTGGCTCTCCCCATAAATTTTTTCCAATGCTTCTGTTTTTGGCAATCTCATAATTTTTATCTCCTTTCGCCGAACTCTTGATTCTGATATTTATTATATTGATTTTTTTGAAATTTTCCTTGATTAATTTGCGCATTATGGGTAATATATTGCGTTTTTTCTTTTCCTGTCTCTTTTTCTGTGCTATACTGGAAAACAACGGAGATCTCCTGAAAACCTCAGGGGAAAGTCAGGGATATTCCCCCCTTTTCAGGGGATTGTACTCATTCTTTAGAAAAATGGGAGGCCTTTATGCAGATCATTACCAACCAGTTTCAAAAAGAGCTGAAAAAGCACGGAGAGGATTCTTTTCCTTTTCTGGTCAGTTATGAGCGGCTGTCCGGCTATGAACAGGGTTCCTTTCTGTGGCACTGGCATACGGAGATTGAACTGACCCTGGTCACTGCCGGGGAAATGCTTTATCAGGTCAATGACCGCTCCTATCACATCTGTCAGGGGCAGGGGCTGTTCTGCAATTCTTCCGTACTTCATTCCGGCACCATGTGGCAGGACCAGGACTGCGCCTATACCGCCGTCACTTTTGACCCCAGGCTGGTCTATGGGTCTGAGAACAGTACTCTGTACTTAAACTATGTGCTGCCGGTGATCCAGAACTTTTCCATGCCGGGCGTTCTCCTGGATCTGTCCCTGGACTGGCACCGGGACGCTGTACAGCTGATCCGGGAACTGGCGCTTCTGGAAGAGAACCCCGGCAGTACCCGGGAACTGGATATCCAGTGCACCCTGAACCGTTTCTGGAAGCTTTTGTACCTTCACAGCCGTACCGAGATTCCTGATAGGGGAAAAGACCAGAGAGATTATGAACGGATTCGGGAAATCCTGACCTATATTGAAAGCCATTTCGACTCCCAGCTGACCCTGGAAGAAATCGCGGGGCACATTCACCTGTGCCGTTCCGAGTGCAGCCGCCTCTTTAAACGGTATATGAAAACCTCACTGTTTGATTTTATCCTGGAATACCGGATTGAGCGAAGCCTTGCTTATCTCAGCGACAGCCAGTATTCCGTCAAGGACGTGTCGGAACACTGCGGTTTCGGAGATTCTAACTATTTTGCCAAAGTCTTCCGCCGCTTCAAGGGCTGCTCCCCCACCGCGTACCGGAAATCTTTGGGAAAAGAAAGCACCCCGCAAAACTTGTAAAAACTTTTTTCTGATGTTATGATACTGTCATAGAAATTTGAAAATACTTAGAGAAAGGGCTTGCTATGAGAAACTGGAACGGAAAACCCTACTACTCTTTTGATTCTATGCTGAAAGAAAGATTCTCCCAGAAGGTCTACAAGGTTGCCTTAAACGGCGGCATGACCTGCCCCAACCGGGACGGGACCCTGGGCAGCCGGGGCTGTATCTTCTGCAGCGCAGGCGGCTCCGGAGACTTTGCCGGGAATAAGGAAGACCCCATTTCTGTGCAGATCGAGACGCAGGCACAGCGGCTGAGAGAAAAGCGCAATGCCTCCAGTTTTATCGCTTATTTCCAGGCGTACACCAATACTTACGCGCCGGTGTCTTATCTCAGGGAAATCTATACGGAAGCCATCGACCATCCGGACATTGCAGCGCTTTCCATCGGCACCCGGCCGGACTGCCTGGGAAAAGAAGTCCTGGATCTTCTGGAAGAACTGAACCATAAGAAACCTGTGTGGGTGGAGCTGGGGCTTCAGACCATACATGAGAAAACAGCCGCCTATATCCGAAGAGGCTATCCCCTCTCCTGCTTTGCCGCGGCTGTAAAGGAACTGCGAAAGAGAAAGCTTGATGTGATCGTCCATACCATTCTGGGGCTTCCCGGAGAGAGCCGGGAGGATATCCTGGAGACGATTTCTTATCTGAACCATATGGATATCCAGGGCATCAAGCTCCAGCTGCTCCATGTTTTAAAAGGAACCGACCTGGCGGAGGATTATCTGGCAGGTAAGTTCCGGGTCTATACCATGGAGGAATACATTGACCTGGTGATCGACTGTCTGGAGCACCTTTCTCCCGAGATCGTGGTCCACCGGCTCACCGGGGACGGTCCCAAAGAGCTTCTTCTGGCTCCTCTGTGGAGCAGTGCGAAAAAGACCGTGTTAAATACCCTGCACCACCAGTGCAAAGTGCGCGGTGCCTGGCAGGGAAAACAGTATGAGGAGGTATGATTCATGGCAGAACCGCTGACACTCTACAAGCTGATCATTCTGTATATGCTGGAAAAGGTGGATTTCCCCCTGACCAACGCTCAGATTTCCGGATTTGTGCTGGATAAGGGATACACCACTTACTTTCATCTGCAGCAGGCAATTTCCGAATTGATCGACTCGAAACTCATTGATGTCTCCACTGTACGGAATTCTTCTTATTATAAGATCACGCCGGCAGGAAAGCAGACCCTGTCCTACTTTGAGGATCAGATTTCTGACGGCATCAAGGATGATATTACTGCTTTTTTTCAGGAAAATGTGATCCAGATGCGGGAGGAGCTCTCTGCTGTGGCAGATTATTATGCAAGTGATGTGGAAGGGTATCAGGTGCGCTGTACCCTGAAAAGAGATGATTTTTCTCTGGTAGACCTTACCATTGCCGTGCCTACCAAAGAAGCTGCTTCTGCGGTCTGTGTCAACTGGAAGGAAAAAAGTCAGGATATTTATGAGAATCTGATTGAGTTCTTGTTATAGCCCAGCCTGCAAAACCGGGACGAAAGACAGGCATCCCGGCTGTTTTGGCTGAGAAAATCCCTCTTTTCTTTTTATTTTAGGGATCCTTTCTCAATTTCGTGTATCCTAGAAAAAGCAGGCGCATAAAGCACCTGCTTTTTCTACAGAGCACAGAGGAATTTTTACAGCTTATTATATTTTTTATTTTTTCCTCTGCCCGATACTGTCACAAATCCCGCTTCCATCAGCTGTTTCATGATCAGATATGCCCGTGTAGACTTTACCTGCAGCAGTTCCTGAACTTTCTCTTCTGCAATTTCTTTATTTTCGGAAAGATAATTTAAAATTTTCTCCATCTGTGCTGTAATTTTCACAGCTTTCCTGTTTTCTTCCTTCTTTGCTGTGCTCTCTTCTTTGGCTGTGTTTCTATTGGGCAGTGTGATCTTAAAGGAATTTTGTGTCACTGATATTCTGGGTTTCCTGGGACAGTCTTCATACAAGCGAAAGATACGCCGGATTCCCGTTCCATAAGCTTCTATAAAGCGAAGGCTGTAGAAGATCTCAGCCAGCTTTGGGTTTCTGGATATGGAGATTCCATTTCTGATATCTTCCTGGGAGATTCCGGGCAGCAGCCCTCCGATGGAAATAAACTCCGTCTCTTTCTTATTTACATTAATGAGAATACTGCCGCTGTAATGATAATCCCGATGTACCAGCGCATTGAGAAGCGCTTCTCTTACAGCGGCTTCCGGGTAATCCCAGTGTTCTTCCCTTTCCAGCCCTTCTATCTTTACCTGATTATGATTGCAAAGCTGCAGATAGGCATAGGCTTCTTCCAGCTGTCTGAAAACAGATCCGGTAAATTCTTTTTTATCCTGAAACACCGTATTATTTTCATCCAAAAACACCGCTGCTTTTACTGTATGCGTACACTGGTCTGAAAGGAGCTTTCCCAGATTGGTATACAGATTCACATCTGGCATTTTCATACCCAGCTGATAAAACTTCTCCTCCCCAAATTCCAGTCCCCTTTTCTGAAAAATTTCTTCTGCATAGCGGAATGTCAGCTTCTGATCCAATGAGCGTGAGCCTTCAAACGCATCTCCATCCGTGTTTTTTATCATCTGACGGATCTGTTCCTGAGAAGCAGGTACGGAAGAAGCTCCCTGACGTACATAAACCCCTGCAGGTTTTAAACCTTTTGCTTTCAGATAATAGGGTTTATACGTGCCTTCTCCCACTTCTATTCGAATGATTTTTCTGTCTTCCAGCGTGTATTTTATAAACATGGTGACATCCGGGGAGATGGCATCCCGTATTCCGTTGGTAATTCTCGTATAGACATCGTCAATATCCTGTATTTCTACTGTATTTCCGCTGTCATCTACGCCTACCAGGATGGTTCCTCCTTCTGTATTGGCAAAAGCAATGACTTCTTTATAAATTTCCGGTACAAATATTTCTTTAAACTCAATTCTTTCACTTTCATACTGCATATAGACACCCCCTTATGTGTATCTGTCTTTATTATGAAGTAAATATTCACCATCGTCAAGTGAAAAAAGTGAACATTCACTTTTTTTCACTATGCAGCACATAGAAAAACAGCATCGCTTTCACGGTGCCGCCTTCAGCAATTCTTTTGTATATTCGGATTTAGGCTCTGCAAAGAGCTGCTCTGTCTCTCCTTCTTCCACGATTTTCCCGTCTTTCATGACCAGAACCCGATCGCACATCTGATAGATCACATTCAGGTCATGGGAAATAAACAAGATGGAGATTCCTGTCTCCTCCTGCAGCTGTATCATTAGTTCCATGATCTGCCTTTGGATAGTCACATCCAGTGCCGAAACCGGCTCATCGGCAATCACAAACCGGGAACCCTGGATCAGGGCTGCGGCTATGCTGACTCTCTGCCGCTGTCCGCCGCTTAACTCCTGGGGAAATCGGTCCAGCATTTCTCTGGTAAGCCCCACCTTTTCTGCCATGGCAGCCACCCGGGCTTTTCTTTCTCCCGGGGAAACCTTCTGCATCTTTAAGGGTTCCTCCAGTATCCATCCGATTTTCTTCCTGGGATTCAAGGAAGAAAAAGGATCCTGGAAGATCATCTGGGGCATTTTCGTATAATGGATCACTTCGCCTGCGGAGGGCTTTACAAACCCCAGGATTACCTTGGAAAGGGTGGATTTCCCGCAGCCGCTCTCACCTACCAGCCCCAGGATCTCATTTTCTCTTACTTCCAGGCTGATATCCTTTAAGACCGTCTGCTCTTCCTTCCCGTCCTTGTAAGACGCGCTGACATGCCTGATTTCCAATACTTTTTTCACTGATCAACACGCCTCCTTTTCCTGAGAGATGTCCTTCTGTCGGGAATCGCGGCGAGAAGCTTTCGGGTATACTCCTGCTGAGGATGTTCAAAGACCCGGGAAACTTCCCCTTCCTCCTCAATGATCCCCTGGTTCATGACCAGAACCCTGCCGCAGAGCCTGCGGATCACTGCCAGATCATGGGAAATAAACAGGACAGCCGTTTTATGCCTGCGGTTAATTTCTTTCAAAAGCTCCAGGATCTGCGCCTGGACCGTCACATCCAGGGCAGTGGTAGGCTCATCGGCAATGAGAAGCTCCGGCTCCGTGACCAGAGCTGCCGCGATCATCACCCTCTGGCGCATACCGCCGGAAAGCTGATGGGGATATTTCCCGTAAATGCCCTCCGGATCCCCAAGTCCAGCCTCCGAAAGCGCTTCCAGCGCCAGACTCCTGCGCTTCTCCCTGTCTGTCTCTCCGTGGATCTTCAGCGCCTCCTCCACCTGTCTGCCTATGGTAAGCACAGGATTTAAAGAGGTCATAGGCTCCTGAAAGATCATAGAGATCTCTTTTCCCCGGATTGTCTGGAGCTGCCTGGCAGAAAGCCCTGCCAGATTTTTCCCTTTAAAGATGATTTCTCCGGACGAGATACCGGAATTGCTTTTTAAAAGCTGGAGAATAGACAGGGCAGTCTGGGTTTTTCCGGAACCGGATTCTCCCACAATCCCCAGAATCTCTCCCGGCTCCATGGAAAAGGAAATCCCTTTCACGACTTTCTGCGGGGGCTGGGTATCGTAAAATTCTATATTTAGATCTTTCACTTCCAAAAGCATCTCATCTGCCCCCTTTCTTCAAAAGTCCATCGCTTAAAAGGGAAAATCCCAAGGCAAGCCCAATGACTGCCAGACCGGGAAATACCGCGCACCAGGGCGCGTTCATCAGATAGGTCTGCGCCTCGGAAAGCATCCTGCCAAGGGAGGCGTCCGGCGGCTGCACGCCGATTCCCAGATAACTCATGCCTGCCTCTGCCAGCACCGCATTGTTAAATCCGATAGCTGCCATGGACAAAACCGACGGCAAAACATTGGGGAAAATATGGACAAACATGATCCGCAGATGGGAAGCTCCCATCAGCCTGGCGCTTTTTACATAATCCATCTCCCTGTGGCTGAGGAATTCACTTCTGGTAATCCTGGCAAAGCTTGGGATAAAGACAATGGCAAGCGCCAGGATCACATTATACTTGCCCGGTCCCAAAATACTGATAAAGACCAGCGCCAACAGAAGGTTGGGGAAAGATACCACCGCATCGTTAAACCGCATCAGCACCTCGTCCACCCAGCCTCCGAAATACCCGGTAAACGCTCCTGCCAGGATCCCGATCCCTCCGCCCAGCACAATGGTAGAGGCTGCCACAAAGAAAGTGGTTCCCGTCCCTTTTAAAACCCTGCTGAAAACATCTCTTCCGAAATGGTCGCAGCCGAAAAGATGCGCCAGGGAAGGCGCCGCAAACTTGGCGCTTCCGTTCATGGCATCCGGATCATAGGGGGTATAGAACACACCCGCCAGGAGAAACAGGAGCATGAACAGGGCAATCAGCCCGCCCAGCATGAAACTGTAATTTTTCTCTTTTTTCTTCATCTTATCTGCCCTCTCACTGTCTCACCCGGATCCGGGGATCAATCTTTCCATACAGGATATCCACGATAAAGTTGATCACAATGACCAGCACCGCGATCAGCATGATAATCCCCAGTACTACCGGGTAATCCCGGTTGGAGATCGAAGTGATCAGAAGGCTTCCCATTCCCGGAATGGTAAATACCTGCTCAATGATCATACTGTTGGCAACAATATCCGCAATGGTCATCCCCCAGAAGGTAAGCACCGGAAGCAGCGCGTTCTTCAGTACATGCCCGTACATAACCTGCCGGGAGGAATTTCCCCTTGCCCGGGCAGTCCGCACATAATCCTTTTCCATCTGGGCAATGACCGAATTTCTCAGCATCTTCACACCCATAGCGCACCTGGGAAGCGCGATAGCGACGCTGGGCGCAATGAGATAGCCCAGGAATCTGCCGAAGCTTTCTGTGATTGATACATAGGCGCCAGGCGTGAACCATTTCAGGACCAGACCAAAGACAAAGGTGATCAGGATCCCCAGGAAAAATCCCGGCACGGACATGACGATCTGGTTCAGGATCGTCAGTACCCGGTCCAGCCTGCTGCCCTCCTTCTGTGCCGTGATGATTCCCAGCGGAATGGAAATCACCAGGATCAAAAGAAAGGACATCAGCGTCAAGGCAACCGTGATGGGGATCCGGTCCCGCAAAAGCTCTGAGACCGGCATGGAATAGCTGTAGGACTCTCCCATATCCCCGGTTATGAAGTTTTTCAGCCAGTTTCCGTACTGTACAGGCAAAGGCTGGTCAAGCCCCATCTCCTTTTGCAGGGCTTCGATCTGCTCCTGGGTTGCCTCGGTTCCAAGCTTTGACCTCGCAGCATCTCCCGGAATAATGGAAAAGGCAAAGAAGGATAAAAAAGAGACAATTAACAACGTGATAATGAGAGTTCCTGCTTTTTTTACAATATACTTCATTTTCTTTTTCTCCTTCTTTTCATGCTTTTATTATTCCGCGGTCTTGTAGATTTTAGCCATATCCTGGACATACAGGGGATAAAATACATAGCCGCCGTATCCCTTCCTTAAGACAACCTCTGCCGCCATATCCTGAATATACACATTGGCAGCATCCTCTGCAAGGAGGGTCTCCATCTGCTTGTACAGATCGATCTGCTCGCTGTCGTCTGTACTCTTCTTTACCTGCTCGTAAAGACTGTCGTACTGTGGATTGCTGTAATTGATAAAGTTTTTCTCTGCATCAGAAGCAAAACGCTCCAAAAGAGCCCTTCCGCTTAAATAAGCCGCATCTATGCCCACCACTGTAGACTGGAAATTGCGGTCTGCATAGACGTCACTGAGCCAGCTGTCCCACTCGATCAGCTGGATCTCGGCATTGACTCCGATCTGCTTTAACTGCTCTACCAGCACCTGAGCCGTATCAATGTGCTGCTGGTAGTTGTTGGGCACAGAAATGGTCATGTCAAATCCGTCCGGGTAGCCTGCCTCTGCCAGAAGCTCTTTTGCTTTCTGGACATCCTGGGGGTACAGGTCTGCCAGCTCCGGCATATAATATTTCTCAAACGCCGGGAACATACTGCTTCCTATGATCGTTCCTTTTCCGTCTGCCACCATATCCAGTACTTCCTGCTGGTTCACTGCATAGCACAGCGCCTGCCGTACTTTTACGTTGTCAAAAGGCGCTTCTGCATTGTTTAAGTACAGAGCCTGGATCAGGTTCATACCGCCCTCGTAGATTTGAAGGTCCTGATCGTCTGCCAGCTGCGCCGCCTGGGTAGCGTTCACTCGGGGATACATATCAATGGTGCCGCTTTTAAGACCTGTGACAATGGCATTGCTGTCGCCTACCACTTTAAAGGTCACCTGATCCAGATACGCCTGGTTCTCGGTGTCCCAGTAATCACTGAATTTCTCGATCACGATATTTTCCTGGGGAGAACGTGACACATACTGGAAAGGTCCTGTTCCCACCGGATTCTTATCCAGGTCTTCACAGTGCTGAGGTACGACGGCAACGATCAGGTAGGCGAGAAATTCCGTATCCGCTTCTTTTAAATAGATTTCCACAGTGGAGGCATCCGGTGTCTCCACCTTCTCCACATTAGAAAACGCCGCTACCAACGGAGTTCCGTCTCCATTGATACCGGCGCAGCGCTCGATTGAATATTTCACATCGTCTACGGTAACTTCCGTTCCATCGTGGAATTTCACTCCGGATCTTAACTGAAAGGTATAGACTTTCCCGTCTTCCGAAATAGAATGGCTTTCGGCTACAGCATCGATGTAATTTCCTTCTTCATCTGGTTTTACCAAACCTTCATAAATGTTGAATAGGACTTCTTTCGTTCCTGCCGCAACCGATTTGTGTGGGTCAAGACTATCCTCTAAATCCTGAGGAATTCCTACTACAATGGAACCTCCCATGGTTGGTTCCGCTTCTGTTTCCTGAGAACTGCCGTTGTCTTGAGATTCTGTGCTCCCGTCCTTGCCGTCCTGGCACCCGCCAAGTACAGCAGTAAGGGCTACTGTCAGAAGCAGTAAGCATAAGTTTCTGAATTTTTTCATGTTAATCTCCTCTTACATGTCAGCTCTCTCATTATGTAATTGTCAAGGTCATTGTAGCGAATCCAGCTGCAAAAAGCAAGTATCTTTTGAAAAACATGGAAAACTCCGCGGCAGAGAAAAAGACGTCTGCCGCAGCTGCATCCGCTCCAGGCAAACGTCTCTTCTATGTACAGATGACCTACTTCATGATCTTTTTCAGTTCATCCATAAAGGTATCCACATCTTTAAACTCCCGGTACACAGAGGCGAACCTCACGTAAGCCACTGCGTCAAGGTCTTTGAGCTTGTCCATGACGATCTCCCCGATCTGAGTGCTGGGGATCTCCTTTTCCTCCCGGTTAAAGACCTCTGTCTCGATCTCATCAATAAGTGCCTCGATCTTCTCCACCGGAATCGGTCTTTTATAGCAGGCGCGCATAACGCCGTCCAGGATTTTCGCCCGGTCAAACTGTTCCCTGCTCTGGTCTTTTTTGATCACACTCAGCGGAATCGTCTCAATCTTCTCATACGTCGTAAACCGTCTGCCGCATTCATCGCACTGGCGTCTTCTCCGTATGGAATTATTGTCCGGCACCGGTCTGGAATCAATCACTCTGGTATTTTCCTGATTACAAAAGGGGCATTTCATATCAGACCCTCCTCTTTCACTTCCTCTATGCGAGAAGTGTATCTGCAAGTGCCTTCAGATTCTCTTCATCCGCATCCTTCATGACGGATTTCAGAGTCACAACCGGCTCACAGATCTCAATTCCCTTCATGCTCTCTAAGTATGCCTTCATCAGTTTTCCGGACATAGGAGCCCAGGAACCGTTTTCTACGATGGCTGCCTTTCTGTTCCGGTAAGTCTTGATCTTCAGATGATACAGGAAATCCTCCATGCAGGGGAACAGACCGCCGTCATAGGTAACGCCTAAAAGCACCAGCTTGTCATAACGGAACGCGCTGGCAACTGCCTCTGCCATATCGTCTCTTGCCAGATCAAAGAGTTTTACTTTCGCGCCTTTTTCGGTAAGGATCTGCGCCATCTTCTCTGCTGCCTTTCCTGTATTGCCATGGATGGAAGCATAGGCAACCACAACGCCCTCTTCTTCCGGTTCATAGCTGCTCCAGGTAAGGTATTTGCCGATGTAATAGCCCAGGTCTTCCTTCAGCACAGGTCCGTGCAGCGGGCAGATGGTCTGGATATCCAGGGTGGCAGCCTTCTTCAGCAGCGCCTGCACCTGAGTGCCGTACTTGCCTACAATGTTAATAAAATATCTTCTCGCTTCATCGGTCCACGCTTCCTCTGCGTCCAGGGCGCCGAATTTTCCGAAGCCGTCAGCGGAAAACAGGATCTTCTCTGCCTGTTCGTATTCCACCATAACTTCCGGCCAGTGAACCATAGGAGCCATGAAAAACTGCAGGGTGTGCGCTCCAAGGCACAGAGTATCGCCTTCTTTTACTGTAACTGTGCGTCCCTCCAGATCAAAATCAAAAAACTGCGGAAGCATGGAAAAGATCTTAGCATTTCCTACCAGCTTCATCTCAGGGAATTTCTCAGCCAGCAGCTGGATATTAGAAGCGTGGTCCGGCTCCAGATGAGAAACCACCAGGTAATCTACCGTGCGTCCGTTCAAAGCCTTATCCAGATTTTTCAGCCATTCGTTGGTAGCTCTTTTATCTACAGTATCCATCACTGCCGTCTTCTCATCTAAGATCAGATAGGAATTGTAGGAAACTCCGTTTGGCACATGGTACTGGCTTTCAAATAAGTCAATGGTCTTGTCATTGACACCGATATAAACAACAGAATCGGAAATCTTCATATCATACATAGTTCTGTTTTCCTCCTTGGCTGATCAATATTATTTACACCGCCTATATTATATATGGTATAACAAAATTTTTCCACTGGTTTTCCCAATTTTCTTGCCTTTTTCTTCTCACGGCTCCTTGGAAGTACCTGTTTCTTTTCCCCGGCGCCGGATCTTTTTTCAGCAGGCTTCCATAATGGCTTTCACCGCTGCGGCTGTATCGGTCAGCGGGAACAGTTCATATCCCACATACCCCTGATAGCCTTCCTTTTCCAGATGCCGCAGTACTTTTCTGTAATTGATCTCCCCGGTTCCCGGTTCGTGGCGTCCGGGAGCGTCTGCCACATGGATATGCCCGAACTGGTCCTTGTACTGGCTGATGGTATCGCAGATGCAGCCTTCATTGATCTGCATATGGTATACGTCATAAAGCACCTTCAGCCTGGGGGAACCGATGAGCCGGCAGATCTCTGCTGCCATCTGGGTGTGTTCCAGGAAATTGCCCACATGGTCGGTGGTGATATTCAGGGCTTCCAGATTCAGATTGATCTCCTCTTCTTCTGCCAGCTTTGCACAGGAAAGCAGCGTGTCATACATGGAACACAGCTTGACGGTGTGCGAAAGATGGTCGTAGGAATTCACCACCACGCCGCCTTCTCCCAGGGCATTGGAATGAATGGTGACGCTTTTTGCCCCGACTTCCTTTGCCGCTCTCAGTGACTGTCGCAGGAAATCCAGGTATTTTTCCTTGTGCTGGGGATCCACCAGGGAATAATCCGCGTCGCCGTTAAACCCGCTGATGACGATGCCGGCAGCCTGGGCTGCCTCTCTTGTCTCCTTTAAATCCCGGATCCTCCAGTCCCAGAATTCCACTGCGTCAAATCCGTCCCTTTTCGCTGCCGCAAACCGCTCCTTCCAGGGCAGCTCTGTGTATAAGGTGTCGATACATGCGCATTTTCTCAGGCTCATTCTTCTACCTCCGTACTCCTGATCCCGGATTCCGCGGGATCTTTTCTTTTTATTTTAATATTTCCTGTGCTTTTGTCAACCTTCATTTCCTGCTGTTTCCCACGTTATTTCCGTCTGCGGGGCTTCTTTCTGCTGCGGCTTCCTTCTTCGTCTTGACTGCGCCTTTTCTCAACGCTACAATAGAGACTGCAGGCGCTGACCCGCCTGACGAATTTTATGGAGGAAACCGTATGGAATACGATATGGATTATATTCTGGAACAGCTGAAAAAGCTCCTTGCCATCGACAGCCCTTCCGGATATACAAAACAGGTGACCGATTATCTCATGGAAGAATACCAGGCAATGGGATACGCTCCCCAAAGAACCGTAAAAGGCGGCGTGCTGGTGGATCTGGGCGGAGACGACGCCGCCAACGCAGTATTTACTGAAGCTCATGTGGATACCCTGGGAGCTGTCGTCACAGGCATCAAGGCAAACGGCTGCCTGTCTGTATCCCCGGTGGGAGGCATGAACGCCAACAACGCAGAGGCAGAAAACTGCCGGATCATCACCCGGTTTCACGGCGTCTATGAAGGCACCTGCCAGCTCTCCAATGCTTCCATCCACGTAAACGGGGACTATGACAAGACTGCCCGGACTTTTGACACTCTGGAGATCGTCCTGGATGAGAAGGTCTTTTCCAAAGAGGAGACCGCTGCCCTGGGAATCCTGCCCGGGGATTATGTCTGCTTTGATCCCCGCACCGTGATCACCAAAAGCGGTTACATCAAAAGCCGCTTTCTGGACGACAAATTAAGCGCCGCCATCCTGATGGGCTACGCCAAATATGTCAAGGATCAGAAGATCCGGCTGAAAAGAAAGGTCTACCAGCATTTTACCGTATATGAGGAGGTAGGACACGGCGGCTCCGCTTCCATTCCTGAGGGCGTGACCGAGGTCCTCGCTGTGGACATGGGCTGTGTGGGGGACGGACTGGAGTGCCGGGAACACCAGGTGTCCATCTGTGCCAAGGACAGCGGCGGTCCTTACCATTACGATCTGGTGTCGGATCTGATCCGTACCGCCAGGGAAAACTGCCTGGATTTTGCTGTGGATGTTTATCCCCACTATGGTTCTGATGCCGAGGCTGCTCTGCGGGCAGGTTATGACATCCGCCATGCCCTCATCGGAGCAGGGGTCTATGCTTCCCATGGGTATGAGAGAAGCCATGTGGACGGCGCCAGAAATACCTTTCTCCTTTTGAAAGCTTATCTTGGTTAGCTGTAACTATTTTCCTTATAGGGATTTTAATTTTTATTAAGAGATTTTCTGTTTATTTTATAAAACAGACATAGTTTCCTCATATTTTTTCCCTATAATAGGTCTTGGATAGTTGATAAACCACTCACTATCTCCCCCCTCAAGTTGAAAAAGCCCGATGCCTCGCGTATCGGGTTTTTTCTGTTGCTTTTCTTGAGAGATACAGATATAATAGTTATATTGTTCTATGTTAAGAAAGAAAGAGGTACTGAAATATGACAAGAAAAAAAATCGTTGTGGCACTTGGACACCGAGCCCTGGGCACAACTCTTCCGGAGCAGAAAAGCGCGGTGAAATCCACGGCTGCCATTCTGGCGGATCTGGTAGAAGCAGGCGCCGACCTGATCATCACACACAGCAACGCTCCTCAGGTAGGCATGATCCATACAGCAATGAATGAATTCGGAAAAGTACATCCCGCCTATACTGCCGTTCCCATGTCTGTGTGCTCTGCCATGAGCCAGGGATACATCGGCTATGATATCCAGAACGCCCTGCGTGCAGAGCTTCTGCGCAGAGGCATCTACAAGCCTGTCAGCACGGTATTATGCCAGGTGACCGTGGATCCTTACGATGAAGCCTTCCATGAACCGGTAAAGATCATTGGAAGAACGCTCACCGCCGAGGAAGCGGAAGCAGAGGAACACAAGGGCAATTATGTAGTAGAGACAGAGGGCGGATACCGCAGGATCGTGGCAGCTCCCCATCCTCAGAAGATCGTAGAGATTGACGCCATCCGCACGCTTTCTTACGCAGGACAGATCGTCATCGCCTGCGGCGGCGGCGGAATCCCTGTTCTGGAGAGAGGGGAAGAGCTGATCGGCGCCAGCGCTGTCATCGAAAAAGACCTGATCAGCGGCAAGCTGGCAAGAGATCTGGATGCAGACGAGCTTCTGATCCTCACCAGCGTGGAAAAAGTTTCCGTTAATTACCATTCCGATGAGGAAAAGCAGCTGGATCACGTAACCGTGGAGGAATTGAAAGGTTATATGGAGCAGGATCAGTTTGAGGACAACACCATGCTGCCTAAAGTCCAGGCATGTGTGGATTTTGTAGGAGAGAAACCGGGAAGACGGGCTGTCATCACCTCCATCAACAAAGGAAAAGAAGGCTATCTGGGCAAGACCGGAACCATTGTAGAATAAAACTGCAGTACCGGACAAAAAAGCTGCCCCTGTCTGTATGACAGGAGGCAGCCCTTTTTATGCCTGGCAGCTGCAAAGATTTTCTTGTTCCGCTTTTTTCTGAAGCTGCTATCGCTCTTCCTTTTTCTTTTCTCCAAAAAACCGGTGTATGGTCTTCTGAGGTATCTCAAACACCAGAATGATCCCCAGCACCATGGCAATGGCGATCCCGATGGTCTCCCTGCCATAGTACAGGCTCTGCTCATTATCTCTCACCAGCGTATAATAAATCGTCCGGTAGATCCCGATCCCCGGCACCTCCGGAAAGATCCCGGCAATGAGAAACAGCGTCACCGGGCACTTTTTCACCGTACTTCCGATCCTGGAAGCCAGGGTGATAAATACAGTAGCGAAAAAGCAGCCCAGCACTGCGCCCATCTGAAATCCATGGATACAGATCCAGCAGATCAGCCAGCCCATACCGCCGATAAAACCGCAGAGAGGATAATGCTTCTTCGGTACGGAGAAGATCACTGAAAAGGCTATAGTTCCCACTGCCGCAGCCAGAAACTGTAAAATTCCTTCCACGATCACAGCAAAATCCCTCCCGTCATCCGATAGTAGATCGTATAGGTAATGCCCACACCGATCGCCACGCCCAGCGCCACCATCAGGGCATCCAGGAAACGCACTCCCCCGCCGATGTAATCACCGTCCGCAAAATCCCGGATCGCGTTGACCAGGGAAACCCCCGGCACCAGCGGCATCACAGAGCCTACCAGGATACTTCCCGGCGCGTTTCCCAGCCCCATCCGGTAAAAGACTACTGAAAACAGAGACACGCAGAAACCTCCGATCATATTCACCACGATCTTGGAAGTCTGCTTTTCCCTTCTCTCCAGCGCCACCAGCACCGCGTACAGAAGGAACGCTGACAAAAAAGCAGCCAGCATATCCCCTGCCCCGCCGCCTAAAAGGTAGCAGAAGGCGCCGGAGCCCACGCCTGCGGCAAAAATTCTCGTAAGTGGCTTTTTGCCGGGCATGTCCTTAATCTTCGCCAGCTCTTCCTCCGCCTCCTGCAGCGTATACGTTCCTTCCACGATCTTGCGGGAAAGCTGGTTCACCGCCGCGATCCGGTGAAGCTTTGCTCCTGTGAAGGGGATATGCCTGACACTGGCATAAATCTCCCCCTCCTCATTCTCTGCTGTGACAAAAATACCGGTGCTCAAAACAAAGGTGCTGCACTTCTGGATTCCGTAAGCGCCTGCGATCCTCTCTATGGTTTCCTCCACACGAAAAATTTCCGCGCCTGCGTCCAAAAGAATTCTTCCGGCTTCCATTGCCAGATCTAATATCTTTTTATCATAACTCTCCATGTTCCAATCTCCTGTCATCTCCCTCTATGGACATCATCCTTTTTCAGGAACTGCAAAAGGCTGCCGCATCAGCCGATCACCTATAGGAAAATACCGAAATCAAGCTAATACGACAGCCTCGCTGCCTTTCTTCTATGCATCTGCGCGCACATACGTCCGCAGTTTGTACCGGCATCCCCGGCGGTCTGCTGTCCTGTCCTTATTTTACCAGCGTAAAGAACAGGATCACAATGACGCCAAGAACAATGCGGTACCAGCCAAACACTTTAAAGTCGTGCTTCTTAATATATCCCATCAGGAACTTGATGGCGATAATGGATACTACAAAAGATACAATGCTTCCCACTGCAAGAATGATTGCTTCGCTGGCAGTGAAAGAAAATCCGAACTTCACCAGCTTCAGCAGACTCGCGCCCAGCATGGTGGGAATTGCCAGGAAGAAGGTATATTCCGCGGCAATGGTGCGGGAAGCTCCTACCAGGATACCGCCGATGATGGTAGCTCCGGAACGGGAGGTTCCGGGAATGACCGCCAGCAGCTGGAATACACCGATCAGAAACGCGGTCTTCCAGGTAATCTCTGCAATGGAGTTGTATTTCACTTCTCTCTTCTTGTTGTAATCCTCGATGATCAGGAATAACACACCGTAAACGATCAGCATCACGGAAACCACAAACCAGTTATTAAACTTCTCTTCTATAAAGTCATTAAAAGGAAGCGCGATTACAATGGTTGGAATACAGGAAACCAGGATCTTAAACCACATGACCATCTTGTCGATCTTCACAAAGCGGCACACCAGTCCTGCTGCCTTCTCTGTCTTTGTCACGTTGTGGTGCTTTGGCTTCTTATTCCTGAACGGCCAGATCTGGTTCCAGTACAGGACCACCACTGCCAGGATGGCGCCCAGCTGGATCACCACCATGAACATATCCCAGAATTCCTTGCTTACGTCCAGCTTGATAAATTCTTCCACCAGGATCAGATGACCGGTGCTGCTGATGGGCAGCCACTCGGTGATGCCCTCTACGATCCCCAGGAATATGACCTTGAGTAATTCAATAATATCCATACCTCACTCCCCTTAAACTGCTGCAATATCGATCAGTTCCAGCTTCTGGATATCTGTATTCTCCAGACTTGTGACCAGCGCCTCTGCGGTATCCAGGGCAGTCAGTACATTGACCCCTGTCTCAATGGCATTTCTGCGGATGATAAATCCGTCTTTGGCTTTTTCCACACCCTGGGAAGGCGTATCAATGACCAGATCGATCTTATGTCCCAGGATCAGGTCCATCAGGTTGGGGGACGGCTGCTCGATCTTGTTGGTCCTTACTGCTTTCACGCCGTTTTCCTTTAACACTTTTGCTGTGCTCCTGGTTGCGTAGATTTTGTAGCCCAGCGCTTCAAAACGCCTTGCGATGGGAATGATATCCTGTTTGTCTTCATCTCTTACGGTGATGATCATATTTTTATGTTTCGGCAGGTTGATGCCTGCGCCCAGGAATGCTTTGTACAGCGCTTCATTGAAGCTTTCTGAAATTCCAAGGCACTCTCCTGTGGACTTCATCTCCGGTCCCAGGCTGATGTCCGCACCCCGAATCTTCTCAAAGGAGAATACCGGCATCTTGATGGCATAGTGCTTTGCTTCCGGCTGCAGTCCCGGTGTATAGCCCATGTCTTTTAATTTATGACCCAGGATCACCTTGGTAGCCAGAGGCACGATGGGGATGCCTGTCACCTTGCTGATGTACGGTACGGTACGGCTGGAACGTGGATTCACCTCGATCACATACACATCTTCCCCGCACACAATAAACTGAATATTAATCATGCCCAGCACGTGAAGGGATTTTGCCAGCCTTCTGGTATACTCTTCAATGGTTTTCTTAGCAGTGTCGCTGATGGTACGCGCCGGATATACAGAGATACTGTCTCCGGAATGGATACCTGCCCGTTCGATATGCTCCATGATGCCGGGGATCAGAATGTCTTCCCCATCGCACACAGCGTCTACTTCGATTTCTTTTCCCTGCAGGTATTTATCTACCAGGATCGGATGCTCCTGGGCAATGCGGTTGATGATGCCGATGTACTGGTCCACGTCTTCATCATTAATAGCGATCTGCATACCCTGTCCGCCCAGTACATAGGAAGGACGCACCAGAACCGGATAGCCCAGTTCGTTTGCCGCGCGAATCGCCTCGTCTGCTGTATATACGGTATGCCCCTTGGGTCTTGGAATATGACACTCTTCCAGAATCGCGTCAAACAGCTCCCTGTCCTCTGCCGCGTCTACATTCTCCGCAGAAGTTCCCAGGATCTTCACGCCCATCTTGATCAGAGCTTCGGTCAGCTTGATGGCGGTCTGTCCACCGAACTGCACCACGGCTCCGTCGGGTTTCTCTACATTGACCACGTTCTCTACGTCTTCCGGAGTCAGAGGCTCAAAGTACAGTTTATCCGCAATGTCAAAGTCCGTACTTACGGTTTCCGGATTATTATTGATGATAATGGTTTCATAGCCTTCTTTTTCAAATGCCCAGGTACAGTGTACGGAACAGAAGTCGAATTCGATTCCCTGTCCGATACGGATCGGACCGGAACCCAGGATCAGCACCTTCTTCTTATCTGTCTTTCCGTCTGCCTCGTTCTCCCCGCCGTATACAGAATAATAGTACGGTGTGGTGGCAGCAAACTCTGCCGCACAGGTATCTACCATCTTATAAGAAGCTGTGATGTCCCACTGCATGCGCAGATCACGGATTTCTTCTGCTTTCTTTCCAGTCAGCCCTGCGATAACGGTATCCGGGAATTCCAGACGTTTCGCTTCTCTTAACAGATCTTCGGTCAGCTCCTGTTCCTTTAATGCCTGCTCCATTTCTACCAGTATGGCGATCTTATCAATGAACCAGATATCAATCTTGGTGATGGCATGGATTTCTTCGTAGGACATGCCTCTGCGCACGGCTTCCGCGATCCTCCACATACGCATATCGTCCACGATGTGCAGCTGCTCAGTTAATTCTTCCTGTGTCAGCCCTGTAAAATCATAGGACATGAGAGAATCCACATGCTGTTCCAGGGAACGGATGGCTTTCATAAGCGCGCCTTCAAAGTTATTGCAGATACTCATAACTTCTCCGGTAGCTTTCATCTGTGTGGTAAGGGTTCTCTTGGCGCTGATAAATTTGTCAAAGGGCAGCCGGGGGATCTTTACCACGCAGTAGTCCAGCATCGGTTCAAAGCTGGCATAAGTCTTGCCTGTGATAGCGTTTTTGATCTCATCCAGCGTGTAGCCCAGGGCGATCTTCGCCGCAACCTTGGCAATGGGATAGCCGGTCGCCTTGGAAGCCAGGGCAGAAGAACGGGACACACGGGGATTTACCTCGATAACGCAGTATTCAAAACTGTCGGGATTTAACGCATACTGTACATTGCAGCCTCCGGTGATGCCCAGCTCTGTGATGATGTTCAGGGCAGAGGTACGCAGCATCTGGTATTCTTTGTCTCCCAGTGTCTGAGACGGAGCTACCACGATACTGTCGCCTGTGTGAACGCCTACCGGGTCCAGGTTCTCCATGTTGCAGACAGTGATGCAGTTGCCTGCGCTGTCTCTCATAACCTCATATTCTATCTCTTTCCAGCCTGCGATGCAGCGCTCTACCAGCACTTCGCCCACACGGGAAAGACGCAGTCCGTTTTCCAGGATTTCTACTAATTCTTCCTGATTGTTGGCGATTCCGCCGCCGCTTCCTCCCAGCGTGTAGGCAGGACGCAGCACCACAGGATAGCCGATCTGATTACTGAAGGCAATCCCGTCTTCCACATTTTTTACCACCAGGGAAGCGGCGATGGGTTCCCCGATCTTCTCCATGGTATCCTTGAATTCCTGGCGGTCCTCCGCCTTTTTGATGGTTTCAGAGGTAGTACCGATCAGGCGCACGTTGTGCTCCCTTAAGAATCCTCGCTCTTCCAGCTCCATGGCAAGGTTCAGACCAGCCTGTCCTCCCAGGGTGGGAAGCACGCTGTCCGGCTTTTCCTTCAGGATCAGCTGTTCTACAACTTCCACGGTCAGCGGCTCGATGTAGACTTTATCAGCGATGTCTTTATCTGTCATGATCGTGGCAGGGTTGGAATTTAAAAGTACAACTTCGATTCCCTCTTCTTTCAGAGAACGGCATGCCTGGGTTCCTGCATAGTCGAACTCAGCTGCCTGTCCGATTACGATCGGACCGGAACCAATCATCAATACTTTTTTAATATTCGGATTCTTTGGCATTACTCTGTCACCTCCATCATTTTTATGAAACGGTCAAATAAATATCCGGAGTCCTGAGGTCCCGGGCATGCTTCCGGATGGAACTGCACGGTGAAAATATTTTTGCCTACGTATTTCAGCCCTTCATTGGTCTTGTCGTTGACATTCTCAAATGCGGGCACTGCGATCTCAGGATTTAAGGTATCGGTGTCCACCACATAGCCGTGATTCTGGGAGGAAATGTAAACTCTTCCTGTCTCCAGATCCTTGACCGGATGGTTGCCGCCTCTGTGGCCATATTTCATCTTCTTGGTATCCGCGCCTGTGGCAAGCGCCATCAGCTGATGTCCCAGACAGATGGCGAAGATCGGCACTTCTGAATCATATAATTTCTTTACTTCTTCTATAATAGAAGTACATTCCTTGGGATCCCCGGGTCCGTTGGACAGCATGATGCCGTCGGGATTGGTCTTCAGAATGTCTTCTGCTTTTGTAAAGGCAGGGTAGACAGTCACCTGGCAGCCTCTTTCATTTAAGGATCTGGCAATGTTGTTCTTTGCGCCGAAATCCATAAGCGCTACCCTGGGACCGTTTCCTTTTAATGCTGTTTTTTCTTCACAGGTCACTTTCTCCACCACTTTGCCGGTGGTGTAAGCGTGGAGCTTGGGAAGGATCTCCTCCAGGTCATAATCCGCATTGGTGGTGATCATGCCGTTCATGGTTCCCTTTTCTCTCAGGATCTTCGTCAGTGCTCTGGTGTCGATGCCTGCGATTCCCGGTATGTCATATCTCTTTAAAAAGTTCTGGATGGTGTCCTCGCTTCTGAAATTGCTTGGAATACGGGATAATTCCCTTACAATGTAGCCGTCCGGCCACGGTCTTAAAGATTCCTGGTCCTCATGGCAGATGCCATAATTTCCGATCAAAGGATATGTCATGCAGACTGCCTGTCCGGCATAAGAAGGGTCTGTCAGTACCTCAAGATAACCTGTCATCGATGTGTTAAAGACAATCTCACTGATGATCTCTTTCTTAGAACCGATGCTGGTCCCTGTAAAGACGGTGCCGTCTTCCAGTATTAAAAATGCTTTCATTCTCTCACCTGTCTTCCTTTCTTTTTCTTCCTCTTCTCTGGTTTCCCAATACCTGTCTCCCTAGAAAGTCCTAAAATTCCCCAAATTGTAAAAAGTGTACCACAAGGCATAGCATTTTTCAACCTTTTTTCACCGTAATTTTACCGTAAATTTTTTTAAAATTATTATTGACAATTTCCTAATTATCATGTATTATATATTTTGTGCTCAAGAGCACTGAACATTAAGAAGACGCAGGAGTGGCGGAATTGGCAGACGCGCAGGCTTCAGGTGCCTGTGGTAGCAATA
>NHCFC00100__coassemble_1594_pt1 | contig 22423 bp, 17 predicted proteins | sample NHCFC00100__metabat2_low_PE_019 | metagenome-assembled genome bin NHCFC00100
AAAAGATAATTTGCACGCCCGACAAATATGCTTTTCCAACTGCATTATAAAGCAGCCCTGCTAACAATGGCCCTGTTAAATTTGCAATCATATTTATTTGGCTAACAATGGCATTAGACTGTATAAGGTTGTCTTTCTCTTGAATGAGAGGTATGCTCGATTGCACCACGGGGCTTTCAAAAGAAGATACAACTGACAATCCTACCATGATAACAGTTATCAAAATGAGAACATTGGAAAACGATAATGAAAACACTAATAGGACAGCCATAATTCCATATAGGCCATCTAAGGCAATCATAAGATTTCTTTTATTACTACGATCAGCGATAATGCCACCAATCGGAGATAAAAAAACAGGCGGTAGATAACCGATTGCTGTAATTATTCCAAACGAAGTGGCAGAACTGGTTAAGTCAAGTATCAACAAAGAAGAGGTGAATTTGAGTAGGGTAGTTCCAAACATAGATGATGCCTGCCCTATTATTAAAAATATAAAATTTCGGTTTAATGTTTTTTCTTTCATACCTTACCCCTTAAAATTTTCTCTTATTATAAAAATAAAAGCCTGACAACGGCTGTCAGGCTTTCAAAATCTTTATATGTTTTTTATTTGATTATTTCTAACATGGTGGCAATGTCCTCGGTTGCCATTGCTACTTTTGACTTTTCAATTAGAATGTTTCCTCCCGTCATTATGTAGGATGGCATTACTCTAATACCTTTATAATAAATTTCGGTAGTACGCAATTTATAGGTGGAAACGGTAGGAACAACATTTTTCTTTGTGGCCTTTTTCGTAATCATGTTAAAGGCTTTTTTCGCTACATCACCCATAAGCATAATAACCTTTACATTGGGGAATAAAGAAAGTTCTGCTTCTAAATAGGGCAAACTATCTTGAATGCTATTTTTTTCGATAGCATATTTTGTTTTTGGAGTTTTTACAGCATTTGTGATATAGATACCCATTTGCAATATGTCTTGTATAGACTTAACCTCTGCTCCTGCCCCTTGAAAAAGAGGAATAGTAGTTTTCAGATAATCAGCGTCAGGGACTCCATAAAAATCCTGTAAAGCATCAGAGGGTACAACTTCATTTATCATAATTGCCTTAATCGTAAGAGGATCAATTTCAATGTTGTTTAGATATATACTGTTTGATATGCCTACTTTTGCTTCAAGTTCATTTTGTATATTCATATCTTATTCTCCTTTATGATGCTCTCTTGCAGCTTCGTGTTTTGCTTTCAATATTTGACGGATAGATTTGGGTCGAACTATGGTTACTTTGTCTCCGAATGACATAAGAAAATCATATAGCCAATTGTTTTCCGGCAGAGTAAGTTTAACAGTATATCCGTTTTCATGTTTTATAATAGCCGTATCGTCCAGCGTATCAAATAACCTATACCCAACATCTAAAGTAAACTCTAATTCTAAGTCTATTAAATTTCCTATTTCCTCTGGTATTGGAAAGACAGAATTATATTGACATATATCTGTTTTACGCTCAAAATGTACTTCTGTTAAAAATAGGTTTTTTATCCGCGAAAGTCGAAACAACCTATTTTTATTTCGAGAAAGGCAAAAAGCGAATAAATACCACGCTTTGTCTTTATAAATCAATTTATATGGATATACATTTCTCTTACTGCCATCACCAGTAGAATTGTAATAATCAAAAATGATTTCGCAGTTTTCCAATATCGCCTGTTTTAGTTGCCTAAACAATCTATTTTCACTTTCTGCAACACTCCCCCAACGAGAAAAATCTACATCAATCCAATCGGTTAAACCAATTTGGAAAATCGCACCAAGTTTCTTCAAAACAGTGTCTACCTCTGGATATTGAACGGCGGATAAGCTTTGTAAACTGGACAGTATCTCCAACTTTTCACTGTCTGAAAAAAAGGATTTATCGAGGACATAGTCATCAAGAAACCGTATGCCGCCGTTTCTTCCAGTTGTAACATAGATCGGAATACCCGCACTACTTATGGCGTCTACATCACGATAAATTGTGCGAACGGAAACTTCAAATTTTTCTGCTAATTCAGGAGCAGTAGCGTGCCCTTTATCCAGTAAGTAATACAAAATTCTAAACAGTCTGCTTTCCTGCAACTTATCACCCCCATAGGTTGATTATATTATAATAACCATGACAATGTCATGTCAAGGTTATAGCTGATTGTTGACAGTGTACTGAACTTTTAGTGAAAAAGCAAGCGTTTTATAATGGCTAATCCACGCGCGACATCGTGACTCAGCATGAACTTGGGAGTATGTCCTAATCCTAAGGAGGATGTAAGATAATCATCTAATTTCCAAGTTATTTTAAATTAAAAAATGCCTAAAAGCCTTGCTTTTCCACCCGTGGTGTGTAAGCTGTGACTCACACAAGGCACAGGCCTAAGGAAAACGAAAGGTGGAAATGATAATGAAAACAGGGAAAATCACAGCGAAACTGAGGGACGCGGTTCCGGTTTGCCTCATGGTAAACGGCGAGGAAGTCAAACGGTATAAGAACATTGAGCTACCGGATATGCTTAAAGAGGTGGAAATGACCGACTTCCATTTCAACGTACACATGGACGGAAAAATCACCTTTGAAATCCACTATGAAGAAGGTGCACTGCCGGAGGTATTCCCGGAAGCTCGTACCAGAGTAAGCCGGACAGCGAAGGCCGCGGGCAAAGCCGCCATAGGGTAACACTGGTAGTGGCTTCCTTCCCTTATAAAAATTCCTATTTTTTCAGTTGGTAAAAATCATAAAACGCAGCGTGTTTCGCAATCAGTGTTTCAAATGTGCCATGCTCAATGATTTTTCCGTCTGCCATAAAGATAATCTCATCATACAGTTCAAGAATATCTTTACTCATATTGTGCGTAATAGTAAGTAAGGTTAAATCGGATATTTCCAACAACCTACTTTCAATGTCATACGCAGTCTGCATATCAATAGCAGATGTACCCTCGTCTAAAATTAACAGCGGCTTTTTACGAATTAAAGCTCTTGCTACCGCAATTCGTTGTTTTTGCCCGCCGGAAAGGTTATTACCGTTTTCCCCAACATGATATTCAAGTCCGTTTGGTACTTGCTCAATAAAATGCAATAAGCCACTATCAGACAGTGCAGATTGTAATTCTTCTTTGCTGTAATCTTCGTGTAGGCAAATATTGTCTAAAATGCTTTCGTCAAACATATAGACGTTCTGATGAATGACAGACGACAAGGCGGTTATTTTATCAATATCCACAATGGAAAGATTATCTTCATCATACAGAACATTACCTTTGAAATCAGAATAATATCCGGCAATCAGTTTGATAAGCGTAGATTTTCCGCAACCACTTTTACCAACAAAGGCATATTTTTTCCCTTTTTTAATGGATAATGAAATACCGTTTATGACTTCATTTTCTTTATCATAGGAAAAATGCAAATCCTCTACACAAATCATCTCATTGAAAGTAGGGGGTTTTTTTGTATCCGTGTCTTGCTTCCGGTAATCTGAAAATTCATTTAACTTCTGTGCAATCGGCTTTATACTCTTGATTTTAGGAATATTACTAAAAATGATTAAAAGCGGATTTGCAAGATTACTGCTAACCTGTACCATGCCTAATAAAGCTCCTGCGCTGATACGTCCGATAATAATGAAATATGCTGAAAGAAAAACAACAACAACTTGAACAAGAAGCGCAAGAACCATAGAAACCGCTTCATTTGCAGCAATCGCTTTGTCAACTGAATATTTTGCTTTTATCGTGTCCTCATTACTTGTTTCAAATCGTGAAAGGACATATTTTTTCATTCGGTACGACTTGATAATTTCAAAGCCGGATAACAGATCTTTTACATGATTTGTAAAAGAGGATAGCATATCAGAATATTTGTCTTGCCGTTTAGAGAGCAGTCCTCCGAACAGACTGGGGACGATAAGCATAATGGCGATTGCAATAATTACGCATACCGTAACGATAATGTCGAAGTAAATCATTACAGCAAGGGACGCTATGAAAATAATCGTGTATTGAATGACTTGCAAGAGAGGAAGTAAAAAATTGTCCTCAATCATTTTTACATCATTCGTAATTGCAGATAAGTAATCTGCGGTATTGTTTTTGGAGTAATCCTCAATCGTGTGTTTCTCAATTCCCATAAAGGTTTTAGAACGGACAGCTTTCATAATCTTGCAGACAAATATTTTGCTGAACAAAGATTGTAGGTACATAAATACTCCCATAAGCGCAAAGTAGGCTAAAGAAAAGAGTAGTATTCTGATGAAGCCGTCCATATCGCCCATATCTACAATGTCCATAACCTGTTGCAACAAAATAGCGATAAACACATAGGAGAGGGAACTGATTGCAGTAAATAATACGGTAAGGAAAAGCAGAAATTTGTATTGTTTTAAGTATCGCATCATATAACGGTGTCCTCCTATTTTCTGTTAAAAAGCAAATCGCAGATAAATCCTACTGCCCCTAAACCAAATAGACAGGTAGCGGCTGTTTTATAGCCTTTTTCGGATAAATGTACAGCTCCTATCATCAATCCGATTTCTGCCGCAGCAGATACCGATTTAGATGCAATGCGGAATGAACGCCTTTTCCATGCCTTATTTGCGGCAACTTCAATCTTGTTTGCAGCGTTTTCAATTTTTTGGTCTATGTTAGACATAATAATCTCCTTTCATACATCAAGGCGGTATGTATAAGTTCAAAATAATACCTTGTGAACGAATGTATCGGATTGAAAATAAAATTGCCTCGAAAAAGGCAGTTTTATTTTATTTGCCTACGTTTAGATGTTCAAGGTAGTTTTGCACTATACTCAAAATTTCATCATCAATAATTGGAAGTTTCATACTATCCAACAGGTATTTGATAAATGCAAACTTTGAAATTAGTTCTTCCGGTGTAGCGGGATAGACAGAGGGTATTAACCAAAAGTTTGTAAGTAAGGGCAAAAGTTCGGATAGTTCTTTTGCATACTCGGTCTGGATAGAACCGTCCTCTATCCCCTCTTGAATGAGCTGTAACCAAAGAGGGGCAATCAATTTTCTATTTGTGTCAGCCAGTTCTGCTAACAAACGGGGGTTTTTCAAAAGGGGAATACTTTGCTTGCCAAGCTCTGTCCTATCAATATCGACATGGTTTAGCTTAATAACTTCTCGCATTTTCTGTAAACCATTCAAGCTCTTCTGCTTTTGTACGGTAACAAACGGATTGTTGTCAAAAAAGAGTTTATCCCCTAATGCTTCAATAATTTCCTCTTTTGACTTAAAGTGATGATAAATAGCACCTTTAGTCAATCCACCGAGTCCATCTACAATATCTTGAATAGTTGTATTGTCATATCCTTTTTCCAGAAAGAGCCGTTGAGCCACATCTAATATTTTTTCAACGGTTACTTCTGGATATTTATTTCTGGCCATTGGCTAAACACCTCCAAATTCTCATTCGTTCGTTTGGTATGTTTTATTATAGCAGTCCTACCCAAACTTGTCAAGATACATTCGTCTGGTATTTATGCGTTTTTTACTCTTCATGAAGGCTTGCTCAAAAAATTTCTTGAAAATCAATCGAAAAAGCCTTGCTTTTTCACCCGTGGTGTGTAAGCTGTGACTCACACAAGGCACAAGCCCAAGCAAAAAAGAAAGGTGGAAATTACAATGAAAACAGGAAAAATCACAGCGAAACTGAGGGATGCGGTTCCGGTTTGCCTTATGGTAAACGGTGAGGAAGTAAAACGATACAAGAATATTGAGCTGCCGGATATGCTCAAAGAGGTGGAAATGACCGACTTCCATTTCAACGTACACATGGACGGGAAGATCACCTTTGAAATCCACTATGAGGAAGGCGTATTGCCAGAGGTATTCCCGGAGGCACGCACCAGAGTAAGCCGGGCGGCAAAGGCCGTAGCCAAAGCCGCCGCACAGGAAAGCACAGAGGTTATGGCCGTGGAGGCTACCGAGCCGGAAACAGAGGCTGCGCCGGAAGAAAGGCCGCAAACCGACGAAATCCCGGCGGAAGATCCCGGTGAGTCTGCAACAGAGGAAAATGAGCCGGAAGGCATTGAGGCCGCCTACAATGTGACAGGTGTACGGCGCAAGGAGCTGGTGGCAGCAGTAGGCGACTTCATTGGAGCAAAGCCGGAATATCTGAGAGCGCCGACATACGCTTTCGCAGTAGGAAGCTACAATATCGACAGAGAAGGAACATTGACTGGCCCGGAAAATCCGGCGCTGATCGAAAGCCTGAAAGAACAAGGCTTCATTGCCGCAGAGTAAAACGAGAAGGCCCCGCTTCGGCGGGGCTTTTCCTGTCCTCAGTGAAAAAAGATATGTTTTAAGACCTTTAGAGCTTGCTTTTTGACCGGTAGTGTGTAAGCTGTCACTCACAGAAATAAAACATATCTTTGAGGAGGACGCAACCATGCTACAAATATCTGAAATCGTAAGAAAAACCGAGGAAATGTTTGACCTGTTCAATAAGCATTTTTACGAAGGCGAGCTGAGCCGCCCGGCCATCACTGTATCGCCGGACGGAGGGCGCGGGGCGTATGGCTGGTGCAGTATCAACGAGATATGGAACGCCAGCGGCGAGAAGTATCGGGAAATCAATCTCTGCGCCGAGTACCTTGACCGGCCCATCTTCGAGCTGGCAGCCACGCTCCTGCATGAGATGGCGCATCTCTACAATCTGGTTCATGGCATCCAAGACGTAAGCAACAACGGCTACTACCACAACCAGAAATTTAAGGCCACCGCTGAGGCCCACGGCCTGCATATCGAGAAGCACGCCAAGTATGGCTGGACAGTAACAACGCTGGCCCCGGAGGCGGAGGCATGGATCAGAGAAACCTTGGGTGAGGACAAGATCAACGCCAGCCGCTTGCCGGTGGAAGGCACCACTAAGGGCGGAAGTAAGAAATCCATTAACCGCAGCATTAAATATGTTTGTCCCTGCTGTGGCACCATCATCCGGGCAACGCGGGAAGTCAATGTAATCTGCGGGGATTGCGGTGAGCCATTCGAGCGGGAATAAGACAAAAGCGGGAGCCGCAAGGTTCCCGCTAAATTGTTCGCTTTGAAAGAGGTGGCGCTGTCCGGGAGCGGATACTTTTTAGCGTTTCCTCGTTTCTGGTACAAGAGAGCCAGACAAGGGGGTGCAAAAATGAGCCGTTATGGGCCTATGTGATGGCCGCAATAGGAAGCGGGCTGATGGCGGCTTGTTCCACCGAGTCCCCGGAAAACAGAAAAAGCCCGGAAAGCCCATAATATCAGGCTTTCCGGGCTTAGATACAAAAGCAGCCCTCCGATTTGGAAGGCTGCTTTTGTATTAAAGATTGTTCCTTAATATGGTCAGATTGGTATGGAGCAAAAATGCCCGCGCCTTTTTGATACGCAGCTCTGTGAGATAATGGGAAAAGGTGCAGTCCAGTTCCCTGCGGAACAGATTGCAGATATAATTCCTGTTCAGGAAAAAGGTGTCGCTGATCTGCTGGAGGGTCAGTTTCTGATCCAGATGTTCATCCAGGTAATTCAGGATATCATGGAACTTTCCTGTTTCGGAGGGCGGCAGTTCTTCCTCCTGGGATTCTTCCACGGCAAGAAGCGGCTTCAGCCGGGAAAAGAGACGGATAATCTCCTGGGGGTCAATGGGCTTTACAATGTAATCCTTTACATTCAGCCGCAGGGCATTCTGGGCAAAGGAGAAATCTTTGTAGGCAGTCAGGATGACAAAAAGGCTGGTACATCCGTTTTCCTGTGCCTTTTGGATCAGGGTGAGCCCGTCCATGGAAGGCATCTGGATGTCGACGATCACCACATCAGGGTTTTCTTCACAGATGTATTTCAGCGCCATGGAAGGGTCATACAGGGCATTTAGGATTTTGTATCCCAGGTCTTTCCAGTTAATATTTTCCTTTAAGTCGATCGCGATCCAGGGCTCGTCATCAATGATTACAATGCTGTGCGCCATGCCGGTTCCTCCTTCGATGTTTGTGTAATATGTATAAAAGATGTGAATATTTTACAAAAGATAAATGCAAAATTCCATGTTTGATAATCATCATATCATATAAAATATATATTGTCGACAGGGAGAAAAAACAACGGAATTCTGTAAAAATATGTATTAGGAGGGAAATGTATGAAATTTTGGAGAAGAGCATTAGCAGTTTCAGCGGCAGCAGCCCTCTGCCTCTCAGGATGCGGAGGAGATGCCGGATCCGGCAGCAAGACAGAGCAGACCGGGGAAAAGACAGAAGCAGCAGAGACATCAGAAGAGACAGGCGGCGGTGTACTGAAATTCGGCGCGCAGGTAACGGACACCCAGCTGGCAAATTTAAGTCCCTTCGCTACATCAGGGACCTATATCGAATGGTATAAGCTGGTTTATGAACAGCTCTTGTATTTTAACGAGGTGACCGGGGAACTGGAGCCTGCACTGGCAGACAGCTATGAGTGGAACGAGGATAAAACTCAGCTGACCATGAAATTAAATGAGAAAGCAGCCTGGCAGGATGGGGAAGACTTTACGGCAGATGACGTACTGTATACCTACAATGTGTTAAAGGAGAATCCTGTCTTTGATAAATACGCACTTTGGGAAAAACTGGAGAGTGTGACAGCAGACGGAGAGACCATTGTCTTCCAGTCAAAAGATCCTTTTGTGGCACTGCCGGAATACATTTCCCAGATATATATTGTACCGGAACACATCTGGGAAAAGGAAGATGCGGCAACCTTTACAAACAGTGAACCTATCGGTACGGGTCCCTTTATCTGGGATACTTATACCACCGGCACATCGGTCAGCTTCCACGCTTATGAGGATTACTGGAAGGGAGCGCCCAAACTGGAGCAGGCAATCCTGATGATGTATAACTCCGCGGCAAACTGCACCCTGGCGCTTTTAAAAGGAGAGATCGACTGTACCACTGGAACCATTGCCATGTCCAGTCTTCCGGAATTTACCAGCAAGGAAAATGCCAAGCTGCAGACCTATTCGGGACTGAATAATTTCTGTGTCATGATCAACCATGAGAATCCCCAGCTGGCGGATCCCGCAGTGCGCAGAGCTATGGTTATGGCGATCAATCAGGAGGAGCTGATCTCCAAAGGAGAATATGACGGCGTACTTCCCACCTATATTACCTGGCTGCCGGACCTGTTCGGTGACAATGTAAACAAAGAAGCAGCAGCCTCTGTTTCCTATGATCTGGAAGAAGCACAGAAGATTCTGGAAGAGGCAGGCTATGAAAAAGGCAGCGACGGCATCTATGCAAAGGACGGAGAAAAGCTTTCTTTTACCTACTACAGCGCATCCGGCGCTCCGGCACAGCAGATGGAGGCAGGCATGATCCAGGAATGGCTGAAGGCTCTCGGCATCGAGATCACGCCGAAGCTTGCTACCTGGGCGGAGCTTTCCCAGCTGGCACAGAACGGGGATTTCGACCTTCTGCAGAACAGCATCGCCTTTCCTCCGGATCCCTATGCGGCTCTGAATACCACCTTCCATTCTTCTATGACAGCAGAATCCGGAAGCCCTACACCCGGGACCAATTATTTCCGTTATCGCAATGACCAGGTAGACAGCCTTCTGGAGCAGGCTTCCAGTCTCAGCGATGAGACCCAGCTGGCAGAGCTTTATCAGGAAATCCAGCAGATACTGGCAGAGGACTGTGTATTCCTTCCTATGTACAATGGAAGCGGACATATCCCCTATTATGACGGAACAAACCTAACCGGCTGGACAGACGCAGAGGCGCCGATCTTCAGCACAGCCAATCTGATCAATATCAGAGCAGCAGAATAATTGGAAAACAGATATAGGAAGGGAGATTTTGCAGGATGGGAAATCTCCCTTCCTTTCTCAAAAAATAACAGACATTTTATAAGCGGGGTGAATGATTTGCGAGGACTTAATTTAAAATATGTAATCAGGCGGCTGATCAGTGCAGTCTTTACGCTCTGGATCGCATTGACGATTAATTTCCTCCTGCCCAGATGCATGGGCGGAGATCCGGCAGAATATCTGGCTTCCCAGTCTGCGATGGGCTCGTTGGAGTACGCAGAGCTGGTCAGACAGCAGTTCGGGCTGGATAAAAGTATTTTGGAACAATATTTTCTGTATATGAAGGAACTTTTTCACGGAAACCTGGGAGTTTCTTATATGAATTTCCCTACACCTGTCAAAGATATCATTCTGGACGCCATGCCCTGGACGCTGCTGATCGTCATTACCAGTATCCTGATTTCTTTTGCACTCGCCTGGTTCCTGGGGACCTTAAGCGCACTGAAGAAAGGATCCTTCTTTGACAATGCAGTGGTAGGCACTTCTTTTTATATTCAGTCCATCCCTTATTTCTGGGTGGGGATGCTGATCGTCATGGCTTTTGGGTATTATCTGGAATGGTTTCCCATGGGGCATGCCCGGGACGCTATGGTGACGGGAGGATTTCTGGCACAGGCAGGGGATATCGCCTACCATGCCTTCCTTCCGGTGCTCTCCATGGTGATCGTATCTCTGGCAGGACGAATGATTATGATGCGGAGCAATATCCTCCAGGTTTTTTCGGAAGACTATATCATGCTGGCACAGGCAAAGGGGCTGAAAAAAGGAAAAATCCTGACCAAATATGCCTTAAGAAACGCACTGCTGCCTTCTTTTACAGGTCTTATGTTAAGCCTGGGACAGGCGGTAGGAGGCGCCATTGCCACAGAGCTGGTGTTTTCCTATCCGGGGATCGGTCTTACGGTCATGAATGCTATTTTAAGCCATGACTATCCGCTGATCCAGGGGTGCTTTGCCATTATCGCGGTCAGTGTGGTAGCGATGAATTTCCTGGCAGATCTGATCTATCCGCTGATCGATCCAAGGGTTTCTTTATCTTAGAGGGGAGGCGCACAGAGTATGAAAAAAGAAAAAAAGCAGAAAAGCGACAGCTATCTGGTATTGGAAAAATACCTGCTGAAAAATACAAAGGCAAAAGCAGGAATCGCCATCCTTCTCTTCTTTACACTGGTGGCAGTTTTCGCTCCGGTGATTGCTCCCTATGAAGCTACGCAGATGGATTTTATCCCCTGGGAGAAGCCTTCGGCAGAGCATCTGCTGGGGGTGAACAGCTATGGGCAGGATGTATTTTCCCAGGTGGTTTATGGAGCCAGAGTCACCATATCTGTGGGAATCCTGGCAGGACTCCTTACCAGCTTTATCGGAATTTTTGTGGGGCTTCTTGCCGGCTATAAGGGCGGAAGGACAGGAGAGATCCTGATGCGCATCGTGGATGTCTTTCTGGTGATCCCGACTCTTGCTTTTATGATCATCCTGGCAGCCTTTCTTCCCAGTATGGGAATCGTGAATCTAATCGTGATCATCGGAGCGCTGAACTGGCTGTGGATGGCGCGTTCTATCCGTTCTCAGACCTTATCTGAAGCCAGGAGGGAATATGTGGACGCGGCGAAAGCGCAGGGAATGGGAACCGTGGAGATCATGTTTAAAGAAATCCTTCCCAATATTATCCCTGTGGTGACGGCAAATATGGTCATGGTGGTGACACAGGCGATGCTGACAGAGGCTACCTTAAGCTTTCTGGGACTGGGTGATCCCAGCCTTATCAGCTGGGGGCAGATGCTCTCGGTATCCTTTGACAACAATGCCATTCTTTACAATGCCTGGTACTGGATGCTTCCGCCGGGATTCTGCATTGCCACGCTGGGATTCAGCTTTATGCTCATCGGGAATTCCTTCCTGGACATTTATGCAAATGACCGGGGCGGCGCCGTATCCCTGTAAGGAGAAAGGAGACAGACATGGAGAAGGAGATTATTTTATCCGTAAAGGATTTGTGCGTGGAATACCAGGCTGACAGAGGAGCAGTACATGCGGTGAGCAAGGTCAGCTTTGACATACATAAGGGAGAATTTTTCGGGCTGGCAGGAGAGTCCGGCTGCGGGAAATCTACCATTGCTTTTTCTGTTATGCGTCTGCTAAAGGGCGCTGCCAGGATTGCTTCCGGTGAGATCGATTTCCGGGGGAAAAATGTGCTGATGTTCGGAAAAGAAGACCTGAGAGTGTTCCGCTGGGAGAAATCCTCCATGGTGCTGCAGAGCGCCATGAACAATCTGAACCCGGTGGTGACCATCGGCAGCCAGCTGATGGATGCCATTCTTGCTCATGAAGCGGTATCCAAGGAGGAGGCGGTCAAGAGGGCGCAGAAGCTTCTGACTTTGGTGAATATTGATGCAAAAAGGCTAAAGGCGTATCCCCACGAGCTTTCCGGAGGTATGCGCCAGAGAGTCGTCATTGCCATGGCGCTGGCGCTGAAGCCGGATCTGGTGATCTTTGACGAGCCTACCACGGCGCTGGATGTGGTGGTCCAGTACAATATTATCCGCAGGATCATCCAGTTAAAAAACGAAATGGGATTTGCCATTTTATTTATCACTCACGACCTGCCCCTGATGCTTCAGATGTGCGACAGGATCGCCATCATGTATGCGGGGAAGATGGTGGAGACGGCTCCGGTGCGGGAGCTGATGGAGCAGCCGGCACATCCCTATACCCAGGGGCTTCTGCAGTCTTTCCCCTCTCTTCTGGGGCCGAAAGTGAAGCTGAAGGGCATCGGAGGGAGTGTTCCAGATCTGATCACGCCTCCGCCGGGATGTCTCTTTGCGGACCGGTGCTTTGCCGTCAGGGAGGACTGCAGACAGAAGGTGCCGGAATTTGAAAAGATCGGTGAAGGGCACTACTGTGCCTGCTGTCATAAATTAAGGGGGTGACTGCAATGAGTGAGAAAAATACAGCAGTGAAATTCGACCATGTGAAGAAATATTTTACCAAATCTACAGGGCTGTTCAGCCATTCTACCCTGAAAGCCGTGGACGATATTTCCTTTGAAATCAAAGAAGGGGAGATCCTGGCAGTGGTGGGAGAGTCTGGCTGCGGAAAATCCACCCTGGCAAAGATGCTCTGCAGGCTCCACGATGTGACAGAAGGACACATCTATGTCAACGGAGAGGAAATCTCAGGAAAGCTTTCCAGGAAAAAGGAGCGGGAATTCAGGGGAAAGGTGCAGATGATCTTCCAGGATCCATTCGGCTCTTTAAATCCTGCCCACAAGGTCAGCTACATCGTAGGAAGAGCTGTAGAGCTTCACAATCCCGGGATCAGCAAAAAGGAGGTCCGAAGGAAGGTGGAGGAGCTGTTTGAAACGGTGGGTCTTACACCGCCGGCAGATTTCATGGAAAAGCATCCCAATCAGCTGTCAGGAGGACAGAGGCAGAGGATCGTCATTGCCAGGGCGCTGGCAGTAGAGCCTTCCATTATGGTAGCAGATGAGCCCACCTCCATGCTGGATGTATCCATCGGAATCGAGATCATGAACCTGATGATGGAGCTGAAGGAGAAGAAAAAACTGACCTACCTGTACATCACCCACAATCTGGCAAGCGCCCGGTATATGGCAGACCGCATGGTGGTGATCTATGCGGGAAACTGCGTAGAGGAGGGGGAAATGGAGGATGTGCTGCAGCAGCCTCTCCACCCTTATACTATTCTCCTTTTAAATTCCACGCCGGAGCCTTTCCGAGAAGAGCAGCTGGAGATCCATGCCTCAGAGGACCTGCCTGATCTGACCGGTCCCATGAATCTGTGCCCGTTTTCTTCCCGATGTCCCAAAGCTTCCGAAAGGTGCAGGACACAGAAGCCGCCGGTCTATCAGGTGGGAAAGAGGAAAGTCAAATGCTTTCTCTATGAAAACGCCCAGACAGAAGCGGATGTGAAACTGGACGCAGGAATTTATCAGGAAGCGGGGGATGCAGGGTGAAGGCGATCATGATCATGTTTGACTCTCTGAACCGGGATTATCTGGAGTGCTATGGCGCAGCTTTGGCAAAGACGCCCAACTTCTGCAGACTTGCCCGGCGCAGTGTGGTCTTTGAAAATTGCTATGCAGGAAGCCTGCCCTGTATGCCTGCAAGGAGAGAGCTGCATACCGGGCGGACCAATTTCCTGCATCGGAGCTGGGGACCTATGGAGCCTTTTGATCTGTCTATGCCGGAGATTTTGAAAGAGCACGGGATCCACAGCCATCTGGCAAGCGACCATACCCATTATTGGGAAGACGGAGGCAGCACCTATCATACCCGCTACAGTACCTGGGAAGGATTCCGGGGGCAGGAGGGCGATCCCTGGAAAGGCATTGCCGGGGAATTTCCGGACCGGGATCCCAATCTGATCCAGCATCAGGGTTATCGGGGAAAGCTGTATCGCCAGGATAATATCAACCGGACGTACCTGGAGGACGAAAGATGCCATCCCCAGGTGAGAACCTTTGACGCCGGACTGGAGTTTCTTGAGGCAAATCGGGACCGGGACAACTGGTTTCTGCAGATAGAAACCTTTGATCCTCACGAGCCTTTCTTCTCCTATGAACGATTTCGGAAGCTGTATCCTCATGCATATCACGGGAAACGGTTTGACTGGCCCGACTATGCTCCGGTACAGCAGAGTGAGGAGGAAATTCAAGAAGCGAGATATGCCTATGCGGCGCTGCTTTCCATGTGTGATGAACAGCTGGGGAAGGTGCTGGATCGGATGGATGAGTATGGACTGTGGAAGGATACTCTTCTGATCGTCAATACGGATCACGGTTATCTGCTGGGAGAGCATGGATACTGGGCAAAGAATTATATGCCCCTTTATGAGGAGATCGTGCATACACCGCTGTTCATCTATGATCCCAGATGCGGGAAACAAGGAGAGAGAAGAAAGGCGCTGGTGCAGACCGTAGACCTTCCGGTGACCATCCTGAACTTCTTCGGCATCCAGGTGGCAAAGCGGATGACCGGGCAGGATCTGGAGGATACCGTTCGGGAGGATAAAAAGATCAGAGACGGTGCGCTGTTCGGGATCCATGGGGCGCATGTATGCGTCACAGACGGCAGGTATGTATATATGAGAGCCCCTGCCAGAAAGGAAAATCAGCCGTTGTATGAATATACCTGGATGCCTGCCCGTATGACCGGATTTTTCAGCAGGCAGGAGCTGATGCAGGCAGAGCTGAAAGACGGCGGCAGATTCACAGGAGAGCTGCCTGTGCCCAGGATCCCGGCGCAGTGCGGTATCCCGGCTTTCGCCTATGGGAATCTGCTCTTTGACCTGACGCAGGATCCCGGTCAGGAGCATCCTCTTGAGGATCCGGAGACAGAGGCGAGGATGTGCAGGCTGCTGACAGGGCTTATGAAACAGGAGGACGCTCCGGCAGAGCAGTATGAGAGACTGGGGATTTTGGAATATTTGTGAGGGAAAAGACCATGGAGAAAAAACCAAATTTTATTGTAATTATGACAGATGACCAGGGGTATGGGGATCTGTCCTGTATGGGAAATACGGATTTTGTGACACCCAACATTGACAGTCTTGCCGAAAGCGGTGTCCGGTTTACAGACTGGTATGCGGGAAGCCCGGTGTGTTCCCCTTCCAGAGCGTGTCTGATGACCGGGCGTTATCCTGGAAACGCAGGGGTCCGTGCCATCCTGGCAGGTCACAGAAAGGCATCCGGGCTGACGCCGAAGGTTCCCACCCTGGCAAGTGCCCTGAAAAAAGAGGGATATCAGACCAATCTGGTAGGGAAGTGGCATCTGGGACTGGCAGAGGAATGCAGACCAAACCGGAATGGATACGATTATTTTTACGGATTTATGGCTGGATGCATTGATTATTATTCTCATATTTTCTATTGGGGAATGGCGGACGGACACACCAATCCCACTCATGACCTGTGGGAGAATGACCGGGAAATCTATGACAATGGAGAATATTTCACAGATCTGGTAACGAGAAAAGCCGTGGAGCGGATTCGGGTATGCGGACAGAAGGAGGAACCGTTTTTTCTTTTTGTAGGATACAATGCGCCCCATTATCCCATGCACGCACCCAGGAAATATATGGACCGTTTTGCCCACCTTCCCTGGGACCGTCAGGTTATGGCAGCTATGATCAGCGCGGTAGACGACGGGGTGGGGGATATAGTGGATGAACTGAAGCGGCAGGGAATCTATGAGAATACCTGTATCTTTTACCAGAGTGACAATGGACCTTCCAGAGAGTCCAGAAACTGGATGGACGGCAGGGAAGATCCTTATTACGGCGGACTGCCGGGCGGACTGAAGGGGCATAAGTACAGCCTGTTTGAAGGCGGCATCCGTGTTCCCGGGATTTTCTCTTATCCGGGAAAGGTTCCGGGAAACCAGGTGATTCATGAGCCCTGCGGCGCCATGGATATTTTCCCGACACTTCTGAAGGAAGCAGGGGGAAATCCTGGGGACTATGAACTGGATGGCAGGGACATCATGGAGGTAATGACCCAGGGCGCGTCTTCGCCCCACCGGGAGATCTTCTGGGAGATGGAGGAACAGACAGCCGTGCGCAGAGGCGATTACAAACTGGTATTAAACGGTGTACTGGAAGAAGGGGAGGGCATACAGGACCCGGTATTTCTTTCCGATCTGTCTAAGGATCCGTCAGAGAGCCGGAATCTGGCAGAGGAACTGCCGGAGCTGACCCGGGAGCTGACAGAGCAGGCGCTCGCCTGGCGAAACCAACTGGAAGAAAACTGGCAGATTAATTTCGCGCCCAATTACCCCTCCCTGACCTGAGAAATTTTCATGATATTTTCATAATTTCTATACTTCTTCTACTATTTTTTTCTTCCCAATACTGGTAAAATAAGGTCAGGACAGCAACCGATCTTTAATATCGAGGAGGAAGAAATCATGGAAAAACAACTGCCCGAAACTATGAAAAAATTTCTGGATACTTTAAAAGAAAAAGCAAAAGATTACCCGGATTTATATGAGCTGTTTGTAACCTGCTATACCAATACACTGGACACCACTGTAAAGCGCATGGACGACGGCACCACCCATGTGATCACAGGAGACATCCCGGCTATGTGGCTGAGGGATTCCGCAGCGCAGCTGCGTCCCTACATCTTTCTGGCAAAGGAAGACGAGGACATCTGCTCTATCATTTCCGGACTTGTGAGAAGACAGTTTAAGTACATCTGCATCGATCCCTATGCCAATGCGTTCAACGATTCCCCCAGCGGAGCCTGCTGGGAAAAGGACGATCCGGATCAGAATCCCTGGGTATGGGAGAGAAAATTTGAAGTGGATTCCCTGTGCTATCCCATCCAGCTGGCATACCTGCTGTGGAAAAATACCGGCTGTCTGACACAGTTTGAAGGGGATTTCCAGGAAGGGGCAAAGAAGATCCTGGAAGTCTTCCGTACCGAACAGAATCATGAGGAGGACTCCGCTTACCGGTTCTTAAGAGGCAACTGCTTCTATAGAGATACTCTTTCCAGAGGCGGAAAAGGCGCTCTGGTAAAATCCGGCACCGGGCTGATCTGGTCCGGCTTCCGTCCCAGCGACGACGCCTGCACCTATGGTTATCTGATCCCTTCCAATATGTTTGCAGTGGTAGCGCTGGGTTATCTGGAGGAGATCGAGAGAGCGATCTTCGGCGATGAGGAGATGGCAGCAGCTGCGAAGGCGCTGAAAGAGGAAGTCCACAGCGCCATTGAGCAGGAAGGACGGACCGCTACCGATGAATTCGGTCTGGTCTATGCTTATGAGGCAGACGGATACGGCATGTACAATCTGATGGACGACGCCAATGTGCCAAGCCTTCTGGCTATGGATTACCTGGGCTATCCGGCAGATCCGGATATTGCGGAAAACACCAGAAAGCTGATCTTAAGCAGTGCCAATCCTTTCTATTATGAAGGGGAAAAAGCCAGCGGCATCGGCAGCCCCCATACCCCGTCCAGCTACATCTGGCACATAGCCATGGCAATGCAGGGACTGACCAGCAAGACAGAAGAAGAAAAATTCAGGATCCTGAAGAATATGGCAGCTACCACAGGCGGCAAGGGTGTCATGCACGAAGGCTTCCATGCGGACGATGATACCAGGTACACCAGAGAATGGTTCTCCTGGGCAAATGCGATGTACTCAGAATTATTCCTGGACTGCTTCGGATACCGTCTGGAGAGATAAGCTTTCAGGTACAGGCAGTCCTTTCGGAAAGGGCGTACCGCAAGAAAAGACTGTATCATCCATATCATATGCAAATTAGATAAAAATAGATTGCGTAGAACGAGAACACGGCTGCTGCAAGGACAGACAAGCTGGTATAAAACTTGTCTGTTCCCTGAGGTAACCGTGTTTTGCTCTGTCAAAGTCATGTCTGACGCCGGAAGAGGCAACCAGAACTACAGAGCTGATATAAGGGCATCGATGACTCTAGCAAAGACATGTCTGGCGTCGGAAGAGGAAATCGGAACCACAGAGCTGACGCAGGGCGTTGCCTACTGTCAAAGATATGCTTGGCATCGGAAAAAGAAATCAGAACCACAGAGCTGATGCAGGACATTGCCTATTGTCAAAGACATACCTGGCACCGGATAAAGAAAAGCAGGACAATCCGGGAATGCAGTCTAATGGAAAATTTACAGTCAAAATTTACAGTCCTAGAATTTGTGCATTAAACATAGAAAAACGAAAATTGAGACCCGGGAAAAGTTCCGGTATAATAAATTTGAAAATGAAAAACATGAGAAAACAGGAAAGACGATCACAAAAAGAGAACAACAGGAGGATCCTATGGTACAGATGTTTTTAACAGACAGGAAATTAGACCGCAGAATCACAGAAGTAAAAAACTACAGATACAGAGATCTGATAAATTTAGAAACTTTCGCTGTATGCGAGGACGAGCAGGGGGTAGTCAATCCCCAGGTCCCGGAAAACTTTGACGGCTGGGATACCATCCAGACAGGAGACTGCTGGGCAGGACGGGACCGCTATCTCTGGATGCACAAGGAGATCCAGATTCCCGCTCAGTGGAAAGGAAAAAGAGCAGTGGGGATTTTCGATTTCGGAAATACCGGGGCAGGAAATAATTCCGGCTTTGAGTCTATGTGCTACATCAACGGAAAGCCATACCAGGGCGTGGATGTGAACCACAAGGAAGTGTTCTTCCCAGAAGAGCTGTACGGACAGACCATCAGCCTGACCTTCCGCCTCTGGTCCGGTCTGGAAGGCGGCGGAGTGCCAAGAGTCCAGGAGCACAGGATCAATCAGGCAGCTCTTGCCTGGCTGGATGAGAAGGCAGACGACTTCTATTACATGGGCTCTCTGATCTTAGAGACCATCCAGGAACTGGAAGAGGGCAATCCGGCAAAATACGATCTGAGGATCGCGCTGGATGAGGCGTGCCACTGCATCGACTGGTCTTATCCGGAAGATGATGTGTTCTATGACACCGTACACCAGGCAGACGATCTGTTAAATGAAAAGATCAATGCCATGGATAAGAAATCCCCTATTCATGTCAGCTGCGTGGGTCATACCCACATTGACATGGCATGGCTGTGGAGGCTGAAGCATACCCATGAGAAAGCGTCCCGTTCTTTCTCCACCGTGCTTCGTATGATGGAAATGTTTCCGGAATATATTTTCCTTCAGACACAGCCCCAGTTATACGAATATGTAAAAGAAGATTTCCCGGAAATCTATGAAGAGATCAAGAAAAAGATCAAAGAAGGACGCTGGGAAGTGGACGGCGGTATGTGGGTAGAAGCCGACTGCAATCTGACCAGCGGGGAATCCCTGACACGCCAGATCCTCATCGGAAGCAAATTCATCAAAGATGAGTTCGGCAAAGAAGTGGAATACCTGTGGCTGCCTGATGTCTTCGGCTATTCCTGGGCGCTTCCCCAGATCCTGAAGAAATCCGGCATTGACATGTTCATGACCACCAAGATCAGCTGGAACCAGTACAACCGTATGCCCCACGACACCTTCCACTGGAAAGGTATGGACGGCAGCGAAGTCCTGACCCATTTCATTACCACTCCCACACCGGACAGCCAGCCCGGTTCCTGGTTCTACACCTACAACGGAGTGCTCACACCAAAGACGGTCAAAGGCATCTGGGACGCCTACAGTGAGAAAGAGGTCAACAAAGACCTGCTGATCTCTTACGGATACGGAGACGGCGGCGGCGGCGTCAACCGTGACCTTCTGGAAGCCAGAAGAAGGATTGACAAGATCCCGGGACTTCCAGAGCTGAAAACCTCCACCGCGGGAGAGTATTTCCGCAAATTAAAGGAGAATGTAAAGAACACCGACCAGTACGTGCATACCTGGGACGGAGAACTGTACCTGGAATATCACAGAGGAACCTATACCAGCCAGGGATACAACAAACGGATGAACCGCAAGATGGAGCTGCTCTACAGAAAAGCAGAATGGCTCACTGCCATGGGCGCGGTAAAAGCCGGCAGCTTAGGAAACGCAGAGCAGGAGAAGCTTACCGAAGGCTGGAAACTGCTTCTGACCAACCAGTTCCACGACATCATCCCCGGCTCATCTATCCATGAGGTTTATGAGGATTCCAGAAGAGATTATGAGAGGGTGAAAGCTATCGGAGAAGCCGTGGCTGCTGACTACCGGGCAGAGGCGCTGGAAGAAAAGGAAAACAGCTTTACCGTCTACAATGCTTCCGGCTGGGAGTTAGATGAGATCGTGGCAGTTCCCTGTGAAGAGGACGGCATTTACACAGATGCCTGCGGCAAGGTATTGGCTTCCCAGAAAGCAGAAGGCGTAAGCTATGTCCAGGCAGGTCCGGTTCCGGCAATGGGACACAAGACCATTTACCTGAAAAAAGGAGAGGCACAGGAAGAGAACAGCGTCTTTACAGTAAACGGAAGAAACATCGAGACACCGTTTTATTCCATCTCCCTGAATGATTACGGTCAGATCAGCCGTCTGTATGACAAGACCTGCGCGAGAGAGGTATTGGCAGCAGGCGAGAGAGGCAATGTGCTGCAGATGTTCGAGGACAAGCCCATTGATAATGATGCCTGGGACATTGATATCTTCTATCAGCAGAAGATGCGGGAAGTTACCGATTTAAAGACGTTTGAAGTGACACAGTGCGGTCCGTTAAGACTGGTGATCCACATGGAGTGGAATTATATGAACACCGTCATCGCGCAGGATATGACCCTTTATGGCACGGACCGAAGAATCGACTTTAAGACCGATGTAGACTGGAAAGAGAGACAGCAGCTCTTAAAGGCAGCCTTCACTGTAGATATTAGAAGCACCTTCGCAACCTATGATATCCAGTATGGAAATGTACGCCGTCCGAACCACTGGAACACCAGCTGGGATCAGGCGAGATTTGAGTCTGTGGGACACCGGTTCGCGGATCTGTCTGAGAGAAATTACGGGGTTGCCCTGTTAAATGACTGCAAATACGGCTATGACATCAAGGACAATGTGATGCGGATCTCCCTGCTCCGCTCCGGTCTGCAGCCGGATCACATCCAGGATCTGGGCAGACATGAGTTTACTTACTCCCTGCTTCCCCACACCGGAGACCTGGTGGAGGGAAAAGTAGTAGAAGAAGCTTATGCCCTGAACAATCCTATGGACGTGTTCGCAGGAGCTGAGAAGGAAGAAAGCGGAAGCTTCTTTACCGTGGACAACGCACAGGTAGAGATCGACGCAGTGAAGAAATCAGAGGATGGAAAGTATCTGGTTGTCCGCTTCCACGACTTTGCAGGTTCCAGCCAGCAGGTGGAGGTCACACCTTCCTTCCCGTTCAAAGCCTGGGCAGAAAGCGATCTGAGGGAACGTCCTGCAGAAGACTTCAGAAACGACGCTGTTGTGCTGAAACTTCATCCTTACGAAATTAAAACCATTGTATTTGAATTATAAAATATAAAAAAATTCCGGGCAGGTGCAAAAGGAAAACAGCGCCTGTCCGGAGGAAGAAAGAAAAGGAGGCAGTGCCATGCTGGGCGAGATTTTAAATATCGAAAAAATTTTAAATGCCTGTGACAGGATCCTATATTTTTTAAAGATCAATTTCTTCTTTTTGATCAGTAATTTACCGGTATTGCTGTTTTTCCTGTTCGTGGGGATTTCCCAGGTGCGCACTTATCTGCCTCTGTTTCTGGTCTGTGCGGTGTTTGCGGGACCGGCGCTGTGCGGCGTGTTCTTTTCCATGAACCGGGTCCTGCATCACACAGACACTGCTGCGTGGAAGGATTACAGGACCGGGTACACAGACTGCTGGGGCAGGAAGCTGGCAGTGGCGGCAGTGCAGGCGGCAGCCATTCTGGTATTCTGGACCAATGTGGAATTTTTTGCCGTGCAGATGCCGGTGCTTCCACTGATGATCGTTTTCCTGGTGCTGTTTGTGGGCACGATTTTGATGACGCCGAATCTATACCTTCTGGCATCCAGATATGAGATGGGAGTCCGGGATATTGTAAAGGGAGCGGTGGTGCTTACCATCACCCGCCCGGTGAATACTCTGGGCA
>NHCFC00100__coassemble_1607_pt1 | contig 21718 bp, 14 predicted proteins | sample NHCFC00100__metabat2_low_PE_019 | metagenome-assembled genome bin NHCFC00100
CTTATGCCTTACGGCACCTGCTGTCTTCGGCAGCTATTCCTCAGATAACATATCATAGGGTTATAGGGGTTGTCAACTGTTTTTTTATAAAATAATTAATTTTTTGATTCCCATCATATAGATGGCTTATCTTCCCATTCACAGAGCTGCTTTAGCTCATCAAGGATTCCGGGACCATAATCACAAAGTGCTGTAGTAATATAAGAGTCGCCCAGCATATCCTCATTCCTATAGGCAAAATCCCATATCTTTTTATAAAGATCTTTTACAACACCTGCATACTTCGGCTGATTTGCCAGATTATACCTTTCCAGAGGATCCCTCTGCAGATCATACAACTCGTCAAAGTCAAAACCATTATACACAAATTTAAATCTTTCATTAAACACAGCACGCTGTATTCCGTAAAGCTCATTTCCATTACTTTGTGTATACAATTCTTTTCTCCAATGTGCAGGAGTGTTTCCGTTGAGAAAGGGAACCAGTGACTGTCCAGCGAACGTTCTGTCTGGCTTAATTCCTGCCAGATCTAAGAATGTAGGCGCATAGTCAACCAGAGAAATCAGTTCTTCAACTCTTCTTCCCTTTGCCTTGACACCGCCGAATCCGACTGCCGAGCATATGTGATAAGCCTCCTGAAAACATGGCAGCCCTTTTGTCCACAGCCCATGTGCGCCTCCATAATCGCCATGATCCGACAGGTAAATCACAATTGTACTTTCCAGAAGTTTCTGTTCCTCCAATGTATCCAGAATCCTGCCGAACAATGCATCCTCATAGCTGCAGAAGGCAAGATAGTGCTGAAGGCTGCGTTTTTGTTCCTCTGTACTTAATTGGCTGAACCTTTTCCTGGTACGCTGATACAAATGAGGTTTATCCTCCATCGCATCCCCAAAATTTTCCGGCAAGACTATGGAATCAATGGGATACCAGTCCAGGTATTTCTTAGGAACATAATAGGGATCGTGAGGTCCCAGGGTCCCTACATACATAAAAAACGGTTCATTCTCTTTCATTTTTTTTAACTGCATTACTGCATGTTCTATTACCGCTTCATCCCCGAAAGGATTTTCTGCTTCACCATACTGTATGTATTGGGGAAATCCTTCTCTTTGAATTTCACCATCCTTTCTCTTTTCTTTTCCCGTCTGGTAACATTTTTGTCTAAACCACTCCCAGTCCCGCATATCCGGCTTATTTCTCTGCTCCGCTTTCTCCCCGGTCTGCCGCGCTTTCAGATAAAGCTCCTCAAATCCTCTGTCAGCCGGATTCTCTGCCGCACTCACATGCCATTTTCCTGAAAAATACATCTGGTATCCTGCCTCCCGGAGATCTTCGGAAAATAGTTTTACTCCGTCATAAAGCCCTTTTGAATGAGCGTCTGCCAGGTCTACATTATTCCACACTCCGTGCTGGGATGGATACAGCCCTGAGAAAAAGGAAGCTCTGCTGGGACAGCAGTGGGGAGAGGGACAATAAGCCTTTGGGAATACAACTCCCTGCCGGATCAGACGCTGAAGATTCGGCATCCTTGCCGGACCTTCCGGAAGCATAGTATCTCCCCGCTGCTGGTCAGTCATAAATACAAGAATATTCGGTCTCATGTGTCACCTGCTTTCTATTGTGCAGTCATGCGTTCTCGGATTCCGATGATTGTTTCTTTATATTTGTCAATTCCAAGCGTTTCGAGCTGTTTCAGATAGGAATCCCATTCCTCCTCTATGCCCCCTTCCGTCAGCCATTTTACCTGCATCTTATTTACATAATCGTCTATATCCTTTGCTTCGCTGGTGAGATAGCGGCTTTCTTCCTCATTGGGCAGAAGAAAGAGCGAGGATTGGGTTTCATATGGTTCATATATCTCCTCTGCCACTTCTAATTTGTATACATCCTCTTCCATTACCGCAATACGGCTGCCCCAGTCCTCTTCTGTAATAATACATGGAACATGAACAGGCGCATTGCCATAACGAAACTCACTGTAGGACATTCCTTCCGGAGTCTCGGCATAATCCAGCATACCGCTCTCTGTTTCTACCAGATTAGTACCTACTGGTCCTAAAAACAGTTCACAGGAAATGGTAGGATCAAAATGTGCATCGATCCAGCGCATAATCGCTTCCTCTTTTCCTTTCGCATTCGCAGTCATTACGAACTGTGTCCCGTTGATATTTCTGTTATTATACCCATTTCTCAGCCATACTCTGGTTCCGTCCGGTCCTGCCAGAGGCGCTACAGGTACATAGTCGTCATAATATTTTTCCGGAAGTACCATGGTGTGATCCCAGGCTATAAAGGAACCCACGATCTGCGGATCGTTATTTCCTTTTGCGTTCATAACTGAGGTATCCTGGGTTGTAAAGCCTTCTGAGTCCCACAGACCTTCCTGAACAAATCTGCTGAAGTATTCAATGGCATTTTTATACTCTTGCGTCTCTGCCACATATACGATTTCTCCATTCTCATCTTCTATAAAATGGGAACCCATTTTCTGGACAAAGTCTACATAGCCAAAAGAGCCGAACAATACCTGATAGTAATATGCCGGATCCGGCACTGCGTTATTATAGTGGAAGACAAAGGGAAGTTCATCTGTCGGATCTCCATTGCCGTTCATATCGTTTTCCTTAAATGCTTTCAGTACCTCATAATATTCATCTACCGTTTCCGGCACTTCCATTCCCAACTGATCCAGCCATGTTTTATTAATATACAGCATCCCCTGCGTGTCCTGAACCTGACGTTCTGCCGCACGCCCCAGACAGTAAATTTTCCCATCATCCGGATTGATACAAATATTCTTGTATTCCGGTAGTGTTTCAAAAGCTTTCTGTACATTGGGCGCATACTCTTCAATTAGGTCTGTCAGATCCATGAACATTCCCTGGGACGCGTACTTGCTGAGATCATTAGAATCTACCGCATTCATATAAAATACATCCGGCAGATCGCCACTGGAAAGAATAAGATTTTTCTTATCAGGCCAGGTAGCCTGGGGATATACCTGCCATTCAACATCTACATTCGCAATCTCCTCCAGTTTCTGAAAAATCTCCATGTCTTCCGGATTCCCATGCCATTCATTCTGAATAAATGTCACGGTAAAGGTATCTTTTTCTCCTGCTTCTGCACTTCCTCCTTTCGCCTCTGTACTCTGTCCTGCAGTGTTTCCATCGTTCCCGCCGCAGGCTGCTGTGTTAAAAAGCATAATTCCTGCCAGAAACATGACTGCTGCTCTCTTCCTCATACTTTTGCACCTCTCTTCTTTCTTTTTCTATCTTTACCCTTTTACTGCTCCAACCATAACACCTTTTACAAAATGCTTTTGGACAAAGGGATAAAAGATCAGCATCGGGATACTGGATACCACAACGCACCCGTATTTCAGAAGGTCCACTAACTGCTGTTTTTCTGCCACTGTGGACGCATCACTGGCAGCCATAGCGTTCTGACTGTCGATCAAAATTGTTCTCAGTACCAGCTGCAATGGAAACTTGCTTTCGGTGTTAAGATAAATCATGGACTCAAAATAAGAGTTCCACTGTTTTGCAGCATAGAATAAAACCATAACCGCAATAATTGATTTTGAAAGAGGAAGCGCCACTTTAAAAAAGAATCCAATGTATCCGCACCCATCCAAAAATGCTGCCTCTTTCAGTTCTTCCGGTATGCTGTTCATAAAATAGGACCGGGCAATGATCAGATTATACGTACTGATCAGAGTAGGCAGTACGACTGCCCACATAGTATCTAACATTCCAAGCTGTTTTACTACAAAATAAAGGGGAATCATTCCTCCGTAAAAATACATCGTAAATACAAATATTTTCATATAGACTCCGCCAAGAGGAAATTCTCTGCGGGACATAGCATATGCCAGGGGAATTGTAAAAATCACATTGAGAAAGGTTCCCACAGCAGTATAAATAATGGCGTTCACATATCCGGTCCAGATGGAATGATCTGAAAAAATTTTCAAATAGCCGTCAAGGGTTATATCTGCAGGGAACAGAATAACTCTGCCCTGATAAATGGCTCTCGGGCTGCTGAAAGACGCGATCAGGCTGAAATAAAGCGGATACAGCGCCAGCAGCATCATTATGATCAGAACCGTCACGGTTATAAGATTAAATAACTTATCCTCTCTGCTTTCTTTTATTTTCATATCGTTCACCACCTACCATAATGATGTATCCGACACCCGCCGGCTGATTTTATTGACTGCTATTAAAATAATAAAGTTAATTGCTGCCTGGAACATTTCTACTGCGGTAGAGTAACTGAAATCACCATCGATCAACCCTCGTTTATATGTGTAGGTTGAAATCACCTCTGAGACATCCAGATTCATAGAGTTCTGCATCAGATACGCCTTTTCAAACCCTACTGTAAGCATCTGACCGGATGTTAAGATCAGCATGGTCACGATAGTTGGCATAATCCCCGGAATATCAATATACAGGATCCGCTGGAGACGGGTAGCTCCATCCACGATTGCCGATTCATGCAGATCCGGACTAATCGATGCCAGCGCCGCAATATAGACAATCGCTGACCAGCCGCAGGTCTGCCAGATTCCGGAAATCACATAGATGAACACATACATGCCTGGCTCTCCCATGAAATGGATGGCTTCAAATCCCAAAGCTTTAATAACTGCATTTACCACGCCGCTGAAGGGGGAAAGCATGGTATAAAGCATTCCTACCAGTACCACCGTAGAAATAAAGTAAGGAGCGTAGGTAACCGTCTGCACGGTTTTTTTGAATTTTTTGTTTTTCACCTGATTTAAAAGCAATGCCAATAAGATAGGAAATGGAAATCCCAGGACCAGGTTTACCACATTAAGCCAAAGAGTATTCTTTAAGATCAGCCAGAAATCCGGTGATTCAAAAAATCGTCGGAAATTTTCCAGACCTACCCAAGGGCTGTTTACAATTCCTAAAAACGGGGAATACTCGCGAAAAGCAATCTGAGAACCGTAAATAGGCCAGTACTTAAAAATCACATAATACAAAATTCCCGGAATTACAAACAAATATAGGGATTTCGTCGCCCAAAACTGTTTTTTCCAATTCTTTTTCTTTTTTATGTTTGTTATCTGAACTATTTTTCTCATTCTTTTCCTCTCCTTTCTCCCTCATTATACAAAAGCCTTCTTTCTGTCAGCGCTTCAATTATTTATCCTATTTCTACAATTTTTTATCATTCATTGGAAATATTAAAGATTATATGATAAACTTTCAGACAAAAGAGGTGACTGCTATGAAGGAAAAGATTTTTTCAAAAGGTATTTCTTATATTAAATCCCATTTTAAACTGAAACTTCAGATTTCATTTTTACTCAGCGGTTTTCTTCCCGTTCTGCTGTTTCTATTGATCCTTTATCCTCACTGGTATAAAATTCTGCAAAAGAAAGAGCAAAACTATATGGAAAGTAAGGTTCAGGAAATTAATGATCAACTGAACCAGACCGTCACTACCATTGAAAGGAATATGGTCAGCATATTTACGAATTCCTATATCAGTAATACCGTTTCTCAGAATCTTTCCCTGGTAGATTCCTATGCGCAGATTGCAACTGTCGAATCTATTCTGAAGTCCATTTCCAATTACAGCGCAGAGGGGGTTTCCTATACTTTGATTGATTCAAAAAACCAGGTATATACCAATAGTTCAACCCTGAATCTTCTGGAGTCCTTCTATGGTCCTCTTTGCAGTTCGGTAAAAGAAACAGCTTCAAATGAAATCTACTTTACTGTACGGTACAGCTATACTACAGACAATGAGAAAACCATAACCCTGGCACGTCCCTGGTACATTAACGGCATTCTTTCCGCTGTACTCATCGTGGATATCCCGCCTTCTCTTCTGGAGGAAATTATCCAAATGGACAGCGTTTCCCAGTATCTGGTTGTAATTGCCAACACAGATTACGAAATCCTTTATGTAAATGATGATCAGTATATGGAGACGCTTCCTTCCCATGCCGCGGAACTTTTTGACGAAAATTTGCAGCAGATCACTATAGATGGGACCTCCTATGAAAAAGCTTCCCAGTCTGCTTTTTTGGCATACTGCAATACCAGTATTTTAATGCCTAGTTCTCTCATTTTTCAGGATTCTATCCGCCTGCACTGGCAGATGTTGTTTATTCTGCTGCTGGTGGTTTTGCAGACGATCCTATTCAGCAGTTTTATTTCAAGGACCTTGTCTAAGGAAATCATCACTCTCCGGGACAGCCTGAAGCAGCTTCTCCTGCCTCATACCAAATTCCAGAAACCGGATAAACATAAAGACGAGATTAAGGAAATTGAATATGGAATGCTCTGCATGGAACAAGAATTAAAAAAATTAATCCAGCAAAATATAGACAATGAACGAAAAAAAAGACAATTAGAATTAAAAGTTCTGCAGCAGCAAATGAACCCTCATATGATCTACAATACCCTCAACACCATTATTCATCTGGCTCAGCTTCAGGGTGTACGCAATATAGAGGATGTAGCTCTCGCTATGTCTCATATGCTGAAGCTGCTTGCAAAAACAGACGGAGATTTCTTCACAATCCGGCAGGAACTGCAGTTTATCCAAAACTATATTACTTTAAAAAAATATAATACTTTTCAGGATTACCAGCTAATCTTAGACGCAGAAAAAGATCTCCTCGACCAGCCTATATTGAAACTGCTGCTGCAGCCATTTGTAGAAAACAGTGTGAAGTATGCATTTCAAAAACTTACTGATCCTGCTGAAATTTTTATTTCAATCCACGAAGAAAACAGCCATATCCACATAGAAATAAAAGATAACGGAATGGGAATTCCTGCGCATATCCTTTCTGCTCTGTCCGCAAATACAGAACCCACATCCGCGCCTGAAGAATTTATCAGCACAGGTATCCGAAACTGTGCCAAACGCCTGGTTCTTCAGTACGGAAATGACCACTCCTTCAGACTCCAAAGCGATGGAGCAACCTATACGAAAATCATACTATCTTACCCCAGGAGGTGATACAAATGCTGACTATTTTACTGGCAGATGATGATATTTTAACACTGAACCAACTGAATATGTTTCTGAAAGACCGCAAAGACGCCTCCGTCATCGGACAGGCAACCGATGGGGAGTCCGCTTTGTCCTGGCTGAACAGCGAAATTCCTCCCTCTGTTTTGATTCTTGATATGGAAATGCCAAAAAAGAATGGACTGGAAATTTTAAAATTTATAAAAGAGCAGAAGATCACAACGGTTGTCCTTGTTCTCAGTAACTATGACAACTTTGAGTATGTAAAACCAGCGCTTCATCTCGGCGCATGGGATTATATTTTAAAGCATGAACTGACTGCACACGTACTTTATGAAAAACTGACGGAGATTTCTGCGCATTTGGAGGAGAGACAGATTCTTTTAAAGCATAATGAACTGGCACTGTCTATTTCCAAACAGCAATTCATTAGTAATCTGGCGCTGAACCGCCTGATTCCTCCGGAATCCTTGTCCTATATGCTTTCCACAGATGATTTTCATGGAAAACAGCATTTGCTGCTCCTGCTCCAGATCACCAATTATATAACTATTTATCAGAACTTCCAGAACAATAAATACCAGATGATCGACACTGTACAGAATTTTCTGTCTACCCTGGTCAATTCTCTGAGAAAAGGTATCGTAACGCATATTGCAACCGGAGAATTCCTCATTTACGTGAATCTGTACAGCGAACACAGCTCTGCAAAGCTTTATGAAATCCGTTCTCTTTATACCCATACGGTGACCAACGGACTAAAAAGGTATTTTAACATTCATACCCTCTGCGAATCGACCATTCTGTATGATACTGTTGACCGGCTTCGCTCACATTACCTGAAACTTCATCATGAATTAAACTACAAATGTATTTCTTCTGAAGCCCAGACTGGTACTCAGGCAATCCACGTAATCTCGATCTATCAGGAGAAAGATCTCATGGATGCACTGCTCCATTTTCATGGAAACGAAGTGCAGAAAATCATTCATCAGATTTTTCAGCCTCTAAAGCAGGAAACGGTAAATTTATATCAGATGCGTTATCTGGTAAACCGGTTGTTTGATATTATCCATCGGCTTCACCAAAGTTTTCCCGAATACGAGCCGCCGCATCTTACGCAAAAGTTTCCTGATATTATGGTTCCTGAAGCACTGGAACAGTATTTTCTTCGATATTATGGAGAATGTATGGAAAGATTCAGTACTTCCTCTACTAAAAATTATCCAGCTCTTATATGTGATGCCCTGCTTTATATCCAGCAGAATTATTCCCAGGATATTTCCCTGCTGTCCACAGCGGAACACTGCGGCATCAGCGAAGTATACCTTTCCCGGATTTTTAAACAGCATCTAGGAATTCCTTTTTCAAAGTATCTTTCAAACTACAGGATTCAATTAGCTGCATACTATTTATCTCATACCAGCGACCCGATTAAGGAGATTTCCTCTAAATGCGGATTTCAGAATTATAATTACTTTCTGACTGTCTTTAAAAATACAAACGGGATGCCTCCGGCACAATACCGCAGCCAGTTTGGAAAGTCAAATATATAGAAAATTAGAGGGAGCCATTCCCGCACTTATCTGCCAGACCGCTCCCTCCACTTCTGTAATGCCTATTTTTTTAACCTTCTAATTCAATCTTAAACAGCCTTGCCGCCACCTTCTGCGGCATTCTTACCCAAAGCATATCCTCCTCCATCCTGAATTCACATCCCACAGCACCAGGATAGATCACAGAAACTTCTTTTACCTTTCCGCCCAGGTCCAGCGGGATCCTTCCCTCCTGCTCCCGGACCATAAAGACTGCCAGATAGACGGTATTTCCTTTTTTCACGCCGTATGCCAGCACCGGATCGGTAATATCGTTAAATCCTCTGGGGAATACCGGAACGCCTTCCCGGATCTCTCCCCGGATTTCCTTATAAAGAGAAATACCCTCTCTCATCAGTTCCATGGACGTATCTCCCAGCTTCCACACCATGCCGCTGATATAGGGGCGCAGGAGAATTCCATTGACCATATTATAGATCACATGCTCCGGGTCATCCTCATAGGGATAAACCCACATCCCCGCCTGCTCCGGCGTCACTGCGCTTGCCACATTGGAGGCAATGTAGGAATTGTAGATTGCATCTGTCTGGTCGCTGGTAGACTGCAGGCTTAACAGCTTCAGCATTCCGTAATCCATTCTCTGTCCGCCGGAACCGCAGTTTTCAATGATCAGCTTGGGATATTTGCGGAAAATCTCTTCATACCACTGGTAAAGGCAGCGGTAATGCTCTAAAATCGCATCTGAACAGCTGTCGGTATGCAAGTCGCTTCCGCAGCCCATGGTTACATTATAATCGATTTTAAAGTATTCTACTCCATAGTCGGCAATCAGCCGGTCAATGACGCCCATGCAGTAGTCTCTCACCTCCGGATTCCTGAAATCCAGCAGATAACGTTTGTTGTCCACATGGCGCTTTCCGTGCCGGCAGATAAACCAGTTGTCCGGAAGCTTTGCCGCCAGTTCGCAGGCAGTTCCCATAACTTCAATTTCCACCCACAGTCCCATTTTCATGCCCTTGCTCTTGGCATAATCACAGACCGCCTTCAGGGTATTGGGGAACCGGCTGGAGGATTCTTTCCATTCTCCGACTCTGTCCCACCAGTAGCCATCGTCGTACCAGCCGCAGTCCAGACAATAGTATTCACACCCCAGCTGGGCAGCTTTGTCAATGATCGCCTTTTCTCTCTCCTCTGTGGGATCTCCCATCAGGCAGTTCATGTAATCGTTAAATACCACATACAGCTTTTCATCATCTTCATTGGCTCTTCGGACTGCTCTTCTGTATTGGGTTAAGGCAGCCATAGCACAGCTCAGATCTCCCTTTACCACGCCGAACGCTGCCGGTACTGTGCTCCAGGTATCTCCCGGACGCAGATTTTTCCACCAGCCATGGTCTGCTTCTGTGGGACCGCTCAGGGATACATACAGCCGCTTTCCGTATCCGGCGCCGTACTCTGCCAGCCATTGACCGGAACTCTCGATCTGGAAGCACCAGGTCTCCCCTGTCTCTCTGTCCTGCACCGCTCCCATAGGAAGGTATTCTGCGGAAGACCAGGAGCTTCTTCCTCCGTAATAGAATCGGTTAATGCCGAATCCCGGTGTATTGAAACCATCTACCGGCATTCCGGTGAGATTTACGTGCCGGATGTCCTCTTTCTTCCACTGGGCTTCGCAGCTCCAGCTATTATAAGGTATGTAAAGATCGGTCTTATCATAATAGGGCTGGCTGCCGTTTCCGGAGATTCCCTGATAGATGAAGGAAGATACAGCCTCCAGAGGGATATCCTCAGTACCCTGATTTTCCAGTTCTGTCCATACCTGAACCACAGGAATCTCTCTGAAAAATTTCATGTGATAGACCGCTGCAAGCTCATATGCGGTTTTCATATAAATCATCAGTTCAGAGCTGTTCTCACCCTTTGCCCAGGTATGGTTTTCATAGATAAAATCCAGAGAAGCGCTGCCTGCATTGTGCTTAAATCCATGCATTCCCCTGGTAGTCTTTCCCGTGATCTGTACTTCTAAAGCAGGGTATACCTGTTCCTCCTGGGTGATCTTCTGATCCGGAACTCCCTCCGGAGAAAAGTCCTTCAGCTCCACCACTCCCGCGTCGTTTACTTCAAAGCGTACCCGCAGTCCGCTTTCCTTTATTTCGATTGCTTTTGCCATTTTAATCCCTCCTGCATTCCTTTATTCTTTTTCTCCATTATAGCCGAAATCTCATTTCTTTGCGCTATCTTTTGCTCCTGTTTTTTTCCGGATGCAATTTATTGCCGTATTTCTTTTTATCCGGTGACTGTCTATCCTTCCAGATACCACGGCACTTCCCCGGAATCACTGTCTTCCTTGTTCCAGTCGCACTGGAAAGCGAGTATCATAGCCAGCAGGCTTATAACCGAATTTTTAAAGAAATTTGCGGGTGTACGCCGAAAAAATCCAGGAGAAAAAATTGGAAAAGACGGTATTTCTGTTTTGCTAGGAAAAGAAAAATCCTTAAGCTCCAGACGCAGAGAATCCTGTCAGAACGCTTTGTTCCAACAGGATTCTCTGTTTTTGGTTTATTCTGTTTTGGTTATCTTTTTATGTAACACCTTATTTATTTTTTGCCTCTTCATCTATTGCGCTTACTATTTTTCCTACATCGCATAAGAAATCTTCCACGATCTTCTTTGTAATATTTTTCATTTGTGCATCTGTATGCGCTCGATCTGTCTGATGAGCAATGATATTCCTTCTGTAAAACAATTCGTTCAAACGCCTTTTTAATTTATCTTTCGTTTTTTCGGTTCCGCCTCTTTTGTAAAACGCCCTGTCCGCCACATGAGCCAAATCAATTCCCAGCAGATTAAACTGTTCGCGCACTGACTCAAAGGAAACCATTGTAATCGCCTGATAATAACTGTTTATATATTCCAAGAACCAGTCAATATCCTCACCAGATTTTAACGCTACTTCTATCACTTTCATATTTATCTGAAGATGGTCATACTTATCTGTCCTCTCCCAGTGCTCATTATAAATCTCACATAAACCATATTTGGTCAGTTCATGCATATAAAAATCAAGAGCGCTTGCCAGAAATATAATCTGGGCACGCCAGATATTCTCTCCTTCCGTGACTTTTCCAGATGCGATCAGCTCATCCGCAACTTGAAACTGCGCCGTTATCGCCTGTACTGTCTCTGTAAAATGCTGCAAAATTTGATCTAATTCAAATCTGATAACTTTTGTATGAAATTTCTCTCGAGTCTCTTCCTTTCTGTCCATCAGGTCAAGATTTCTTTTATCCATACAGCGCCCCCTATCTTAAATATCCTCTTCCATATTTTGAAAAAAAGCTTTATTAAGCATAGGTATTGCACCGTATTTTCCAGAAACATAACCCTTTTCCAGGTTTTCTGATTTGCGTACATTTTTAATTTCAACAAGTGAATACAAATCCGTCGCCCGCTCTTTATTCAACTGAGTAAACCACACCTGATCCCGCCGAAACAGATCTGTATCCAGCAAACTTGTATCATGGGTGGAAAAGATTAACTGCGCAAATTTATCTTTCTTATAATACTGAAATAGTTGAACAATCTGATAAATTACAGCTTCATGAAGATTAGCCTCCAGCTCATCGCAAATCAATATTTTTCCATTATTCAAAATATCAATCATTGGGCAAATCACTTGAAATAGCCTTTTAACTCCGGCTGATTCTTCTGTCATCAGATCCACTTCAAATTGATCGTATACAACTTTCGCTTCTACTAAATTTGCTTCCTGATTTCCTATGAGATTTTTCAGCATATCCGGTAATTGCAGTTCCTGAGGTAAATCTGCTGGTTTTACTTTTTCTAGTTTCACCTTTACATCTTTCGCACCGGTTCCTAATGCCTGCAAAATATCCACAAATACTTTTCTGATCCTTTCATTCTTCTGCATTAGATCAATCGAATATTCTGTCCAATTATTAACCTCCGGATTATATACTACTATATCCGAATTAAAAAACAGAAAAGCTTCTTCGATTTCTTTTACATTGCTATAATTCGCCGCACAGGACAAAAACAATCTATTCGCTTTCAGTATACTGATGCTTACATCAAACACATTTTTGTACCGATCCCCTGGTTTGATTTCCATACCGCTGCGTTCAAAAACCTTTACTTGTCTCCCTTTTGGAAAATAGTATAAATATTCATCCTCTATCAAATTTTGCTTTACGGAAAATCCATAGGCATATCTTATATCATTTCGGACAAATTGAATACTATATTCACTTGGAGTCTCTTCTGCTGTTAATTTATGGCGTGCCTGAAAGACTGCTTGCCCTGGCTGATAATTGATACTATTGCTGACCAAACCGCGCATAAAAGCCAAAGCATCTATAAAATTACTTTTTCCTGATCCATTCGCGCCGTATATAATTGCAGAACGTAAAACTCTGAAATTTCCAAACTTTTTCAAAAGTTCTTCCGATGTATTATCACTTCCTGCAATCAAAGAAAAATATACTTTTTCTTTGATTGACTTATGATTTGAACATTGAAACTCCAACAACATCTTTGACACCTCTTCCGCTTCATATACCTTCATACTAATCTCCATCTATCTTTTTGTCAATCGTTTTTGCAGTTATTGTGCAAATTTGCACTCTAAATCTGCGATTTTTAGGGATTAATATTAGTATATGAAATCTTTTTGCTTTTCAGTCACCTTTTTCTAAAAGCATAAAAAGCAAAAGAAGAGCTTCTGCAAAATATCCATCTGCATACAATATGATATACAGAAACACAGCCCGTCACATTTAAAAGAGACTGCCGTACAGATTGTATGGCAGTCTCTCCCGTATATATGTATTGCCAAACTAAAGAAACACTTATTTCTTTTCCCGGATCACCATCACTCCATCCGAATTATAAATCCCAAATCCCGTAGCAATATAAACCGCCGCAAACACAACCCCTAAATAAGTAATCGGCGCATACAGAACATATTCAAAGGAACTGACTCCCAGGGTCCCCAGAATAAAGATAGAGATATTACTCCAGGGAACAATGGGTGAAAAAGCAGTTCCCGTATCCTCCAGCATACGCGACAGATTCTTTCTGTGCAGGTTATACTTATCAAACAGCGGCGCAAGGATCGGTCCCACAATGGAAAATGTAACCAGGTATACCCCTGTAAGAGACGCCAGGACCAGATGCAGGATATAACTGAACGCCAGCAGAGAACGCCTTCCCTTTGCATATCTGGTGATGGTGTCCAAAAGCACTTCAAAGACTTTGGTAGTCTTCAGCCCAGAGCTGAACATAGCAGCTCCGATGATCAGCGCTACCGAGGACATCATACTGGTAAGTCCGCCCCGGTTGATCATAGAATCCACCAGATCCATACCTGTGCTGGTCTGCATACCGTTTGCCAGCGCAGAAAGCACTTCCGTAAGGCTTCTTCCCTGTACCGCTACAGCCAGGATCATCGCCAGGACAATACCAATCCCGAACACCGGAAGCGTCGGCTTGCGCAGAAAGATCAGCACCAGCACCACCACTGGAGGCAGCAGCAGAATGGGGTTCAGATTGAAACTGTTTTCCAGTGTAGTCAGGATCTGCTGATAGCTTTCACTGTCAATATTTCCACCGTGAAACTGCATTCCCAGGATGATATATAAGATCAGTGAGATCACCAGACAGGGCACGGTTGTAAACAGCATGGACTTAATATGTTCAATAATATCCGTCCCCGAAACATAAGGCGCCATAATAGTCGTATCCGAAAGGGGCGACAGTTTATCTCCGAAAATCGCTCCCACTACAATAGCCCCTGCCGTATAAGCCACAGGGATTCCCAGACCTTCTCCCACGCCCAGAAGCGCCACGCCGATGGTTCCCATAGTTCCCCAGGAAGTCCCGGTCATCAGGGACATGAGACAGCATAAAATGCAGCTGGCAAACAGGAAGATGGGCGCCGGAAGCAGCTTCAGCCCGTAATACATCAGAAGAGGAACTGTTCCCGAAATCATCCACGCTCCAATGAGGATCCCCACAAACATCATGATCAACATCCCCAGAAACATGGTCTTAAACGTGTCCCCAATATCATTTTCAAATTCTTTCCAAGTACAGCCGAAGAGCATTCCCATACCAATCGCCACCAGTGCAGATAAGATCAGACTTACCCCGGGATTCGCCTTCAGAACCGCTACCAGATACAGCAGGACAGCAAGAGACACGATGAGAACTGCTACTGATTTTCCTGTTGTGATTTTTTTGTTTTCATTCTCCATAACATCCGCTCCTTTTCTTTATACCTTCTCATTTATTTTATCTTTTTTCAGCTGAACCACACCGGGCTGGACCACGCCATAGCCTTATCCTTTTGATGCACCCTGAGATAGTAGTACATCCAGCCTTCCCGCGGCATCGTTTCATCAGTGAACTCTGCCTCCAGCACTTTTCCCTGCCCCTCTTTTCTGTAGATGATATTTCCCATAGAAATCACATGGATCTCATCAATATCTTCCGTCCCTGTAACACGGATTTTCAGCTTTCTTACCGGATTTTCCTCCAGGCTCGCCTCCTGTCCCATAGGCACGTCATTCACAGTAAATTCCAGCAGGATCCTCTCTCCTGTGGTGGCATAGACTTTTCTGTCCCACAGCGCCTGGAAAATACTCTCCTTATCCAGTTTATCTGTCATAACACAGGTCAGACCGCCCCGGTAACTCTCTGTACTCTCCGAAAAAACCCAATGAGAATACCCTGGAGTCCCCGCGTGGGTATCGCTTCCTGTGACAAATCCCAGACGGTATCCTTTGTTCAGCGCATACTGGACAGAGTGCTTTTCATAGACAGAACCGCCGATAATCGGACGCTCACAGCCTTCTCCTTCCGAATTCCCCCAGCAGGAATAGATCTCCACCAGCCTCTGGATTTCCTCATCGTGAAGCTCCCAGCTTCCCAGCATCACTTTTTTGGCTGTATGATGAGGTATAGTGAGCGCCCGCACCTTCTGCTCCTTCAGCTGCTGCCACAACTCCCGGGGGCTGTAGCTTCCCTGGTCCACACAGCGGCGGATCGGCTCGTCATAAGATTCATAGTATACGTTTCTGTCTCCTCCGAATTCCGGCGCAGGGGCATCGTTGTGATACTCATATCCCAGAAGAGGCACGAATTTTCCTTCCTGGTAAAAGGCTTTATTCACCTCCTGGATTTCCTTCCACTGCTCCTCGGACATATAGCAGCTTAGAGAATGGTAGGCAGTTTCATTGTTATTGGTATACCTTCCCGCATCCGGGTCTGTCAGCGCGCAGAAATCTACACTGGCTACTTTACTTGCAAACTCGTAATACGATCTGCCGCTTCCTCTGCCCCACTGGATTCCGGTATGACCATGCAGGTCTCCCCAGAAGTGCTTCTGTTCCACACTTTTTTCCCGGCAGATGCAGGGATTGCTCCTGCCCTTGATCCCCTCCTCTGTCTGCGCCTCAAGCCAGAAAGTCCCCGGCTTCTCCATGCAGAAGGAAAAGCGCTTCACTCCGCAGTCTGCCTCCTGAAAATCACCTTCATACACAACTTTTCCGTTCAGCGTGCACTGCAGCTTTCCTGTATAATCCTCCGCCAGATTATGATACTGATCGATGAGAAAGACCGTTGCCTGAACTTTCTCTCCAGCCCCGGCATCGGAAGGCAGGATAACCTCCATCCCCTCTGCTTTCAGTGGAAAAACCTCCATGATCGGAGGATCCGACGTTAGATAATAGCCGCTGTAGGGAGCCTCCAGCATTCCTCTCTGGTCTGTTGCCACATCAAACTGTACCGGTCCTGAGGTCCGGCACACCCTTCCTGCTGCCTGTCTATGGTAAGAAGTATCCCCGTAAGTCAAAGTAACGGTGTCCCCTTTTTCCAGCGCATGACCCAGGATCCTCACCCAAATATGCGTCCCCACATGCTCACAGACATTCTCCGTCTTGGTCCTGTCCGGTCCCCGTTTCCACCAGTCATTTTCCACTATGAATGTCTCTGTGACAGCATTCTTCCTGCTGGTGCAGGCTGTGGTATAACCCGGAAAAATGGGCATGGCAATCTGAGGTTTTGTAAATCCAAAGGGTATGGTAAACCGGAGAACACCTCCTATGTAGATGGGCTCCTCACCCACCGTATAAGTTACCTGAACCGTTATTTCCTCCCCAGCGAAAGCTTTCTCCGGCGTCACGGAAACAGAACCATTGGTGGACTTCACCTGTTCCATTCCGTTTCGCATGATCTGCACTTCATGATAATACTTCAGATATCTTTCCATCTTCTGTTTCCTCCTTTGACAGATAGTCCATGACAAACTGCGCGCACAGCGCCGCGCCATTTTTCAATACCTTCTCTTCCACCTGAAAATGGGAAGAATAGTTATGGTTCCCATTTTCCTTTCCCGGCGCAGCGCACCCGATATTGATGTAAATACCAGGGATATTCTCTGAATAAAAAGCAAAATCCTCACTTGCCATGACCGCCGGAAGATGTGTGATACACGCCTCCCCGAAAAGCTTCTCCGCTGCCTTTAAGGCTATAGAAGCCAGCTTCTGGTCATTTGTCAGCGGCGGAAGCATGTACTGATAATGCATATTTGCCGTGCATCCCAGAATCCCTGCCGCTGCTGTGATCACTCTTCGTAAATTTTCTTCTGTCCTTTTCCTGGCTGCCGGATCATGGATCCGCACGGTTCCCTCCATTTTTACCAAATCTGCCAGAGTATTTCTCTGGTGTCCTCCCTTTATTGTTCCGATGGAAACTACCAGGGGTTCCAGCGGGTTATTTTCCCGAGCCACATAATTCTGTATCGCCTGTATCACCTGAGCGGAAGCCGCAATAGCATCTTTTCCCAGATGGGGCAGGCTTCCATGAGAAGAGACGCCCTGTATCTCGATGTCAAACTTATCCGCCCCTGCCATACGATATCCATAGCTGATATCAATCTGAGGGGCAGGCAGCCTGCCGTACATATGCGCCGCGTAAACAGCATTGACCCCTTCCAGGATTCCTCTTTTGATATACTCCGGGGCTCCCTGTGCCGATTCCTCTGCTGCCTGGAACAGGATCCTGACTCTCCCGCCCCAGTCTTTCTTCGTGTCGCTAAGGATTCTCGCGGCGCCTAAAAGCATGGCGATATGGCAGTCCCTGCCTGTGGCGTGCATATAACCGGGAATTTCACTGGCAAAAGGAAGCCCTGTTTCCTCCTGCATCTCCACTCCGTCTATATCTGCTCTCAGCAGCAGTGTTCTGTCCTGTTTTGCTTCCCCTGTCCCCCGTATCTCGGCGCAGACTCCGGAAATGCCGTCAAACCGTACGGGGTGCAGTCCCATGTTTTCCAGTTCTCTTTGAATTGCCACTGTGGTCTTGACTTCCTCCCACGCTGGTTCTGGTATTCTGTGAAAGAAACGCCTCTGCCGGATCATGTAGTCTTCGTATTCCAGAGCTTTCTTCCAAACCTCCATCTATTTTCTGCCTCCTTCCCGGCTGCTCTTATCCGATGCCGTCCTAATTTTTTCTGTCAGCTTTATAATAATTCATTTCATCACCACTGCATAATAATGAATCAATATACTTAGGATATGAATTTCTTATACTCTGAAATAGTGACAAAAAACTGCCTTTTGTTTATACTGGAACATAACGACACACACTAGAAATGATAGAAGGAGGTTGGGGAAATGACCATGAAACATGTAAAAATTTTTATAGCTGTATGTGATACCGGAAGTATGACTGCCGCTGCCAGAAAGCTGTTTATGGCACAGCCTGCGGTGAGCTTTGCCATCGCTGAAATGGAAGATTATTACGGTCAGAAATTGTTTGACAGAATCTCCAACCGCCTTTTCATAACAGAAGCCGGAAAGCATTTTCTCTCCTATGCCCGGCAGGTATCTGCCCTCTTTGATGAAATGGAAAATGAGATTAAAAACTGGGATTCTGTCGGTACCCTGAAGGTGGGCAGCAGCGTCACCATCGGTACTTATTTCCTCCCTCATCTGATCCAGGAATTCAAAGCCTCCCATCCTGGAGTCTGTCTTCAGGTAACCATTGACAATACTCCTTCTCTGGAAGAACTCCTCCTGGAAAATCATCTGGATATTGCTCTGATCGAGGGTTTTCCTTCCAATAAATCCATTGTTTTTCAGAAATTTTATTCCGATTCTCTGGTCTTTGTCTGTCCTCCGAATCATCCTTTTGCCGGGCAGATCATAGAGAAATCACAGCTGAATCACCAGGATTTTCTCATGAAAGAAAAAAATTCCTCCGAGAGAAAACTCCTGGAGGAATTCTTTCAATTAGAAAAAATAAATGTCAATGTAGTGTGGGAAAGCCCCAGTTCTCACTCTCTTTTAAACGCTGCCGCCAGCGGTCTCGGGCTGGCAGCGCTGTCTCCCAAACTGTGCCGCCAGCCGCTGGAAAAAGGCAGTATTTCCAGCTTTCGCGTGGAGGACACACAGCTTGAATGGGCTTTCCATATTCTTCATCATCAGAATAAATTTCTTACGAACCGGATGATGGATTTTATCGAAATGTGTGCGGAGTGGAAGTGGGACCCGCAGTAAAAAACCTCTCTGAAACCAGTCTTTCATTCCTGTCTTTTCACTCCCACACAACCTCCTCCAACTCTTCCTTCGCCGCCACCGGACCCAGAATCGCCCACAGTCCTCTGTGGTTTCCGAAGTAATCTTCGTTCAGGATAATATCGCTTCCATCCGGATTTTCATAGCGCTCCTCCGGTTCAAAAGCCTTTCCAAGAACATCGCTGTTGATAATGCCGTCTTTAAAATCTCCCAGGAATTCATACACATTCGTCTTTATCTTGTACTTTCCATTTTCTTCCAGCAGTTCCACGAAAACCGGATGTTCCGCATCCACCAGAGCGTTTTTCTCTTTCTTCCAGGGCTTTGCCCCATTGAAATAGGCATTGCCGTTGATCCAGACAGGAAGCGCGTCAAAATGGGCATGCATCAGTTCATGCATGGTATTCATATCTGCTCTCTCGCCCAGTTTAAATTTGGCGATCCATTCCTCATATTCCGGATATTCATCAAAGATAAAGCTTCCCACTTCCAGCTGCTCCAGCGAATCCAGCTGCACGCCTTCAGGTATCCGCTCCTGAGCTCCCCATTTCTGCACAAAGATATTGTTGTAAATCCGGTTGTCTCCATGGAGGATACTCATAAATCCTGCTACTTCTGTCCGATGCTGGATATGATACGGTGTATATCTGGGCTGGTTTTTGCCGTTTGCAGTCATATCGGTTCCGCCGCCCACTGCAGTGAAGGAGCCCAGGATCAGATTGTGCACCAGCGCAACGCCCTGTGTCGCCCAGCGCACTGCGGTTCTGGAAAGGAGAAGGTTATTATCCACCAGAATGGGACCGTGTCCTACCTCGATAAAGAGATCCATGCCGTATCCCATGCCATTCTCCTTCATAGGAAGGAAGTCCGGCAGAAAGTTGTCGTGAAGCAGGTTCTGTGTGATCCTGGTTCCCTGTGCCTGCCAGTCTGTCCAGATTCCCATGGTGCAGTGATGGATATGGTTTCTGCGGAAGATCACATCAATGGCGGCATGCAGTTTAATGCCTGCCACCTCAGCGCCGGTAAGCTGCTGCATATTATTAATATGGTGGATATGGTTATCCTCAATAATGGAAAAAACACATCCCATACGTCCCACGATACCGGTCTGACCGCAGTCATGGATATGGCAGCGGCGTACAATATGAGAGCCTACCGTCTCCTTGGTCCATCCGTCATACTGGGCAATACACACGGCGTCGCGCTCCATCTGCGTGGGGCTTTTTACATGTTTATGGGTAAAGTAATTATCGTTTTCTTTCTCTGTCTGATGATAGTTTCCCAGAGAGATTCCGCAGCATTTGCTGTTGGAAATATCGCAGTCTTCGATGATCCATCCCTTGCTCCAGTGAGCCCCGATCATGCCGTCCTGATAGGCTGCCGGAGGCGCCCAGTTGGTAGCCGCTTTATTCACGTTAAAGCCGCTTAAGGTGATGTATCCTACCCCTTTTTTATCCGGCATAAAACAGTTGCGGCGCACATTGATCTCCACCTTTTCCTCATTGGGATTCTTTCCCTGGAAATTGGCATAGATCACGGTTTCTTCCCCATCCTGCTCTGTATACCATTTATAAACAGAATATTCCGGTTCCCAGGAATCCGGGAACACTTCCCCCTTTAAGCATTCCTCCAGCGTGGTTGCCTCGTAGAGCATCCGGTCATTCAGATACACCGCGCCCCTGTGCATATCCGTGAATTTCCCTGTCTCCGGGTCCTTGGGAGAAAAGTACCAGTCCCCCTCCACAATCTCAATATATGGATTATAATTTCCGAAAACGCTGTTCTGCACCCGCAGCACCCAGGTGGTTCCCTGATAAGGTTTCCAGTCCCTGGCTTCCTCCGCTCCGGTGATCACAGCCCCCAGAGGCTCCACCGAACGGTACACGATACGGGCATCCTCCCGTCCTGCGTGAATGGGATTGACATACTCCCGGTAAATCCCCGGAGCTACCAGAACTTCGTCTCCCGGCATGGCGATCTTAGCCGCGTCGTTGATGTGTTTGAATGGTCTTGCTTCACTTCCGTCACCCTGTCGTTTTGCATTTGCATTTACATAGATTTTCATAGCTTTTTCTCCTTTTCCGCTTATTTTTTATGGAAAAATCTTTTGTCCTATGTCTTTTTATCACAGGCACTGATTCTCCTTTTCTTTTCAGAATGTCTTTTCAATGGCTCCGACCAGTTCTTCCACTGCTTCCCGGTCTGCCAGGAAAAACTCGGTCCCATTGATATTTACAGCCGCATACTCTGTTCCGCAGCTGTAAAAGGTCTCCACAATCTCAGGCGCATCCTCTGTGTTTCGGTGAAAGGTGATTCTCAGCATTGGATCCGGATCATGTTCTTCCCCTTCGATTTCTTTTTCAAGAAAAATACTCATCAAGCTAGTATACAGGTTATAGACCTCCTGCTGCTCTGACTCTTTTCCGTTGAGCTTATAACTGCCCTGTTCTGACAGATCCATAGTATAGGTTTTGCCTTCTATTTCCATGTCCACGGAGGAAACCGTCTCGATGCTGACCACATTGGCAACTTTCAGGATGC
>NHCFC00100__coassemble_1608_pt1 | contig 21698 bp, 18 predicted proteins | sample NHCFC00100__metabat2_low_PE_019 | metagenome-assembled genome bin NHCFC00100
TCTTCCAGCTGCTCATAGGATTCCACCTCATTGACCAGCCTTCTCACTGCCGCCGAATGTGGCATCCCGGCAGTATAGCACGCCACATGCTTGCGCATTTCCCTCATACCGGTATATTCCCCCTTATATTCCAGCTGCAGCCGGGCATGGCGCAGCATCATTTCTTTCACTTCCCGGATGTCCGGCTTGGGCAGGAGTTCCCCGGTTTCCTGATAATGGAGGATCCTGGAGAACAGCCAGGGATTTCCCCGCACTGCCCGTCCGATCATGATCCCGTCGCATCCGGTCTCCTGCTGCATCTGCTTCGCCTTCTCCGGTGAATCCACATCCCCGTTTCCGATCACCGGAATGGAGACCGCTTCCTTTACCTGACGGATAATGTCCCAGTCCGCCTTCCCGGAATAATACTGCTCCCGGGTCCTTCCATGGACTGCCACAGCCGCCGCGCCTGCGTCCTGGGCGATCCTGGCGATCTCCACCGCATTCACGCAGTCTTCTGTAAATCCTTTTCTGAACTTCACAGTCACAGGCTTTTTAATAGCGCCGGACACCTTGCGTATGATCTCATGGACCAGCCGGGGATTTTTCATCAGTGCGGAGCCCTCTCCGTTGTTGACCACCTTGGGCACGGGGCATCCCATATTAATATCCAGGATATCAAAATTCCTATGCTCGATCTGGGCGGCAATGTCCGCCATCAGATCCGGGTCTGAGCCAAACAGCTGGAGGGAGACCGGACGTTCCCTCTCGTCGATCTCCATCAGGCTCTCCGTATTTTTATTCTTGAAATGGATCGCCTTGGCGCTGATCATTTCCGTACAGATCAGCCCTGCCCCCTGCTCCTTGCAGAGCAAACGAAATGGCAGGTCTGTTACTCCTGCCATAGGTGCCAGTATTAAGTTATTGTCCAGAGTCACACTGCCGATCTTCAGTTTCATTCTCTACCTCTGCTTCTTCTGATTTTTTCGTAGATGATCCTCAGTCCCTTCAGGGTAAGCTGGGCGTCGTACACGTCAATGGCATCGGTCTCATCCGCGATGATCTTGCCAAGTCCGCCGGTTGCCACTACCTTCAGGTTTTCAATCTTAGATTCTTCCTGCACTTTCTTTACAATGTATTCCACCTGTCCGATGTAGCCGTAGACCAGACCTGCCTGCATACTGCTGATGGTCTCCTTCGCCAGGATGGACGCCGGCTTTTCGATGGCAATCTTGGGCAGCTTAGCTGCGTCCTGCCACAGGGCTTTGGCGCTGATCTCAATGCCCGGGGAAGTGATTCCTGCCGCAAAGCAGCCGTCTTCCGTGATCAGGTCATAGGTGGTCGCCGTACCGAAATCCAGCACCAGCACCGGTCCGCCGTACAGCTCATAGGCTGCCACGGCGTCTACGATCCTGTCGGCGCCGATCTCCTTGGGATTGATGGCATTGATGCGGATGCCTGTCTTGCAGCCCGGTCCCACATGATACGGTTTGGTGTGAAAATATTTGATAACGCCGCTGGTAAGAGAATGCATCACATCCGGCACTACAGAGCTGATGATCACATCGTCCACCAGCTCTTTGCGGATGCCTCTGTATTCCAGCATGTTGCACATTAGGATGCCGTATTCGTCGGAAGTACGGCTCTGCCTGGTGGTCATGCGGAAGGTTCCTTTCAGTTCTTCTTTCTCAAATACCCCCAGGGTAATGTGGGTATTTCCCACGTCGATTACTAACAGCATACGATTCCTCTCCTAAAGTCCTGTTAATCCTGCTCTTCTTCCGTTTCCGGTCCGTCTTCTCCCAGAAAGAACACCCGGTAATAAAGCTCCAAAGCCTCCAGAAGCTCCCTTTTTTCCCTCTGAATCTCCTTGATCCTCAAAACGCTGCCGATCTCGTCAAACATAGCGTCTGCCTCCAGAGATTCCACCTGGAACTGAAGGTTTCCCTCCTCGTCGAATTCCAGGGTCAGAACCCCTCCGATCTCTTCTGTATACAGTACACACAGAATGTGCAGTTCGTCCTGAATAGACTGGGGCAGCGACGAAAAGTCCTGATTAAAATAATATTTCTGTTCATAGGCGCTGGCGCCGCATAAAACAATCTTATCTTTATACATCCATTTCTCCTTTTCCCGGTCAAACATAGCTGTACAGCCCCCGCACAGACACTTCTCCGGAAAAGATCTTTCTCACTGTTCCCGTTTCCTCCTCCACAAGGAGCTCGCCTGTATCTGTGATGCCCTTTGCCACTGCACAGTATTCTCTGTCTTTTTCCTGAATGCGGACCTGCTGGTCCTTATTCAGGAGAAGCCTTTCATAATCTTCCCTCAGCCGGGAAAGATCCTGTGTCTCACAAAACTGTTCATAATCCTTCTCAAAATATTCCAGAGTCCGGGCAGCCGTCCGGGTCAAGCTCTGTTCCTCTCCGATCTGGAGGCTTAGAGAAGTCGCCTTATCCAAAAGCTCCGGGGGAAATTCTTTTTGGTTTACATTAATCCCCACGCCGATGAGAATGGCTTCTGCCTTTTCCTCTTTGATCTGCATTTCCGTCAGGATCCCGCAAATCTTCCTGCCGGACACCACCACATCATTGGGCCATTTGATCCCTGCCCTCCGGCTGCATCCGGATGCTTCCAGGATCTCATTGGCAGCCTGCGCCACAGCCAAACCCATGACCAGGGTCAGCTGGGAGGCATTCTCCGGCTTTACCCCGGGACGCAGCAAAAGCAGGGTCATGTACAGGTTTTCTCCCGCAGGGGAGGTCCATACACGCCCGAATCTGCCCTTTCCTCCGGTCTGACAGCCTGCGGCGAACAAGGCGCCGTCTAAGCTGTCATCGCCCCGCAAAAGGGCTTCCCTGCCTGCCTGCTTCGCCCAGGTATTGGTGGAATCCACCTCCGGCTTCCAGCAGACTGACTGCGCCAGCTTCTTTGTTTTCAGCTGTCTTAATAAGTCTTCTGTAAAATCCATGGTTTCAGGCTCCCAGGGTAGCTGCCATCACGGCTTTGATGGTGTGCATCCTGTTTTCTGCTTCGTCAAAGACCACAGACTGGGGAGATTCAAATACTTCGTCTGTGACTTCCATATCTTTCAGTCCGAACCGCTCTCCCATCTCTTTTCCGATCTGCGTCTCCAGATCATGGAAGGCTGGTAGGCAGTGAAGAAAGATTGCCTGGCTCCCCGCATTCTCCATAACTTCCTTCGTCACTTTATATGGGGTCAGCTCACGGATACGCTCTTCCCAGACATGATCCGGCTCGCCCATGGAAACCCATACGTCTGTATAAATCACGTCCGCGCCTCTGGTACCCTCTTTCACATCTTCTGTCAGGGTAATGGTTGCCCCGGATTCCTTGGCATATTCCATGCACTGTTTTACCAATTCCTCGTTGGGGAAATATTTCTTCGGCGCGCAGGCAACGAAATGCATGCCCATCTTAGCGCACAGGATCATCAGGGAATTTCCCATGTTGTAGCGGGCGTCTCCCATGTAGACCAGTTTCACGCCTTCCACTCTTCCCAGGTGTTCTTTGATGGTCAGCAGATCTGCCAGCATCTGGGTGGGATGGTATTCATTGGTCAGTCCGTTCCAGACAGGCACGCCGGCATACTTTGCCAGCTCTTCCACGATTTTCTGTCCGAATCCCCGGTATTCGATGCCGTCATAGATCCTTCCCAGGACTCTGGCAGTGTCTTTGATGCTCTCTTTCTTACCGATCTGAGAGCCTTTGGGGTCCAGATAGGTAGTTCCCATACCTAAGTCGTGGGCAGCTACTTCAAAGGAGCAGCGGGTCCTGGTGCTGGTCTTTTCAAAGATCAGCGCTACGTTCTTTCCTTTTAAGGTATCCACCGGGATTCCTTTTTTCTTCTTTTCCTTTAATTCCACTGACAGGTCGATGAGGTATTCGATCTCCTCTTTTGTAAAATCCTTCAGTGTGAGAAAGTTGCGTCCTTTCAAATCCATTGTCTTATCCTCCCTGTTTTATTCTGCTTTTACCGTTCTTTCAGAAAAAAGACCAGCTTATATCAGCCTGTCTTTTGCGATTACCTGCACAAATGCAGGCAGCTCCTCCCCGGTCCGCTTTAAAAGCCGCTCCCATACCTTTTCCTGCAGGTCCTGTACTGTATAGATCTGATATTTCCGGACCCTGCACAGCTTTGCCGCGGCTTCCAACATGGTGAGATACAATTCCCGGTAATTCCAGTTCTTCCCCAGCTTCATCTCCTCTGCCAGCGCGGGCAGGATGATCTCCGTCATATTGCGCAGATAACGGCTCGGATCCTGCTCCAGCTTATAGACTTCCATGAGATATTCACGGATCTGGGGCGCTAAATCTATCAGTTGCTTTAAATAATAACACTCTTCTTCCTGTTCATCAATATAATAAATTTTCCCCGCAAGCCCGTAGATCATTCTCTTGCCGTCAAAATACCCTCTCCGGATATGGAGCTGGCTCGTAGTAGGGTTAAAATCCAGGATACTTCCAAGGCTGACGGTAGGCGCGATGGTATAGATGCTGGTCCCTTCCGGGATCTTCACCCGCTTTTCCCTTCCGATGCCATAGATCCGGATCACGATGATATCCTCATAGCCCCGCTCCACCAAAGACCCCAGCGGAACGTTGTTCACCGCGCCTCCGTCTATATAGGTCTTCCCGTGGAGCTTTTCATTTTTAAACAAGGGGAACAGATAGGCGCTTGCCAGGAGATAATCCCTGATCAGCTCCGGCGGCGTCTCCTTAATATCAATGTCGATCTCCCTTCCTTCGTCTACACTGAAGGTCAGCACATACAGATCTGTGGGGGAATTCTTGATCTTCTCCACATCTACCTTCTGGGCGATCAGCTCTTTTAAGGGCGTGACATCCAGCCCTCCTTCCGCCAGCACATCCCGCAGGATCTCTATGCTGAAGCCATGTTCCTGGACCAGCTGCCTCATCTTCTCATCATCTACCGCCATGATCTGGGAATAGGTAATATGGGTCCACAGCTGCCGGGCATTTTCCACATCTCCCATGCAGATCAGCGCTCCGTTTAAGGCGCCCACACTGGTTCCTGCCACACCTTTGATCTTCACTCCCGCTTCTTCCAGCGCTATCCAGGCGCCGATCTGGTAAGCGCCTCTGGCGCCGCCTCCTTCCAGGACGATCCCGTATTCTTTTGTCAGGTCGATCACCGGTTTCACCCTGTCACCTTCTTTCTGCCTTTCTCCTGTTTTACACCGTTTTCCAATATCCGCAGGTAGGCGAAAAGGGCTGCTGCATCTCTGCATCAGCCCCCTTGCCGCTCTTGCGCTTTTGTATACTCTGTCCGCAGGTTTTGCCCTGCCGGTCTCTTCTATTTCTCTTCGGTCACGATTTCTTTTAAGGAAGCCGCCAGTCCCGCGATTCCCTGGATCTCAGATGGAATGATGATCTTGGTAGCTTTTCCGTCTGCCGCCTCTGCAAAGGCTTCCAGGCTCTTCAGGGTCAGGACGCTCTGGTCTGCGCCTGCCTCTTTGATGAAGCGGATACCGTCTGCCTTTGCCTGCTGCACCTTCAGGATCGCCTCTGCCTGACCTTCCGCTTCCCGGATCATCTTCTCCTTTTCCGCCTCTGCCCGGAGGATGGTCGCCTGCTTCTCTGCCTCGGCATCCAGGATCTCAGATTCCTTCTTACCTTCTGCCACAAGAATGGTGGATTTCTTCTCACCTTCCGCCCGGAGGATGGCTTCACGGCGTTCACGCTCTGCCTTCATCTGCTTCTCCATGGCTTCCTGGATGGCTGCAGGCGGGATGATGTTTTTCAGTTCCACACGGTTTACCTTGATGCCCCAGGGATCGGTCGCCACGTCCAGAGATGCCCGCATCTTGGTGTTGATGATCTCTCTGGAGGTCAGAGTAGCGTCCAGCTCCATATCACCGATGATATTTCTCAGCGTGGTGGCAGTCAGATTTTCAATCGCCATAATGGGATTTTCCACCCCATAGGTAAACAGCCTGGGATCTGTGATCTGGAAAAATACTACCGTGTCAATCCTCATAGTAACATTATCCTTGGTGATCACCGGCTGGGGAGCGAAGTCCACCACCTGCTCTTTTAAGTTGACTCTCTTTGCCACCCGGTCGATAAAGGGAACTTTAAAGTGAAGTCCCGTACTCCAGGTAGCCCGGTACATACCCAGACGCTCTATGATCATGGCATGCGCCTGGGGAACGATCTTGATGCACGATGCAGCAATGATCAGCAATAATAAAATCAAAACAATCAGGACAATCCAACCAAACATCTTACGCTTCCTCCTCTACAATAAGTTTTACGCCTTCCACGGCAAGAACCTTGACTACTTTTCCCTCTTCGATGACAGCGCCGCTTTTGCTCCTTGCCGTCCACTCCATGCCCTTGACCATGACCTGCCCCTGTGCCTGCAGATTGTCAATCTTCTGGATCACCACGCCCGTCTCGCCGGGAATGCTCTCCACGTTGGTCTTGGAAGAATCTTTATTCAGATACTTCACTGCCCACGGTCTGGTGAATATCAGAAGAAGGATGGACACAGCCAGGAACAGCACCATCTGAAGCCAGAAAGGACCGCCTGCCACACTGACCAGAAGAGCTGCCAGAGCGCCTCCTGCAAACCAGATCGTGGTCAGTCCCATCGTCGCGATCTCGATTACCAGAAGCACTGCCAGAATGATCAGCCACACAGCTGCCGCCGATATTACCAAAAATCCTGCTGCCATTTTCTCACCTTCTTTTTCTTCTCTCTGTCTATCAGCATATGCCTGCTGAAGATACTTTATTATATCTTAATTTTCAGAAAATAACAACTTGATTTTTTAAAACATTAGATAAAACTATTGCAAATTTGGATTCTTATTCACTTTTACCAGCATTTCCCTGCCCCGGGACAGTGATTCTTTGCCACAGCCGCCCGATACTCTACAAAGCAGCCGCAGATCCGGCACATGCCGCTGATTAAAGAATCGCACTGACGGCAAGCGCGGAGGCGTTCCTGATAAACGTCCTCCGCGGTCCGGATGTCCTCATCCAATCCCTGGATGTATCTTCTCATATTTCTCAGAAATTCTTCTTCTTTAATATCTGACAGCAGACATTTCCTGCAGAATCTCTGAGGATGCTCCGCCCGCTCCATGCGCCTGCCTCCGGCTTACTGAACGGTCAGATGGAGCACGCTGCAGGCAGGAATGGTGAAGGAAAGCCCTTTTTCTGTGATCTTCACGTCATCAAACGCTTTCACATCTACCCGGTTCGGGCAGTCAAAGGTGTTCATGGCATGCATCTCATCGGTCAGGATCTCGCCCTGCACTTTGGTGATCTTTCTGTCCAGGATCTCTGCGTCTACAGGATAAGCGTCTGTCACGGACAGGTTGGTCACTGTGATATGCAGCACGCCGTCATTGTCCACAGATACGGACTCAGTCAGATTGGGAACCTGATATTCTTCGTCTCCGATGGTCTCGGTCTCTACATAGCTGTCTACCAGCATAGAATCCTGGTGATATTTATACATATTAAATACATGGTAAGTCGGTGTCTTCAGCATCTTCTCTCCCTCTGTCAGGATCACAGACTGGAGCACGTTTACCAGCTGGGCAATATTCGCCATATGTACACGGTCGCTGTGCTTGTTGAAGATGTTCAGGTTGATACCTGCCACCAGGGCGTCTCTCATGGTGTTCTGCTGATAGAGGAATCCCGGATTGGTTCCCGGCTCTACTGTGAACCAGGTGCCCCACTCATCCACGATCAGTCCGATCTCCTTCTTAGGATCGTATTTATCCATGATGGCTCCATGGCGGGTGATCAGCTCTTCCATATACAGGGTTTTCGCCATGGTCTTATACCATACTTTTTCGTCAAAGTCCGTAGCGCTTCCTTTGATCTCCCAGCCTTCCGGATGGGTGTAGTAATGCAGAGACAGTCCGTCCATAAAGCCGTGCTGGAAAGGCTGGCTGTGACGGAAACAAGTTGACATAACGCCTTCTGTCCATTCGTAGTCGTCTACATTGGGACCGCAGGCGATCTTATAGATCTTCTTATCTGCTTTATAGTCCCTGACATAAGTCTGGTATCTGCGGTATTCATTGGCATAAAATTCCGGTGTCATATTTCCGCCGCAGCCCCAGTTTTCATTTCCCACGCCGAAGAAAGCAACGTCCCAGGACTCTTCGCTTCCGTTCTCTTTTCTCCAGTCTGCCATAGGGGACACGCCGTCAAAGGTCATATATTCTACCCATTCGGACATTTCCTGTACGGTTCCGCTTCCCAGGTTTCCGTTGACATAAGCCTCACAGCCCAGCTGTCTGCACAGTTCAAAGAATTCATGGGTTCCGAAGCTGTTGTCTTCGACCACGCCGCCCCAGTGGGTGTTGATGATCTTCTTGCGGTTCTCCTTGGGACCTACACCGTCTTTCCAGTGATACTCATCGGCGAAGCAGCCGCCCGGCCAGCGCAGCACAGGGATCTTCATCTCTTTCAGCGCTTCTACCACGTCGGTCCTCATACCATTTACATTCGGAATGGAAGAATCTTCTCCTACATAAAGTCCTTCATAAATACATCTTCCCAGATGTTCGGAAAAATGTCCGTAGATTTCTTTACGGATCTTGCTTTTTTCTCTTGTGGGATTAATCACCATTTTTGCCATAATTTTTTTCCTCCGTTGCTCATTTTGTGATTGAATGGTTTCTATTTATTTTCCCAGACGGATCACGTTCCAGGAAGCTTTCTTCAGCACGCTGGTTACAATGCCGCCCTCCAGGCTGCTTCTGTCGTCTGCCTTTGCAGGAGCTACTTTCTGCTCCGTCAGGCTGTTGACTGCCTTTAAGTCCTCATGCTCCAGGACAATATGCTCTAAGAGACGGTATCCCTCAAAGCTTCTCACATCGGTGGTCAGCTCCACATCTTCCTCCAGATTCCGGTTTACTGCAAAGATGGTAACTTCCTCTTTTTCTTCATTATAAACCGCGATGGATTCCACGTCTGTGATCTCATCATGCTTTGCTGTGGCATGTTTGGTACCGGAAACTACCGGCTGCAGGGCAATGCCCCTTCCATATTTGGAAGCATGCATAAAAGGATAGAAGATGGTCTGCTTCCATGCGCCGCCTGCCGCGTCGGTCATGATCGGCGCGATGACATTGACCAGCTGTGCCAGACAAGCCATTTTCACACGGTCTGCATGTTTCATCAGGGTGATCAGCATCAGACCTACCAGCAGGGCGTCTTCAAAGTTGTAGATATCCTCCAGCATAGGCGGTGCCACCTGCCACGGATGGTTTTCTGTAATATCGTCGTCCGCTGCATTGGAATGGAACCATACGTTCCACTCGTCAAAGCTTAAGTTCATGACCTTTCTGCTGCGTTTCTTTGCCTTCACATAATCGCAGGTGGAGATCACGGTGCGGATAAAGTCATCCATATCATCGGACTGTGCCAGGTAATCATTGCTGTCATTGTCCCGGTTGCCGTAATACTGATGCATGGAAATATAATCCACATAATCATAAGTATGGGAAAGTGTCACAGCCTCCCAGTCCGGGAAGGTAGGCATATCACGGTTGGAGCTTCCGCAGGAAACCAGTTCAATGGAAGGATCGATCAGTCTCATTGCCTTGGCTGTCTCTTCTGCCAGACGCCCATACTCTTCCATAGTCTTATGCCCGATCTGCCAGGGACCGTCCATCTCATTTCCCAGGCACCATACTTTGATGTTGTGAGGATCCTTGACTCCGTGTTTGATCCTCAGATCGCTGTACTTGGTTCCTGACGGATGATTGCAGTATTCCAGCAGGTTGCAGGCATCGGAAATGCCTCTGGTTCCCAGGTTGACTGCCATCATAACCTCTGAATTTACCTGCTTTGCCCATTTGGAAAATTCATTGAGACCGATCTCATTCTTTTCCAGGCTTCTCCAGGCAAGCTCCAGACGATGGGGACGTTCTGCCACAGGTCCCACAGAATCTTCCCAGTAGAAATTGGATACGAAGTTTCCGCCCGGATAACGGATGATGGGCACGTCCAGCTCTTTTACCAGCTGTACCACATCCTGGCGGAATCCGTCTGCATCTGCCGCCGGATGTCCCGGCTGGTAGATCCCTTCGTACACCGCGCGTCCCAGATGCTCGATAAAGGAGCCGTAAATCCTCTTATCAATGGGCGCGATCTGAAACTCTTTGTCCAATACCATTTTCGCTCTTCTGCTCATGTTGTTTTCCTCCTTATAATAGAATTATACCTTTAAAGAACTCTCAAATATTTTATATTAATCTATATTATAGGTGTCCTTTTTCCTGCTGTCAACAACTCTTTTACATATATCTATATTTTTTTAGATTTTTTTAAATATGCCAAAAAGGGAATTTGTTTTTTCCTTCTTTCTTCCCCCTTTTCTTATTTCTATTTTGATAAAATTAAAATAATTTATTGCTTTCTATTTTCTTTTGAAATATAATGAAAAGATATCAAGGGCAGAAGTCCATCTGCCCAGCCATCAATCTTTGGAAAAGAGGGAATTTATGCTTCATATTAAAAAAATCGAGGACGGCGCAGAAATCTTTAAAGCCCTGGGCTCGGATCTCCGCATACAGATCATCCGCCTGCTTCTGGAAAACCGGGAGATGAACTTAAATGAGATCGCCGCCAGCTTAGGCATTACCAACGGCGCCCTGACCAGCCATATGAAGAAGCTGGAAGAGTCCGGTCTCATTGCAGTGCTGTCCGAACACGAAGGACACGGCAACCAGAAGGTCTGCCGGGTCAATACTGACCGCATACTGATTGACATAAAACCCCAGATACCGGAAGAAAGCAAAAATATGTACTCCATTGACATCCCGGTAGGGCAGTATACCGATTATCAGGTGCAGCCCACCTGCGGTATCGCTACTGCCAGCCATCTGATCGGGGAGGTGGATGACCCCAGGTACTTTGCCCATCCCGATAGGAGCAATGCCCATATCCTGTGGTTCGGCAAAGGTTACGTGGAATACCTGATCCCCAACCTGATCCCGCCGTCGTCCCAGGTAGACCAACTGATCCTTTCCATGGAACTGTCTTCCGAAGCCCCCGGTGTGAACAACGACTGGCCTTCCGACATTTCCTTTCTCATCAACGACATACCTGTGGGCACCTGGACCAGCCCCGGCGATTTCGGAGATGTGCGGGGCGTTTTCACACCTTCCTGGTGGTTCCCCTACTGGAATCAGTACGGACTTTTGAAAACACTGATCCTCAATAAAAATGGAACTTTCATAGACGGGCGCAAACTCTCTGATGTGACCATTCAGGATTTCCGCCTGGACTATAAAAGTTCCATCCGCTTGAAACTTATGGCAGATAAGACTGCTTCCAATACCGGGGGCCTGACCCTCTTCGGACGCAGCTTCGGCAATTATGACCAGGACATCCGGGCTCTGGTGTCCTACAGCCCGGATTCCCATTGACCCCGCAAGACGCTTTCTCTGCCGCTGTCAGGATTCCTCCTGGGCAAGATATTTCACACCCCAGACAGACTGGTTGCTCTTTCCCGCTGCTGTAAAGCACAGCACAGGATTTCCCGCTTCGTCTTCCATATCCACCAGAACTCCCTGGTACTCCTCTTCCTCTATAGAAAGGGTGATGTACGGGGAGTTTTCTTCTGTGGAGAAGCTTCCTACATTCTTGCCGGAGGCATCCTCGATCTTGCCTCCTGAAGTCAGATGCAGTTCCTCAGCCTCATGGACCTCAGAAGAAATATCCGTTCCATGATTTACATAATAATAGGTTCCCGCAAGTTCTTTGCTGCTGTTTCCTTCTTCCCGAAGGGTTTCTCCCTGTGTGGCAAAAGGCGCTGCCACCAGCCAGCCGTCCTGACTGCGGAACATCTGATGAACTCTGGGTTCATGGACCTCTCCCTGATTGCTGAATCTCTGGTGGTACACCAGATACAGTTTGCCGTCCTCATCCATAAACGCAGAATTATGCCCTGGCGACAGATAAGAATAGGGCAGGCTGGGGAAGGTATAATTTCCCATCATCTTCAGCCCGTACTCGGTATGATCTTCCACATTCAGACCGAAATTCTCTCCATTCGCATCCACATAGGGACCATCCGGATTCTCTGAGCGGAACAGGCGGATCTGATAACCGCCGTCTGCCGTCAGACCGCCATAGGAAACGAACAGATAATAATATCCGCTCTCTTCATCATAGAGAATATACGGTCCTTCGCAGGACTGGTGCATCCCGCCGATCAGATGCTTGCCATAATAGCTGTCCACCTCATTCTCCTGATCCTCTTCCGGGAAGATGGGATAGCCGGTTTCCTCATCCAGTTCCAAAAGGTAGATGCCGCCGGACCAGGATCCATACACCATCCACAGCTTTCCGTTTTCATCATAGAATACAGCCGGGTCCAGGGCATTGGGCCACTGAAGGTTGTTATAGTCTCCGGTGAGCATATATTTTCGCATATCAAAGTTCACGTCGCCGAAAATCTGCTCCTTATTTTTAGCATCTGCAGTAGTAAATCCCGAATGAAGGATGGTGTCCTGGAAGGTATAGGGCCCTTCCGGATTATCTGCTGTGGCAAAGCACAGCGTGGATCTTTTATAGGTAGAAGTGGTGCAGAAATACATCATGTATTTGCCCATTTTCTCATTGTAGATCACATCCGGCGCCCAGACGGAATAACCGCCCTCCTCATTTCTTCCCACGAATTCAAAGGCTTTCCTGGGTTCGTCAAAGAGATTGTCAAAGAGCGGATTGTTCTTGGATACGCCTGTGGCAAAGGATTTCCAATTTCTCAAATCTTCCGACTTGGCTGCCTCCATATGAGAGCCGAAAATATAATAGGTGCCGTTCTCCTCATATATAGAAGGGTCATGGACCGATGCGCCTGCCGAAAAGCTGCCTTTGTGTTCTTTGATCTCTTCCGCGGTCATTTCATTTCCTCCTCCGCATCCTGCAAGCAGTAAAGCCAGCGCTCCTGCTGCCATTAAAATCTTTAAATTTTTCATAAATTCCTCCATAGAAAGAAAGAAGGACTGCCGTACACAGCATAGGTTATGTACAGCAGTCCTGTAATACGCCCGTCAGCCTTTTACTGCTCCGGTTACCATACCATCGATAAAGTATCTCTGGAAGCACAGGAACACTACAAGGATAGGAACAATACCAAACATAGAGCCTGCGATCAGCACATCATAGTTATTGCCGTAAGGTGTAAGCAGGGTATTCAAGCCGATCGGCAGGGTGAATTTATCTGCATCACGGTAAACCATCATCGGCCACAGCAGGTTGTTCCAGGAACCCATGGTGGATAAGATCGCCATAGACGCAAACGCCGGTTTCGTGATCGGCAGAATGATCTTCACACAAATACCGTATTCTGTACAGCCGTCGATACGTCCCGCATCCAGCAGATCCTTAGGCAGTCCGATCATATACTGCCGGAAGAAGAAGATGGTGGACGCGCCGCACAGTCCGGGCAGGATGACTCCGGCGGTGGTATTCATCAGATTTAAATCCATCATTTCCTGATACAGTGGCAGCATGAGGATTTCAAAAGGAACCATCATGGTAGCGATGACCAGGAACAGGATCACATTCTGCAGTTTAAATTTATACATGGAAATTCCATAAGCTACAAAGTAGCAAATAGCCAATGTCAGTACAACAGTCAGGATGGTCAGCACAAGGCTGTTTTTATACCACATAAAGTATTTCTTAGAGTCCGCGTTTCCGGAAAACAGATAAGCGTAGTTATCCAGAGACATGGAACTAAAGTCCAGGTTCAGGGACAGACCCCGGCGGATCAGTTCAGAACCGGGTCTAAAGGATGCCAGCAGACCTGCAAATACAGGGAATACTACCAGTCCGCAAAGGATTACAAAGAATCCGGTAGAGATCACGGATAAGATTCTGTTTTTCGCTGTCATACCCATTTTATCTTTGGAAGATGCTGCATTTGCCATATCAACTCTCCTCCTTCTTAAATGTACCATTGAGAACCAGCTGTACCACGTTGATCAGCAGCGCGATAGCAAGCAGCACAAGACCTACTGCAGACGCATAACCCATCTGGTTTCTCTCAATGCCTCGTTTGTACAGGTAACCTACGATGGTAAGACCGATATTCTTCGGTGAGGTGTTTCCGCCCCATAACATGTAGGATTCCAGGAACATTGCCAGACCTGCATATACACTGATGGTCAGAACATAGATGGTGGTTGGTTTCAAAAGAGGAATGGTTACATACCAGAATTTCTGCCAGCTGTTAGCGCCGTCGATATCGGCAGCTTCATAAAGAGAAGCGTCGATTCCTTTCAGACCGGACATGAAATACAGCATATTCACACCTGTCCACCTCCAGCAGCACAGAAGAACCAGAGCAAACATTGCCGTGGCGCCGTTTTTCAGCCATGGAATTGCATCGCTGCCGAAGAACTGAAGGATCTGGTTCATCTGACCGGTAGGCATTTCCGCAAACATCAGACGGAATAAGGTACCGGAGATAACGACTGATGTCAGAGCAGGCATATACAAAATCGCTTTCCACACGCCCTTTGCTTTCACAAGATTGCTGTCCATCAGCACAGCATAGAGCATCGGGAAAGGAATCAGTAATAGCAGAGACAGCAGCATGTATGTAAAACTGTTTCTGATCGCTGTATGGAAAGCGGTGTCTTTGAGCAGTTTTGCATAGTTTTCAAGACCGATCCACTCAATCTGTCCCGGCAGGATAGACTGAAAACTCATTTTCACGGTGCTGAAAAGGGGATAAATCCAGAAAATACAGAAACTAAGCAAAAATGGAAGCACAAATACATAAGGTGCCGCTTTCTGGGAGAATAAAAATTTCTTAAATTTCACAATGGCACTCTCCTTTCAGAAGGAAATTGCCCAGGTTTTTATCCCCAGGCAATTCCATCAAATCACTGAAGATGATCTTTCCTTTCTAAAATCAGCCCTGATCGATATCTACCATATCCTGGCATTCCTGCAGAGCTTCGTCAACATCCATTCCATCTTCAAAGATACTGTTAAAGGTTGTAACATTCAGGTAGTCACCTAAAATGAATGTATTTTCATTAACTGTGATAGCAGCAATTTCGTCTTCGATCTCATTTAAGACATCGAATGGATTTGTTCTGAAGAATGCAATGTACTGGTTGGATGCATCCTGTGTAACAGCTGTATCTTTCCAGATAGAAGTGTTGCACACGTCAAATCCTAAATCCTGCCAGATACCAAGGCATCCGTCATAAGAGCATTTTGCATAAGCGATGAAATCTGCGGCCAGTTCCGGATCTTCGGACTGATTCGTAACAACAGTACCTGTACCGCCGATACCTACAGAACGAGGCTGACCCTCTTCAAATACCGGGCAGGGAGCGATTGCCCATTTACCTGTTTCATCCGGCATATCGGATACGAAACGGCTCATGTACCATAAAGCTTTCGGGAAGGAAGCAAACTGCTGATCCATGATCGCCTGTTTTCCTTCTTCTGTATCTACCTGACCAGCCGGGCAGATCATAGCGAGATCATTGTCCAGCCATTCTTTCTGCAGCTTCAGCATTTCTGCCATACCGTCAGTAACCACTGCTAATCCGTCTTCGTCTACCTGATCTTCGCCGTGTTCAGCCATGGACAGCCACATCCAGTCTGTACCGCCGGTATCGATCTCTGTCATCTTCACTTCGCCGTTGGTAGCTTCTTTCAGCTTTTCAGCTGCTGCGGTATAGTCGTCCCAGGTCTTGATGGTCTTGTAGTCGATACCGTACTGAGAAAGAAGTTCATCGTTGTAATACATAACAGTAGCGCCAACGTGAGTAGGAGCTCCGTAGTAGTTGCCGTCTTTGCTGTAGATATCAAGACGGGACTGTACCAGATCTGCTACATATGGTTCAAGCGCATCATTCAGAGCATACAGCTGAACTTCACCCTGAAGGAAGTTGGGGAACTGACCTCTTTCAATATCACATAAGTCCGGTGCGCCTTCGCCTGTCTGTAAGGACATCATCAGCTTATTGTGCATATCCCCGAAAGGATAAGTGGTAAATGTGATCTGGATCTGTCTGTCCGGATTTGCCTCATTCCATTTTTCCAGCATTTTTGCATAGAAATCATTATGCTGGCTTACGAATGACCACATTTCCATCTTGGTACCGGAATCCGGTCCTACGGTTGTCACAGCCTCAGGTTCTGCTTCGCCTTCTTCTGCTTCTCCTTCGGCAGTTTCCTCTGTAGCTGCATCGCCGGAAGTTTCTTCATCGGATCCTCCTCCGCCGCAGCCAGCCAGCATGGTTCCTGTCATTGCCGCACATAATAATGCAGCCAACACTTTCTTCTTCATAGATCGTGTCCTCCTTTTTCTTTCTTATCATCAGAGATCTCCTGTCCCTGTCTGATACATCATGATACGTTACCAGTTACCGCCCGGGAGTTTTTTCATTCTCCCGGCAAACGCAATCGGAACACTTGTTAAACGTTTAATATTCAAAAGACTGATTTTCTTATGTACTCTTATCCACTATACATTCCAGCTTGTTTTTTTCTGGTTCTTTTTTGTCTTTTGAACATTTTTAACAACGTTCTGATTTGTTTTTCTTAGTTATATCATACCCCCCCCCGGATTCAAAATCGGTTTATTTAAATTTATAACTTTTATTCATAAACATATCTAATCATATCTCATTTTTTCTCATTTTTTCTCTTGTTTTCATTTTTTATACAATTAAATCTTTGTTTAAATCGTTTAAGCATAGTAATTTTTCACAAAAGAAAGAATTACATTCCCTGCTTTTACCAGTATATTCTTTTTCTTTCTTTGTACAAAATCACAAAAAAAAAGCTTTTCCAGCCTCCGAAAAAGGCTCTGAAAAAGCTGTTTTTTTCTTTTACTTGTATCTTCCTCTGCTAACTTGTATCATACTTTTTTCTCTATATTCCCTTATATCAGCGGGCTTTTCCTACGGACTGGCGGATGATTCTCTGACAGGGCAGCTGACATATGATTTCCTTCTCCTGGCTGCGGTTTGTCTTTCCCAGCATGTCCATGATAACCTCTGCTGACTTGTATCCTACATCATGCAGAGGCAGCCTGCTGGTGGTAAGCGGAGGCTTATAATAGCTGGCAAGCTCCCTGTTGTCGTATCCTGCCACAGAAAGCTTTCCGGGAATATCTATGCCCAGCTCTTCTGCCCGGTCATAGATCCCGCCTGCCATCAGGTCATTCATGCAGAAGACCGCCGTCACATCAGTATCCAGCAGTTTTACAGCATGTTCATAGCCGGATTCCCGGGTCCAGTCTCCATAAAAGACGATCTCCGGATCATAGCACAGCCCGGCATCCCGAAGGGCTTTCTGATAACCGACCAGACGCGCCTGCATATGTAGACTGTCGGTCTTCCCTGTGATCACCCCGATCCTTTTGTGCCCATTGTCGATCATATGGCGGATGATCTCATAGGCCCCTGTCTCATCGTCCACCACCACGGAGGGAACCCTTTTGCTTTTGCTGTATCCGTACGCCATCACTGCAGGGATCGGCAGCTCTTCAGGGATACAGTTTATCATGACACGCTCGTGAGCAGTCACATAGATGATCCCCTCCACCTGCATTGCCATCAGTTTTTTGATCTCCTGCCGTACAAGTCCGAAATAATCTTCTCGGTTGTAATAAGTATCGTTGTACTTTTTAAAAAGTCTCAGGTTTATAAGAAGTATCTGGTATTTCACTTTTTCACAGTATTCTGTGATCCCGTCTATGATATCCGGAATACTGAAGATCGTCATATCCTCCGCAATGACTCCGATGCTCCTGGTATTGCGGGTCTTCAGGTTTTTCGCTACATAGTTGGGCGTGTAATCCAGCTTTTTTGCCGTTTCCAGCACAAGCTCCCTGGTGGCATCGCTGGCGCCCGGCTTATGATTCAGAATATTGGATACTGTAGCTACAGATACTCCGCATTCTTTCGCAATCTCTTTGATTGTTGCCATATTCAGCCCAGTCCTTTCTCTTATATTTGCAAAATTTCTGCTTAAACGTTTCAAAAAATCTCTTTGTTTTCATTAAACAACCTCTCTTTTGTCCTTGTCAACCCTTTTCTTTTGTGATACCATGAAATTATTCTTACCCGACTGTACATTTCCGAAAGGAGTTTATATGAAACGTTTAACCAAGGAGCTTCCCTGGAATGACTGTCTGTGCCGCAGAGGACAGGAGACTGCCTACCTGAGACCTTACACCAAGGACTGGAATACACCCGAATCTGACAGTCTCCATCTGGAATACAGCTACAACGGGAAAAACTGGTATGCCTTTAACGGAAATAACGGCATCTGGTTCCCGGATTTCGGTTCTCACCGCCTTGCCAGCCCGGCAGTGTATGCGCTGGAGGACGGCGGATATTTCGTAACCGCACTGGACTGCCTGGATCCTTCCCGCGCTTTTTTCGCGGAGACAAAAGATTTCATTCATTTCACAGGCGCCGGCTATACGGATGCTTCCATGGACTTTTCCCGGTTCAGGAAGTTCTCATCTGTACCTGATGCCGAAAACCGGCTGGAGGTTCCCGTATCTCTTCTGGAAACGCTGTTTCCGGTATACGGAAAACCGGAGCCGGTGCTGCTGACCGCTGTAGAAGAGATTTCTCTCACCTCCCCGGTCAACACACCGGTGGACCTTCCTGCCAAAGCAGCTGTAGAATATTCCAACGGCAGCAGCGGAATGCTTCCGGTACAATGGGATACTTCTGCAGTAGATACACAGACTCCGGGCACCTATCAGGTCTCTGGAAGACTTCAGGAGACGGTTTTTGAAAATCCTCTCATCCGCCACCGTGCAGACCCGTATATCTACAAGCATACAGACGGGAAATATTACTTTACCGCTTCCTACACGGATATGGAACATAACCTGGACGGCAGATACCAGTATCTTTACATTCTCCTGCGCCGTGCGGACACCATTGAAGGACTTGCGGATTCTTCGGATTCTTATGAAGAAAAGATTGTATACCAGCGCAGCCCCATCTGTAACGGCACTATGAGTCCTCATATCTGGGCGCCGGAGATTCACTTTATCCACGGACACTGGTATATCTACTATACTACCACCATTTCCGATGAATCCTCCTGGAGGATCCGTCCCCACTGCCTGGAGTGTCTCGACGCAGACCCCTTAAACGGAACCTGGACCCAGAAGGGACCCCTTGTCTCCACCGTTCCCGGGGACATTGCCTTTACGGATTTTTCTCTGGATCATACCTATTTCTGCCATCAGGGGCGGGATTATATCCTGTGGGCGCAGAAGACCAACAACATATCGGATATTTTCATTGCAGAGCTTTCCAACCCCTGGACTCTCTGCTCCCCGGCTGTGCGCTTAAGCCATCCGGAATACAACTGGGAGCTTCACGGATTCCCGGTGGACGAAGGACCCGGCGTGATCTGTCATGGAGACCGGATCTTTGTCACCTTTTCTGCCAGCGGGACAGACGCTATGTACTGCGTAGGGCTTTTGTACGCAGATCAGGATGCAGACCTGTTGAGCGCTTCCTCCTGGACCAAGCTGCCTTATCCGGTATTCCAGAGCAGCGCTGCCACAGGGCAGTATGGACTGGGACACAACAGCTTTACCAAATCTGCCGATGACAGCGAAGATCTGATCATCTATCACGGCAGACAGGAAGAGCGTTATCTCATAGAAGAGGATTATCAGCCTCTGTATGATGCAGGCAGAAACGCGTCGGTAGGAAAGATTTACTGGAACAAAGACGGTATGCCGGACTTTTCTGTACCGGCGCAGAGAATTGTGGCAGATGATAAATTGCTGGAGATTACGGCGGAGGTTGTGGTTACAGAGGCGTAAGTACTCCTGCACCGGTCGAACTTTCCACAATCGAACCTTACACAACCGAACTTTTTTACATCTAACAAAGTAGATAGGATGCACTCTCACAGAACATTCCCCGGGGAATTCGGCTTTCCGAGTATCCCCGGGGATTTTTTCCGTTGTTCTTCTTACACTCCTTTTTCTATGTTCTGTTTCTAAGATTTCAGGAAAGGCTGAGAAAGCCGCGCTGTGAAAAACAATGCTGTGATTATTCCGGGGCTCACCGCACCGTAATATTCAATGCTGCGAAGACAATTTCTCAAACACTATTTTCTTACTGTAAATATCTGTTATACTTTCTTTATGAACACAAAATCCGCAGGCAGCCTTCATTTACAGTAAAATCTACTGCCTGCAGCTATGATTTTGTAAAAAGAACGGGAGGATTCATCGAATGTTAAAAATCGCAATCTTAGGTCTGGGCGACCGGGGTATGAATTATGGAAATTTAGTGCAGACCTGCACGGATGCTGAAATTACCGCAGTTTGTGAAAAAGACCCGGAGCGCCTGAAGCTTGGACAGGAACGCTTTGGTCTGCCGGACAGTGCCTGCTTTCAGGATTCTGCAGCCTTTCTGTCCCATCATAAGCTGGCTGACGTCCTGTTTGTCTGTACACAGGACCGGGATCATTATCCCCACACTATGGCTGCTCTGGAAAAAGGCTATCATGTTCTGGTGGAAAAGCCGGTCTCTCCAAATCCGAAACATTTACAAGAAATCATCCAAAAGTCCCTGGAAACCAATAAAAAAGTGCTGGTATGCCATGTGCTCCGCTACTCTCAATTTTACCGAAAGATCAAAGAATTGCTGGACAGCGGAATCATCGGAAGAACCGTCCTGATCCGTCATGCGGAAAACATCGGGTTCTGGCATTTTTCCCATAGTTTTGTGAGAGGACACTGGCACAAGGAGGGCGAAACCTCTCCTATAATCCTGGCAAAATGCTGTCATGATATGGATCTGCTCTACTGGTGGATCGGAGCCAAATTCCAGAGTGTTTCTTCTAACGGGCAGCTCACTTTCTACCACCCGGGAAATAAACCAGACCATGCAGCTGACCGGTGCTGCGTCTGCCCGCTGCGTGAGACTTGCCTCTATGACGCAGAACTTCAGTATCTCGGGCGGCAGGACCATCCGCAGCCGCTGTTTCCATGGGGAACTTACGCAGTCACCAATCTGCCTGGAAAAGAAAATATCAAACAAGCCCTGGAAACCAATGATTACGGAACGTGTGTTTTCGCCGGAGATAATGACGTCATGGACTGTCAGACCGCTCAGTTTGTCTTTGAGAACGGTGTTTCCGTCCAATTCTCCGTCAACGGTTTTTCCAATCATAACTACCGCAGCACTCACTTTTTCGGAACAAAAGGCGAAATCTGGTGTAATGATTTGGACGAAAGCATCACCGTTCAGGAATTTGGAAAGGAAAAAACCACCTTTGACCTGTCTCTTGCCAGCCAAGACAACGGGGGACATGTAGGCGGAGATCTGGGGCTGGTCCAGGACGCCCTCCGCTATTTCTCCGGAGAGCAGATAGATCCGGGAAATCTGACCCTTATCGAAGAAACCCTGGAAAGCCACCTGATGGCAGATGCCTGCGAAAAATCCAGGAAGCTGAACGGACAGCTTATTCTCCATCCCTAATAGAAACAATGGGAAAATCTCTGCAATGGGAGCCTTCCCTTTCCTGACGATTCAAGGACGCTGCAAAACCTCTTTTTACGCAGCGTCCTGTTTTTATAACAGCAGCAGATTTTCTTTTGTCTGATATTTTTCCTTTTGTCCGATACTTTTTCTTTTGCGGTATCCTCTCTGCATGCTTCGCTTTATCTG
>NHCFC00100__coassemble_1611_pt1 | contig 21492 bp, 22 predicted proteins | sample NHCFC00100__metabat2_low_PE_019 | metagenome-assembled genome bin NHCFC00100
CCTTTTCTTCAGAAGGTTCTGATAGCCTTCCCTAAAACACGTTTCTTTCACTGAAAATTTCAATCATCTCTCTGCGGATGCTGTTCATAATGTCCAGTCTCCTTTTGGGAGGCAGTTCGTAAATGTCTGTATTAAACAGATAATTCTGCAGATCCACTTCCTTCAGCATCATCTTGGTATGGAAAAGATTTGCCTCATAGACATTGATGTCCACTGCGTCGTAGCGCTCCAGGGTCTCCGCGGCAATGTAGTCCTGGATGGAAGTGATCTTATGATCCAGGAAGACCTTCTGCCCGTCGATATTCCTGGTAAATCCCCGCACCCGGTAATCCATGGTGATAATATCGGACTCAAAGGAGCCGATGAGATAGTCCAGGGTAGACAACGGCGTGATCTCTCCGCAGGTAGCTACATCCAGATCGACCCGGAACGTGGCAAGGCAGGTCTCCGGATGGTACTCAGGATAAGTATGCACCGTTACATGGCTTTTATCCAGATGCGCCACCTGGGTATCCCCCATGGGGACCATGGAGCCTTCCGCGATCAGCAGGGTCACGGAAGCTCCCTGGGGATCATAATCCTGCTGGGAAATGTTCAGCACATGGGCGCCGATCATGTCCGTCAGTGTTGTCATGATATTCCTTAAACGCTCGGAATTATACTGCTCATCAATGTAGGCAATATAATCCTTCTGCTCCCTTGCTGTCTTTGCATAACAGACATCATAAATATTAAAGCTCAGTGCTTTCGTCAGATTATTAAATCCATATAACTTTAACTTTTCACTCATATCCCCAGGCTCCTGAAAACATATTTTTAAACAATAGGCGGCGCGCTATGCGAACCACCTATTGTCATGAACAAAAAAACACAAAGAATGCAAAGCAGCACATTCCTTGTGTTTCCTGTTCTATATGGTCCGTTCTTCCATTATGCGGCTGTCCCACAGTACGTTTTCAAACATTTCTGTGTATGCCGCAGAATAAGCACAAAAATACGGAATCCCAAAAGTTCAGAGTCTATATAGCAAATATCTCACTTTTACTACTCTTATTGACCGTTTCACAAGTTGATGTGCGTCCTGCGCACTGGTTGTAAAGTTACCAACTTATAAAATTTAAAATTCTCTTTCAATCAATAAAGCAACTTCGTTGGTTGCGTCGGCAGTTGACCCGGCTGTCCGTATGGCCTTAACCCCAAAGGGTGGTCAAAAATATTTGCATGGAACCTCTGTCGAACTTTGTATCCCATAGCTATTTAACTATACTGGATTTTTCTGGTTTTGTCAATTCCTTTCCTGAAAAAAAGACAGACGGATCCTTTTTCCGCCTGTCTTAGTTTCCTCTTTCTTCCAATGACTGCGTTCCTTTTAAATCACTACGATCACGCCGCCGTCATTGGCATACATACTGCTGACGCCTGCGGTATCCAGCACGACCACATCCTTTACGGGGATCCGCTCCAGGATAGCCTCCTTCACAATCTGCGCACGCTCCGGGCAGTTGCAGTGACTGATGCCCAGGATCTTATCCTTGCTGTTTTTGGCTCCTTTTGCCACGTAATCCACCATTTTTACCAGGGCTTTGTTGATGCCCCTAGCCTGATCCAGCTGGATAATGGTTCCCTCCGGGGTGGCTCCCATCACCGGTTTGATTTTCAGCGCGGTTGCCACAAAAGCCTTTAAGTTGCTCAGCCGTCCGTTCTTTCGCAGGGTCTCCAGGCTTTCCAGGACAAAATAGGTATTCTGTGACTGGATATATTCCTCCACGGTTTCCACCACCTGGTCAAAAGTCATTCCCTGCTCTTCACACTCTTCGATCTTCATAGCGATCAGGGTCTCTCCCACCGAAGCGGAGCAGGAATCAAACACATGGATCTGCTTGTTCGGCTCCTTCTCCAGAAGCAGGTTCCTGCCCAGCACAGCGCTGTTGTAAGAGCCGCTGAGATTGGAGGACAGGGTCACTGCATACACATGCTCTGCCTCGCAGTCATACGCTTCCATGTACCGCTCCGGAGAGGGGCAGGAAGACTTGGGGCAGTTGGGGCTTGCCGCTACCTTTCTTAAAAATTCTGCCTGGTCAAAGGTCTCGTCGTCTACGATATCTTCCCCTTCCACCGTCAGGATCAGGGAAGCTCTTTCAATCCGCTCGTCGGTTTTCCATCTTTCTAATAATTCGCCGCAGCTGTCTATCACAATTTTATAATTCATTCTCAACAACCTCTTTATGTAGTTTTTAATACCATGTCTTATCATACCATAGAACCCGCTGTTTGAAAAGGTTTTTCCTGGAAAACGCTAGGATTTTTTTCCGATTTCGTTTATACTGAGAAGTACATGAGAATTTATTATAGAAACGAGGTCTTCTTACTATGATCGCACTGAAGATTCAGGATATCAAAGATTTTATGTCAAAGCTTCTCATCGGAACCTCCTTTGACACCTTCTGGCTTTCGGAAGCGTCCGTGACCACTTCCGTCACCTATACCATAGACGGCAGCCTGCACCCGGAGTTTTTCGATACCACAGAAAATGAGGTTCTGGCAGGGGAACACCGCAGCTATGCCCTCTGGCGGGATATGAAGCCCTTCTGCTTTTCCATAATGAAAGGAAAAAAAACACCTCTTCACTTTAAGATTGTATTCCTGCTGTCCAGAAAAAATACCGAAAAGCTTCTGGCAAACAGCCGTCTCCCCTATACCTGTGAGGATGTGTTCGGTCTGTTCGTCAATTTTCAGTATGACGGCAGCCATCTTACCTGCACCACAGGCTCTTCCCTAAAAACCTTTACCCTGGACAAATCCCTGGACCGGGTCTGGGATGAAATGATACAGAAGTTTTTCCGGCAGCAGCAGATCGCCTGCGAACCAATTTAGACTGCGCGCCGGTTTTGACCGCGCATCCGTTTCGGCTGTGCTCCGGTTTCGACTGGGCGCCGCGATTTGATCACAAAAAAGGAATATCAGAAAATGGAGGTTTTACAGCAATGATACAGGATCTTGAAAACCATTGTTACCACAACGAATACCAGCCCGTTCCCCCAAAAGGAACTGACTGCATTCTTTACTTTGAGGACCGCCGGGTTCTGGTCCGGCTGACCGGCGACAGCTTCTCTTTTCCTACCTTTGCGGAGACAGAAAAAAACTGTCCCGGTCTTTACGATACTTATACATACTTATTTTCCATTGACGATACCCGCTATTATTTTGCCCCTGCCTTAACGCCTGCCCAGGCAGAGGGCTGCACCATGGAAGATATCATCCTCTTCCGCAATTCAGGTCCGCAGAAGAACTGCTTTGCCCTGATCACCGGCTATCAGCTTTTCCAGTGGTACGGCAGCCGGAAATACTGCGGCAGGTGCGGGCAGCCCATGGTTCCTGATACGGTGGAGCGGATGATGTATTGCCCCCACTGCAAAAATACCGAATATCCCAAGATCTCCCCTGCTGTGATCGTGGCTGTGCGCAACGGCAATAAACTGCTGCTGTCCAAGTATGCAGGAGGGACAGCCCGGCGCTATGCCCTGATCGCAGGGTTTGCCGAGATCGGAGAAACCCTGGAGGAAACAGTAAAAAGAGAGGTCATGGAGGAAGTCGGGCTGAAGGTCAAGAACATCCAGTATTACAAAAGCCAGCCCTGGTCCCTTTCCAGCAGCCTTCTCATGGGCTTTTACTGTGACCTGGACGGAAGCGACGCCATCACGCTGGACGAAGACGAGCTGTCAGTGGCAGAGTGGTTTGAACGGGAGGACATTCCCTATGACGATTATGATGTAAGCCTGACCAGAGAGATGATGATCCAGTTTAAGAAAGGGCTGTTTTAAATCACCAGGTTTTTTCCTCTCTTTGGCAGAGAAAGCAGCGCCCTTTGATGCCGCTTCTCCAAAAAAATGCCGCTTGATCTGGGATTGAAAAATCCTGCAGGTCAAGCGGCGTTTTTTCTATTATTCTGAAATTTTTATTTTGCCAGCAGCAGCATGATCTCGTTGCTTCTTGCCACGAATTTTGTCATTTCTTCCGGTGTCAGCTGTCTGTGGCTGATCAGCGCCAGATCATAGAGCTGTTCGCAGAAGACTTTGGTATTCTCTGCTTCCTGATTTTCCAGTACGTACTGTACCAGCTTATTGTTGGCATTTAAGATTAGGGTCTCCTGACCGCCGAACATGGACGGATCCATGCCGTACATATTGTACATCTTCATCATTTCCTGCATACGGCGGCTTTCCTCGGAAATGGTCATCATGGAGGATACCTTCTCGTTTTTCAGGCTTTCTACTTTCACGGTAAGATTTTCCCTGTTCAGGGCTTTTTTGAACAGTTCGGAAAGGGTCTTGGTCTCTTCTTCCAGGTCGTGTCCCTCTTCTTTTACAGCTTCTGTCACATCCGCGTCAATGCGCAGGAATTTCACATTCTCTTTGATCTGCTCCACATGGGAGATGAACGGGGAATCAATGTTGTGCTTCAGGATCACGGCGTCCTGTCCCTGTTCCTTAAACATATTGATGTACTGGCTCTGCTGTACTTCGTCTGTCACATAGTAAACCGTAGTCTTTTCCGGTTCTTTCTTTGCCTCTTCTTTGGCTTCTTCTGCCGCCTGTTCTTTGTTCTCCTCGGTTACCTGCTCCTGCTCTTCCTGAATTTCTTCCTCTGTCTTTTCCGGCTGGTTTTCTTTGATGCAGTCCTCCAGGGTCAGGTATTTGCCGTCCAGGTTCTTGTACAGGATGTAATCCATCATTCTCTCAGAGAATTTGGTGTCTTTTAAGCAGCCGAATTTAATGAAGGGGCTGATGTCGTCCCAATATTTCTCATAATTCTCTCTGTCGGTCTTGCACATGCCGGACAGCTTGTCTGCCACTTTCTTGCTGATGTAGTCGGAGATCTTCTTGACAAAGCCGTCGTTCTGCAGGGCGCTTCTGGATACGTTCAGCGGCAGGTCCGGACAGTCGATGACGCCTTTGAGCAGCATCAGGAATTCCGGGATCACTTCTTTGATATTATCTGCGATAAATACCTGGTTGTTGTATAATTTGATGGTGCCTTCAATGGATTCGTATTCCATGTTGATCTTGGGGAAGTAAAGGATTCCCTTTAAGTTAAACGGATAATCCATATTCAGGTGGATCCAGAACAGAGGCTCCTTGTAATCCATAAATACCTTGCGGTAGAAGTCTTTGTAATCCTCATCGGTACATTCGTTGGGATGCTTGGTCCACAGCGGATGGGTATCGCTTAAGGAAACGGGACGCTTGTTGATCTTCACCATTTCTCTTGCCGGGGAAACCTCCACGGTTTCTTTTTCGCCGTTCTCGTTTTCCTTTTCTTCGGTCTTTGCTTCTTCGTGGATATGCTCTACTACCACATCGTCTTCTCTTAACTCAGACTCTTCGATGGTCTCATATTCCTGGGGCGCGTTTGCCTTGGAGAGGAAGATCTCCACCGGCATAAAGGAGCAGTATTTCTCAATGACTTCTCTTGCCCGGTATTCATTGGCAAATTCCAGGCTGTCCTCGTTTAAGAACAGGGTGATCTCCGTACCTACCTGGGTGCGGTTTCCTTCCCCGATCTCGTATTCTGTACCGCCGTCACATGCCCAGTGAACCGGCTTTGCCCCTTCTTTGTAGGACAGGGTATCAATCTGAACCTCGTCTGCTACCATGAAGGCAGAGTAAAAGCCCAGTCCGAAGTGACCGATGATCTGGTCCTCATTGGTCTTATCTTTGTATTTTTCCAGAAACTGAGTAGCGCCGGAAAATGCGATCTGTGTAATGTACTCTTCTACCTCTTCCTCTGTCATACCCAGACCGGTATCAATAAATTTCAGGGTTTTCTCTTCCGGGTTTACGATGACTTCGATCTTATTCTTGTGTCCTTCCGGGAAAGAGTACTCTCCCATTACCTCCAGCTTCTTCAGCTTGGTGATGGCGTCGCAGCCGTTGGAAATCATTTCACGGAAGAAAATGTCGTGATCGGAATACAGCCATTTTTTAATAATCGGAAAAATATTGTCACTGTTAATTGATAAAGTACCACGCTTATTCGCCATGATAAAATACATCTCCTTTTCTATCCTAAACGGAATTTGTTTTCCTTGTCTACAAGACATGATAATACCCGTTTTCCCAAAAGTCAAGAAAAAATTAGCACTCATTTGAAATGAGTGCTAATAAAATCATAAATCCTATAAAATTTTTCTAAACATCCTTAAGATTCGCTGCCCATTTTAAGATTTCCGCTCAATCTTCTGTGCCGCAATGAAAATATTGGGCGGATTTCTGTGCAGGTTCACAATCTCCAGAACCAGGAATCCGTGCCTCTGGATCCTGCGCATCAGTCCCACCGGCGTCTCAAATGCCACGTAAGGAATCCTGCCTGTCCTGCTCTTTACAAACTTTTCGATAGCTTCCTGGGAAAAGTTTCTCCCCAGGCAGTCTGTGGCAGACAGAAAGATGCCGCCGGGTTTTAAAAGGTCATAGATCTTATCCAGCGCTTTGTCACGGTCTTTCAGGTAAAGCAGCACATTGTATGCCGCTATCGCGTCATAGCTTTCCTTCTCTGCCGGAAGCGTGTCAAACGTCCCCTGCCGGAATTCTATGTTGTCCTTTCCCTCTGCCTCCGCCTTTTCCCAGGCGGCTGCCAGCATCTGCGCAGAGGGGTCCACCGCTGTGACCTTCTTTACCGTGTCCGCCAGCGCCAGGGTAAGAATCCCGGTACCGCAGCCGATCTCCAGCACGGTATCCTCCTCCCGCAAAAACGGTCTGGACCTTTTCATGGTCTTTTCATATGCACGCTCGTAAATCTGATAAACTTCATCGTCATAGCTTTCCGCTCTTTTATCCCAGAAAGCCGAAAGCCCTGCCTCTCTTTTTCCCATATGCTTCCCTTCTTTCCCCATAAATATCTTCCTGCCCGGGCAGCCTAGTGCAAAAATCTCCTGAGCAGCCATTCCTTTGTCCTGCTATACGGCAGATACCGGATAGGCAGATCCGGATGGCTGTACCTTTTCATAATCCCTTTTTCATGGCTGAAAGTCTCGAAGCTCTTCCTGCCGTGATAGCTTCCCATGCCGCTGTGTCCCACGCCTCCGAATCCCATATGGGAGGTGGCAAGGTGGATAATGGTGTCATTGACGCAGCCCCCTCCGAAGGACAGGTTCCGAAGGATCTGCTTCTCGGTCCTGGCATCCCGGGTAAACAGGTACAGCGCCAAAGGCTTTTCCCTCTCTCTGACAAAGGCTTCCGCTTCCTGGATGCTGGTAAATTCCAGCACCGGCAGCACCGGACCGAAGATCTCCTCCTGCATCATCGGAGAATCCTCTGTCACCTCTGTCAGAATGGTAGGCGCGATCTGAAGGCTGTCTGCGCAGCCGTACCCTCCCAGGACAGCGTGTTCCCCCTGGATCAGCCCCAGGACTCTGCGGTAGTGTTTTTCATTGATCATCCTGGGATAATCGGGATGTGCCAGAGGCTCCTTTCCCCAGAACTTTTCTGTCCAGAACTGCAGCTTACGGATCAGCTCTTTGCGGACCTTTTTGTGTACCAGGACATAATCCGGCGCCACGCAGGTCTGCCCGCTGTTTAAAAATTTGCCGAACACGATGCGCTTTGCCGCCAGGGAAAGATCTGCGGTCTCGTCCACAATGCAGGGACTTTTGCCGCCCAGCTCCAGAGTCACCGGAGTCAGATACTTCGCCGCTTTTTCCATAACCAGCTTTCCCACCGATACACTTCCGGTAAAGAAAATATAGTCAAACCGCTGTTCCAGAAGGATGGCGTTCTCTTCCCTTCCCCCTTCTGCCACTGCCGCAAACTGAGGGGGAAAGATTGATTCGATCAGTTTCTTTATCACTGCGGACACATGGGGCGCGTACGCGGACGGCTTCAGGATACAGCAGTTTCCTGCCGCTATGGCGCCGATCAGCGGATCCATGCTGAGCAGGAACGGGTAATTCCAGGGAGCCATGACCAGTACACAGCCATAAGGCTCAGGGATCACCAAACTGTCTGCCGGAAACTGCGCCAGAGGTGTGGGCACTCTCCTTGCCCGGCTCCAGCGGTCCACATGTTTTTGGATATAGGAAAGCTCGGACAGTGTCATGCCGATCTCGCACATATAGGATTCAAAAGAGGATTTCTTCAGATCTGCCTTTAATGCGTCCTGGATCTCCTGCTGGTATTCCAGGATTGCCCGGCGCAGCCGCTGGAGCGCCTGCTTTCGGAATTCTGTTCTTTTGGTAATGCCCGTTGTGAAAAAACGCTTCTGGCTCTGCACCAGCTTTTCGATTTCTGCTCTTTCCATGCTGCTCTCCTCCTGTCCCTGCTGCCTCCCGCTCCTTCTGCGCTCCGATAGTACTGCTTATCCTTCTACGATCAGATATCTGCCGTCCGGCAGGGCAAAGACCTCGCTTGCGTCTGCGATCTCTTCAAGGGTCATGCCGTCCACATCCATGCCGTTCTCATCAAAATAATCCCGTACCTCCTTCAGAGAATCTACCACAACTGCCATGCAGTCCTCCAGAAAGGCTTCCGCTTCTTCCACGGTCTCTGCCACAGGCTCTGAAAATAATTTGCCCTGTTCTTTTAAAAAGGTTAAAATGCACTCTTCACTGTATTCATTCATACCAGCTTCCTCCTTGTGTGATGTTCTTTTCTAAGAGGGTTTCTGCCCTCCTGTCTGCTGCAATCTATTTATGGTTCCTCTCTCTTACAGCCAGTAAGGAATAATCTGTCTTGCTGCTTTGTTATCGATTCTTTACAAATTCCAGGATCTCTTCGGGTCTGTCCACGATTTTCGCTGCCTGGTGCTCTTCCAGTTCCCTGCGGGGACGGAATCCCCAGGTAACGCCGATAGTAAACATGCCTGCTGCCTTCCCGGTCTCCATGTCGGTATTGGTATCGCCCAGATACAGGCACTCCTCAGGCTTTGCTCCAAATTCCCGGGCAATGGCAAGGGCTCCGATGGGAGACGGCTTTCTGGGAATGGTCTCTGTCTGCCCCTGTACCTTGTGGAACAGATCTTTGCCGAAAATGGTCTCCACCACCTCCACTGCCGCCCGGTGGGGCTTGTTGGAAAAGACCGCGATCTTCAGTCCTTCTTTTTTCAGTCCTTCCAGCAGATCCAGGATCCCGTCAAAAGGCTTTACATGGTAAAAAGGATCCTCTTCAAACCATTTGCGGTAAAGGACCCGCACCGCCTCGTAATCTGCCCTGTCTCCTCCCGGCACTGCCGCCAGCATACGTCTCACCAGCTCGTCCGCTCCGTCTCCGGCATAGAAATTATAATCCTTCACCGCAATGGCAGGCAGACCGAAATGTTCAAGGGTCCGGTTGCCCACATAGGCAATGGACTCTACCGTATCGGCGATGGTCCCGTCTAAGTCAAAAATCGCTGCTTTGTATTTCATATCTGCCACTCCCTGATATCGATCCCCAGCTCTTTCAGCTCCTGATAAAGTCTTGCCGCAGGAAGTCCTACCATATTGCTGTAATCCCCGTGGATCTCCTTGATGAACACTACTGCCTTTCCCTGAATGCCGTATGCACCTGCCTTATCCTCCGGTTCCCCGGTGGCAATGTAGCTCTGGATCTCTTCTTTCGTCATAGGATAGAAAACGACTTCCGTGGTTTCGTGGAACGTGCGTGTTTTCTCCTCCTCCTTTTCTCGGATGCAGACCGTCACTCCGGTGTAGACCTGGTGGCGTTTTCCCTGGAATTTTTCAAGCATCCGGGCAGCTTCCTCAGGAGATCCGGGTTTTCCGTAAATTTCCCCTTCATAGACCACCACGGTATCGGCGCCGATGACTGCCACGTCACCGGGCGTCCGGTCAAAAACCTCCCTGCACTTTAAGGCGGACAGCTTTTCCACAGCCTTTGCCGGATCCGGGGTGTCGATCACTTCTTCCGCCTGGCTTACGCACACGGTAAACGGGATTCCCGCCTGGGTCAGAATGTCCCTGCGTCTGGGTGAGGCGCTTGCAAGTATAATGTTCTTCATGACAACTCCTTTGTATGTTTCTCTTTTCTCCTTTTCAGTATAGACGTTCTCCCCTGTTCCTGCAACCAAAAATTACAGGCGGAGCGCTTTTCTTAAGCATCTCCGCCTGTTCTGTTTTTTAGTCAATGATCTTTGTATTTTTATTGAGCCAGCGCCCTGCCCAGTTCCTGGCAGGCTTCCTTTGCCTCGTCGTCAGGTTCTTCATTGCAGATGACTCCGTCCTGCACCAGATTGGCGCCGTCCTCCCGGCATTTGGCTTCCCAGTTTCTCATCCATTCGCCGTCGCCCCAGCCATAGGAACCGAACAGACCGATCTTCTTTCCGGAAAGAGCGCTCTCGCAGGCTTCAAATACTGGTGCGAATTCGGTATCCTCCAGCTCCTCATCTCCCATAGAGGGGCAGCCAAAGGCGATGGCGTCATAATCTCCCATCTGCTCTGCCTGGAAAGAGGAAACCTCGATCATTTCCGCTTCTGCTCCCTGATCCTTCATGCCCTGCAGGACTTCCTGCGCCATCATCTCTGTATTGCCTGTTCCGCTCCAGTATACCACTGCTGTTTTCATATTCTCTTACCTCTCTTTTCTTGTTTGACTTTCTATGTTAAGCCGCCACGATCAGCTTCTTTACAGGTCTTCCCATCAAGAACAGCTTCTCATAGACTGCCTCACATTTCTTAAATTTGCGGAAGGTTTTGCGGGCGTCGCACTCATTGCAGTAGACCTTCCAGCATCCGCAGCATTTGCAGTTCCTTCCTTCATTTTCTATAAAGCCTTTTACATCTGCCTCCGGATAGCCCAGAAAAAGACCGATCTCATGAGGAAATGCCCCGCAGGTTCCGATCCTCTTCTTTAAGATCTCCACTGCCTCCCGGGCAGTGGTATAGGTATAGCCTTCCTCCTCCAGCATCTGTCTGGTTTCCTTTCTCTGAAGATCTGCCTCCAGCCTGCTTTTTCTGTACACATACAGCAGGGCGCGCTTTCCGTTGATCTTCATGACAGTGATTTTAAGACCTTTTTCTCTCAGTATTTCTTCCCACATGGCTAAAATACCTTCCAATTGTTTCCTGTCCTCCCAGGGATACCAGAAAAGATTCCCTGTCTTAAGCCCTGCCAGGGTGGGCGCGCTGTGCCGGATCAGAAATTCTTCAAGCATATGCGGGTCCTCCTTTGATCTCCTCCAGAACGGACTGCAGTGCTGCCGTGCTGCTTCTGTGAATGCGTACGATGGGGATATTATTTCTTTTGGCTTCCTGGGAAGCGTTCATGACCATTTTATGGGATACGGTATTGGTAAATAGAAGGAGCAGGTCCGGACATCCCATTTTCTTCCGGATAGATCCGTGTTCTTTTACAAAGACTTTTGCCTTGCACCCATAGTCCTCACATAAATTTTCATATCTGGCAACCATCCTCTCATTTCCTCCGATGATAACAATACTCATAATTTCATCCCCTTTCTAGTTAGCATTATCTAACTCTATGTTTTAAAAAAAGGCAGAATTCTTTCGATTATCTGCTGTTTCCGGTATCTCTTTTCTGAACCTTTGCCGTCCTGCTTTGGATCAGCATGATTATTAGTTCCAACTAACTACTATCATACTCATTTTTTTCCATTTGTCAATAGGATTTTAAATTTTTTTCTTTTTCAGACGGATTGACCCCTTCCTGCTTTTCTGCTAGAGTGTTTTTAAAACACCAAAGGAGATGAACACGGATGAAACTGCTTTTTACTGATCTGGACGGAACCCTGTTAAATGATGATGGATCCATTTCTCAGGAAAACCTCTCTGCCATCCGGCGTGCTGCCGAAAAAGGAAACCTGACCGTCATCACCACCGGACGTTCTCTTTCCTCTGCCTTCCCCTATATCCGGCAGCTGAAAGAAATCCAGCAGCCCTGCTATGCCATTACCTACAACGGCGGTCTGATCTATGACTGCACCAGGGAGGAGATCCTGTATAAAAGGACCATACCCCTGCCCTATGTAAAGTATATCTTTGCACAGGCAGAAAAATTTGATATCCACTGCCAGACTTATGAAAACGGCACAGTCCTTGCGCCCCGGGACCGCACAGAGCTGCGGGAGTACCAGGAGCACTCCTGTATGCCGGTAAAGATTGATCCACTCCTCTTAGAGCATCTGAAGGAAGAGCCGGTAAAGGTCCTCACCTCCTGTCTTTCTGACCGGGAGCATCACGACCGCTACCGCCGCTCCCTGACCCAGTGGGCAAAGGGAAAGGTTTCCGTATTCTTCTCCAATGAGCACTACTTAGAGCACGTTCCGGAAGGCACCTCCAAAGGCGGAGCGATCCTCTGGCTCTGCAGACAGCTGGGCGTTCCCATGGAGAATACCGTAGCTGCCGGAGACGCAGAAAATGATATCACCATGCTTGCCACCGCCCATGTGGGCGTCTGTATGGCAAACGGCGCAGCGGAAGTCAGGCAGCAGGCAGATTACATCACTCTTTGCGACAACAATCACGGAGGGATCCGGGAGATCATTGAAAAATTCATAGAAAATTCATGAAGAATCTCTTTATTCTTCTTATAAACTGGATTATAATGGAGAAAATATAAGAGAATGGCAGCAGGGAAGGACTTGTGCCTTCCAGCAGACTGATCTGCCTGCGGACATCCGTAATCATGAGCATGAAAGGAATATGGATATGGGAAATTTTGGTAAGAAAATGGTTGGCTTTGGCATTCTGGGGGCAGCTGCCGGCGCGGCAGTTTACTACTTCCAGAAGAAAAAAGAAGAAAATCCTGATCTGCAGGAAGAATTCGCAGATTTCCAGGACAACGTAAAAGAGACTGCCGCTTCTGCAGTCAATGTAGCCGTGAAATTAAAAGAAGCCGTAGAAAAATCCGTAGACGACGCCGTATCTAAGGTCAAAGAACACACCGATGATTTCGTGGACGAGGATATCTTTGAGGAAGAAGATACCGACCTTGGCGATGATTTTTCCGACCTGGCAGAAGATGTGAAGAAAACTGCCGAAGACGCAGCCGAAAAAGCCAGATCTGTGGCTTCCGACTTAAAAGAGAAAGCCCAGGAGGCAGCAGAAGACCTGAAGGAGAAAGCCGAAGATGCGGCAGAAGATCTGAAGGAAGCTGCAGCGGATCCTGACAACGGACAGGAATCCTAAGACGGCAGCCAGGAATCACACTCTGACTTGGCACTTTCTTTTTGCAGGCAGAATGCCATGCGTATCTCTGCCCCTTATCAAAACGGAGGAGGTCCTGCCGGACAAATTTTTCTGCCGGTCAGGACCTCCTCTTTTCTTATGTCTTAAGTTTCTCAGAAAACCAACTGTACCAAAAGCATGTAAAACACCGTTCCCCCGGCAATGGACAGCAGCATCTGCCGCTTCCATTTATGCAGGACGATCACAAGAAGTACGGCGAGCAGCTCCGGGATCCCATGGCTTCCGGCAAGGACGTTTACATCTTTTAAAGAATAGATCACCAGCATCCCGAAGACTGCCGCAGGCAGCACCTTTCCCAGATACCGGATATAACCCGGCGTCTCCTTTCCCGGCGGGAACACCAGGAAAGGCAGGAAACGGGTCAGCAAGGTTCCCAGCACTACCATGGCAATGGTAATGATCTGCTGTGTCAGCGTCATAGTTTCTCTCCTTTCCCGTCCTCCAGTCTGGGACGAAGCAGGGTCAGCGCAGCCAGGATCAGCAGCATGGCAGGAATGATGAAGTTCTCACTGCCGAAGACTGCCAGGCACAAAAGGGACAGCCCAAGCCCGGCAAGAGCGCTGGTATGGTCTTTCTCCTTCAGCCACTGCTCTAAAAAGATCACCACGAACATGGCAGTCATGACAAATTCCAGCCCTTCTGTGTCAAACTGGATAAAAGATCCGAAGATCCCTCCCAAAGTAGCGCCGAACACCCAGTAAATATGGTTCAAAAGGGTGACAAAAAACATGAACCAGCCCCGGTCCACATCCTCCGGGATCTTTGCCGTATAGTTAATGGAAAAGGTCTCGTCGCACATGCCGAAGATCAGATACAGCTTCTTCTTTCCCACGCCCCGGAAACGGTCCAGCATGGAGATCCCGTAAAACAGGTGTCTGGCATTGACCATAATGGTCATGACCAGCGCCTGGATGGGGTTAAAGCTTCCCAGCAGCATACTGACTGCCACAAACTCCACAGATCCGGCAAAAACAGTCATGCTCATCACCATGGGATACCAAAAGCTGAACCCGGACACATTCATATAAATCCCATACGTCAGCCCCAGAAACCAGAACCCTGCAAAGATGGGGATCGTAAAGGGAAACGCGCAGAGGAACGCCCGCTTCAGCTTCCCGCCCTTTGTCTCTTTTTTCTGGTCTTTCATAAACTTTTCTCCCTGACTTCTCCGATTTTCTCTATGATCTGCCGTTTGTATGCCAGGAACTCCTCTGTCAGATTAAAATCCGCTCTCCTGGGTTTCGGCTCTGTAATGACGATCTCCTCTGTGATCCTGCCAGGTTTTCCTGTCAGCAGATAGATCCGGTCTGCCAGAAGTATGGCTTCATCAATATCGTGGGTGATAAAGATGGTAGACAGATGGATCTGCTCCATAACCTTCAGATACCACCGGTGCATGGCGCTCTTGGTCAGAGTATCCAGAGCAGAGAAGGGCTCGTCCAAAAGGGCGATCTTCTGGGAGAACATATAGGTCCTAAGAAGAGCCGCCCGCTGTCTCATCCCGCCGGAAAGCTGCGCCGGGTACTGCTTCTGGGTACCCTCCAGCCCGAACTCCGGAAAATATGGCTGCACCTTCTGCCTGGCTTCTTTTTTCTTCTCTCCCCGGATCATCAGGGGCAGAGCCACATTGTCCTCGATGGTCCGGTAGGGAAGCAGCAGGTCCTTCTGGAGCATATAGCTGACATTTCCCGGCTTGCCCGTAATGTCCTCTCCGTCCAGGTACACCCTGCCCTCTTCCGGCAGCAGCAGCCCGGAGATTACATTAAAGAGCGTGGTCTTGCCTGCGCCGCTGACACCCAGCAGCGCCACCAGCTCCTTTTCGTGAAGCTGCAGGGAAATCTTTTCCAGAACAGGGATCCCGTCAAAAGCCTTGGATACCTGTTCCACTCTCAGTTCTGCCATATTCTTTCCAGCCTTTCCCTGCCTTACTGCGGCAGATAATCATTGGAGAACCCTGCGTCCTGCGGGATCTCAGTCTCAGAGAGCCCGTTTTCGTTGAGCCAGGAATAAAAGGCGTTCCACCTTTCCGGATCGATATAGCCCCAGCGTTCTGCGTCTGCCTGGTACTGGTCTGCCAGATACTCCTGGCTTGCCTTTACCAGTTCCTCATCCAGCTCCGGAGATGCCTGGCATAAGATCTGCGCAGCCCCGTCCGGATCCTCGATGGCGTCCTGATAGCCTTTTTCCAGAGCTCTTAAAAAGGCTTTCGCCGTATCGGGCTCTTCTTCCAGAAACTCATTGTTGGCAATGATCACCGGCGTATAATAGTCAAATGCCGGATTGATATCTTTAAAAGCAAAATAGTCGGTCTCCAGCCCTGCTACTTCTGTAGCAATCCCTGCCCAGGCATAAAAGACCCAGATGGCGTCTACGGACTGGGATTTCAGGGCAGATACCTCGTCGGTAACTGTGCTGGGGATCAGTTCCACCTTGCTGAAGTCTCCGCCGTCCTCTTCTACTACATTCTGCACCATGGCTTTTTCAATGGGCGCGTCCCAGGTGGCGTATTTCTTTCCTTCCATTCCCTTGGGGCGGTCCATGCCTTCCCCTTTTCTGGAAATGATGCCGGAGGTATTATGCTGTACCACAGCTGCGATGGCAGTGGTGGGAAGGGCATTCTCCCCTGTCACGCCGGGCGCCATGGTATCCTGGAAGGAGACGCCGACCTGTGCCTTTCCGGACGCCACCAGAGCGTCTGCTCCGTCCTCCGGCGGCTGCACGATCTCTACCTCCAGACCTTCCTCTTCAAAATACCCCTTTTCCTGTGCCACATACAGTCCGGTATGGTTGGTGTTGGGGGTCCAGTCCAGGACGAAGGTCAGCTTCTCCAGCTCTTTTCCTTCCTCCCCGCCGGCTTCTTTTGTATCATTTCCCTGACATGCGGTCATGGCGCATACCATTGCCCCGCATAAAAGCACTGCCAATATTTTCTTTTTCATCTGTCTGTCCTCTCCTATTTCTTGTTTTCCCAGGGCATGCATTTCTTCTGCAGCAGATCTACCAGCTTCATCAACAGCAGACTGATGACGGAGATGAGAAAGATCACTGCAAACATTTTGTCAAAGGCAAACGCCTTCTTCACTCTTGTCATATACACGCCCAATCCCTGAAAGCCTCCCAGCCATTCGGAGATCACCGCTCCCACCACAGAATAAGAAGCGGAAATCCTCAGGCTGGCAAAAAACTGCCCCATAGCGCCGGGAAGCTTGATGCAGCGAAAGATCTGTAAATTGGAAGCTCCCATAGAGCGCATCAGGTTGAGCATATCTTTGTCCGCGGATTTAAATCCGTCCAGCAGTCCTACCGTCACCGGGAAAAAGGTCACAATGACGATGAGGATCACCTTGGGCAGCATCTCATAACCGAACCACAGCACCAGAAGGGGCGCGATCGCCACCGTGGGAACGGTCTGGGTCACCACGATCAGGGGATAAAGCGCCTTGTAAAGCCGGTCAAAGCGGTCCATGAGGACTGCCATGACAAACCCTACCGCGACACCGCTGATAAGCCCCAGCGCCGCCTCCAGAAGCGTCACCCTGGAATTCTCCAGCAATAAGGGCAGTTCGCTTAGAAATGCCTGTACCACCTCCACCGGGGAAGGCAGCATATAGTTGGGCACCAGCCCTGCCATGGAGACTGCCTGCCAGAGGATCAGGATCACCCCCAGCGCGGCAGCAGCCCACAGCTTACTGGTGATGCTTTGAAACTTTTTTCTCAATGGTAAGCACATCTCCTTCTGGTTTATAGCTGACCTTGATATAAGCCGCAACTGAAGGAGCGCCTGCCCGGACAGCGATGTGCTGGCATTCTTTTACAATGTCCATCAGTTCGTCGTAATCTCCCTCAATAGTGGTCTCAAAAGGTCCTACATAGTAATTGTAACCTGTGCTTTTGATGTAGGCGATGACCTCGTCTACGATCCGGATCAGCTCCTCGTTGTTTTCTGCAGCCGGTAAGGACTGGATTGCTACACTTGCGTTCATGTCTTTGTTCTTCCTTTCTTTTTCCTTGTGTTTTGCTTCTTTGTTTTTTGTTTCTTTGTATTTTTTTCTTTGTGTTTTGTTTCTCTGCATTGTGCCTGCGTTCAGGCGCCACTGCAAGAGCATAAAAAAACTGCCAGGGTATACCTGACAGGAATATCTTTCTCCTGGGATCCATGAGCTTTCTTACACCTCATCCTTCCCGCGTTTTTTGCCTTGATATTCCTCCGCTGGCATTACCCAGATCAGGTATACGGGTCTAAGACGAATCTGGTCTTACTCTCAGCCGGACTTTCTCCAGCTCCCCACTTCCTTGTACAGTCTACTCCTCTTTACAAAAAGTGTCAATGATTTCTTAATTCATCCTGCGGAACTCCAGCGGCGTCACCCCTGCCATCTTCTTAAACATTGCAGTGAAATGGCTGGCATCCAGAAAGCCTACCCGGGCTGAGATCTCCTGCACCTCCACCCTGGGGGCGCACAGCAGGAATTCCTTTGCCTTATTGATCCGATACACAGTCAGATATTCATAGGCGGAGCAGCCTAAAAACCGGCGGAACAGCCTGGAGAGGTACTGGGGCGTCACATACACCTTTTCACTTAATTCCTGTATGGAGATCTGCTCTGCATAATGAAGTTCCATTTCTTTTAATACCGGCTCCACATAGCGCTTATACAGGGGATCCTCTGCCAGGGAATGGCTGTAGACTCCATTGACAAACTGCATCAGCAGGGTATAGCAGTCAATGGAAAGCTCCTTGGCATCCAGCGGAGGATTCTCATATTTCTTCACGATTTTCCCGATCAGCTCCCGGATCTTTGCTCCCTGGTCCTTATCTACAAAGATCACCTGCCGGTTGTCCAGGATTCTGGCAATGCTGCTCTCGATGGTCCCCGTCAGGGTGAAAAAGGCAGTCCTCCACTGTTCGTCCCCGCTGTAGGCATGACGGATAAAGGGCGCGATGAGTACGCCCTCTCCCGGATGCAGCGGATATTCCTTTCCCTGTATGAAAATCTTTCCCATGCCTTCTTCGGTCTGGAGATAATGGTAATGGGGATAGCCTTTTGGTCTGGACACCGGGATCTGCTGCCAGCAGTCGCCGATGGAATCCAGGGTAAAAGGCTCTGTAAGGGGGGTATTTCTAAAATAGATCGGCATGATGTTCACCTGTTTCAAAATGTTATAGTATTTAGCTTAACATATCATACAAACTTTCCTTTTTCAATGGTAAAATACAGATAGATGCAAGCAGCGAGACGCCCGGCAGATCAATCTCTGCCGCCGCCGATCAAAAGAAAAACATGCAGGAGGAAAACAATGAGAGAATTTGATTATTCTATGGTAAAAAATCCGGAATATTTTAAAGACGGCTGTGTAAGCGCTCATTCCAGCCACAGCTATTACGGTTCTCTTGCCCAGGCAGAAGCAGGGGAAGAAAACTTCCGGTACAGCTTAAACGGCATCTGGAAATTCCATTATGCCAAAAACTATCAAAGCGCCATCCCCGGATTTGAAAAAGAGGATTACTGCTGCAGATCCTGGGATGATATCCGGGTTCCTGCCCATATCCAGATGGAAGGCTGGGACGCGCCCCAGTACGCCAATGTCCAGTATCCCTGGGAAGGCAAAGAGCAGATTCAGCCCGGCGAGATCCCGGAAGCCTTCAACCCAGTGGCAAGCTATGTGAAATATTTTGAAGTGCCGGAAAGCATGAAGGACCAGAGAGTCTTCCTCTCCTTCCAGGGAGCGGAAAGCGGACTGGCAGTGTGGTTAAACGGCTCTTTTGTAGGATACAGCGAGGACAGCTTTACGCCCTCTGAGTTTGAGCTGACGCCTTACTTAAAAGCCGGAGAGAACAAGCTGGCTGCCCAGGTATTTAAATGGACCAGCAGCAGCTGGTGTGAGGACCAGGACTTCTTCCGCTTCTCCGGCATCTACCGTGACGTTTATTTATATACGGTTCCCCAGGTCCATGTCTGGGATCTGCGGGTAAGGACCCTGCTGGACGATACCTTCACCCATGCGGATCTGGAGCTGGTACTGAAAGCAGAAGGCAGAGGAAAAGCAAAGATCACCCTGTTTGACCAGGAGGAGACTGTGGCTTCCTGCGAAGCCGACCTGGATGGCGATGAGACTGTCTGCGTGATGAAAGTGGAGCAGCCAAAGCTGTGGAGCGCCGAGGATCCCTACCTCTACCAGATCCTCATTGAAGTATCCGATGAAAACGGGGAAATCACAGAAGTAATCCCTCAGCACACCGGTTTCCGCCGCTTTGAGATGAAGAACAGCCTGATGATGCTTAACGGAAAGCGCATTGTCTTTAAAGGCGTCAACCGCCACGAGTTCAGCTCTCTCACCGGACGCCAGGTAAACAGGGAAGACGTGATCAAAGATATCATTACCATGAAGCAGAACAACATCAACGCCATCCGTACCTGTCATTATCCCGATGATGTGATGATCTATGACCTGTGCGACGAATACGGTCTTTACCTGATCGCGGAGAACAACCTGGAATCCCACGGTTCCTGGGATACGGTAAAGGAAGGCTCCGGCGAATACGACGGGGTAGTGCCCTGCGATAAACCGGAATGGCTGGCAATGATGCTGGACCGTGTCAATTCTATGTACCAGAGAGACAAGAACCATCCGGCGATCCTGATCTGGTCCTGCGGAAATGAATCCTTCGGCGGAAAAGACATCTATGAAATGTCCCGGTTCTATAAAGACAACGATCCCACCAGGCTGGTCCACTATGAAGGGCTCTTCCACGACCGCCGCTACAACGATACCAGCGACATGGAAAGCCAGATGTACCCCAGCGTGGAAAGCATCAAAGCCTTCCTGGAAAAAGACCGCAGCAAGCCTTTTATCTGCTGTGAATACACCCACGCCATGGGAAATTCCTGCGGCGCCATGCATAAATACACGGACCTGACCGATACAGAGCCCCTGTACCAGGGCGGCTTTATCTGGGATTACATCGACCAGTCCATTGACAAGAAAGACCGCTATGGAAACACTTACCAGGCATACGGCGGTGACTTTGACGACCATCCCTGCGATTATAATTTCAGCGGAAACGGCATCGTATACGGACAGCACAGAGATCCTTCCCCCAAAATGCAGGAAGTGAAATTCAATTACCAGAACATCTCCGCAGAAGTGACCGAAGAATTTGTAACCGTCATCAACAAAAATCTTTTTGTAAACACCGATGCCTTTGACTGTGTGGTAACTCTGAAAAAGGACGGAAAGCCTGTGAAAAAGGCAGCTCTGGAGACCCATACGGCGCCTCTTAGCCGGGATGTCTATGACCTTCCGATTCCGGTGCAGACCCTGCCGGGAGAATACACGGTAACCGTCTCCTTCCAGTTAAAAGAGGATACCCTGTGGGCAGCAAGGGGGCATGAAGTGGCTTTCGGCGAATATACCTACCAGGTATCCGGCACAGAAGAAACCCACAAAGGCGCCCTTCAGGTCATTGACAGCATCCACAATCTGGGCGTAAAAGGGGAAAACTTTGAAGTGATGTTCTCCTACTTAAACGGCGGTCTGGTCTCCTACCGTTTCGGAGGCACTGAAATGATCAAGATGATCCCAAAACCCAACTTCTGGAGAGCGCCTACGGACAACGACGACGGCAATCTGATGCCCATGCGCTATGCTCAGTGGAAGATTGCCAGTATGTATGCCTCCCACAAAACACCTGCGGGTGCCTATCCTGGTTCTTCTCCCATTGAAAAGGAGATCACAGACCAGTATGTAAAGATTTCTTTCACCTATTACCTGCCCACCGCCCCAGCCTCCCAGTGCAGGCTTTCCTATACAGTCTGCGGCGACGGCTACATTGAGACACAGCTTCACTATGATCCGGTGGAAGGACTTGGCGATATGCCGGAATTCGGCGTAATGTTCAAGCTGGACGCGGATTATGATCAGGTTTCCTGGTACGGCATGGGACCGGAAGAAACCTACGAAGACCGCTGCCTGGGCGCTAAACTTGGCATATACCGCAATGAGGTCAGGGATAACATGGCGAAATACTTAAATCCCCAGGAATGCGGCAATAAGATTGGCGTACGCTGGGCATGCGTGACCGATAAAAAAGGTCGGGGTATGCGCTTTGCAGGCGACAGAATGAACTTCTCCGCACTGCCTTACACCCCTCATGAGCTGGAAAACGCCCGGCATGAGTTTGAACTTCCTGCTGTACACTACACAGTTGTACGAGTATCCAAACAGCAGATGGGCGTCGGCGGCGACGACAGCTGGGGCGCAAGAACCCATGAAGAGTACCTGCTGCCCTCAGGAAAAGA
>NHCFC00100__coassemble_1617_pt1 | contig 21101 bp, 21 predicted proteins | sample NHCFC00100__metabat2_low_PE_019 | metagenome-assembled genome bin NHCFC00100
AAGCCTATGCCCTCATGGCATCCGGAAACTGCGGGAAAGTAGCAGTCACCTTTGAATAAAAAAAGAGAATACGCTTGTGTGTTCTGGCACCGGTTTTGCCACCTTGCGGATGGTGGAAAAGCCGGTGCTTTTCCTGTCTTTTGCCGCTGGCTGTACCGACTCCCCCCCCTTTCCATCTGCGGGAAAAAATGATAAAATATAACAAATCTGACAAAATCCATAAACAAAGGATTTGTTATACAAACAAAGGACAGGACGTACAGCTATGAATTTTACAAGCATTGTTTTTTTATTCTTTTTCTTTCCGCTCACGCTTTTTCTCTATTACGGCACCAGGCTGCTGGGAAAAGCTCACACTGCAATCCGGGATACTGCCCACAAGCTTTTGCTGATCTTTTTCAGCCTCCTCTTCTTCGCCTGGGCAGACAGCCGTCTCCTTCTCTGGTTTGCCGCCTATATGCTGCTGGTCTATCTGGCAGGAGTTCTTCTTTCCTGTACCGGGATCCAAAAGCACTGCCGCGGCATCCATCTGCTGGGGATCGTGCTGCTGGTCGGCATCTTATTCTTCTATAAATATTACAATTTCACGGTAGAATTGCTCACACAGTCAAAGGATTCTGCCTTTTCTCTGCAAAACCTTACGGCTCCTGCAGGGATCTCTTTTCTTACTTTTTCCGCAGTCTCTTACCTGACCGACGTCAAACGCCGGGAAGCCCCTGCAGGCACTGTACTGGATGTACTGCTGTATCTGAGCTTTTTCCCCAAGCTCCTGTCCGGTCCCATTGTCCCCTGGAAGGACTTTGCCGGGCAGCTGGAAGGCAGAAAAGTCTCGGATGAAACCTTTCTGTACGGCATCAACCGGATCATGATCGGGTTTTCCAAAAAAGTGCTTCTGGCAGATACCTTCGGTCAGGTGATCAGCGATATCTCCCTCCAGATCAGTGGAAACGGCATCGACTGCCTTACCAGCTGGGGATGCGCTTTTTTATATATGATGCAGATCTATTATGACTTTGCAGGATATTCTGACATTGCCATCGGACTTTCTGCTTTATTTGGCTTCCGGTTTCAGGAGAATTTTCATTTTCCCTACATCTCCCAGTCCATTACAGAATTCTGGCGAAGGTGGCACATTTCCCTGGGCGCCTTCTTCCGGAAATATATTTACATTCCTCTGGGCGGAAACCGCAGAGGGTTTGCCCGCACGCTGGTCAACCTGGGGATTGTCTTTGTCATAACAGGGATCTGGCACGGCGCGGGTCTGAACTTTTTCTGGTGGGGAGTTTTTAACGGCGCCTGTGTGATCCTGGAGCGCTGCATCCGCGGGAAAACCTTTTACCAAAAGATTCCAGCTGTGGTAAAATGGCTGCTTACCATGCTGGCAGTCTTATTCAGCTGGCAGCTGTTCCGTTTCGGCACCATAAAGGAATTCACAGACTTTCTGGATCTTATGACCGGGGCAGTGACCTGTGACAATATTACTTACAGCTGGTCTTATTTCTTCACCTGGAAGATACGGATCTATCTGCTGGCAGCAGGCGTGGGAGCTGTTGTACTCGCCCTGCCCTTTACAGAAAAGATCATACAATGGACCAACCGCAAAAAGACCGGTCTGATCCTGAAAGAGCTGGTGCTTTTTGCCCTGATGGCATGGTCTGTGATCACCATGGTAAATTCCACTTACAGCCCCTTCCTTTATTTTCAATACTGATCCGAGGTGTTTGCATGATGAAAAAATTACGTATTGGTTTTATCCTGCTGTTTTTCCTTCTTTTGCTGTGTCCCGCCGCAGCCTTTAACCGGGAAAAACATGTGATATCCAAAATTGATAACCGGACTCTGATGGAAAGTCCCTTTGAAGGGCAGGAGGGAGAAGATTATGATCTCTTTGCCAGTCTGGAAGCTTATGCCGAGGACCGCATCGGCTTTCGGGACCAGATGATCTCCCTCTATACCTCCCTCAATGACCAGGTCTTTCATGAGATGGTCCATCCTACCTACATCTACGGAAAGGATGACTATGTCTTTTTCCGTCCCAGCGACAATATGGAATTTCAGGATTACCATGTGAAATTTGCAGACATGGTCCTGACGCTCCAGACCTACTTTGAGGACCGGGGCATCCCCTTCCTCTTCGTCTTTGAGCCTGCCAAAGCCACCGTCCTGCAGGAAGAGCTCCAGGAAGGCATCAACTACAACAACAACTGGGTCTCACAGTTCTTTCAGGAATTGGACAAGCGGGGCGTTCACTATGTAGACAATACACAGCTTCTGTGTGACAAGGAAGCTTCCGGCGAGGCGGTTTTCAATAAACAATACGATGCCGGGCACTGGAATGACCTGGGCGCCTTTTATGGCGTCAATCAGGTGTTAGAGAAGCTTTCTGAAATGCAGGAAGGCATCCATATCAATTCCCTGGATGAATTCGAGATTGGCGAAGAAGTAAAAACTTCTCTTCTAGTCTCTGATTTCAAAATCCACGACCAGGTGCCGGTATTTCAGAGAAAAGAAGAGGTGCTGGATCTGACCGGAGAGTACGACAAAGAAGTCATACGGGAAGACGCCTATCCCTATTTTCATTATACGCAAAATCCCCTGCGGCAAAAAGAGGGTTCTCCCTCGGTCCTTGTGTTCCAGGGAAGCTATATGAATGAGTATGGGGCAAAATTCTTTGAGAACAGCTTTGGCGAATATATAGGTATCCATGATTATCAGAATGTGTTTCACGCGGATTATTATGCCAATATCTTTCAGCCGGACTGCGTGATCTTTGAAACAGCGGAATACACCATGCTGGATGATTATTTTTCCTATGACAGTATGTTCCATATGTATTTCAACCCGGAGATTTCCTCCTTTGATGATCTGCCGGAGGAAACCCACAGCCTTTCGGAGCTTACCCTTGAGGTCAAGCCCGGAAACCGTGTTTCTGCTGTCACGGCATATGGTCTGCCGCCGGAAGCAGAACACGCTTACCTGGAAATGGACGGGCGGATGTACGATCTGATCTGGGTAGAGGATACCGTATTCACCACCGATGCGAAGAAGGAAAACATCCGCCTGGATGATGCGAAACTCACAGCTATCTGCAATGGAAAAAGGCTCCTTTATACCTCTTAGGAGCCTTTTGTGACAGCATAGTACAGGAGCTTTGCTTTTTCAGGAGCCTCCTGCCAGGCTTCTCTCCATCCTGTCAGGAACTGCCCAGCAGTCTGCGCAGCTCCTGATAGGAGCGCAGGACCTTCTCCTTTTTGCTGCATTCTATGGTATAGGTGACCGCTTTTTTATGGGATAAGAGACCGAGCACTTCTTCATAGGGCAGGTTTCCCTCTCCCAGTCCCAGATGGCTGTCCCGGTCTTTCAGGTTATCGTGTACATGCACATGGGTAATGTATTTCTCCAGCCCCTGCGCCCACTGGGTTACCGAAACAGGCGAAAAGCAGTGGGCATGTCCCATATCCAGGCACAGGCGGAAATTCGCCCTGCTGACTCTTTCTGCCATCTCCGCCATAGGTTCCCAAGCTCTGTCAAAGACATTTTCGATTACCACTTCTACGGTGCTTCTGTCTTCCAGGAAACTGCCGAAAAAATCTGCCGTACGTTCTGCCCAGCCCATCAGCAGATAGGCATCGGGATACAGGCAGGTGTGGTACACGATCTTCGATGCCCCCAGGTATTCTGCTGCTTTATATGCCTGTGCATATCTTTTTTCTGTTACTTTCTGTATTTCTCTGTCAAAGGTCATGGGATTCAGATCCAGAAAAGGTCCGTGCAGCGTCAGCTTTTCCGTTCCGATCCTTTTTAATCTTTTTTCGTAATCCCTCAGGCTGCGCTCCAGGTGATCCAGATTCTCTGAAATGGAAAAATCAATGCATTCCACTCCGGCGCCTGTCTCTTCCACAACCGCGTTCATTTCTTCGTCTGACAGGAGATGGCTGATATAAATCTGCAGTGTATCCTTCACGCTTTCTCTTCTTCCTTCCATTAATTTTCTCGTAAAAAGAGAGAATCCTTTTCCGAATTCTCTCTGCTTTCTGCCGGGATTCACCGCTTGTGCCATGTACCCCGGCGCTTTTTTATACTGCAAACTGACTGTTGTACAGTTTCTCATAAAATCCTTTTCTGGCAAGAAGCTCCTCATGGGTTCCCTGCTCCAGGATGTTTCCGTCCTTCATGACCAGGATCCGGTCAGCCTCCCGGATGGTAGACAGCCGGTGGGCGACAATGAAGCTGGTCCTGCCTTTCATCATCTCCAGAAACGCCTCCTGGATCTTGATCTCCGTTCTGGTATCAATGGAGGAGGTGGCTTCATCCAGGATCAGCATCGGCGGCAGATTCAGCATCACTCTGGCAATGCACAGAAGCTGTTTCTGTCCCTGGGAAAGATTTCCCCCGTCTTCCGAGATCACGGTGTCATAGCCCTTCTCCATCCTGCGGATAAAGCTGTGGGCATGGGCAGATTTTGCAGCCCGGATGATCTCCTCCCGGGATGCGGTTTCCTTTCCATAGGCAATATTTTCTGCAATGGTCCCGCTTTTGAGCCAGGTCTCCTGAAGCACCATGCCGTAATTTTTCCGCATGGAATCTTTCTTCAGCTCCATGACATTCTTGCCGCTCATGTAAATGCTTCCATCATCCACGTCATAGAAGCGCATCAGCAGATTGATCAGCGTGGTCTTTCCGCAGCCGGTAGGACCTACAATGGCAATCTTCTGTCCCGGCGCCACCTTCAGGTTCAGGTCTTTTAACAGTTCCTTTTCTTTATCATAGGAAAAAGAAACATGGGACAGCGTCAGGCTTCCGTCTGCCTGGGACAGCTCCTGCGCCTGGGGCAGATCTTCTGCTTCCGCAGGCTCTTCCAGATAGTCAAAGACTCTCTGGGCGCAGGCAAAGGCATTCTGCAGTTCTGTGATGACACTGGAAATCTCATTAAAAGGCTTTGTATACTGATTGGCATAGCTTAAAAAGCTGGACAGCTGACCCACTGTCAGCATACCGTTTAAGGCAAAGCAGGCGCCCGTCACACAGACACCGGCATAAACCACACCGTTGACAAACCGGGTGGCAGGATTGGTGATGGAGGAAAAGAAGATGGCTCTCTGGCTGTATCCTCTCAGCCTGCCGTTGATCTCATCAAAGTTCTTAAGCGCCTTCTCTCCATAGCCGAATGCCTGCACCACTTTCTGATTTCCTACCATTTCATTGACCAGAGAAGTCATCTCTGCCCTGGTCTCTGACTGCTTCTTAAACATATCATAGGTATGCCTCGCGATATAGCTTGCCACGAACAGGGAAAGGGGCGTGATCAGAACCACCACCAGAGCGATCCCTGCATTGATGGACAGCATAAAGATCAGCGTACCCAAAATGGTGATGATCCCCGTAAACAGCTGGGTAAAGCCCATGAGCAGACCATCCGAAAACTGCTCCACATCCGTAATGATCCTGCTGATGGTATCTCCGTAGGAATGGCTGTCTATATAACGCAGCGGCAACTTCTGCAGGTGAGCAAAGGCTCTTGTCCGCACGTCTTTGACTGCCCGATAGGTGATCTGGTTGTTGCACAGGTTCATCAGCCACTGGGCAAGCGCGGTGATCAGAATGAGCACTCCCAGCAGCACAAGGATTTTACCTACCTTCTGAAAATCCACCTGTCCCGGACCTACGATCTGATCCACAGCCTGCCCGATGAGAATGGGCGCGTACAGGGTCAGCGCCACAGAGATCACGGCAAATACCAGGGACAGGACCAGGTAATGGGAATAAGGGCGTATCAGCCCCAGGATCTTGCTTACCGTTTCTTTTCTCCTAACCATTTGCCTGCACCTCCTTTTCTGACAGCTGGGAACGGCAGATTTCCCGGTAGACCTGACAGGTTTTCAACAGTTCTTCGTGGGTTCCCATACCTGCCGGCTCCCCGTCCTCCAGTACCAGGATCCGGTCTGCATGCATGAGAGAGGAAACTCTCTGGGAAACCAGAAAGACAGTCATATTCTCTGTATCTTCCTTAAGCGCCCTGCGCAGCCTTGCGTCTGTGGCAAAGTCAAGGGCAGAGGCACTGTCGTCCAGGATCAGGATCTGGGGCTTTCGCACCAGCGCCCTGGCAATGGTCAGCCTCTGGCGCTGACCGCCGGACAGGTTCTTTCCGCCCTCGCTGATCACAGCGTCCAGACCGTCCTCTTTGCTCTCTGCTACTTCCAGCGCCTGGGCTGTTTTCAGCGCTTCATACATTTCCTTTTCCGAAGCATTTTCTTTTCCTACTTTCAGATTTTCCCGGATGGTTCCGTGAAAGAGAACTGCCCGCTGGGGCACCATTCCGATCTTGCTTCTCAGCTCCTGAAGGTCATAGTCTTTCACATCGGTTCCGAAGACTTTGACCCTTCCCCGGTCAGCGTCGTAAAATCTTCCGATCAGCTGCACCAGCGTGGACTTGCCGCTGCCGGTACCTCCGATGATCCCCACCGTTTCTCCCTGCCGGATCTTCAGATGAATATCGGAAAGGGCAGGCGCCGCATCCTTGGTATAGGAAAACTGTACATTCTCCATTTCTACTGCATAGGTCTGGTCCTCTCCTTTCCTTCCCTCCCCGGAAATAATACCCGGTTTTAAGTCAAAGACCTCCATGATACGGTCACCGGATGCCATGGCTTTGGTAAAGGATACGATCAAGTTTGCCAATGCCACCAAAGCCAGCAGGATCTGGGACATATAATTCACCAGGGCAATGATCTCGCCCTGGGTCACTGCCCCGGCGTCCACCTGAAAACCGCCGTACCAGACAATGGCAATGGTAGCCGCGTTGACTACCACATAAGTCATGGGGTTCATACAGGCAGAAATCTTTCCCACGTGGATCTGTTCGCCAAACAGCCCCGAACATTTTTCCTCAAATTCTTCCTGCTCTTTTTTCTGGGTGCAGAAAGCCCGCACCACACGGATGCCAGCCAGATTTTCTCTGGTGGATAAGAGCACCTGATCCACCCATTTCTGTACCTTCCGGTAAAGCGGAATGGTGATGACCATGATCCCGTAGATGATCAGCGCCAGCACAGGCACTGCAATGAGAAAGATCACAGACAGCCGGACACTGATGGTAAAGGACATGACCACTGCGCCCACCACCACAAAAGGCGACCGTAAGAAAAGCCGCAGCACCAGATTCACCCCGGACTGCGCCTGGTTGATATCGCTGGTCATCCTGGTCACCAGGGTAGCGCTTCCGATCTTATCCACCTCTGCGTAAGACAGTCTCTGAATATGGGCAAACAGATCGTGGCGCACCTCTGTTCCAAAGCCCACCGACGCCTTTGCCGCAAAATACTGCGCGGTCAGGGAACAGGTCAGCCCCAGGACGCCCATAAATACCAGGATCCCTCCCCGTGCCAGGATATAGCCCAGATCTCCCCTGCGGATGCCTACGTCAATAATATTGGCTGTGATCAGCGGCACGATCAGTTCAAAGCAGACCTCCAGCAGCTTAAACAAGGGTCCGATGATACTTTCCTTTTTGTAATTTTTCAAATAAGGAAGCAGACGAAACATATTTTCCCTCTTTTCTGTTTTGTAATTCGGATCTTGTCCCCGGGGCAGATTCGGCGCCCCGCAGGAACGTTTTTATCTTATCATATCCACTTTCTGTCCGCAACCGGACGGAATGCGAAACTTTATTTTCTGTCTAAATCTTTTCTGCATAAATACAGCGGACCGGCTGAAACACCGTCCGCTGTATCTGACATTCTGTCTTTCTTATTTTCTTATGCTGCTGCTCTATTTTTTCTGCTGGCTGTTAATATAATTGACCAGTCCCTCTGCTTTGATGATCTTCTGCATGAATTCCGGGAATGCCTGACCCTGGAAAGACGTTCCTTTGGTATTATTGGTGATCACTCCGGTATCGAAATCCACTTCTACTTCATCGCCGTCTTCAATTCCTCTGGAAGCCTCCGGGCATTCGATAATCGGAAGCCCGATATTGATGGCATTACGGTAGAAGATACGGGCGAAAGTCTCTGCGATCACACAGCTGACTCCGGCTGCCTTAATGGCAAGGGGCGCATGTTCTCTGGAAGAACCGCAGCCGAAATTCTTGTCTGCCACGATGATATCGCCTTTTTCCACTTTCTTTACAAAGTCTTTGTCAATGTCTTCCATACAGTGTGTGGCAAGCTCCGCAGGATCTGAGGAGTTTAAGTATCTTGCCGGAATAATTACATCTGTGTCTACATTGTCACCATATTTAAAAACTCTTCCATTTGCTTTCATCTCGCATCCTCCTATAATCCCAGTTCTTCCGGTACAGAGATCTTTCCGGTCACTGCGCTTGCCGCTGCCACTGCAGGGCTTGCCAGGTAAACTTCAGAATCCACATGTCCCATACGTCCTACAAAGTTGCGGTTGGTGGTGGAGATACAGCGCTCTCCTGCTGCCAGGATTCCCATATAGCCACCCAGGCATGGTCCGCAGGTCGGTGTGCTGACAACAGCCCCTGCCTCAATAAAGATTTTCAGAAGCCCTTCCTCCATTGCCTGCAGGTAAATGCTCTGTGTGGCAGGGATCACGATGCAGCGTACGCCTTTCTTTACTTTCCTTCCTTTTAAGATCTCTGCCGCGCATCTTAAATCATCAATTCTTCCGTTGGTACAGGAACCGATCACAGACTGATCAATGACCACATCCTCCTGGATCTGATCCATAGTCCTGGTGTTGGAAGGAAGGTGCGGGAAGGAGATGGTTGGCTGTAAGGTACTTAAGTCAATGGTATATTCTTCATCATAAACCGCATCCTCATCTGCCTCATAAACCGTAAACGGACGCTGGGAGTGCTCTTTCATATAAGCCACTGCCAGATCATCCACCGGGAAGATGCCGTTCTTTCCGCCTGCCTCGATCGCCATATTGGCAATGGTGAAGCGGTCGTCCATGGTCAGGTTTTTAATCCCTTCTCCCACAAACTCCATGGATTTATACAGAGCGCCGTCTACGCCGATCATGCCGATGATGTGCAGGATCACGTCTTTTCCGCTGACCCATTTGGACGGCTTTCCTACAATGTTGAATTTGATGGCGGAGGGCACTTTAAACCAGGCTTTTCCGGTTGCCATGCCGGCTGCCATATCGGTGCTGCCCACGCCTGTGGAGAATGCTCCCAACGCTCCGTAAGTGCAGGTGTGGGAGTCTGCTCCGATGATCACGTCTCCTGCCACGGTCAGTCCTTTCTCCGGAAGAAGGGCGTGTTCGATTCCCATCTCTCCTACGTCAAAGTAATTGGTGATATCATGGCGACAGGCAAATTCCCTGACGCATTTGCAGTGTTCTGCTGATTTAATGTCCTTATTGGGAATGAAGTGGTCCATGACCAGAGCCACCTTGTCTTTATCAAATACAGAGTCCACTGTCATTTTGTCCATCTCATGGATCGCTACAGGGGATGTGATATCATTTCCCAGTACCAGGTCCAGATTCGCCTCGATCAACTGTCCTGCTTCTACTTTGTCCAATCCCGCATGCGCTGCCAGAATCTTCTGTGTCATTGTCATACCCATAGATACTGCCTCCATTTTCTTTTTTATTCCGGAAACAGTAGATTTTTCTGCTTTTCCGGTTCTGCTATTGCCATTTTATCACAGGTTTTGATATAATAGAAATACATATAAAACATGATAGACATAACTTTAACTCATAAAATAGTGAAAGGAGTCTTTATGGACCAGAATTTATCTTTATATAAAGTTTTTTACACTGTGGCAAATACGGGAAACATCTCCAAGGCGGCAGCGGAGCTCTACATCAGCCAGCCTGCCATCAGCAAATCCATACGCAAGCTGGAGCAGAGTCTGGATGTGACCCTGTTCTCCAGAAATTCCAGAGGCGTCCAACTGACCGAAGAAGGCGAACTGCTTTACGATTATGTGCAGCGCGCCTTCTATGCCCTGCAGATGGGAGAATCCCAGTTAAAGAAGATCAATGACCTGGGCATCGGGCATCTGCACATCGGCGTCTCCACGACCCTGTGCAAATATATGCTCCTGCCGTATCTGAAAGAATTCATTGCTTCCCACCCCCATGTGCGCATCACCATTGAATGCCAGTCCACCAATCACACTCTGCAGCTTCTGAAGGAAAATAAGATCGACCTGGGGCTGATCGGGAAGCCGGAGCGGCTCCATCACGTGCATTTTGACTCTTTGGGCGAGATCGAGGATATCTTTGTCAGCACTCAGTCCTACCTGGACAATCTGTCTCTGCGCACCAGCTCCAGGGACGACGTCTTTAAGAGCGCTACCCTGATGCTTCTGGACAAGGAGAATATGACCCGGCAGTACATTGACGACTATCTCTCCCTCTATCATATCGAAGCCAACAATCTGCTGGAGGTCTCTACCATGGACCTGCTCATCGAATTTGCCAAGATCGGTCTGGGTGTGGCATGTGTCATCCGCCAGTTTGTGGAAAAAGAGCTGCGGGACGGCACGCTGGTGGAAGTGCCTCTGGAGGCGTCCATCCATAAACGAGAGATCGGCTTTGCCTATCTGGAGAACATCCAGCAGACCTCTGCGGTAAGGGAATTCCTGCAGTTTTACCGCCAGCGCTCAATGGAAAGCGCCGTGTCTGAAGAAGTTTAGCAAAAAAGAAGCGTTCCATCCAGGTATTCCGCCTAGATGAAACGCTCTTTTTTGATTTCTATTTTTCAGCTGCAAATTAGTTGTCGATCAGTTTTTCTTTTCCATTCCAGCTGTACAGTTTACGCAGTTCTGCGCCCACTTCTTCTAACTGATGAGCTGCTTCTCTCTTTCTCATAGCGCCGAAGTGCATGCATCCGGACTGGTTCTCCAGGATCCAGTTCTTTGCGAAAGTTCCGTCCTGGATATCTGCCAGGATCTGTTTCATTGCTTTCTTGGTCTCGTCTGTTACGATCTTCGGTCCTGTGATGTAATCACCGAACTCTGCGGTATTGGAAATGGAGTATCTCATTCCTTTGAATCCGCTTTCATAGATCAGGTCAACGATCAGTTTCATTTCATGGATACATTCAAAGTATGCGTTTTCCGGAGCATAGCCTGCTTCTACCAGTGTCTCAAAACCAGCTTTCATCAGGGCTGTCACACCGCCGCAGAGAACTGCCTGCTCACCGAATAAGTCTGTCTCTGTCTCAACTTTGAAGGTTGTCTCCAGAACGCCTGCTCTTGCTCCGCCCAGCGCTGCTGCGTATGCCAGAGCTTTGTCTTTTGCTTTTCCTGTGTAGTCCTGCTCAACAGCTACCAGACATGGAGTACCGCGTCCGATCTGGTATTCGCTTCTTACGGTATGACCCGGAGCCTTTGGAGCGATCATGGTTACGTCTACGTTTGCAGGAGGTTTGATCTGTCCGAAGTGGATAGCGAAACCATGCGCAAACATTAACATGTTGCCTTCTTCCAGGTTTGGTTCAATGGATTCTTTGTATAATTTCGCCTGCTTCTCATCGTTGATCAGGATCATGATGATGTCTGCTTTCTTTGCTGCTTCTGCTGCTGTGTAAACTTCAAAGCCCTGCTTAACAGCCTTGTCCCAGGATCTGGATCCTTCATACAGACCAACGATTACATTGCATCCGGATTCCTTTAAATTTAACGCATGTGCATGACCCTGGCTTCCGTAGCCGATGATGGCAATGGTCTTGCCTTCTAATAAAGCCATGTTGCAATCTTCCTGATAATAAATTTTTACTGCCATTTTTTCTTCCTCCTAGATATGTATCTTTTTATTGTTAGGGATTACTCTCTAATAACCAACTCTGATAAAATATTTAAAGCTCCTCTTCCTCTTCGGAAAGATAGAAGACATCGTCGGAACCTCTGGATAATCCGGTAATGCCTGTTCTGGCAAGCTCCAGGATCTCATAGCCATCCAGAAGATCGATAAACGCTTCCAGCTTGGACTTGTTTCCTGTCACTTCAATGATCATGGATTCTTTTCCCACATCGATGATATTGGCTCTGAAAATGTCCACGATCGCGGTAATACCCGGACGCTGTTCCGGCATTACTTTTACTTTCACCAGGATCAGTTCCCTGTTCACACTTTTCCCGTCCTCCAGTACTTTGACAGCCAGAACGTCTTCCAGTTTCTCTACCTGCCTGGTGATCTGCTCCAGAATCATTTCATCTCCCTTGCAGACGACTGTCATGCGGGTGTAATTGGGATTGGTGGTGATGCCTGCGGACAGGCTGTCAATGTTATATCCCCTGCGGCTGAACAGACCGGATACCCGGCTCAAGACACCGGCTGTATTCTCCACCAGAATGGATAAGATCCTTTTGTTCATACAGCACCTTCTCTCCTGCCTTAACGGCTAACTTTTGTTGACATTCTACCAACTATCTGCTGTTTTGTCAATGAATTCAAAGAGTTATAACTAATTAGTATGCAATATATAATTACAGGTAATAGGGAAGAAAAGAACTTCCCGCTGCAGCAAAAAAGCCCCGGAAATCTCAGAAGGCAGCAGTGCCTCCCGGTTTCCGAAGCTCCTTTCTCAGATCCCCCGGTCTCTGGTGGCTTTCATACGCGCCATTGCCCTTGCCAGGGATTGTTTTGATATATAATATTCCTGAAGGCTCTGCTTCTGCCGAAGCTGTTCCTCCGCGCGCTCCTTGGCTTCCTGGGCGCGCTTCACATCGATGTCCTCCGGTCTCTCGATACTGTCAGCAAGGACCGTCACACGATTATTGATGATCTGGGCAAATCCGCCGCCTGCCACTGCGGTATGCCAGACATCATCCTCTGTCTGAAACCGCAGCTCTCCGGGGACGATGGCAACCATCATATCCGCATGGTGAGCCAGAATGGTGATGGCGCCGTCCTTTGCCGGAAGCACAATGCTTTTTCCCCTGCCATGAAAGAAATCCTTATCGCTGGCAGTAATATTCAGACCAAATGTATTCATATCCAGCCCTCCTCCCGGCGGTTATTCTGCTTTCGCCTTCTCGATGACCTCGTCAATGGTTCCCACATTAAAGAAAGCGTTTTCCGGATACTGGTCCATCTCGCCTTCCACGATCATCTTAAAGCCCCGGATGGTTTCCTTTAAAGGAACGTACTTGCCCGGGATGCCGGTGAAGACTTCTGCCACATGGAAGGGCTGGGACAGGAATTTCTGTACCTTTCTGGCGCGTTCTACCACCTTCTTATCCTCTTCGGAAAGCTCTTCCATACCCAGGATAGCGATGATATCCTGCAGCTCTTTGTATTTCTGCAGGTATTCCTGGACTTTTCTTGCTACCTGATAGTGTTCCTCGCCCACTACGTCTGCTTCCAGGATACGGGAAGTGGATTCCAGCGGATCCACTGCCGGATAGATTCCCTGCTCTACGATCTTTCTGGAAAGTACCGTCGTCGCGTCCAGATGGGCAAAGGTAGTGGCAGGCGCCGGGTCAGTCAGGTCGTCCGCAGGCACGTAAACAGCCTGTACAGAAGTAACGGATCCGTTCTTTGTGGAGGCGATACGCTCCTGAAGCTCACCCATCTCAGTAGCAAGGGTGGGCTGATATCCCACTGCAGAGGGCATACGTCCCAGCAGAGCGGAAACCTCCGAACCAGCCTGTGTAAAACGGAAAATATTGTCAATAAACAGCAGCACGTTCTGATGCTCTTCATCACGGAAGTATTCTGCCATAGTAAGCCCGGTCTCTGCCACGCGCATACGGGCTCCCGGCGGCTCGTTCATCTGTCCGAACACCAGGGCAGTCTTCTCTAAAACTCCGGATTCTTTCATTTCTGTCCACAGATCGTTTCCTTCACGGGAGCGCTCTCCTACGCCGGTGAAGATGGAATATCCGCCGTGCTCGGTAGCAATGTTGCTGATCAGCTCCTGGATCAGAACGGTCTTTCCTACACCGGCGCCGCCGAACAGACCGATCTTACCGCCCTTAGCATAGGGCGCCAGCAGGTCAATGACTTTGATGCCGGTTTCCAGGATCTCTACTACCGGGCTCTGCTCCTCAAAGCTGGGCGGATCTCTGTGGATCACCCAGTGTTTGGCATTTTCCAGCTGTTCTCCGTTATCAATGGTCTCCCCCAGTACATTAAAAAGACGTCCCAGGGTTTCCCTGCCTACCGGAACCGAAATGCCCGCTCCGGTGGCTGTGACTTCCATATCCTTGCAAAGCCCGTCGCTGGATGCCAGCATGATACAGCGCACGGTATTGTTCCCAATGTGCTGGGCAACCTCCATCACGAGCTTTCTGCCGTTTAACTCTACGGTCAGAGCGTCCTTGATAAACGGAAGGTCACGGTCTTCAAATTCTACGTCTACGACAGGTCCCATGACCTGTACGATTTTACCTTTTTTCATGAAAAAGGAAACCTCCTTCCTTTCTTCTATTTCTTTTTCTGTGCCTTCGCCCCGCTGATGACCTCAGTGATCTCCTGGGTAATGGCAGCCTGGCGTACACGGTTGTATTTGATCGATAAATCTTTGAGCATATCCCTGGCGCTGCTGGTAGCCGCGTCCATTGCCATCATACGGGAATTATGCTCGCTGGCATAGGATTCTACCAGACAGCCGTAGATCATGCCCCTCAGATAATTGGGTACGATGCTGTTGAGCACCTCATCGGCTGAGGGCACCATCTCGATCTCCTCCTGGTGGATGTCTATGAGAAGCTGTGCCGGCGTGTGGAAGGAAGCTTTCTTCAGCGGCAGAAGCTGCTGTCTCTCTGCCACCATGGTAGCGGCATTCGCCATACGGGTATAGATAATGTGTACCTCGTCTAACTCCCCTTCCAGATACATGGCGATCATTTTCTCAGAGATCATCCTTGCCCTGTGCATAGTGGGCTTCTGTACGGTATAGCGGAAGGTGGTATCCACATCCATATTTTTCTTGGAAAAATACTGTCTCCCCACCTGTCCCAGCACGAACAGCTCTGCGTGTCCCTCTTTTCTCATGCATTCTTCCGCCAGCTTGAAGATATTGTGATTGTAGCCGCCTGCAAGACCCTTATCCGCAGATACGACGATGTATCCGATCTTCCGGTCCTCAGGCTGAATGTCTGCCCGTTCGTCAAAATATTTCTGTTCCATGTCCGGCATATGGCGCAGGACACGTCCGATGGCGGACTGGAGCGCATAGAAATAGGGCTCCGTATCAGAGAGGACCTTTTTCGCCTTCTTCATCTTGGAAGAAGAGATCATATACATGGCGCTGGTAATCTTCATGGTATCCTGGATGCTTTTCATTCGGCTCTGGATCTCTTTTGCACTTGCCATAGTATCACCTGTTCCTGTTCTTGAATTCCTCTGCTGCCTTTAAGATCTTTTCTCCCAGCTGGTCAGAAAGAACTTTCTTTTCCTGAATCTCGTCCCGGATCTCCGGATATTTCTTGTCGATGTATTCCAGCATCTCCATCTGGAAAGCTTTGATCTCTCTTACCGGGATGTCTGCCATCAGCTTATGGGTGGCTGCCCACAGTGTGATGACCTGCTCGTAAGAGGAAAGAGGTCTGCACAGAGGCTGTTTTAACAGCTCCATCAGAGACTTTCCGTAATCCAGCTGCGCCTTTGTGGCATCGTCCAGATCAGAGGAAAACTGGGTAAATACTTCCATCTCCCGGTACTGCGCCAGATCGATACGCATACTTCCCGACGCTTTTTTCATGGCTTTTGTCTGGGCAGCGCCGCCTACACGGGATACGGAAAGACCCACATTGACTGCCGGGCGCATACCTGCGTTGAACAGGTCGCTCTCCAGGAAGATCTGACCGTCTGTGATGGAGATCACATTGGTAGGAATGTAGGCAGACACATCGCCTGCCTGGGTCTCGATGATGGGCAGCGCGGTAATGGAACCGCCACCTGCTTCCTCGCTTAACCGGCTGGACCGCTCCAGAAGTCTGGAATGCAGATAAAATACGTCTCCGGGATATGCCTCACGTCCCGGGGAACGTTCCAGAAGCAGAGACAGGGCACGGTATGCCACTGCGTGCTTGGAAAGGTCATCGTACACGATCAGTACGTCCTTTCCCTGGTACATAAAGTACTCTGCCAGCGCGGTTCCGGAATAAGGAACAATGTACTGAAGAGGCGCGCAGTCGCTGGCTGTAGCGGAAAATACTGTGGTATATTCCATGGCGCCGTATTTTTCCAGAGTCCCCACCAGTTTCGCAACGGTAGAAGCTTTCTGTCCGATGGCAACATAGATGCAGATCACATCTTTGCCTTTCTGGTTCAGGATCGTATCAATGGCAATGGATGTCTTACCGGTCTGGCGGTCGCCGATGATCAGCTCACGCTGACCTCTTCCGATGGGAAACATGGAGTCAATCGCCAGGATCCCTGTTTCCATGGGAACCGTCACGGACTTACGGTCAATGATACCGGGAGCCTCCTGCTCAATGGGACGGTAATCCTCTGCCTTGATCTCTCCTTTTCCGTCTATGGGCGCCCCCAGGGCATCCACGATCCTTCCAATATAGCCTTCGCCTACGGGAATACCTGCGCGTTTCTTTGTGCGGGCAACCTTTGTCCCTTCTCTGATCCCTGTGTCCTTGCCGAAAATGATGACGCCGATCTCATTTCTTTTGATATCCTGCACCATTCCTTTGACACCGTTTTCAAAGGTAACGATTTCGCCGTACATGGCATGGTCGATCCCGTAAACAGTCGCGATTCCGTCACCAACCCAGATTACATTTCCGACTTCGCGGACACCGGTTGTCATGTCGAAATTCTGTATTTCTTCTTTCAGAATGGAGATAATTTCTTCTGAATTGATTGAACTCAAACTGTTCACCTCCAGATTAGTTTTTGTTGTAATGCGTTGATTCTGCCTTTTAAGCTGTAATCATATTCCTGGTCATTGACACGGAGGATGAATCCGCCCACCAGGCTTTTATCTTCTATCATCTCAATCGCCGCGTCCTGCGTGCGGTATCTGCCGCAGAGAAATTTCCGGATTTCCTGCAGCTGCTGCTCAGTGGGCTTTGCCACATAATAGAGCACCGCGTTCAGGATCTTATGCTGCTGGTTCTTATATTCCTGGTATGCCCGGAATATTTCCTGCCACAGCGGAGCATGTCCGTATTTGCAGACAACGCTTAAGAAGCTTTTCATCTCTTTGGGAAAAATTCTTGCGATCAGGCTTTCTTTTTCCTGAAGGGAAACCAGCGGACTCTCCAGCGCGGTACACAGCCGGGGAGATTTTTCCAGGATTTCCTGCGTCTTAGAAACCGCCTCAGGAGAAACAGAAAGCTCATAGAGGATTCTTCCGTAATTAATGGATGTCTGTGTCATTTGCATCACCTGCTCCTGCTAAAAATTCATCATAAAGCATCTGGTTGCCTTCCTGGCTGCTTCCGTTTGCCAGCAGCTTTCTGGCAGCCTCCATGGCAAGCCCTGCGATTTCTGCCTTTGCGCCCTGCATAGCATTTCTCTTTTCCTGTTCTGCCGTTTCCTTGGCTGTTTCCAGGATGCGTGACGCCTGTTCATTAGCATCTTTTACTATACGCTGGCTCACCTGTCTGGCGTCTGCCTTTGCTTCTTCCAGGATCTGGGCAGATTCCTCTTTCGCGGATGCCAGGGCGCCTTCATAATGTCCTTTCAGTTCTTCTGCCTTCTGCTGAGTCATCCTGGCTTCCTCCAGCTGGGAAGCGATCAGGTTCTTTCTTTTTTCCATGATCCCCAGCACCGGGCTTACCAGGAATTTTTTCAGCAGCAGATAGAGAACGATCAGGTTTACAATGGTCCAGACAAGTCCCCATCCAAGATTGATCATCTTTTTTGCACCTGCCTTTCTTTCCTGCGGTTTCTTATAAGATTAAAAGCAGTAATGCGATAACGAAACCATAGATCGCGGTTGCCTCTGCCAGCGCACATCCCAGAAGAAGGAGTTTGCTGATTTTGCCTTCTGCTTCCGGCTGTCTTGCTACGGCTTCCACTGCTTTAGAAGTTGCAAGACCGATACCAAAACCTGCTCCAATACCTGTTAAAACTGCCATACCTGCACCAATTGCTGCTGTCATAATTCATTTCTCCTTTTCATTAAAAATTCTTTTTTCTGCTCTCTTTTCCTGTCCTTTTATTCCATCTGTTCTTTCATAAACAGAGAGGTTAAAAATACAAATACATAGGTCTGGATCAGACCGTCAAAAATATCAAAATAAAAACTGAATGGAATCGGTATAATGACTGGTACGATCATTTTGATCAATTCCATGATTACAAAAGCACCGATGACATTTCCAAACAACCGCATACAAAGAGATACGGGACGTATGGCGATTTCCATAATATTGATCGGTGTCACAATGGGCATTGGTTCCGCAAAACCCATAAGGAACTTCTTTGCCCCTTTCCGGCGGAATCCGGCGTAATAGATCAGCACAAGGCTCATGACCGCCAGACCTGCTGTCACATTCAAATCTTTTGTCGGAGGCTTAAAGCCAAACAGTCCGATTAAGTTTGCACAGCCAATGTAGAGTGCTACTGTAATCAGGTACGGAATGTAGCGTTTTCCTTCTTCTCCCAGGATCCCCTCAAAAAAGTCATTGAGAAATCCGATGAACGCTTCCAGCGCCAGCTGCTTCTTCCCCGGGTTTTCCACCTTCAGGTTTCTCACCAGGACAATGGATAAAAGTACCAGCACTGCCATAATAATCCACGTAACCACTACAGCCTCACTAACCGGAATGCCTCCGAAAATCGGAATGTTGAATACGGTTTCACAGTTAAGCTCTTCCGTAATTCGTTCAGATAAACTGTTCGTAAGACATCCTTCCTTTCTGCGTCAGTGATTTCCATTTACTCCTTTCTTTTTGTTTTTTTCTTTAAACATTAAACACATTACTGCTAAAAACCTGATTTGTCAATCATTGGCTTTTTTGCGCGGCAAGCCCTTATTTTCGTCAAAATTTCATGGAGTTTTTTCAACTTTCCCCCTGTTTTTGGCATAATTTGCACCGTTTTTCTATACCGATTGGTATGTACTGGTTCTACCACCGACATTTTTATTATTTTTTTATGATTTTTTAATTTATTTTCATCTCTTTTTACCATATATCCAAAAAGCAAAAAGAGAAAAGGTGTTTCAATTGTATAATCGAAACACCTTTTCTCCGTCATTTCTGTAGAATCCTGAATCTGTTAAAATCCCAGTTTTGAAAGTACATTCTTTGGCTCGTCTAATATGACCAGATCTGCCCGTTCATCCAGGTCATGAGGCTCCCGATGAACGATGACCAGTTTGCTGCCCTCAAAGTAACGCACATATTTAGAAAATACCTCCGAGCTAATGCTGGTTCCCAGTAAAAGCAGGACCTCCGCACTCTCGATCTGCCTGGTGGCTTCTGACATCAAAGTGCTGTCCATCATTTCCCCAAAGAGCATTACGCCTGGCCGTATGACCCTGCCGCAGCTCTCACACCGGGGAATCTTTCCGGAATCCCTCACATACTCCATAGAATAGGTTCTTTTGCAGTGAGGGCAGGAATTTTGGTAAATAGACCCATGAAGAGAGATCACATTTCGGCATCCGCCTCTTTGAGGTTGTTCAAAGATATTTGCATCTATGATGCACTGAAGCTTTCCCGCCTGCTCCATTCTGGCTGCCGCGTAGGCTGACTCTGTGGGCTGGGGAGGATCCATCAGCATCTCATTCCTATAAAACTCAAAAAACTGGGCGGTCCTGTTATTGTAGAACACGGATGTAAAAATATCCTCCGGAGATACTCCATACCTGCGTTCGATCTCATATGCCCTTCCCGGCATCTTGATGCCCTGATATCCGCTTTCCTCCATCATGCCTGAGCCGCCTAAGATTACGGTGTAGTGGCTTTCCTCCAGGATTTTCTTCAGTACCTCGATCTTCTTTTCCTGATTTTCCATAGGACCACTTCCTTCCTGTTATGATATAGAATTATTTTATCATCTTTTTGTGAATACTGAAAGATACTTTCTGTTTTTCCTCCGATTTTTTATATATTTTTCACAACCATTCCCCTGTGCCCTTTTCCGTCAGACTATGATAAAATAATAAAAACGAAAGGAAAGGTTGGATCCCATGAATATGGAAAAACTGATCATCGCCGGCGCCGGACCGGCAGGCGTATCTGCCGCCCTGTATGCCGTACGTTCCGGCATCACGCCCCTTGTACTCCATAAAGGAGCCGGCGCTTTAGAAAAAGCAGCGAAGATAGAAAATTATTACGGTCTTCCCAAGCCGATCTCCGGCAGAGAGCTTTATGAAAACGGAATTGCGCAGCTTTCCTCCCTGGAGGTTCCGGTCCTTCAGGAAGAACTTCTGGCAGTGGAATATGACGGCGATTACACCGTGCATACTGCAGCAAATACTTATCACACCCGCTCCCTGATCCTTGCCACCGGAACCAAACGCAACACCCTGTCCCTGAAGGAACTGAAGAAATACGAAGGCAGCGGCATCAGCTACTGCGCCATCTGCGACGGGTTCTTTTACCGGGGCAAGGAAGTGGCTGTGCTGGGAAATGGTGTCTATGCCCTCCATGAAGCCCAGGTGTTAGAACCTCTCGCCTCGAAAGTCACCATTCTCACTAATGGAAAAGAGGCGTCTTTTTCCCGGGATTCCCTGGGCAGCATCCAGGTAGAAACCAGGAAGATCATCAGCGCCGGAGGAGAGGCATCTCTTTCCTATGTAGAATTGGAAGACCATACCCGCTTTCCTCTGTCCGGTCTGTTTGTAGCGCTGGGCACTGCGGACAGCACAGATATCGCAAGGAAGCTGGGACTTGTCATGGAAAACAATCATATCGTCATAGAGCCGGATACCAGTACCGCCCTTCCGGGGCTCTTTGCCGCCGGAGACTGCACAGGCGGACTTTTGCAGGTATCAAAAGCGGTCTACGAGGGCGCCCTTGCCGGGACAAAAGCGGTAAACTATTTAAAAACGCTGTAAACAGCAGGATCGCTCTTTTGAAAAGAGGCTGAAGTAAAAAGAGCTGAAGAAATGTGATTTTGTTACAGACAAATGTCCGGTTTCCGTTTATACTGAAAGCAAGATCAGTTCTCTGACAGGAAAAATCCGAACAGAAAAACAAGTAAAGGAGAGAAGAATTATGGCAATGGAAATTACATCTGCAAATTTTGAACAG
>NHCFC00100__coassemble_1620_pt1 | contig 20956 bp, 10 predicted proteins | sample NHCFC00100__metabat2_low_PE_019 | metagenome-assembled genome bin NHCFC00100
CCCTCCGGGGTACCGGAATCTCCGGGTACGGTATCATAATCATAGTAAGGGCTGTCCTTCCAGCCGGGAGCATCCGGCGTCTGGTCGTAGTAATAATTCCCAAAATCATCGTCCCAGCCAGGGTAATCATCGTATCCGCCGTCAAACCCACTGCCGTTGTCGTAATTGTCATAGAAACCGGAAGAATTGTGACTGCCGCTGGAATCATTCAGATATTTGTCCATGAAATCGTAAATCTCTTCGTAAGTCACTTCATCACCGGAAAGCAGAAGATCCAGATAATCCCGGATAAAGGAACTGCCTTTCTCTGTGGAAGTGAATACCACCATGACGATCAGGATAAATGCGGTGACAATCCCCACGCTTCCGGCAGAAAGGGCGATTCCTGCTTTTGCAGCGCCGCTGCGGGCGTATTTTCCTTTGGAAAGGCAGGAGAAAATGATGCCGAGACCCCCAAGGACAAAGGTCAGGGGAGGCGCGCAGCACATCAGCAGTAAAGACAAAATCCCCAGGACCAAGGATGCTGTGGCAAAGGAGGCATTTCCATTGTAGGCATTTGCCGGAGGCTGGGATCCGTATTGAGGCTGCTCCGGCTGATGATAGGACTCAAAATGATTTTCCTGATTGGGCTGATCCATATAGTATCCCTCATTTCTTTCGTAATTTCAATCTGGATTCCTATTATTGTAGCATGGATAAGATTTAAGGGCAACATTTATAAAAGTTTTATTTTCCCCTGCGCAGGGGCGTGCTATAATAAGTACCAGTACAGACGGCTGCGGACAAGCTGCCTTTTTAGGGAGCCGTTGTGGTAAACGGCAGGGAATATGTGGATACAGGGAGGAAAAAAGAGCATGAATGTGGAAAAGATTTTAAGAGAGCAGATCAAGGACCGGTTTTCCCGGATAGAAGAATTCCTGGAGAGCAGCAGCGCCTGCAGAAGGATCCCTGCTTACCGGGAGCTTTTTATCAACCGCATACAGGACTGCACGGTTTTCTGGCTGGCACAGCAGGAGGACAGGATGCTGGGGCTGGCAGGCAGCAATGAAAGGGGAGACCTTCTGTTTCTCATACCGGATACGGATGAGGCGTGCAGAGACCTGCTGAAAGAGGCGGAAGTTTTTGCCGTGCAGCAGCGCTGTGAGAAGATTCATGTGTCTGTACCCTCAGAGCTTTTCCTGCCTATGGAAAAGAAGCGGTATAAGCTGTCCCAGGATAATCAGGACGCAGAAACCGGTTTTGTCAATATGGAGAAAAATCTGTCCTCCCGCCTTCCGGTGAATCGCAGTACAGGCGAGCGGTTAAATGCTGCTTCCTGGGGTGCAGTGGCGGCGGTCACGGTGATCCTGATCTGCATTGCGCTGCTCTTATCCAGGCTCCTGCAGGCAGTGGCAGGACTTCTCTGAAACGGCAGCACAGCGGCGCAGGGAATCTCTTGACAAATCCCCCGGGCATTGTTAAGGTGTTAGAGGATCAATTATCAGAAGGAGAAAGAGAATTACATGGACATTATACAGATCATAACTCAGGAATTAAGTGTGGAAAAATGGCAGGTGGAAGCCGCCGTTTCTTTGATAGATGAGGGAAATACTATCCCCTTTATTTCCCGTTACCGCAAAGAGGTGACAGGAGCCTTAAACGACGAACAGCTGCGTAATCTGTCGGAGCGCCTGACCTATTTAAGGAACCTGGAAGATAAGAAAAAACAGGTGCTCTCCAGCATCGAAGAACAGGGTAAACTGACAGAAGAATTAAAGAAACAGATCCTGGAAGCCCAGACACTGGTGGTGGTAGAGGATCTCTACCGCCCTTACCGTCCAAAGAGAAGGACGAGAGCCACCATCGCCAAGGAAAAAGGACTGGAGCCGCTGGCAGATATCCTCCGTCTTCAGACCACCAAGAAATCCATGGAAGAAGAGGCAGAAGCCTTTGTATCCCAGGAAAAAGAGGTGAAAAACGCCCAGGAAGCCCTTGCCGGCGCCATGGATATCGTGGCAGAAAGTATATCGGATGAGGCAGACTACCGGATCCGCATCCGAAAGATGACCCAGAAGTCAGGAACCCTTGTTTCCGCAGCGAAAAAGCCGGAGGAATCTACGGTTTATGATATGTATTATGAGTATGAAGAGCCTGTTTCAAAGACCGCGGGACACAGGATCCTGGCGATCAACCGGGGAGAAAAAGAGAAGATCCTGACTGTGAAGATCTCTGCCCCGGAGGAAGACATTCTCCGTTATCTGGAGAAGCAGGTGATCGTCAATGACAATCCCAATACGGCGCCTGTTTTAAAAGCAGTGGTGGAGGACAGCTACCGCCGTCTGATCGCGCCTGCCATCGAACGTGAGATCCGCAGCGACCTGACAGAAAAGGCAGAGGATGGGGCGATCAAAGTCTTTAAGAAAAACCTGGAGCAGCTGCTCATGCAGCCTCCGATCGTGGGACAGGTGGTCCTGGGATGGGACCCGGCGTTCCGTACCGGATGCAAGCTTGCCGTGGTAGACGCCACAGGAAAAGTACTGGACACTACGGTAATCTATCCTACCGCGCCCACTACGCCGGCAAAGATCGCCGCAGCCAAAGAGACACTGAAAAAGCTGATCAAAAAGTATCACATTACCCTGTTTTCCGTAGGAAACGGAACGGCATCCAGGGAGTCCGAGCAGATCATCGTAGAGCTTTTAAAAGAGATCCCGGAGAAAGTGCAGTATGTGATCACTAATGAAGCAGGAGCTTCCGTTTACTCTGCCAGCAAGCTTGCTACAGAAGAATTCCCTACTTTTGATGTGGGACAAAGGAGCGCGGCATCCATCGCGAGAAGGCTTCAGGATCCCCTTGCGGAGCTGGTAAAGATCGATCCAAAATCCATCGGTGTAGGACAGTACCAGCATGATATGAACCAGAAGAAGCTGGGAGAAGCGCTCTCCGGAGTAGTGGAAGACTGCGTGAATAAAGTAGGCGTGGATTTAAATACAGCATCCGTTTCCCTGCTGGAATATGTCTCCGGCGTCAGCAAGGCAATCGCCAAAAACATCGTTGCCTACAGAGAAGAAAACGGAGAATTTTCTGACAGGAAGGAACTTCTGAAAGTAGCAAAGCTGGGACCGAAAGCCTATGAGCAGTGCGCCGGATTCCTGCGGATCCGCGGAGGGAAAAATCCTCTGGACGCCACCAGCGTGCATCCGGAAAGCTACGAGGCAGCAGAGAAGCTTCTTGCCGGAATGGGAATGAAGCCGGCGGATATCTTTAACGGTCCTACTGCTTATTTCATCAAGGATTATGCCCAGATGGCGAAGAAACTGGGCGTAGGGGAAATGACCCTGCGGGATATTGTAAAAGAGCTGACAAAGCCGGGACGGGATCCCAGAGAAGAAATGCCGAAACCCATCCTGCGCACCGACGTGCTGGATATGAAGGATTTAAAGGAAGGCATGGTACTGAAAGGTACGGTCAGAAACGTAATTGATTTCGGGGCATTCGTGGATATCGGCGTACACCAGGACGGTCTGGTACACATCTCCCAGATGACAGACCGTTACATCAAACATCCTCTGGAAGCTGTCAGTGTCGGCGATGTAGTGGACGTAAAGGTTCTTGGCGTGGATATGAAAAAGAAGAGGATTTCTCTTACCATGAAAGGAATCCAGTAATCGTTTTCAAAGGAAGATTTTACAGGAATTTATGGATAAAATGTATTAATAAAAGGGACAGAATAAGAAAAGAAAGAAGGGTTTAGGTTGAACAAAAATCAGGAAAGAATCGACCTTCTGCGCCAGGAAATGCAGAAGGAAAAGATCGATATGTATCTGGTACCCACAGCGGATTTTCACCAGTCTGAGTATGTGGGAACCTATTTTAAGACCAGGGCATGGCTTTCCGGCTTTACCGGTTCTGCGGGGACGCTTCTGGTCACCATGGACGGAGCGTATCTCTGGACAGACGGAAGGTATTTTATCCAGGCTGCAAAGCAGCTGGAGGGTACAGGTGTGACCCTGATGAAGATGGGAGAAGAAGGCGTTCCCACAGTGGAGGAATTTGCAGAACAGCACTTCCCGGAGGGCGGATGCCTTGGCTGTGACGGCAGGACCATTCATGTGGAAGAAGGAAAAGCTTATCAGGCTCTGGCTGAGAAAAAAGGCGGCAGTTTTCTTTATGATAAAGACCTGGCAGACCGGATCTGGACGGACCGTCCTTTGATGTCCAAGGAGCCGGTTTATCTGCTGGATGTGAAGTATGCAGGAAAGTCCAGAGAAGAGAAGATCGCAGATGTGCGCGAAGCCATGAAGGAGGCAGGGGCGAATGTCCATGTGATCAGCAGCCTGGACGATATTGTGTGGCTGTTTAACATCCGCGGAAATGATATTGTGTACAACCCGGTGGTTATGTCCTACGTGATGCTGACCATGGAACAGGCGCATTTTTATGTGCAGGAAGAAGCAGTCAGTGAACAGGTAAGAGAAGAACTGGAAAAGGCAGGTGTGACCCTGCATCCTTACTTTGAGATCTATGAGGCAGTGAAAGGGCTGAAGGATACCGACAAAGTGCTGCTGGAGGATATCTGCACCAATTACACACTGTATAAAAATATACCGCAGAAAGCGGAAATCATCCTGCAGAGCAATCCGGCGGCGATCATGAAAGGGCAGAAAAACCCGGTGGAGATGGAGAATATCCGCATTGCTCACAAAAAAGACGCCCGGGCAATGTGCCGTTTTATCTACTGGCTGAAGCAGAATGTGAAGAGCGGTGATGTGACCGAGTACAGCGCTGCTGAGAAAAGCCTGGAACTGCGGAAGGAAGACCCGGACTGCCTGGATTTAAGCTTTGAGACCATCTGTGCCTATGGACCCAATGCAGCCATGTGCCATTACGCGCCTACAAGCACTGAGTATGCGCAGGTGAAACCGGAGGGATTTTTCCTGATCGATTCCGGCGGACAGTACTGGCAGGGAACTACAGATATCACCAGAACCATTGCGGTGGGAGCGCTGACCCAGGAGCAGAAAGAGCATTTTACCCTGGTACTGCAGGGGCATATCCGTCTTGCTATGGCGAAATTCCAGTACGGCTGCAGCGGCGCCAATCTGGACGCTCTGGTCCGGGGACCATTATGGGAGAGAGGGCTGGACTTTAACCACGGCACAGGACACGGCGTGGGCTATCTGTTGAATGTACACGAAGGTCCCCAGAACATTAACTGGAGGATCCGTGCCAACGGAAGGAGAGGAAACGCTACGCCTTTGGAAGAGGGTATGCTGACTTCTGACGAGCCGGGCATCTATCTGGAGGGACAGTACGGCATCCGTACGGAGAATCTGCTTCTGTGCAGAAAGGCGGAGAAGAACAGCTATGGTCAGTTTATGGAGTTTGAAACCGTGACCCTGGTGCCCTATGAAAGAGAAGCCATCCTTCCGGACATGCTGGAAAAGAGAGAACTGGAATGGCTGAACCAGTATCACGCAAAAGTATATGAGACCATCTCTCCCCTGCTGGAAGGGGAAGAGAAGCAGTGGCTGAAGGAAGCCACCGCTGAAATCAGATAAGAGCGGGCGTATGCCCGAAGAAAGAGGAGGTATCCTGCAGAAGGATATCTCTTTTTTTCGCAGTTTTTCCAGGGAACAGGCTGTGGAGAAAGGAAAAAAAGTCAAAATAATGATAAGATTGATTTAAAAAACGTAAGAATTTTTCTTTTTTCTGCGTTATGATAAGAACAGAAAAACGCGTGTGGCAAAGGAGAAGAGAACATGGAAAAAAGATGGTGGAAAGAAAGCATCGTATATCAGATCTATCCCAGAAGTTTTAAGGACAGCAACGGAGACGGAATCGGAGATCTGAACGGCATTACCGAGAAGATGGGGTATTTAAAAGAGCTGGGCATCAACGTGCTGTGGCTTTCACCTGTGTACAAATCCCCCAACGATGACAACGGATACGACATCAGCGATTACCAGGCGATCATGGATGAATTCGGAACCATGGAAGATTTCGACAGGATGCTTGCAGCTGCTCATGAAAACGGCATTAAGCTGGTCATGGATCTGGTGGTAAACCATACCTCTGATGAGCATCCCTGGTTCGTAGAAAGCCGCAAATCCCTGGACAATCCTTACCGTGATTACTATATCTGGAGACCGGGAAAAGACGGAAAAGAACCTAACAACTGGGGCTCCTGTTTCTCAGGTCCGGCATGGGATTATGACGAACAGACAGATATGTATTACCTGCACCTGTTTTCCAAAAAACAGCCGGATTTAAACTGGGAAAATCCCAAGGTAAGAAACGAAGTTTTCGATATGATGAATTGGTGGCTGGACAAAGGCGTGGACGGCTTCCGTATGGACGTGATCAGCCTGATCTCCAAGAAACCGGACCTTCCGGACGGACCTGTGGGAATCAACGGATACGCCAGCTTCAATGAGCCTGCAAACGGTCCCCGGGTACATGAGTTCCTTCAGGAAATGCGGGAAAAAGTTTTGAACAATGCAGATACCATTACTGTGGGAGAGTGCTCCAGAGTTACGCTGGAAGAGGCAAAGAAATATGCCAGAAGCGATGAAAAAGAGCTGAACATGGTATTCCAGTTTGAGCATATGGACGTGGATGCGGATGCCAACAATAAATGGACAGACAAGAAGATGGACTTAAGAGACATGAAGCAGGTGCTGACCAAATGGCAGAAAGGTCTGGAGGAGATTGCGTGGAACAGTCTTTTCTGGGAAAACCACGACCAGCCACGTTCCATTTCCAGATACGGAAACGACAGCAAAGAATATCATGACGTATCAGCAAAGATGCTGGCTACCTGCCTTCATATGATGCAGGGAACTCCTTATGTATATCAGGGAGAGGAACTGGGCATGACCAATGTTCCTTTTGAAAGCATTGACCAGTTCAGAGACCTTGACAGCATCAACGCTTATCATGAACTGGTGGAAGACCAGAAAGTCTTTACACACGAAGAAATGATGCGCTATTTAAGATATAAGAGCAGGGACAACGCCAGAACTCCTTTCCAGTGGGACGACAGTGAAAATGCAGGATTCTCCACAGGAAATCCCTGGATCATGGTGAATCCCAATTATACAGAGATCAATGCAAAAGCGCAGCTGGCAGATCCGGATTCTGTATTCCACTATTACCAGAAACTGATCCAGCTGAGAAAAGAAAAAGAGATCATTGTATACGGTACTTACGACCTTCTTCTTCCGGATTCGAAAGAAATTTACATGTATACCAGAACACTGGGCGATGAAAAGCTTCTGGTTGTATGCAATTTCTATGAAAAGGAAACCGAAGTGGAGATTCCGGAAGAATTTAGAAACGGCAATTACCTGATCTGCAACTACAACGATCAGCAGCCTGTCAGCGAAAAAATGAAACTGCGGGCTTACGAAAGCTTCGTGATCGAAAAAGCATAAAGAATTACCATACCTGCCCGGCAGAGACCAGCATTCTCTGCCGGGTATTTTTGCCGTTTTGCGGTATTTTTTCAAGGGTCTTGTCGAATTTTCATAAGAATGAAGGGGTTTAAGATAAGGCTGTCTGTGATTTCTGTATAAAGAAGGGAAGCGCAGAAAAAACGGCATATTTGCTAATTGTAATAGAATTACATTCGTGCTATGGTTTATATAACACACACATCAAAATTAATCTGCAGCATTTCAAAGCCAATCTGCTTGAAAAATCCAAACGAAAAGGAAAATGAATAGATCCGGCAGTAACACAGGTACAGCCGGATTGAGGGACTTTTACGCTTTTTTAAGGAAAGTGGGAAAGCAGTAACAGGACAGAAAAAAACAGAGAACAGCTGCGGCAGGGAGGGAGATTATGCTAGAGATTGGATCACTGGTTGACGGGAAATACAAGATCCTGAACCGGATCGGTCAGGGAGGGATGAGCGTGGTCTATCTCGCCATGAACGAACGTGCCAATAAACAGTGGGCAGTAAAAGAGGTGAAAAAGGACGGCATCCAGGACTTTGAGCTGGTCCGGCAGGGGCTGACGGCAGAGACAGATCTTCTGAAAAAGCTCCATCATCCCAATCTGCCCAGTATCGTGGATGTGATCGATGGGGAAGGGACATTTCTGATTGTTATGGATTATGTGGAGGGGAAAACCCTTGCACGCATCCTGAAGGAATCCGGCGCCCAGAGTCAGGAGGAGGTGACCCGGTGGGCAGAGCAGCTCTGCGATGTCTTAGGATATCTTCATTCCAGGCAGCCGCCGGTGATCTACCGGGATATGAAGCCCTCCAACATTATGCTGAGACCGGACGGCAGGGTGATGCTCATAGATTTTGGCACTGCCAGGGAATTTAAAGAGGGCGGAAGCGGAGATACGATCTGTCTGGGAACCCGGGGCTATGCAGCGCCGGAGCAGTACGGAGGAAGGGGGCAGACGGATCCCAGGACCGATATCTACAGTCTGGGAGCTACCATGTATCACCTGCTGACAGGACACAATCCCGGGCAAGCGCCCTATGAACTGTATCCAATCAGGCACTGGAACAGGCAGCTTTCCTCGGGACTGGAGTCCATAGTCTTAAAGTGTATGCAGAAAAATCCCCAGGACCGCTACCAGTCCTGTTCTGCGCTTTTGTATGATCTTCAGCACTATCGGGAACTGGACACAGAGTATCGGAGCAGGCAGGAGCGGCGCTGGCGAATGTTCCTTGCTGCCGCCTTCTTTGCGCTTTTTGCGGCGGCTGGCGCAGCCGGATTCTGGACAGCCCACAGGAGGCTGACCTTAAACACCTGCGAGCGGTATCTGGAGGAAGCAGATTATCTTTCCGGAACCGACCCGGAACAGGCAATGGAATATTACGAAAATGCAATTCGTTTAAATCCATCCTCCCGGACTGGTTATGAGGCTGTCCTGCATTTCTTTCTGTGGCAGGAGAATCAGGAAATAAAGGAAAGCGAGGATATCCATTTCTGCGTGTTTTCCCAGGAGGAAGAAAAGGAAATGCGCAGGATCCTGGGCATTTCCGGAGATTCGGGAAAAAGCAATGAAGAGTATTTAAGAGAACAGGAAGAGGAATACAGAAAGTTTGCCTATGAGCTTGGACTTGCCTATTTTTACTCTTTTGAGGGTACAGGAAATAAAGCAGCCTCCAGAAAATGGCTGAAGATTGCATCCCAGGGGAAGCCGTCAGAGCTTCTTCCCGGCACCAAGCTTGCCAGAGCCAAAAGTCTGTATCAGATTGCCTGTTATTATGACAGTCTGGGCATCCGCAATCAGGCAGGCGACTCCATGGTATCCTACTGGGATTACTGGAAGGATCTGACCGGGGTTACAGACCAGGCAGGCGTTGATGGAACAGCCGTGGACCTTCTGCTGGCGTGCAGGGAACTGACCGCGCAGATTACGGCGAAAGCGGCAGATTTTAAGCAGGCTGGGATTACACGGGAGCAAATGGAAGATCAGATGGGAATCTGCCGGAAGGCTCTGGAAGGGCTGGAAATCCTCAGGGAATCTCCCAGCGCGGAGTATGAGACAGAATTAAAGACGGAAGTGACGGGAAATTTTGCTCTGGCAGAAAAAACACTGAGAGCTGTTTTTAATACAGGGAATCTTGCGGAGAAGCAGCAGGGAGGTGAAGCATATGCAGGAGATACAGAGGCAGGCTGAGATTCTGCGTATCTGTTTTGGCGTCTGTGCAGGATTAGGAGGACTGTGGTTTCTTATTGCAGCAGTCCTGTTCTTCCTTTTTGATATCAGGAAAATATGGAATGACAGGACAGGGCGGTCCATGAAAAAGGCAATGAAGAAAATGGAAGAATGCCGCAGAGAAGCCGGAGCACCGCGCGGAAAGATCGAATCATCGTGCAAAAAGATTGGGGCACCGCGCGGAAAGACCGGAGCATCGTACAGAGAGACGGAAGCACCGTACAAAAAATCCGGAATACTATGCAGGGCAGCAGAGAAATCCGTGACAGAAACAAATGGGGCAGTAGAAAATAAGTCAGAAACATGTGAGACAGAAAGAAGGGGAAACAGAACCGTGACAGAAAGGATGGAAACAGAAGAGATGAAAGCGATCAGGATTGACACGGCAGAAGAGACAGAGCTTCTTGCAGAAGGGAACACGAAGAAGGACAAAGTTAAATCCTCAGAATAGACAAGAAAGAGGAGAACAGCGGCAAAGGGAAGGCGCACAGGAAGAGAAGCTAAAAGTATATTTATAGAAGCAGGAGCTGAGGGAGTATGAAAAAAAGAAAAAGGACAGAACTGAAAATAGGACGTTTTCTGCTGGCAGCAGTTCTTGCCGCAGCCATGACAGCAGTACCCATACAGCCATATGCAGCCCGGGAGACAGAAGCCATTGCTGCCGAAGAAACGGCACAGGTGCAGGGAAAAATCATGACTGTAAAATCGGAAGGAGAGCAGGTTCCGGTAGAGGGTGTCAAGGTGTGTATGGAAGGCAGCGGGCTTTCTCTGACAGCAGTTTCCGACCGGGAAGGGGAGTACTGCATCGAAGGTGCAAAGGTAGGGCAGACGTACCGTCTTTGCCTGGAAAAGCCGGGGTTTTACAGTACAGAGGAGGACGTCATCATAAAGGACCGGGAAACGTTTTTGGAGAATCGCATGGAATTATCTGCACAGGCAGAGCTTTATCTGGAGAAGAAGACGTTCTTTGTGGGAGAAATCTTTGAGGCAGGTTTTGTCTGTGAGGAGCTGTCCGGAGAGGTAGAGAGCTTGGAATGGCATGCAGAGACGATCCGAGGGGAATCCGATGTTCTGAAAGCGGAGAAAGACGGCAGATATCAAGGACTCAGAGAAGGAACCGCAGAGATCTGGGCGTCTGCCCATACCAAATACGGAGATGTAATAAGCAGCAGAGTGCAGATTGCCATTGCTGCGGCAGATACCCGGACGGCCATCACTGCCATCGAACCGGAGAGCGGAAGCCAGGTAAAGGAACTGCAGATCGAGATAAAAGTGACAGCCAATCAGAAAGAAATCACAGAGGGCAGGGTAAATGTATCCATTGCTCGCAGGTTTACAGAGAAGGACAGCTGGATGCCCGTGGCAGAACTGGAAGCGGACAGTACGGACGGAGAGGAAGGATTTACCTGTGTGTATCAGCCGGAGGAGACGTGGCTGAACGGGAGATATCAGATTCGGGCAGAATACCTGGGAATTCCGGGAAAGTATCAGGGATCTTCCGATGTTGCCGACAGCGGGGAGGGCTATTTCGATACGCCGCCGCTGGAGATCCTGTGGGGAGGAGGTCTGGAAAAGACGGGAGACGGAAGTCTTCTGCAGACACAGTACATGACGGAGGAAGATTGGGAACAGCAGGAAGCACATCCTTTCCTTGCAGTGGATGCTGAGAAATTCAATGTCTTTTTGCAGGAAGGCGAAGAAGGTTCCGGTGAGGAGAAAGAAGAGCCGCAGCCGGTATTTACCTTTTCGGCAGATCCAGAGCAGATCCGGTTTTTCCGGGAGACAGGAGACGAAGCAGGAGAAGGAGGAAATGCAGAGGTCAAGGGCAGCGAAAGGATTTATCTGCGTTTTTCCCGGGCGTGCAGAGAAGGAGAAACCTTTTCACTTACCATTTCCAGAGCAGATTTTCATTTTCATCTGGGGACGCAGGCAGCCTTTCAGATTCAGGTAAATCCAAAACCAGTTGTATTAAGCACAGATGAGGGGAGCAAAGTTCAGTATACGAAGATTTATGACAAAGAGACAGTGTTTTCCAGCTATGAAGCAGAAAGGAACAGCTTTCTGGAGGATTCGTGGGAAGGTATTGCGTCGATAGCCATTGAAGGGGCAGGAAGGGGGGAAGAGATTGCGGTAAAGGAAATCAAAGGAACCCAGCAGATTCTGTCCGTGAAATGGGACGAAGACGGAAACCCGATGGCACAAAAGACAATCCTGAACCTTACCGGTGCTGTCCTTACCGGGGCACAGGCAGGAAACTATACGGCAGATCTGGAGAAAAGCAAGCCCCTGGATGCGCAGATCACTGTGCTGCCCAGGAAGATTTACCTTCAGGTGGCAGAAGGGCAGCGGGAGTATGGACATCGTCGGGAAGCCGATCCGGAAAGCATCTGCTATGAAGAGCAGGATCCGGTGAAAGAATGGAGAGAAATTCCCGGTTTTCAAGCACAGACGGAAGGAATTCTGGATTCGGACGACCGGGCAGGGATCCGATTTCCCATCCCCACGGAAAAGCAGTATGGGATCTCAGAGTACCCGGACTATCCAGAGGGACGATATGAAAAGACACTCACGGTTTTAAAGGAACTGGAAGGAAAAGAAAATGGAGATCCCGGGGGCAATTATTCTTTTGTCTTTGATCCGGAGAAAATGGCAGAGGGAACCCTGACAGTGCAGAAAGAAGATGTGGCATCCCATGGATACAGAAATTACATAGATTATAAAGAAGAATCCCAGAATCTTTATATTTCCAGAGAAAGCATGGAGACGGAGAACTTCGGAAAGGTCTGGGCAGCAGGGGACAGTGAACCGATCCATGTTTATGTATCAGAAAGCGCTGCAGCGTTTTATGACCAGGTTTTTTGGAAAACGGAGAAAGGAGCAGTGGAAATTTCCAGTGCGGATCAGGGAATCTCCATAGCAGAAACAGAGGGCGAAATTTCTGACGGTAAGAGTTGTACCGCGGAAATTTATCTGAGACACAGCAAAAGCGGGCAAATGTCAGAACCGTTTTGGATCAGGCTGTATGTGGATACCGAGAAACCCTTTGTAGAAAAGACAAGCATAACGGAAAAAACCACTCCGCTGGAAGAACTCTTCCATTGGATCACTTTTGGGAAGTTCTATGGGAAGAATTCCGGGAAGGAGGAGCAGATTCAGGTATCTGACGGAAAAGGCAGCGGAATTCGGGAGTGGAGCTATCATATCATGGAGGGAAATTATGACAGCGATTTTACCAAAAGCAGGATCGAGGATTATATCCGTCCGGACAGCGGGCTTTGCGTATGGCAGACGCCTTATATACGTGAGGAAGGCAGGGACAATGCTGTGACCCAGAGAACCATCCGGCTTCCCCGTGAGGAAGGCAGTTATGTGGTGCTGATCCGGGTGAAGGATAATGTGGGGCAGGAGCAGGTGATCACATCCAATGGTTTCCTTCTGGATTATCAGTCTCCGCAGGTGGAGATCCGACTGGCAGAGGATCAGCCGGAGGCTTCTTCCGGGATTTATGGTGAGGATGTAAAGCTGATGATCCGTGCCAGGGAGACACAGGGGAATGCTTCAGCATCCCATTCTGGAATCAGTAAGCTTCAGGTTCAGGTGAAGGCAGGGGAAAAGGTGACCCAGCAGGATACCCTGGTGGACAGGGAGAGGGAAACGGGAAAGACAGCGTGGACCCTGGAGGAGATCCGGCAGGAACGCTATTGCGCAGTGGATCTTCCTTATATAGTGGAATGCAGCAAGAACAACAGCAATCATGTGAAGGTTACGGCAACGGTGACCGATCAGGCTGGAAATCAAAGCAGCGCGGAATATGCTTTGATGATAGACACGACGGCGCCGAAAGCTGAAATCCGGTATTTCAGCAGCGTGAAAGCAGAAAACAAGATTTATTACAGACAGCCTGTACAGGCGGAGGTGGTCTATACAGAAAGGAACTTTGCATATACCGGGGAATACTTGTGGTTTCATGTAGTGACTGAGCAGGGGGCGAAAGACTATTCCATACAAGAGCTGGAGTCGGAACTGGGCATAGAGACCCGCTGGGAAGAACTGCAGGAATCGGTGCAGCAGGACAATACGGAACCGGAATACCGTACCGACCGCAGACAGCATAAGCTGCTTCTGACCTTTCAAAGGGAGGAGCATTATCAGGTCACTCCCTATATCCGGGATCTGGCAGAAAGAAAGACAGCAGTACAGCCGGTCATAGGAGACACAGTAGAATTCGTTGTAGACTGGACAGCACCTGAGGTACAGGTAAGGTATAAGACGCAGGAGGGACAGGAGTTTCAGGTTTTTCACAAGGAAGAAGAGCGCGTCTACCAGAAACAGCCGGTGTATGCAGAGATCCGGATCCTGGAACATAATTTTGCCGGGGAAGAGGAAGCGGTGAAGATCAGCCTGCAGGTCCGCGCAGACCCTGCGGGGAATCTGGAGGAGCTTCCCGATTACCAGGCATTGGCACAAAAGAATACAAAACAGGTGTGGAAGCAGGAGGGCGATCTTCATACCAGCGTCTATGAGTTCCGTGCAGATGCCGGATACTGCATGGAAATCACATACACGGATCTTGCTGGAAATACGGCGGTATATCAGCCTGCATACTTTACGGTGGACCAGACCAGCCCCACAGGAAGCATCCGGGTGGAGAAGCTGGGGTTCTGGGACCATTTTCTGGAGACGGTTACTTTCGGACTGTTCAGCCGTTCTCAGATAAAAGCAGAAATCCGAGGAGAGGATGCGGTATCGCCGATCTGCCCGGTGCAGTATGCCTGTTTTCCTGACAGTCCTTCCAAAGCAGAGCTGGAGACATTCACAGATTGGAAAACAGCCATAAAAGATACGCCCGGCTTTGCCGTTTTTTCCATAGATCCTGACCGGCAGATGGTAATCTGTGCCAAAGTTATAGATTTTGCGGGAAACAGCACATATTTGAGCACAGACGGCATCATCGCAGACCGTACGCCTCCCGGTCCCAGGATTGCGGTGACAGAACAGAACCGCCCTGCTGACGGTATCTTTCGTGAGAATCCGGTGCTTCGGATTGAGGCAGAGGATCCACAGGCGGGCGGTACGTATTCCGGGCTGGAACGTGTCTGGTATACAGTAACAGCAGAGGGAAATGTGAATGCAGAAGAGACTGCAGAGCTTTATACACATACCGGGGAAAAGGGGCAGGGACAGAAGAAATTTCAGACAGAGATTGCTGTTCCGGCGAAGGTATTTAACAGCAGCCAGGTGAAGGTGCAGGTGTTTGCCAGAGACCTTGCGGGGAATACTGCGGAAAGTGAGATCACAGAACTGAAGATTGACACCACCCCGCCTGTGATCACAGTATCCTGGGACAAGGAAAATACGGATGGCAGCAAATATTATAAAGATGCCAGGACAGCTTCCATCACCATTCAAGAGAGAAGCTTTGACCCGGAGAGAGTAAGGATGGATATTGCAGAAACCAACGGCGCCCAGGCGCAGATAGGTCCGTGGTCCGTCAGTCAGGAAGCAGGAGTTTTGGATCAGGCAGCGCATACCTGTCAGGTGGTATTTACAGAGGACGGTGACTATACGTTTTCACTGACCTGTACAGATCTCGCAGGAAACACCAGTGTCTGGGAAGAACCCCGCGCATTTACCATTGACCGGACAGTTCCGGTGATCCGGGTTTCCTATGGGAAGAGTCCGGGATTAGACAGCGCTTTTTACCGGGAGCCTGTTACGGCAGTTCTCTCTATTGAAGAGCATAATTTCCAGGAACAGGAAGTGAAGATAAGGATGACTGCATCGCTTCAGGGAGAAGAGATCCAGGCGCCGTCGGTCAGCCCTTTCACTCACAGCGGTGATATTCATACGGCAGTGATAACGTATGAGACAGACGGAGACTATACGTTTGAGGCAGAATACACGGATCCTGCCGGAAATGCGGCGGCTGTCTATGAAACAGATGCTTTTACCGTGGATCTGACCGCTCCCTCAGTGGAAATCTGGCAGGTTGAGGATCAGTCGGCAAATCAGGGGAGCGTCGCCCCTCAGATCCGTATAGCGGATACAAATTATGATCCTGAAAGGACCGAGATTGTTATAAAAGGCGAAAAAAACGGCATCTTAGAACTCAAAAGCACCGTGAGCAGTATACAAAACGGTGAAGTGATCCGATTTCAGGATTTTGCCAGAACCGAAGAAATGGACGATCTTTACAGTCTGAGTGTAACTGCGGCAGACCAGGCAGGAAACCAGACGGAAAAGACCATCCGATTTTCTGTAAACCGCTATGGTTCTGTCTATGCGCTGGAACCGGATACAAAGCAGTGGCTGAGTACTTCGGAAAGCGAATATACCTATCTGAAAGAAGAAAGGGATGTAGCGATCGCAGAATACAATCTGGATGCTGCCAAACATGCCGAAATCCTGGTAAATCATGACGGAGAATTAAAACAGCTTATGGAAGGCAAAGACTATACCGTCACAGAACAAAAAGGCAGAAGTTTATGGAAAATAAGGCAATACCGGATCCTGGCAAAAAATTTTGCCGTGGAGGGAAATTATGCGGTCATCTTAAGTACAGAAGACGAAGCTGGAAATGTTATGACCAATACCAGTATGAAAAAAAGCGGTAAAAACCTTCCCATTGTCTTTGCTGTTGACAAGACGGGACCTACGGCAGTCGTAACCGGTATAGAAGATAAAGGACAGTACAGAGAAGCAGAAAGAAGGATCCAGATCGATGTAAAAGACAATCTGTCTTTAGAAGAGGTTTCGGTCTCTGTGGATGGTAAAACCAGGAACTACGGGAAGGAGGAACTGAGAGAGCGGGAAGGTATCATCGGCTTATCCATAAAAGGGGCAAGCCACTGGCAGGAGATCAGGATCCAGGCGGCAGATAGCGCGGGAAACCTTCTGGGGGAAAACGGAGAAAATCAGACTGCACGGAGCCTTGTACTGCGGGTTCTGGTGACGCCGGAAGTTTTGGTACAGTATTATATGAACAAGCCGCTCCTTTTTAGCTCTCTTATAGCTGCGGCTGCGGGAGCGGGAAGCCTGATCTGGTATGTGCGCAGAAAAAAACAGCACACACAGCAGAAATAGTAGGGGCTTGCTGTGTGTGCCTGAAAACTTCTGTACTGCGGAATCCTCCGCCGGTAGAAATATTATTTATACTGTGCTGCCAGCTCCTCAAAATCTTTTACGAAGTCTTCCACTGCATCTGCGCTGGTTGCCCAGGAGGTGCAGAATCGAAGGCAGGTATGATCCGGGTCTGGTCTGCACTGGAAGGTGGTCAGATATTTTTGATTGATTTCTTCTGCCAGAGCGTTGGGAAACACAGGAAAAATCTGATTAGTGGGAGCTTCCGCTAAAAGTGGGATCCCCGCTTTTTCAAAGGCTTCCTTTAAAGGTTTCATCATTTCGATGCTGCGTCTGCCAAGCTCCAGATAAAGGTTATTCCGGAACAGTTCTTCAAACTGTACGCCAAGGACAAAGCCTTTGGCTAAGATCGCGCCGTGCTGTTTCATATTGAAACGAAAATGATCCTTAAATTCGTCTGATACAACAACCAGTGCCTCTCCGAACAGCGCGCCTACTTTCGTGCCTCCGATATAAAAGGCATCGCACACCTTGGGCAGGTCAGGGAAGCTTAGATGAGTCACATCCTCAGCGGCAAGAGCGGCTGCAAGCCGGGCGCCGTCTATGTACAGATAAAGTTCATGGCGTTTGCAGAAAGCATAAAGCTCTTCCAGTTCTTCCTTGGTATAGACCGTCCCGATTTCTGTAGGATTGGATATATAGACCATCCGTGGCTCTACCCAGTGTTCATTTTCATGAAGCTCCAGGACAGGGCGGATCAGGGCTGGGGACAGCTTTCCGTCCTTAGAAGGAACGGAGAATACTTTGTGACCGGTGGCTTCCACAGCGCCAGTCTCATGCGTATTGATGTGACCGGTCTCAGCACTGATGACAGCCTCATAAGGCTTCAGAACATGAGAGATAAAGGTCAGGTTTGTCAGGGTCCCGCCGGATATAAAGTGAATATCCACGCTGAAATCTTCCAGAGCCTCTTGTATCAGTTCACGGGCATTATCGGAATGTTCATCCAGTCCATAGGAATTATTCTGATGATAGTTAATGGTTTCTAAAGCACGAAGGATATTCGGATGGGCTCCTTCACTGTAGTCGTTCTGAAAACTATACATAAATAAAAACCTCTCTTCCTGTGTGAATTTCCGGAATGTTTTCCGGCAGCAGCCCCAAGACAAGCTGTAGCTTCATTCTAGCACAGATTCCCGTTCCTGCCCAGTAGAAAATGCAGGGCTGGAAAAATTTATTCATGCTTTATTCGTGCAATTTATTTCTGAGAGCAGAATGTGTTTTGGAGGACGGAACAGTTCCGCCAAATAGGGTATTAATCGCTGCGAGCCGTTGTGTGGAAATGCTTTTTATAGGCACGGGAAAAGGTGGAGTAATTTTGAAAACCGCAGAGGTAGCACGCCTGTGTGACAGGGGTTCCTTTCTGGATCAGGGAGCGGGCGTATAAAAGCCGTTTGATGGTAATATAATTGCCCACCGTATAACCAGTGGATTCTTTGAATAAATGCATCAGATGATAGCGGCTCATAAAAAATTCTCCGGCAATCTGGTCGATGCACAGAGGATCAGACAGATGCCGGGCAATGTAGTCCAGGATCTGCAGGATCTTTTCATTTTTACAGCTGTTTGGCAGGTAGATGCTCTGACGGCTTAGGGAAGCGCGGTTTAGCAGGATCAGAAATTCCTGCACCAGAATGTGCTGGTACAGATCTCCGGCGAAAAATCCCTGGTCTGCTTTCTGGGCATGGATTTCCTTTTCCAGCTGGGAAAAAATCGCTGAAATCCTGTTTCTGTATGCTGAATTTACACGCAGTACATTGGAACCCTGACTGCGGGCACGCTCCAGACAAAGAGACAGAGAGGCGCTGCCGTCAGTCAGGGAGGACAGATAAGACGGAGAAAGATACAAGATGATCCGTTCATAGGTTTCCGAGCTTTTTGCAGAAGGACGGTGGATCTCTCCGGCTGGGATCAGGACCAGATCCTGAGGCAGCAGGTCAAAGCTTCTCCCCTCAACGTGATACGTGACATCTCCGCTTAAGAAAAATAAAACTTTATGAAAATCATGGTAATGATAGGAATATTCCAGGGGATCCTTTGCGGCAATGTGAAAATAACGGAAGTCTTCCTTTAAATAACCTGTTTTTTCGTATTCGGACATAATGACTCCTTTTCGCACGATCTGCAATGTTTTGGGCACTATAGGGATATTATAACACGAAAGTGCGTGTTAAGATAGAATATAATAATACTGGAGAGGCACTGTATTCCATACAGCAGCCGTAGATACCCGAAAGACGCAGGAAAGATTCTTTTATTTTCAGGAAAAAGAAGAGGAGAGAAATTTATGGAATTTTATAAGTATCACAGCCTTGGAAACGATTATCTGGTATATGATATTCAGAAAAATAGAGAGGAATTGACAGCAGAAAAGATCAGCAGGATCTGCGACCGGAATTTTGGCATCGGTTCTGACGGAATTGTGGCAGGACTTTACGAAAAAGACGGGAATGCTTCCGTACGGGTCTTTAATCCTGACGGGACAGAGGCTGAGCAGGGAGGAAACGCAGTGCGTATTTTTGCCCATTATCTGAAAGCTTCCGGCTATACAAAGCGGGAAACCTTTTCCCTTTATACAAAAAGCGGGAAAGTAGAGATCCGGTATTTAAACAGTGAAGGAACCAGGATTCAGATGACCATGGGACGTCTGTCTTTCAGCAGCAGGAAAATCGGACTTTCCGGACCAGAAAGAGAGGCAGTCCATGAGTATTTTAACTTTGGCGGGGAAGAATATGACTGTACCTGCGTATCGGTAGGCAATCCCCACTGTGTGATCATCCTGGATCAGGTCGACAGAGAGAAAATCTGCAGCATAGGCAAATATTCGGAATGCGCCGACTATTTTCCGGAGAGGATCAATACGCAGATCGTGAAAATCCAGGATAAAAACAATATCCAGATCGAGACCTTTGAACGAGGCGTAGGCTATACGCTGTCCTCTGCAACCGGAAGCTGTGCAGCAGCAGGGGCGGCTTACCGCCAGGGACTGATCGACTCTGATGTGATGGTCCATATGCCCGGAGGAAAATTATGGACCCAGATTGATGAGGACTGGAATGTGAAAATGATCGGCAGCGTGAAAAGAATCTGCAAGATTGAGCTTTTCGATGATTTTTTCACCGGACGGTAAAAACCAGGCGAACAGCTGGGCAGATGGAAAAAGAATAGAAAAAAGAGCGGAAAAAGAACTGCTTGCACTTTTTGCAAAGGCTGTGTTATACTAACCACCGTAAGAGAAACCTGGATCAAAAGTAGATTTCAGGGCATGACAAAGGTATTCAGGGACGGAAGATTTGCTTTCGTCCCCTTTTACAATGTATAAGTTGCATACCGGAAGCAGCCAAGGGAAACAAAAGCGGCGTACCGGGGCAAGGCACAGGAAACTCAGCAGAAGGGAGATATAACAATGACAAAGATTGATATTTTTTCAGGTTTTTTAGGAGCTGGAAAAACCACGCTGATCAAGAAGCTTCTGACAGAGGCATACAAAGGGGAACAGGTGGTGCTGATCGAGAACGAATTCGGTGAGATCGGCATTGACGGCGGATTTTTAAAAGACGCGGGAATTGAAATCCGGGAAATGAATTCCGGCTGTATCTGCTGCTCCCTGGTAGGAGATTTCGGAGAAGCTTTAAAAGAAGTGATCAAAACCTACAGCCCGGACCGGATCCTCATCGAGCCGTCTGGTGTGGGCAAGCTTTCTGATGTTATCAAGGCAGTACAGAAAGTGGAAGATGAAGTTGACATAAAACTTAACAGCTTTACCACAGTGGTGGATGTTACGAAGTGTAAGATGTATATGAAGAATTTCGGTGAATTCTTCAGCAATCAGATTGAATATGCAGGAACGGTGATCTTAAGCCGTACAGATACAGAAAAAGCCACAGAAGAAAAAGTGACGGCAGCAGTGGAGCTGATCCGTTCTCTGAATAAGACAGCGGCAGTCATCACCACTCCGGCAGAGCAGCTTTCCGGTGAAAAAATCCTGGATACCATGGAACACAACCGTTCCCTGGAAAAAGAACTGATGGAAGAAGAAATCTGCCCGGTATGCGGCGGACACCATGAGCATCACCACGATCATGAGGACAGCGGCTGCGGACATGATCACCATCACGACCACGAAGCAGGTGAGCATGGACATGATCAC
>NHCFC00100__coassemble_1626_pt1 | contig 20630 bp, 12 predicted proteins | sample NHCFC00100__metabat2_low_PE_019 | metagenome-assembled genome bin NHCFC00100
TCAATGGAGCTGGTAGCTTCATCCAGGATCAGCACCGGAGGATCTGCCACCGCTGCCCTGGCAATGGACAGAAGCTGCCGCTGTCCCTGGCTTAGATTGGCTCCGTTTCCGGTCAGCATGGTGTTGTACCCTTCCGGCAGCCTGCGGATAAAGCCGTCCGCATTGGCAAGCCGGGCTGCTGCCATAACCTCTTCATCTGTGGCGTCCAGCTTTCCATAGCGGATATTCTCCATTACCGTTGCCGTGAACAGGTTGGTATCCTGGAGCACAATGCCCATAGAACGGCGCAGATCGCCTTTCTTAATCTTATTTACATTGATGCCGTCATAGCGGATCTTTCCATCCTGGATGTCATAGAAACGGTTCAGCAAATTGGTGATGGTGGTCTTTCCGGCTCCTGTGGAGCCTACAAAAGCGATCTTCTGTCCCGGTTTGGCGTACATCTTGATATCGTGGAGCACGATCTTGTCATCCCGGTATCCGAAATCCACCCCGTCCAGTACCATATCTCCTTTTAACTCCACATAAGTGGTGGTGTCCGTTGCCTTGTGGTAATGCTTCCATGCCCAGCGCCCGGTGCGTTCTTCGCTTTCGGTCAGCTGACCGTTTATTTCCTTTGCATTGACCAGGGTGACATACCCATTGTCCTCCTCGGACTTCTCATCCATCAGGTCGAAAATCCTCTTGGCGCCTGCCAGTGCCATAACAATGCTGTTCAGCTGCTGGCTGATCTGGTTGATAGGACCGGTGATGCTCTTATTAAAAGTCAGAAAGCTGGCAAGACCGCCCAGGGTGAGACCTCCCACTCCATAAATGGCAAGGATGCCGCCCACGATGGCACAGACCACATAGTTGACATTTCCCAGCTGGGCGTTGACAGGTCCCAGATAATTGGCAAACTTATTGGCATTGTCTGCGCTGTCAAAGAGCTGGTTGTTGATCTCATCAAACTTTTCGATGGATTCCTCCTCATGGCAGAAAACCTTTACCACCTTCTGCCCTTCCATCATCTCTTCGATATAGCCGTTGACCTTTCCGATGTTCACCTGCTGGTCCATGAAATATTTTCCGGACTTGGAGGCAATGTTCTTGGTGACAAAGACCATAATGCCCAGCATCAGGACCGTAACTGCGGTCAGCGGGATATTCAGGATCAGCATACTGATAAACACACTGATAATGGTAAATCCGCTGGAGATCATCTGGGGAATGCTCTGGCTGATCATCTGCCGCAGCGTATCTATATCGTTGGTATATACTGACATGATATCTCCATGGGCATGGGTATCAAAATATTTGATGGGAAGACTCTCCATCTTGGCAAACATATCGTCCCTGAGATTTTTCAGGGTTCCCTGGGTAACATAGATCATCAGTTTATTGTACAGGTAAGCACATGCCACGCCTACGGCATAAAAGCCTGCCACCCGCGCGATCGCCAGGGCGAAGGGACCGAAATCCGGCACCTCTGCCTGCATCAGCGGCACGATATAATCATCGATCATAGTCTTCATGAACATGGTTCCCTGCACATTGGCAAGGACACTTCCCACGATACCCAGGAGCACTAAGATCAGATGGATCTTATATTTCTTTCCGGTATAGACAAAAATCCGCTTCAGCATTTCCATGGGATTTTCCACTTTGTGTTCTGGTTTCATCATCGCTCTTCTGTTTCCCGGCATTATGCTTCACCTCCTGCTGCCTGATCAAAATCTCCGCCGCCCTGGTTCTGGGATTCATAAACTTCCCTGTAAATGGTGTTATTCTCCATCAGCTCCTCATGGGTTCCGAATCCATGGACTTTTCCATTGTCCATGACAATAATCCGGTCAGCGCCCCGGACGCTGGAGATCCTCTGGGCAATGATCAGTTTTGTGGTATTGGGGATCTCCTGGGCAAATGCCTGCCGGATCCTGGCATCTGTGGCAGTATCGACTGCGCTGGTGGAGTCGTCCAGGATCAGGATCTTCGGCTTTTTCAGCAGCGCCCTGGCAATGCAGAGCCTCTGCTTCTGCCCTCCGGAGACATTGCTTCCGCCCTGCTCTATGTAGGTGTGATAGCCTTCCGGCATCCTCTCGATGAATTCATCGGCGCAGGCAAGCCTGCAGGCGCGGATGCATTCTTCTTCGGAAGCATTTTTATCTCCCCATCTGAGATTCTCCAGGATGGTCCCTGAGAAAAGTACATTCTTCTGGAGCACCACTGCCACCTGGTTTCTCAGCACTTCCATGTCGTATTCCCGCACGTCTCTTCCGCCTACTTTTACGCTGCCTTCGGTCACATCATAAAGGCGGCTGATGAGATTCACCATACTGGACTTAGCGCTTCCTGTACCGCCGATGATGCCGATGGTCTCTCCTGAAGCGATGCTGAGATTGATATCCTTCAGCACGGGCTCTCCGCTGCCTTTTTTATATGCGAATTTTACATGGTTAAATTCGATGCTTCCGTCCGGCACTTCCATGACCGGATGCTCCGGATTGTGCAGGTCGCTCTCTTCGTTGATGACTTCTGTGATACGTTTGGCAGAGGCAAAGCTCATGGTCACCATAACAAAGATCATTGACAGCATCATCAGGCTCATCATAATGTTCATACAATAAGTCAGAAGGCTCATCAGTTCTCCTGTGGTAAGCTCATCCACCACGATCATCTTGGCTCCCAGCCAGCTGATGCCCAGGATACAGGCATACACGGTAAACATCATCAGCGGCATGTTCATGATAATGATATTTTCCGCTTTTACAAACATTTTGTAGACATTTTCCGCTGCCTTGAAAAATTTGCTGTCCTCATACTCTTCTCTTACATATGCCTTTACCACCCGGATGCCTGTGATATTCTCCTGCACGCTGGCATTTAAGTCATCGTACTTTCTGAATACCTGCTGGAAATACTTGGTGGCACGGCTCATGATAAATACCAGACAGGCGCCCAGCGCCAGAACTGCGATCAGATAAATGCTGGCAAGCTCCGCATGGATGGTAAACGCCATCACCATAGCGCACAAAAGACTTGCCGGCGCACGGGTAAACATACGCAGAAGCATCTGGTATGCCATCTGCAGGTTAGTCACATCTGTGGTAAGACGAGTGATCAATCCTGCGGTACTAAACTTGTCAATATTGGAAAACGAGAAATTCTGGATGTTGTCATACATCGCCTTCCTTAAATTCCTGGCAAAACCGGTGGACGCTCTCGCCCCGTATTTGCCTCCCATCATACCTGCCCAGAGTCCGCACAGCGCCAGCACCGCCATGGCGGCGCCTACTTTGCAAATGTGTCCGATGTCTCCGGTCTCCACGCCTTTATCAATGATCGACGCCATGAGAAGCGGTATCAGCATCTCAAAGAGTACCTCCAGGATCATAAATACAGGCGTCAGGATGGAGTCCTTCTTAAATTCCTTCACCTGGGCAGCCAATGTTTTCAGCATAAAATCACACTTCCCTTCCTTCTGTTTGTCGCGGTCTGCAACCAGACCAACGGCTGCTGATTTCATTATAGAAAATACAAATTTTAATGTCAATCAGTAAGAAAAAAGAAGTCCGGCAAGTTTTAAAGCTGTGTAAAAAAAGAGATAAGAGATCCTGTCTTGACAAAATCTCTTATCTCTTTTTTATTCCTGTCCGTCTGTGCTGAACACGGTTGTTTCCACCGCCGCTGCTCCCAGATATTCTTCCAGGGTGATGTCCTGTTCTGTGATCTCCTTGGCTGCCTTCTCCCCCACATAGCGGTAATGCCAGGGTTCAAAGATCACGCCTGTGATCTCGCTTTTATTTACCGGATAGCGAAGGATAAAGCCGTATTTCCAGCAGTTTTCCATCAGCCATTTCTGCTCCGGGGTATTCATCTGTTCATCGTCCAGTTCCTGATAATCATAAGATACAATGTCCAGGGCAAGTCCGATCTGGTGCTCACTGGTTCCCGGCTTTGCGACTACAGTGGCTGCCTCCACTGCGGCGTCCTCCTGGGAAAGCCCTTCCTCATTCATGACTCTGGAAATCTTATTCTCATACAGGGAAACCTGGGTGTCCCAGGCACGGAACGCGGAACAGATCATGGGATTGAGTCCCTCTGCCCGGGCGTCCTCGAACATCTGCACCACAGCGTCCACAATGCGGGCATCCACCTGGTAACCATTGCTGTCCACCGGAACCTCTGTGACGTCTGGCACATCCTCCTGGGTCATAGAATGATCCGCGTTCACCAGTTTTAAATACCACTTGCTTTTCTCGCTGTCTTCTGCCAGCACAAGCCCTGACTCTTCCTTTTTATTTTCATTGTCTGCCGCATCGCCGTCTGCATTGGAACTGTTGTCCCCATTTCCCCCTTGGACTGTCCCTTTTTCTCCATTCTCAACTGCTTTCTGGTTTTCTACGTAGACTTCCCGGGAAAGCTTTTCCTCATCTTTTTTATCAAAGTAAAAAACTGCTGCCATACAGATCAGGCACATCACCGCGACTGCCAGCGCCACCCTCCGGTTTCTCTGCCGGATCCTGCGTATATTGCCTCTGTGTCTCCTCTTGCTCATATTGTCATCCTGCCTTTGCTCCTATTGGAAATGAAGATGCAGGGACCGCCTGCCGCATACGCTGGCAGAAAACGGCAGTCCCCATCCGCATCCTGTGATCTTGAAATCCTGTATATTATACCATGGTCACTAACCTCATGCCGCGCCCTTGGCTTGCATTCGCTAAGTGTCCAGGCATATATTCTCACTAAATTCGCACTGCGCCCTTGGCTTGCGCTCATTAAGTGTTCATATTATACCATCTTTCTTTCCGGATTTCCTTACATTGTTACAATTTTTTTAAAAATTTTATACATATATATTATAGATTATTTCCTTTTCTGCGTATATTATACAAAATTACCAAATCTGACAGCCTGTACACAGGAAAACAGCTGCTGCAAGGCAGAAATCTTTCCCTCTTTCATCGGCACCGCTCCTCTTACGGGCAGTTTACTCTGAGACGATTCTGAGACTATGAGCTTCTGTTGCCGACTGGCGCCTAACAGAAAAATGGCATTCCTCCGCTGTATCAGAGCAAATGCCATGTTTCTCTATAAATCTTTTTTATCATTTTCTCTGCTGCCCGAAAGCATCCTTTCGGTTCTGTCCGGTTCGCAGGTTCTTCCGCAAAACCATTTCCGCATCTTCTGTAAAACTATTTTTTCATCTGATACAGATGCATTTCCTCCCAAGTCCCGCGGCACCGGATCCGCCTTCTGTCATCCTCCGGGTAAAACCGGGTGGTAAATACATAGGCTCCATGGTTTACATAAACTTCCAAAAGGGAAGCATCTGCCAGGATTCTAAGCGAATCCACGCCTTCCGGGATCCGGGCTTTTCTCTCTGTCCTTCCTCCGCCGGACTTTCCGGTAAAGGCAAGAGACATCACGCCGTCCTCATATCGGATCCGGCATTCCTCCACCTGGATCTCCCAGGAACCGCTCTGGCTTGCGGACAATTCCAGGTCAAAGGAAACCTGTGCTTCTCCTGTTCCCTGGACCACAGAGAGCTCTTCCTTTCTCAGGTTCTCCATCTCTTCCACAGGATACTGGCAGATCCGCTCTCCTGTATAGGTCAGCTCCCTGGGTGTGGTAAAGACATGCTGCCAGCCGTTTTTCACTGTGGGATTCTCATATTCACCCTGGATATCCGGCAGCCCTGCCCAGGCAGTGAGGATCCGTCTTCCCTTCTGATCCACAAAGGTCTGGGGCGCATAAAAGTCAAAGCCCCTGTCCCACAGATGGAATTCCTTTCCTCTGGCGTCCAGCTCCCCGTCCAGCATGAAATAGCCGGACTGGTAAATATTCTCATACCGGTACTCCTCCCTTTCCATCCCCTGAGGAGAGATGGAGAGCACCTGCCGGTCTCCCAGAGTGAACAGATCCGGGCATTCCCACATGTAGCCCATGGAAGCATCTCCCTGGATCTCACAGTCAAACTCCCATTTTTTCTTATCCGCGGACCGGTACAAAAGGGCTGCGCCTCTTCCGGACTTCTTCCTTCCTCCCAGGATCATGCGGTAGCCGCCTTTTTCCTTCCAGACCTTGGGATCCCGGATATGACAGGTGTAGGTATCCGGGAAATCCTTCAGCCCCATCAGGCATTCCTTTGGAGCAAAATGGATCCCGTCCTCACTGGAGGTATAGATCACATACGCCTCCCGCCCGTCATGGATATAATCATAGTCCCCGTCCAGCTTGATATTTCCGGTGTAGAAAAGCTCCAGCTTTCCGTCCTCAGTCAGGGCTGACCCGGAATAGACGCCGTGGCAGTCCCAGGGCGAATCCGGAAACAGCATGGTCCCTTCATACTTCCAGTCTGTCAGATCTGTACTGGTGTAAGCTCCCCAGAATTTCAGTCCGCCCTCTGGGGAAAAAGGAGCATACTGAAAGTAAAAATGATACTTTCCCTGATACCAGCACAGTCCATTGGGATCGTTCAGCCAGCCGGTGGGCGGCAGGATGTGGAATCTGGTCCTCCACGGATCCTGCGCCGTCTGTTCCCGGCATTTCCTTTCCTGGTCAAGGACCTGCCCTGCCAGGGTATCCCCTAATACGCTCATACACTCAACCGCCTTTACTTTACTGTAAGAATTTTTTCCAGTTTCCGGATTTCTCCTGTCTTTTCCTGGCACACTTCCTGGTAATCATCGGAATTGGTAACGATGACCGGAGTGGTGATGTCATATCCTGCTTTGCGGATGTCCTCCATGGAAAAGCTTACCAGCAGCTGTCCTGCTGTGATCCTGTCCCCTTCGTTTACATGGGTCTCATAATATTTGCCTTCCAGCTCCACCGTATTAACGCCGATATGGATCAGAAGCTCCACCCCGTCGTCGCTGCGAAGACCAATGGCGTGTTTGGTTTCAAAGACGGTTTCCACAGTTCCGTTAAAGGGTGCGCACACCTCTCCTTTTTCCGGGATTACGGCTGCGCCTTTTCCCAGTACTTCTCCGGCAAAGGTGCTGTCATTGACCTCAGTTAAAGGAATGGCTTTTCCTGTCAGGGGACTGTAGACCGTATTCTTCTCTGTCTGTACCGTCTCTGCTTTTTCCTCTTTAGGCAGGCTCTTCTGACTGCTGTCTCCTGCCTGTGCAGGCGCCTCTTCTCTGTATAAGATCCAGGAGATCACAAAGGCTGCCGCCGCTGCCGCGCCTACTACCATGGTATACTGAAGGGTGTAGTCTGTAGTGATCAGATAGCCGAACAGTCCGGTGATGCCGTAAGCAGAAGCTCCCACGCCTGTGATGCCGGCAATCAGACCGCCGATGGCGCCGCCGATGCAGCCTGCGATAAAGCATTTCATATATCTTAAATTGACACCGAAGATCACCGGCTCTGTGATTCCCAGAAACGCGGACAGGGAGGATGGCAGCGCCAGCGCCTTCAGTTTCTGGTTTCTGGTCTTTAATGCCATTGCCAGTGCCGCCGCACCCTGGGCAACGTTTGCCGCGCTTGCAATAGGCATCCAGATATTGATTCCTTCTGAGCTTAACAGTCCTGCTTCCAGGGCATTGTACATATGATGGACGCCTGCCACTACCGTAGGCGCGTACACAGCGCCTGCCAGAGCGGATCCGATTCCCAGAGGAAGGGTGATGAGAAATTCCACGCCGTTTAACACGCCGTTTTCAATCCAGGAAAAGACTGGTCCGAAAATGGTCAGTGTCAGATAGCCGGTCACCAGGACCGTTACCAGCGGGGTTACGAAAAGGTCAATGATCTCCGGCACGATCTTATGCAGTTTCTTCTCCAGCATGGACATGAACCAGACGGCAATGACCACCGGAATTACATGTCCCTGATATCCCACCAGATTGATCTCATACAGACCGAACCAGGCTTCTGCCGTGGGAATGGTATCCGCTGTCGCCACAGACCAGGCGTTTAAAAGGTCCGTGTGGATCATGATCATACCGATGACAGCGCCCAGGAACAGATTTCCTCCGAAGACCTTTGCCGCGCTGATGGCAATCAGGATAGGCAGAAATACAAACGCCGCGTTGCTGAACAGATGGATGATGGTATAGGTCCCTGACTCTGCCATTGCCGGAAAGACCTTGCTGAGTCCTTCCAAAAGTCCCATTAAAAGTCCGCTGGCAACAATGGCTGGAATGATGGGTACGAAGACGTCTCCCAGAGTCTTGATCAGTCTCTGGAACACATTCTGCCGGGAAGCGGCAGCCTGCTTGACTTCCTCCTTGCTGGCTGCGGTAATGCCTGCAATGGAAATAAATTCATCATAGACTTTGTTTACGGTTCCTGTTCCCAGAATGATCTGCAGCTGTCCGGAAGCCTCAAAGACTCCTTTGACACCCGCCACATTTTCCAGAGCTTCTTTGCTGCATTTGGAATTGTCCCCAATGACCAGCCTGAGCCTGGTGGCACAGTGGGCTGCGGAGACGATGTTCTCTTTCTTGCCCACCAGCTCATAAATTTCCTGCGCTGTTTTTCTGTAATCCATATCCTTTCCCTCTTTCTTGATATTATATGTTATCGTTCTCATATATAAATATAATATTTTTACTCAGTATATTGATTTTAGCTTATGTTTATATATGAGAACGTTCTCATATGTTGGTTTCATTATATATCCATCTGCCGGAAATGTAAATTGCTATACTTACCAAATATAGGAAGTGAAAATTATACATTTTGCCTAATCCGCCGCAGCGCGTAAAAAAGCAGAGGACAGGCGCGCTCCTTTTGCGCCTCCTGTCCTCTGCTGTTCTTCTTTCCTATTTACTTTTCTATCTTCTGGTGGAATCTTTTTCCACGATCTTATAGCCCATTTTCAGTTCTTTGCACACCGTTGCGTCTTCATGCTCCAGAAGCTCTGTCAGCATCTGCGCCGCTTCTGTCCCGCTGGTCTTATAGTAGAAATGCACGGTAGTCAGGCTGGGCGTCACCAGATCTGCCAGCGGCGTATCCCCAATGCCTGCCAGCTGTACCTCCTGGGGAATCTGCTTCCCCTGGTCTTTTAAATATTTCATGGCGCCGATAGCGATATTATCGGTAGCGCAGAAAACCGTATCCACCTGAGGCACCGCTTCCAGGATCTCCCGCATCTTCTCATAGCCGGATTCAATGCTGAATTTCGCCTCTGCCATCGCCTGGGGCAGGCAGGTCTTCCTGGATTTTTTCAGAGCGGCTTCAAAGCCCTTCTTCCGGTTGGCGCCTGCCGCCTCATCCTTTAGGGTAACGCCGATAAAGCCCGGCACCTGGCAGTTTTTCAGCAGAAGCTCCGTCACCTTGAAAGCTGCGTGGAAATCATCGTGGCTGACGCTGGAGTACCCTTCCAGCTGCTGTCCCAGGATCACCACCGGAACCTTATAGTCCTTTAAAATCTTCTTGTGCCTGCCGGTAAAGATGGTCGCCATGAAGATAATGCCGTCCACCTGGTTGTCCTTAAAAACCTGCAGGTATTTCAGCTCCTCCTCCACGTCGTTGTTGGTATTTGCCAGGAGCAGCTGGTAGCCTTTCTTTGCCAGGACGTCGCTGATCCCTGCCACCATCCGGCTTACGGTGTCGGAATTGATCTTGGGGATGATGACCCCTACCAGCCGGGTCTTCTTGGTCCGCAGCATCTGTGCCTGGGCAGAGGGCTGATATCCGGTTTCCTCCACCACTTTTCTGATCTTTTCTCTCTTTTCCACGCTGACATAGCCGTCATTCAGATACCTGGAAACTGTGGCTCTGGACACCCCTGCCAGCTGGGCGATTTCATTGATGGTCAACCCTCCTGCCTCCCTTCTGTGCGCTTAAATATCCCAAACACTTCTGAGCTTCAGCCCTTCCGGCGTACCTCTTAAGATCTCCACCGTCTTGCTGTCGCCGTTCAGGTCAAAGTAGTTGTCAGAAAGGACCAGATCCTCGTTTTCATTTAAGATCTCCACGCTCTTTGCATAAGCGCCGGCGCTGACTGTGATCTGATTGCCCTCGACTTTACAGGTAAGCTTGGGATCCTCATAGCGGAAATATTTCGGATAAGAGAAGATCACGGTTCCTTCTGAGATCTTCTCTCCGTCCTCCCATGCTTCATAGCTGACATATTCGCTGAATACATCCACCTCCGGGAATTCTACTTTGTCCAGCCATACGCTGGTAAGCGCCGGAACTGTGATCTCTTTCTCTTCTCCCTGCAGGCTTTCGCCTTTGGCATTTCTCAGGTTCCATTTCACCAGGATCTGACGGTCCTTTAAGGTCTCGTTGGTCACGTTGAGGCGGATGGATTTCTCAAATTCAAAGTGCTGACGGTTCATATTCGCCTCCTGGGTCATCCAGCTCTCCTCCTCACAGGAGATCATCACCGGGGCAAAGAACCGTTTCGCATAATAGTGCAGGGCTTTCCAACGTCCGCAGTAGTCAATGGAGGACCAGGAGATCACCGGCCAGCAGTCGTTTAACTGCCAGTAGACAGCGCCCATGCATCTTTCCCTGTTTCTTCTGAAATGCTCCACACCATAGCGGATCGCGTCTGCCTGGAGCAGCTGAGAAGCATAGATCAGGGTCTGGAAGCTCATGGGATAGCGGTAGGTCTGCTGCAGGTAATTCATGATCTTGCCGTTTGCCCCGTAGTTCCTCTGGTGCTTCTCCATGATATAGGAGAAAATATTCTTATCTCTGGGGTCATCGGTAAAGGTATCAATGGTCTTCTCACTGGGAAATGCCTGGAAGCCGAACTCGGAAGCATAGCGGAAGAAGAACTTCCGGTACTCTGAGAACGGACGGTTGCCGTGCCATACCTTCCAGTAATGCACATCGCCCCGGTTGGGATCGTTGGGATTGTCAAAGGATCCGCCTGAGGAGGGGCTTGCCGGCCAGTAGAAGGTCTGCGGATCGTATTCTCTTAACACCTCGGGAATGATACGCTCATACATGAACAGATAATCCCTGACTTCCGACGGCTTGGTTACCCAGCATCTCTCATCTACAAACATTTCCATCTCATTGTTGCCGCACCACAGTCCCAGGGAAGCGTGATGGCGCAGGCGCTTGATATTTTCTATAAATTCCTGTCGGATATTTGCCTCGAATTCCGGGGTCAGCTCATATACGGAGCAGGCGAACATAAAGTCCTGCCATACAGCCAGACCCAGCTCGTCACAGATATCATAGAACCAGTCGTCCGGGTAGAAACCGCCGCCCCATACACGGATCACATTGTAATTGGCAAGCTTGCAGTCTTCCAGAAGTTTTCTGGTCTTCTCCGGGCTTCTTCTTCCCAGCAGATGCTCTTCCGGGATATAGTCGGCGCCCATGGCAAAGAATGCCTTGCCGTTGATCTCATGGGCAAAGCACTCGCCCCACTGATCCTTTTCAATCTTCATAGTCATGGAGCGCAGACCGATCCTTCTCTTCCAGGAGTCTATGGGTTCGCCGTCTTTGGAAAGCACTGCCTCCACCTGATAAAGAGGCTGTTCTCCCAGACCGTTGACCCACCAAAGCTGGGGATCTTCAATGACCAGGCTGCCCTTTCCATCTTCGGATAATGCGGTTTCGTATACCTGCCCGTCCGGAGAAGTCACCTTCACCGTACAGGTATAGCTGCCTGCTTCCTCCCTGGAATAGTCTCCGTCAAAGCGCAGGGTACAGGTTCCTTCCTGATGCTCCTGGCGGATGTAAACGCTGTCGATCTCCCCGCCTTTTACCCTGCACAGATAAACCGGACGGAAGATTCCCGCGTCGGGAAGATGTGCGCCCCAGTCCCAGCCGAACATGTAGTGGGCTTTTCTTAAATGCATGAAGCCTTCATAAGTGTCTTCATTTCCAATGTTGCCGTATTTTTTGTATGCCTCTGCGATGTATTTTAAAGGAGAGTGGAATACCACCTTCAGCTCATGCTCCTCCTGCCCTGCCAGCAGATCTTTCACTTCGTATTTCCAGACTCTGTGCATGCTGTAAGGCTCTCCTAAAAGCTGCCCGTCCAGGTAGACAGACGCTACCGTATCCAGCCCTTCAAAGTCCAGGTAAACCCTTGTGCAGTCCTCTGTTTCTCCTGCCGAAAAGGTACACACATATTCATAGTCCTCTTCCATCAGGGCGCAGATCTTATCCTCATTGTCCTTCCAGAAAGGATCTTCCATATTGCCGTTTCTTAAAAGGTCCGTGTAAACAGTTCCCGGAACCACTGCTTCCTGCCACTGGGTATCTCCCACCCGGCGCATTTTCCAGTTTTGGTTTAACTCTCTTTTTTCCATAAATGTCTCCCTTTTTTGTCTTAGATTCCTCCTGACAGGGTTATCTGCCCTGTTTCAGGTTTTCTGCTTTTTCTATGACAGCCGCCAGCTCTTCTCCCTCCAGGATGGTGATGGTCAGCTGCCGTACCTCTTTTTCAAAAGGCGCGATGGTGTGCAGGTCGCCCCGCTCCTCATGGTATTTCCTGCCGTATACGCTGGAGTTGGCAGGCTCCAGACCGATGACATAATCCCCGCTTGCCAGGGATTTCCACTGCATGAAATAGGGCAGGTTCTCCTTATGAAAGCTTAACTGGATGCCCAGTCCCAGCTTCTCGTTGATCACTGCCGCGAAGGTCTTACCCTCCTCATCTGCTGCCAGATCATGAAGGAACACGTACTCCGGTTCATTGTCTATGGGCGCTTCCATGATGTGATAGCTGTCTGTGTGGGGCGCTGCCGCCTCATCTCTTGGCGTGACCTTCCTGGTAGGCAGGACAATGCGGGCGCCTTCATCCAGAAGGGGATATCCCACATTGAAATGATACAGAAGCATGGCGGGTTCTTCCCGGAAGCCCTGGTTCTCGATGGTATCTCGGATGGTAATCTCCTTTCCCGGAAAACGGGTGGTGATCTCCCGCTCCATCAGCAGATTTTCCCCGAAGAGCTCTGCCTCCCGCATCTCACCCCGGATCTTCATGCAGTAAGTATCGCCCTCCCATCCGGTATGTACGCCGGTATGCTCTGCCGGTGTGGTGCGGATCCTGCCGTGCATGGGGTAGTTTTTCTCCCCTTCATAGGGTGCGCAGATATTCTCCAGTCCGCAGGTGAACATCATGCCGCCCATGATGCTTCTCTGGGCTTCGTCTCCGTTGGTGTCGTAATGGTTCCTGCCCTGAAGTCCCGGCTTGGAGAGGAAGTTGAGATTGATCCCTTTATAGGAAAGCTCTGCCAGATCCAGGCATTTATCCTTCATCACTGTGAACTGGAGCGGACCGTTTTTCACCTGCCAGGCTTCCATGCCCTTTGCCCTGCCGTCTGCATAAGTCACCTTCCTTACGTCTGCCGTCTGCTGGAGGCTTCCCACCTTTCTAAGCATCTCCTGTCTGTCCATATGCATCCTCCTTTTTCGTTCCAGTGCAGTCCAGAGTCTGTGTACGCAGGGGCAGGGCTGTCGCATCCCCTTTCGTGGATACGGCAGCCCCGCCTGTCTGGTAAACTCAGCCCTGCTGACTGCTCTTACCTCTTATTCTATTTGTTTGTTTTCCATTCGTCAATCTGTTTCTGCATTTCGTCGATGACATCCTGAACCCCTGTAGCCTCCAGCTTCTTCAGCAGCTGCGGCACGTATTCATCCGGGTCCACGCTTCCTGTATACAGGGACTTGCCGAACTCATCCAGTACGTTTCTGAAGCCTGCTACCTGTGTGCTTACCGGCTCCAGGTTAAAGTCGAATCCAAAGGAGGGAGCTTCCTGGGAAGCATCGTTGAATTCCTTGAATTCTGCCCATTTGTCCACCGGCTCGTTGTCCAGCACATAAGTGTTGAACAGTCCGCCCTGTACATAGTAGGGAACTGAGTAGTCTTTCTTCTTCTCCTCGTTTAACTTCACTTTGAAGTCATAGGTGTAAGGCTTATCAGATGCTTCCTGCTTCTCTTCTTCTGTCAGCTCCACCTTCTCCCAGTGAGTTCCTTCGATGCCGTAGTTTAACAGGTTTCTTAAATATTCGTCTGTATTGATCAGGTTGATCAGTTCCATTGCTTTTTCCGGATGCTCGGAGTTTTTGTTGATGGCTGTCAGGGCGCCCCGGGCAGATCCGTTGGTGATCTGGGTATCCATAATCTGTGTGGCAACCACTTCATATCCCAGGTCTTTGCCCCAGATCAGCTCTGCATAGGGCTGTCCGTCACCTTTGGTAACAAAACGCTTCACAGATTTATCATCCGATGCAGTGGCAGCGTCCTTGTTGATGTAGCCTGCTTCATAATATTTTCTCATGGTGTGCAGGGTTTCCATCATGCGGTCTGTCTCGAATACGTTCTTTACGGTCAGGCTGTCGTCGCCGTATTCAATACCGATGGGATCCTGGATCTTATCCATATAAGTAGGCGCTGTGTAGTCCTTGGTCAGGTACATAGGCACCACGTCCGGCTCGTTTTCTTTGATGAGCTGCAGGTATGGCTCCAGATCTTCCAGGGTATGGAGATCCTCATATGGAATGTCGTATTTGTCTACATACTCTTTGGTAAATACCCACATGGGGCAGCTGCCGATTTCCTTTTCACTGGGCACGCCGTAGATCTTTCCGCCTACTTTTGCTGCTTCCCAGAAACGGGGATCGATGCTGTCATACATTTCCTTTCCTTCGTTCTGCAGCAGGTCGCCCAGTTCCAGGAACGCGCCCTTCTGGGCATTCTGGAGATAATCGTTGGTCCAGGAGCAGGTGAAGCACATATCCCACTGGTCGCCGGTATTGATGACTACCTGCATCTTCTGGTTGTAATCGCCCCAGCCTACTTTGATCACGTTCAGTTTCACGCCGATTTCTTCTGCTATGTATTTGTTGACTTCCTCCAGCACCAGCTCGTCGTCGCTCTGGGAATCTCCTACCTGGTACCAGGTCAGCTCAACAATCTCTTCTCCTTTTTCATTGGTTTCTGCTTTTTTTCCGCAGCCTGCGAGCATTCCTGCGGAAAGCATTGCTGCCATACCGAGGGCAACCACTCTTTTTGCATATTTGAACTTCATGTAGAAAGTCCTCCTTCTCTTTTTCCTCTCTCTTCTTAAATTCTCTTTATTCTTTTACTGCGCCTACTGTCAGTCCGTTGACGAAATATCTCTGGAAGAACGGGTAAGCGAAAATAATCGGCAGTGTGGAAATAACCACGATCGCCATCTTGATGGTCTCTTTTGGCAGGTTGGCAGCCGCCTGGATACCTTCCACACCCATCATGGATTTATTGCTGGCAAGCCAGTCAATGGAGTTCTGGATCTGGATCATCAGGAACTGTAAGGGAACCCAGGATTTGTCATCAATGTACATCAGGGCATTGAACCAGTCGTTCCAGTATCCCAGTGTCAAAAACAGCCCGATGGTTGCCAGACCCGGCATTGCCATGGGAATGACGATCTTAAAGAACAGCTTCCACTCAGACGCGCCGTCGATCTTGGCAGATTCTACTACCGCATCCGGGATACTGGTCTTAAAGAAGGTCCTTAACACAATGACGTTAAAGGAGTTCATACACAGGGGCAGGATCAGCGCCCACACGGAATTCTTTAACATCAGCACCTTGGTCATAACCAGGTAGTTGGCGATCATACCGCCGGAAAACAGCATGGGCACGGTAATGACCTTGGTAAAGAAGGAACGGAATGCATAAGTCTTTCTGGAAAGGGCGTATGCATAAGTTCCGATCAGCAGAAGTCCCAGCAGGGTTCCCACCACGGTTACCAGGATGGTGACGCCATAGCTCTTTAAGATATTCTGTCCGGCGCTTACGATGTATTCGTACGCGTACAGGCTCCATTTCTCCGGTATGAAGCGATATCCGTTCATAGTCAGGGACTGCTCATCTGTAAATGAGATGATGATAACAAAGATAAACGGGATCACACACAAAAGGGATAAGACAGACAGGATGATGTTAAACAGTACATTGGTGGGTTTCTTGATCTTATTCCATTCGCACTGCTGCTCTTCCAGTTTCTGAAGCTGTTTCTCTTTTGCACGTTCTTTTCTTCTTTCAGCAAATGACATTTCTGTACTTATCTCCTTTCCTAGAATAATGCATTGTCTGAATCGATCTTGGATACCAGTTTATTGGCTCCCATGATCATGATGAATCCTACCACAGACTGGAACAGGGCTGCTGCTGAGCTCATACCGATCTCTCCGTTGGTCTGCAGCGCCCGGAAGATGTAGGTATCCAATACATTGGTCACCGGATACAGCGGTCCGGAGTTCATCGGCAGCTGGTAGAACAGACCGAAGTCCGCCTTGAAGATGCCGCCCACAGCCATGATCAGCAGAATGGTGATCATTGGTTTCAGAAGCGGGATAGTGATGTACTTGATCTGCTGCCACTTGGTGGCGCCGTCCAGCACTGCCGCCTCATAGTAAGTCTTGTCAATGCCGCAGATGGAAGCCAGGTACATAACCGTGTTGTAGCCCATGCCCTTCCACTGGCTCATGAAGATAATGATGAAAGGCCAGAAACTTTTCTCTGTATACCAGGAAATCCCTTCATGTCCAAACTGCTGCAGGACTGCGTTGAAATAACCTTTTTCCGGGTTTAAGAAAGCGAATACACAGTAGCTGGCAACAACCCAGGACAGGAAATAGGGAAGAAACATGGAGCTCTGGTAAACCTTTGCCATTCCCTTATTTCTCAGTTCATTTAAAAGCAGCGCCAGGATGACCGGGATCACAACACCCAGGATGATGAAAGTAAGATTATATAAGATCGTGTTGCGCAGAATAATCCAGGCATCACCGCTGCTGAACAGGAATTTGAAGTTGTCAAAGCCTACAAATTCACTGGTGATCAGACTTTCAAAGAATCCTCCTGACAGCCTGTATCTCTTAAAAGCAACTAAAATACCGAACAGCGGCAGATAGGCAAATAAGAAGAACCAGACCGCACCAGGAGCGCTTAAGAGCAGCAGTTCCTTGTTTGTCTTTAAGCGTGTGACAAAACCGACTTGTTTTGCCTTATCTTTTCTTTTCACTTGGTTACCTCCTTTTTCTGCACGTTTTTAACTGCCGGCATGTTATCTTTTCGTGCTTTCTCTTTACACCTATACTATACTGGAAAGACTGCACAAATCCTAGTCGAAAACTTCCAGTTTTATTGTAATTTTTCTAGTCCCCTTTCCAAAAAAAGTGGACAAATTCCGCTGGAAAAAATTCAGGAAAATAGAATTTTTCCACTTGCAGAATCTGTCCGCTCTGTTCTTTTTTTGCAGTTTTAGTTTTTAATATTTTTTCATGTTCCTCAGAGACGCCGGGGACACCCCGTAGCACTGCTTGAACTTCCGGTAAAAATAGCTGGTGTCCGGGTACCCTACTTCTCTTGCAATGTCGTTGATCTTCATATTGGTATTCAGGATCAAGTCTTTTGCTATGCTGTTCTTGATATTGCTTAAATACTGAGCAAAGGAACAGCCTGCTTCTTTCTGGAAAATCTGTCCCAGATAGGAAGCGTTCATATGGTATTTGTACGACAGGGTTTTTAAATTCATATCTTCCCGGTAATTCTTCTGTACTTCTGCCATGATCTGCTTCACCACCGGGGTGTACTGGGAATCCTCCGTATGCAGATAAGTAATGATCTCCGTGATCTCAGAGATAAAGATGGTCTTTAATCCGAAGATATCGTCTGCCTGGTAGATCTTCTCGATCATATCCGAAAGGTCCTGCAGATTCCTGGACTGGGCAAGCTTGTACTCTGCCTTGATCTCCTGGAGAAGGATGGCGATCTTCAGAGAAATCTGATAGAGCACATCCACACTTACCTGGGATTTCAGATTGTTGATGAACAAATCTTCGATGTAGTTTAGGGCGCCGTCCTTATCCTTTTTCAGGATCAGCTTTCTCAGGAGCGCTTCGTCTATGACCACATCCCCGGACTTCCTGTCCTTGATATGGGCTTCGTTGATACAGCTGCCATATCCCTCCAGCATCCGGTATTTCTGCAGCTTCATACTCATCTTGTACCCCTGCGCCAGCTCCTCATAATCCCGGATGGGACCGCTTACTGTGATAAAGCTCATGATCCCGTAACCGCTCTCCAGCCGGTCCTGGCAATCTCTGCATGCCTCCAGGATCTCCTCTTCCTTCTGTTTCTCATCTCCGTATAAAAGGAGGAACAGTGTATCCGGCGCCAGATAGATGGTCTTGCTCTTCTGCTCCCAGTGCTGGAGCTCTCTCAGGATCTCATTGACCCCGTCCTTATCTTCCAGGGTGCCGGTGTCAATCTTCATCACCCCGCAGAAGACCTGCTCTTCTTCCTGTATCTGGGGCAGCATCCGGTACATCTCCTGTGCCTCTTCTTTGCTCATCTTTCCTTTGAGTAGCTTATGCCAGCCGATCTTATCCTCCATGTTGCCCGCATCCTTCCGGTCAATCTCCTCCAAACGCAGGGCTGCCCGCACCAGGGCGTCTTTTAACTTTTCTTCATCAATGGGCTTTAGAATATATTCCTCCACATCCAGCTTCAGCGCGGTCCTGGCATACTCAAATTCATCATAACCGGAGAGGATGATGCAGCGGGTCCTGGGGCTGATCCGGCGTACCTCCCGGATCAGATCCAGCCCGTTCATCAGCGGCATCTCCACATCTGTCACCAGGATATCTGCCGGATCCTCCTGGAATTTCTCCAAAGCTTCTTTTCCGTTGTGTGCCATGGCAGACACTGTCATAGCAATCTCTTCCCAGTCTATGATGCAGCGGATCCCCTGCAGGATAAATTCTTCATCTTCAACTAACATGACCTTCTTCATGTGCTTTCCCCTCTTCTATCTTAATGGTTACTTTCACCAGCAGACCCTCTGGTTTTGCTGCCTCGATAGAAATGCCGTATTCCTCACCATAGACTGCTTTGATCCTCCGGTTCACATTGGAGATGCCGATGCTTTTCTTCTCCGTCTGCTCTTCCCGGTTTTCCCTAAGCTCCTGATTCTTTTTCTCCATGTCTTCTGCTTTCATGCCTACTCCGTTGTCCTGTACATACAGTTCCAGCCGGTCCTGCTGTCTCCTTGCCCGGATGGTCACCCGGTTGTCCTGCCTGGTCCGGTCAATGCCGTGGACGAAATAATTTTCGATGATCGGCTGGAGCACGAACTTGATGATAGGGGTGCCCAGAAGCTCCACCGGACACTCCACCTGAGACTGAAACTGCCCCTGATACCGATATTCAAAAAGTTCCAGATACTGCTTGCAGTAATCCAGCTCCTGCCCCAGGGTGATCACATCTGCTTCCTTTAACTGGCTGCGGAACAGCGTCACCATACTGTAGAGCATCTTTCCCACTTCTCTGTCCCCATTGCAGATGGCTTTCATGCGGATCGCCTCCAGGGTATTGTAGAGAAAATGGGGATTGATCTGACTCTGGAGCGCCTGCATCTGGGCATTCTTCCGCTCAATCTCTGCCAGATAGCTTTTCTGGATATAGAGCTGCAGCCTGCTGCACATCTCATTGAAGTTCTCTGAGATCATATCCAGTTCATCGCCTCTCTTCTGATACTTTAACCGTACGGACAGATCTCCTGTCGTGACCTGGTTCATCGCCCCCAGGATCAAATCTACTCTCCCGGTCAGGCGCCTGACATAATAACCGATGCAGACAATCCCGATCACTGCCGCCAGCACCCCTGCGCCCAGGATCGCTGACAGGGTGGGCAGGGAAAGCCCCGCCGCCTTGTCTCTTTCCAGAAAGGCATAGATCTGGTACTCCTGGGCATTCTCCCGGAGCACGTAATACGCGTCATCCTTTATGACCTCCATCAGGTCTTCTCCTGCACTCTGATAAACTGCTGTATCGTAATTCAGCGTCACGGCAAGATTTCCATAGTCCACAGACTGCTCCAGCTCTTCAAAGGCATCCTTTCCCTCAAAGGTAAAGATGATATTTCCCACCTGATTCATACTGGAAGGATCGTTGATCTCCCGCACTACGGTGATCTTCCCTTCCTCCCCGTATTGTCCCTGGTCGATCTGCTGCCTGCGCATCCCCCCATCTTTGCCCGGGTGGAAAATGTTCTGAGGATAGCATTCGGTCAGCTCCATGTCACTGTATGCCAGAAGCTCCACCTTCTCCAGTTCCCTGTATGCCTGGAAAGCTTCTCCCACCATGTTGTGGATGCCTTTGTAGGCATAGCTTTTGGAGGCGGAGTAGCGGTCCAGACTGAAATTCTGGTAGGATTCCGGATCCAGGGAAAAATACGCCAGCAGGTCGTCCAGCTCTGAAGAAGACCGGTACAGATCCTGATACAGGTAGTCCGCCCGCTGGATCATCTCCTCCACATAGTCCACCGCCTCCGCGCATGCCCAGTCCAGCTCGCTCTCATTTGTCAGCAGCACCCGCCTTCTGGAAGCAGATATAAAGTACGCCACTAAAGCTGCCACAATACACAGTACAATGACGGTATAAGTCCAAAACAGTTTGCGGTAAAGCTGCATGGGCTTTTTCTTTTCCATCTCATTCCTTCTTTCCCAAAGTACGGCAAAAAGAGAGCTCATGAACGGCTCTCTTCCATTGCTCTTTGTATTTTCTGATGCATAAATACTACCACAAATCCATAGATACTGGCAATAAATAAGATGAACGTTCCTGCTTTGATCTCCAGCAGCATTAAGATCACTGCCAGCATGGCAGTATTGCCCAGAGTATTCACCGGGCGGGTGATGGTAAGCACCACCGCTCCCTTTACAAT
>NHCFC00100__coassemble_1634_pt1 | contig 20361 bp, 12 predicted proteins | sample NHCFC00100__metabat2_low_PE_019 | metagenome-assembled genome bin NHCFC00100
TTCCGCTGTCATCTGCGCCTGCGCTCTCTGCTTCTTCCACCTCAGAAGCCAGCTCCAGCTTCGCCGCTCCTCTGCCGCCTAGCGGATCGGTATAAATATATTTCTCCGTTCTGGTAAGGACCCGGTGTGTGGAACTGTTGCTGCGGATGGCTACATCCACCTCGTCGCCGGTGACAAGCTGGGCATCCAGTACCAGCAGCGTATTTTCATCAATGAAATTGGCTTCTACCAGTTCGCCGTTCAGCTCCAGGAATGCCGACTGGGTGAAATTGGCTCCCTTCACATAATACTGTCCGTCAGCGATCTTCTCAATGCTGTGCAGCTCAGCTGCCTTAACGCCCAGGCTCATCGCCGTTCTCTCGAAAGGATTGGTTCCGTCATACACATACTGCTCTCCGTAGAGAATATCGTACTGCAGCATTTCCAGGTCTACCTGGTAGTCTCTGGTATTTCTCCTCGCCTGGTGGTAGCGGAAGACATTGCCTTCATGAATGCCTACCTGGTCCATGACCTCGGCAGCAATCTGGTAGGAGGAAAGATTCTGGTCCTTCTTCTCCAGCCCCATATTGTCCCAGATCACATACTCGGTCTGGAACAGATACTTGTTTTTCATATCCTTTACCGTCAGGTCCATGGTGGGCAGATGATCGCCGTACATGACCAGGATCACATCTTCGTCCAGTTGGGAAAGGGCATCGGTCAGTTCCTTGACAAACTGATCCATTTCATAGATCTGATTGCAGTAGTATTCCCATTTGTTGTTCACCGCATCGGAGCTGCCGCCGGATACAGTGATCTTGGGATCTTCGATCATAGGCTCCTCCGGATAATCCCCATGTCCCTGTACGGAAATGGTGTACACGTAATCCGGTCCTTCGGTATCTTCCATCGCCTCAAGAATGTACTTGGTCAGATTCCGGTCCCGGATCCAGCCGTTGGGATTGGTGTCGTCCTGAGTGGACATATATTCCGAGGAGGTAAAGCTGTCAAAGCCCAGATTGGCAAACACACTTTTCCTGCCGTAGAAATTGGCTTCATTGTTGTGAATGGCGTGGGTTCCGTAACCCAGCTCTTTCAGCACATAGGCGGCGCTTTCACAGGTGGTCTCCTTTAAGATGCCTTTGTAGGGATACTCCCCGGGACCGAAATAATGGAGGCTCATACCTGTGATGCATTCAAACTCGGTATTGGCAGTACCAGCGCCCACAGAAGGTACTTTAAAATAGCCGGAGGAGTATTCCTCCATCATCTTCCTGAAATTGGGAATCGGATCCTCCGAAAATTCCAGGTAATTGACCAGTGTAGGATCAAAGAAGGACTCCAGCTGAAGGAACAGGATATTGGGACGCTGCTCCCCGGTCTCGCTTAGGGTTTCCTCGCTTTTTATGATATCCTCCATGGTTTTTTCTGAATAATCCCTTGGGCAGCCGATGCCGGTATTAAATACCGTGGTTGCCAGACAGTAGGGATATCCATAGTCTTCATAGGCGAAGGCAATGTTTCCGAAATAATTGGAAAGCACTCTCTTCTCCAGCGCAAGCTTTGTGGTGCCTGCAAAAGCTGCCACACACAGGACGATCAGCGGGATATTCACCTTATAGCGCAGTTTCCCTTTGTATTTCGGTCCTTTGAAGAATAAAAAGATCAGTCCCAGCACTGCCAGTCCCGCAATGATCATGGTCAGCACGAAGAAGAAGGGAGACAGGTATTTGTCTGCAATGGCAACAGCGTCTGTGATCATATGCAGGTCCGGTCCGGTAAAAGGTGTGACCCGGTTCGCCAAAAGCACGCCGTTAATAATGCCAAGCCCCATCCAGAAAATAAACAGGATGGTCCTGAAAAATACTCTTCTGCGGAAAAGATAAACAATCAGTGTGGTGGTAAAAATCAAAAAAGCATTATAAAGAAACACCAAAGGCGTCTCCGTCATATAGCTAAAAGCTTCCAGCATGGAATGCCTTGAGATGGCTTCTATGACAAAATATCCTATGCATACGCCAAGCATCTGAAGAGGTACTGAAAACAGGTTCAGATATTTCAGGCAAAAAGCCTTTCTTATTTCTTTCATAAATCGGTTCTCCTTATCATCAGCAGGACAGGGGTTCCCAGCATATGCCGTTTCCCCCTGTCCTTATTCATGTCAGTGAAAGCCCGTCTTTTTCCTATTTCTACTTCTGTAACTGTGCAAGTCTCTCTTTTACCTGCTGCATCATCGCGGTATATTTCTCCAGCTTTTCCTTTTCCTCAGCCACCTTGCTTTCAGGCGCCTTGCTTAAGAAACGCTCATTGCTTAACATACCGTTGACTCTCGCCAGTTCTTTTGTAAGTTTTTCTTCTTCTTTTCTCAATCTTTCTATTTCTTTTTCAATATCTACCAGCTCCGCAAATGGCATATAGATGACTGCGTCTGCAGTTACCGCGGATACTGCGTCTTCGTCAATGCCTGTCTTATCTGCCTGTACGATGACTTCGCTGGCATATCCCAGGGAAGCAAAGAAGACTTTTCCTTTTTCAAAAATATCCCTTACGCTCTCGTCCTCGGATACGACAAAGACTTTTGCCTTCTTGCTGGGCGGAACGTTCATGCCTGTGCGGACGTTGCGGATGCCTCTGACTGCTTCCTTGATCTTCTCTACTGCCAGCTCATCCTGCGCGAAATCCCATTCTCCCTGGTACTGAGGCCAGGAAGAGATCATAATGGATTCTTCCTCCGGGCACAGGGTACAGTAAATTTCCTCTGTAACAAAAGGCATATAGGGATGGAGCAGCTTTAAGGCGTTGCCCAGAACCGTCTTCAGGGTCCAGAGCGCCGCAGACTTTGTGTTGTCCTCCTCCTGGTACAGACGTGGTTTTACCATTTCAATGTACCAGTCGCAAAATTCCTCCCAGATGAAGTCATAAACCTTCTGAACCGCGATTCCCAGCTCGTATTTATCCATGTTCTCGGTTACCACTTTGGCAAGGGTATTGACTTTGGAAAGGATCCATTTGTCTGCGCTGGTGAGGGTATCCAGGTCAATTTCTGCCGGAACCTCTGCTTTTTCCAGATTCATCATGATAAATCTGGATGCGTTCCATACTTTGTTGGCAAAGTTTCTGCTGGACTCCACTCTCTCCCAGTAAAAACGCATATCGTTTCCGGGAGCGTTTCCTGTGATCAGGGTAAGCCGCAGGGCATCTGCCCCGTATTTGTCAATGACTTCCAGAGGATCGATGCCGTTTCCAAGGGATTTGCTCATCTTGCGTCCCTGGGAATCCCGTACCAGACCATGGATCAGTACATGGTGGAAAGGTGTCTTTCCAGTCTGCTCCAGACCGGAGAATACCATACGGATAACCCAGAAGAAAATAATGTCATAGCCGGTTACCAGCACATCGGTGGGATAGAAATATTCCATCTCCGGGGTCTTGTCCGGCCAGCCTAATGTGGAGAAAGGCCACAGGGCTGAAGAAAACCAGGTATCCAGGGTGTCCTCATCCTGATGCAGATGGGTGCAGCCGCATTTGGGGCACTTCTCAGGCATCTGACGGTCCACCACGATCTCCCCGCATTCCTCGCAGTAATAAGCCGGGATCCGGTGTCCCCACCACAACTGTCTGGAAATACACCAGTCACGGATATTTTCCAGCCAGTGCAGGTAAATCTTATCAAAACGTTCTGGTACAAAGGTCAGGCTGCCGTCCTTTAAGGTCTCTATGGCAGCTTCGCCCATTTCTTTCATCCTTACAAACCACTGAGGCTTGATCATAGGCTCTACTGTGGTCTTGCAGCGGTCATGGGTGCCTACACTGTGAGAATGAGGAACGACTTTTACCAAAAGCCCCTGGGCTTTCAGATCTTCCACCATGGCTTTGCGGGCTTCATAGCGGTCCATGCCTGCGTATTTGCCGCCCAGTTCATTGATGGTGGCGTCGTCGTTCATAATGGTGATCTCTTCCAGGTTGTGGCGTTTTCCCACTTCAAAGTCGTTGGGGTCGTGTGCCGGGGTGATCTTTACACAGCCGGTACCGAACTCTTTGTCTACATATTCATCAGCGATCACCGGAATCTCCCGGTCTGTCAGAGGCAGCTTCAGCATCTTTCCGATCAGGTGCTGATAGCGCTCGTCTTCTGGATTGACTGCCACAGCAGTATCTCCCAGCAGGGTCTCCGGACGTGTGGTGGCGATCTCTACAAACTGACCTTCCTCTCCCACAACCGGATAATTGATGTGCCAGAAAAATCCGTCCTGTTCCTCATGCTCTACCTCTGCGTCGGAGATAGAAGTCTGGCATACCGGGCACCAGTTGATGATCCTGGAGCCTTTGTAGATATAGCCTTTCTCATATAATTTGATGAAGACTTCCTGAACTGCCCTGGAGCAGCCTTCGTCCATGGTAAAGCGCTCTCTGTCCCAGTCTGCGGACGCGCCCAGCTTCTTTAACTGGTTGATGATCTTTCCGCCGTATTCCTCTTTCCATTCCCAGGCATGTTTTAAGAATTCTTCTCTTCCGATCTCGTTTTTGTCAATGCCCTGCTCTTTTAATTTCTCGATCACCTTGACTTCTGTGGCAATGGCGGCGTGGTCTGTGCCCGGCTGCCAGAGCGCCTCATAGCCCTGCATCCTCTTAAAGCGGATGAGGATATCCTGCATGGTCTCGTCCAGGGCATGTCCCATGTGCAGCTGCCCGGTTACATTGGGCGGGGGCATGACAATGGTAAAGGGCTTTTTGTCCCTGTTTACTTCTGCGTGGAAATATTTGTTATCCAGCCATTTTTGATAAATACGGTCCTCCAGACCCTTGGGGTCATAGGTTTTTGCAAGCTCTCTGCTCATATGTTCCTCCTGAAATCCTGGCTGCAGGGGTATTTTTCGTGGCAGAAAAATACCCCTTATAACCATTTTAATTATAGTTACAAAGGGCGATTCTATACCGCGGTACCACCTTTATTTATCACTCTGCGAGCAGGCGTCTGCTCAGGTCCTGTAACGCTGACAAAGCGTGAAAGCTTACCAAATCGGATCTGTGCCTGCCAGTCCGAAGCTTCAGCCTCCCGGTTCAAAAGCTACCTTCCGCCCATTTTCCTTAAACAATCTTTCAGCCGGTGAATCGTTCTCTCTGCAAGGTACGTAAGCGTACTCCTCTTTCTCATAACCTTTTTCTATGCCCTTTATCATAAGCACAAAGCCTGATTTTGTCAAGAAGAGAATTCTAAAAAGATTGTGTCCTCGGCGCTGCTGTGCTATAGTTTTCTATAGATACGCAAAAGAACTGACATAAAATGAAGCGGCGTGCAGTCCGTCTGTGCACGCTTCCAAAAGGAGACTTTCTATGAGCAAACCAAAAAAAGTAATGAAAGGCGCAGGCATGGTACTGCTTTTTCTGGCAGGCATCCTGCTCCTGGCTCTGATCTGGCTGACCATACGGGAATACCGTCCTGAAGCCGAAGAGACCCTGGCTGTGCCTTCCGGCAGCGAAACTCCTGCCCCAGGCAGCAGCCTTGAGATACTGACCTTTAACACCGGCTACGCCGGGCTTGATAAGACCCAGGATTTTTTCATGGACGGAGGCTCTCAGGTGCAGCCGGACAGCCGGCAGGAGGTGGAGGAGAACCTGCAGGGGATCGCCGGGATCCTGAAGGAACATCCGGCAGACGTCTATTTCCTTCAGGAGGTAGATCTGGATTCCAAGCGTTCCTACCGGATCGACCAGCAGGCATATTACCAGGAAAATCTGGATCTGCCCGGTGTATTTGCCTGCAATTTTAAATGTGACTTTATCCCCTATCCTCTGCCGCCTATCGGCAAGGTGGAAAGCGGCATCCTGACTATGACAGACCTGGCGGTATCCTCCGCTTCCAGGATTTCTCTGCCGGAATCCTTTTCCTGGCCTGTAAAGACCTGCAATCTGAAACGGTGTATGCTGGAGACCAGGATCCCTCTTACCGGAACGGACCGGGAGCTGGTACTGATCAACTTCCATCTGGAAGCCTATGACAGCGGGGAGGGGAAGATCCTCCAGAGCCAGATGCTGGCAGAAAAGCTGCAAAAGGAATATGAGGCAGGAAACTACGTGATCGCCGGAGGTGATTTTAACCAGACCTTTGAAGGCATAGACAAATATCCTCTGAAAGACACGGACAACTGGGCTCCCGGCGTGATCGGAGAGGATTCTCTGCCGGAGCATTTCTCCTTTGCCGTAGATGACAGCTATCCTACCTGTCGGCTGTTAAATGAACCCTACAGCGGCTCTTTCGACACGTCTCAGGTTTATGTGCTGGATGGCTTTCTTGTCTCAGATAATATAAAGGTAAATCAGGTGTCTGTCATCAATACAGACTTTGCTTATACGGATCATCAGCCTGTACGGCTGGAAGTCCGGCTTCTGCCCTGACTTTTTCATCCATTATACTGCAAAAGAGCTGCTGCCAGGCTGATCATTCAGCCGGCAGCAGCTCCTTCTTTTACATAATATGAAGTTTGATCTTTGACGGTCCTCCCTGCGTCCCGGTCACGAACATTTGGCTCTCTGCGGAGGATGCGTTTACCATTTGTTGCGGAGAAATGGTTATTAACAACAGAGTAGCTGTCAGGACCAGGGAGTGTACCGCCTGCCATTTAATCTTGTACAATTCTATAAATTCAGGCGTTTACCTTTCGGCATTCCATAAAAAATCCGCTCTGCACGTCTCGTGAAAGCGGAAACAGCGGCTGCGTCTTACAGCCGGAGGGATCTCAAACTTTGCACGGAAGTTCTCACCTTACTGCTGCTAAGCAGGTTTCCTGACTTATGGTTCATCGCTCCTCCGCTCCTTCTCATACAATAAGTACAATGGATCTGTGCGGCATCGCTCCCAAATACAGTTACCGGATAGCTCAGGATTCTCACCTGATTCCCTTTTCACCGGCGCTGTGCGGTCAGCGCAGGTGCACTTAACAGGTTTATGGAATTATACATGAGTATCGTACCACGTTCCTTACTAAGCGTCAAGGATTTTCCATCTTTTTTTCTTCCCTTCTGCGTCTGGTCATTAAGCCTCCGATGCGTCCGGTATCTTTGGCTGACAGGCTTTTCCAGCCCTTTTCCAGCACCTGGTCCAGCAGTCCCAGTTCTCCTGCGATTTCATACTTCAGCATTTCTTCTTCCGGGATCTTATTTAAGTCGATTTTTTCTTCTTTTTTCTTAGACATAAAAAGGCTACACTCCTTTCTTCTGAGAGTGTAGCCTTTTCTTTTCCGTTCTATGCAGAAATCGGCAAAAGATTCTGCTTTTTTCTGACTTTGTCCCCCAAGACAGCCGCAGCTGCCCTTTCCTTATTTGGGAATGATCACTGCCGCGATGATGTAGGCGATGATCCCGCTTCCAAAGCTCATGCAGGTCAGCACCACCCAGGCAAGCCGCACCAGCGTAGGGTCAATATTGAAAAATTCACCAATCCCTCCGCATACACCTGCAACCATGTAATTTACAGAAGAACGGTAAAGTCTTTTATCTGACATAAAAATCTCTCCTTTCATGAATGAAACTGCATTTCTAAGATAGAGGAATCTGCTTTGATATCCATCTCTCTGTCTGCTGTCAAATTTCCGAACGTCCCTTTCTGCGTTTCCCCCATGTAGCTTTCCTCTCCCACGCGGACGATTCCTGAATCACTTTTTATATCGATCTTATAGTCATCCTGGCTTTTGGGAAATGCCGCGGTGATCTTAGATGAGTCACTGACGATCTTGACCCTTTGGCAGTCGCCGAACTGTGTGGTGAGGATCGAAGAATCTGCCGTGATCTTCCACTCCTGTGCAGAAATCTCCTGATCCATGCGCAGGATCCCGCTGTCGCATTTCAGTTCCACAGATTCCAGCTGCTTTTGAGGGATCTGAATTTTCAGAACCTCCTGTTCTGTCTCCTCCCCGGAACCATCTCTGAGAATCTCCAGTTTCCCGGAGCCCTCTTTGTACTCTGCTTTATCATAGGGGTACATGCTCTCTATATGGATCTCTTCGTCCTGGCTTACCAGGATCTCTGCCTTTCCGCTGTCCAGTTTCAGGGATAATTGGGACAGCTTCTCAGCCGGAAAGGTCACTTCCTTGGTCACTTCCCTGGAATCCTTATAATCCCAGTCGTATGCGTACAGCCCGGACGCCCACCCTTCTATGTTGGCTTCCAGTTCCTGTGCCCACTGCTCCATATCGCTGTCCAGTCCGTCTGCCCAGTTCTCTATGCTGGAATCCAGGTGATCTCCCCAGTCGTCCATCCCTTCTTCCAGTCCGTCTGCCCAATTCTCCATACTGCTGCCGAAATCCTCTCCCCAGTTCTCCATTTGACCGCTCCAGCGGTCCATCACGTCCTCCAGCCGGTCTGTCCGGAACACATGGCTCCAGAAGGTGCTCTTTCTTGAATTTCTCTCAAAATCTTCTGCATTGGCTCCTGCCAGGATGCCTGCTCCCAAAAGGACGCCGCCGAAAATTGCCAGGATCAGCGTAACCAGCAGCATCACTCGAAAAAATTTTTTCATTTTCTGTCACCGCCCCTTCTTCCCCGATAAAGGATTCTCTGGATCAGATCCACACAGCAGCGGAATACTGCCGGCATCGCCTGCAGCAGCAGCCACAAAAATACGGTAAGGAACAAAAGCCCCAAAGCTGTCAAAAGAAACGCCCCGCCTGCGGATGCCACTGCCGTTGCCGGTGAGGAAAACTGCACCAGAAAAGTCCATACCAGCATAACAATGCCTCCGATGACCATTCCCGCGCCTCCTGCCGCCAATCCGATGAAAAGTCCTAAAAGTCCAAGCACAAGCCCCAAAAGCCCGCCTAAAAGTCCAAGTCCGATGCCGCCCCATACAGGGGAACCAAGGATTATGAGAATCACGATCAGGATCCACATACTTCCTTTTTTCCGGGGATATTTCCCCTGCTTCCCATAGCCGGAGCCGGTATTGCCGGAACCAGTGTGCTCAAAGGGTCCATGGTACCTGTGCTCCGTGCTTCCGGCATCGTAATATTTGGTTCCGTCCCAGTTGTTTTCCTGCTGCTGCCGGGATTTTTCCTGTTGTTCCTCATAGACTGCCTGGGGATTCTCCGGCATGTTCCTGGAGTCAAATCTCTGGTCGCTGTATCCGTATTCCGTATATTCACCGTAAGTTTCCTGTTGAGTTCCTTTCAAATCTGCCAGGATCATGGCAGCTACCTTTCCCGGACTTCCCAGTTCCTGGATCACAGCTGCTTCCTGCTCCTCCCCCGCATCGTCAAAGTAACCGTCGTAATATTCCAGAGCTTCTCTTCGTTCCTGCTCCGGCAGCTCCCTTAGCAGCCGTTCCAGCTGCTCCATAAATTCCTTTCTGCTCATTGCCATATTCCTCCCTCAAACAATCTGCTGATCTTTGTGGAATAATTCTTCCATTCTGTCCGGTACAGATTCAGCTGCGCCATTCCTCTTTCTGTGACTTTGTAATATCGCCGGTTCCTTCCTCCGTATTCCCGGTCATAGGTCTCCAGGCAGTCATCCTTCTGGAGCCTGCGCAGGACAGGATACAGGGTGGACTCGGACACATCCAGAACCTGCCGGACATCCTGTGTAATCTTGTACCCATAGGTTCCCTCATTCTCCTTTGAGACAACCGCCAGGACAATGGCATCCAGCAGAGCTGCTCCTGTATTGAAAACCATGGTATCACTTCCTTTTCTTATTTCCCTTGCCTGAAATTCTGTTTATGCAGTCATGCAGATGTCCGCATCCTGCTGTTTCTCTGCTCTTTTGCTGTTCTTGCTGTTCTTGCTGTTCTTTTGTCTTCCTGCTTTACTTTATTATTTTTCAGGCAATATTATTTTCTATTCAATACTATACGTTATATAATATAATACTGTCAATAGCATTTAAAAAGGTTTCTGGTTTTCTTAAGAAAAATTTTACTTTTCTTTCGATTCAAATGCGGTTATACTGTTTTTCATCAGGAATTTACTTTTTTCGACACGGATATTTCACCATAGGAGGGTATATGAAAAAACAATTTGCAAGGATGTTTGCTCTTGTGGCTGCGGCTGCCATCTTAATACTGGGAATCGCTGCGGGACGCTTCTGGGAGGCAGGAAGACAAAGCTCTGCAAAGCTGGATTCGTCTGCCATCACGGCGCAGCTGCGGGAGTTGAGTTCTCTTTCCACCGCAGAGCTGGAATACCGGGGATTGGTACGGTACCAGGACGGGGACATTCCCCTTTTGACAAAGAAAGCCTTTACCATGATTTATGACGCCCATATCAAAGCGGGGATTGATTTTTCTCAGATTCAGGTGGAGGCTGCCGATCAGGCGCTGACCATCCGCCTTCCCCAGGCAGAAATCCAGGACGTCACCATTGCTTCTGACAGCCTGGAGTTTTACGATGAAAAATTTGCGCTTTTTAACTTTCAGGACCGGACCGATACAGTAACGGCTCTGCAGTACGCAGAAGAAGACGCCAGAGAGCGGGCTGCGGATACAGATCTGACCTCTGCCGCGGACGAAAAAGCACAGACTCTGATCCTTGGCTTTTTAAATTCCCTGTGGAATGCGGAGGATGCGCCTGAGATTCATTTTGAAACTCTCAGCAGTGAAAGCGGATCCGGTGCGGAGGCTGCTCCGGCTGCCTGAATTTTTCCACGAAAAAAGAGAGTATGGATAATCCGGGAGATACTTACATATCTCAGACGGTTTTCCTGCTCTCTTTTTCTTCTTTTGCTTATGGCAGATCCTGACTTGAAATCCCGTGCTCCTGCAGCAGTTTCTCCAGTGCTGCGATCCTTTCTGCCTGTTCTGCGGAATGCTGCTCTGCTTTCCGGCGTTTTTCAGTTTCTGCTTGCAGCTTTCTTTGTTCTGTTTCTAGCTTTCTCTGTTCTGCTTCCAGCTTTCTTTGTTCTGTTTCCAGCTTTCTCTGTTCTTCTTTCTGCTTTCTTTTTAATTCTTCTAACTTCTTTTTTCCTTCTTCCACCTGTTCTTCCAGCTCTTCCACCATGTATTTCACCGTGTTTCTGTCCAGCTCCAGCAATTCCTTTGAAAAGAACATCTTCATCACCCCTTCGATATTCCTGCACAGGTCATACACTTCCCGGTAGAGTTCCTCAAATTCCGGTTCGTATTCCAGCAGTTTCAAAATTCTCTCCGGCTCATAGCAGCCCAGAAAGGTCAGCCATGCTTCCAGTGGTGTTTCTATTCTTTTATTTTGCGTAACTTCCCTGAAAATGTCAAGAGCGATCAGGATATTTTCCTGGAGCATCTCCAGCTTCAATCCCGTATCAAATTTCTGGGAAGAACGGTGGAGATAACGGTCTTTGATCTGGTGAAATTCCCTGGTACTTTTTTCAAAAAGCACAATGGTATAGACCTTTTTTACATCCCGGTAAGTGAACCGTTCCCGCTCCTTTTTTCTCTTGTTCTTTGCCCTTTTATACTGCCGCAAAAGCAGATCCGCAGAGTAACAGGCGACCCGCTGCCCGGGAAAAGCATAGCCGATTTTCTGAATCTCAATGTTGGCAAGGCTTCCGTCCTCCAGGCATACCACAATGTCTGTGATGATCAGAGAAACCTCGTCGGTAAGCCTTACGGAATCATTGGGAAGGATCTGGGCAATGGTAACCCTCCTCTCCAGGACCGCAGAAAGAAAGTCTTCCAGCCTTTCCTTATGAATCTCCGGATTCAAGATTTCTTTCACGATGGGATCAGAAAGAACATTGACGCCTTTTTCTCCGGTGCACAGATCCAGAAATTCCTTTTTCTGCGGATCTGTCAGAGTCTGAAACCGTCTGCGCAGTTCTCTTTTGTGAAAAATATACTCCAGGACTTCCTGTCTGGTGCGGATTTGGGGAAAATATCCCTGCAGTGCATTTGCCATACGTACACCTCCCGGCAATGCAATAGACCGGCGTTTTCCTGCCCTTCTACTGCTGTGAATAATAAAATTAAGAAGTGGAAAAATACCTCCAAGCAGAAGCTCAGAAGCGGGAACCAGGACCGGTCCCCTGAAAGATGTTTTTATTATAACAGGCTGCTGCCGCCCATACAAGCAGAATCCTTCGACCAGTTTCGGCAAAAAACCTTATCTTTTTAAAAGCATCCCCCTGCGCCGGAATTTTTCTTCCCGGCGCAGGGGGATCTTTTATTCTGCGGGAATCTCTCTTCCCAGATAAGTGGAATAAATATACGCTTCTTTTACCCGTTTCCCGGTCATGCGGTACAGGGCTTGTGCATAGTAATCCAGCTGGATCTTATATTTCTGTGTCAGTTCCCGGGGATTTCTGGGGGATACCCGGTCTGTTTTATAGTCCACCAGCACCCAGGCGTCTCCTTCCAGGAAATACGCGTCTATGATCCCCTGGATCAGGATTCCTTCCTGGGACTGGAATTCCCGGCTCACTTCCTCTGCCCGGACCTCTATGACAAAGGGCTGCTCCCGGTAAAGCTCTCCTCTTTCCCATGCGCTGCGCATCCGTCTGCCCAGATGCCCGCCTGCCAGCCGGTAAAGCACTGTGGGAGATACTGCCCGCGCCATCTGCGGGGTGATCTTTCCCTGGTCTGTTAATTCCCGGATCTGCCGCGCGATGTCCTCCGAACTGTCTGTGCGGGAGAAATCTAAGGATTCCAAAACCCGGTGGTAGGCAGTTCCTCTCTGGGCGCCCTGAAGCTCCTCCTCTTCCTCCCTCATAAACCGGGGAACATAAGCTTCCAGCGGCGGCTCCTCCCGCTCTCCCATCTGCGCCGGTCTGCTTTCCTGCTTCTCTTCTGCGTCTGCCTGCGGATACCGTCCGCGCAGGTTCAAGTCCTGTTCGTATAGATTCTGCTCTTCTCCATGCAGGCGCTTCCTCTCTCCATACACCTTCCGCTCTTCTCCGTACACCTCCAGGCTCTCCTCATCCTTCTGCGCCAGCCTGCGCTTGACTTCCGAAACAGTCATCTTTGCCGGGATCCGGGCAAGATGGGCAAAGGGATATTCATAGGAAAAGCTTTCTTCCAGCTCACGGCGGATTTCCCTGTTATAGACATTCTCTGTATCCCAGTTCAGCAGTTCCTCCTGCTTTCTTTTTTCCTCTGTGCGGGTCTGCGCTTCTCCCAGGGCAAGCTCTCCAGGAGACAGCTTCCGCACAGAAAACTCTGCCGTTCCCTCATACAGGGGATTGAGCGCATTGACCTCCAGCCCCCAGGCTTCATACAGGGGCTTCATGGCTTTGTGCCGGGAAAGGGCAGCCAGCACCCAGTCCAGATAGGTCTTTCCCTTAGACCGCAGCCCATAGGGCAGCCGTTTCTTTTCCTGTTTTTTCAGCAGTCCCCAGCCTGCCAGCTTCTTTTCCAGCCCGGAGACGGTGCCGGTCAGCACCAGCCGCTCCTTTGCCCTGGTCAGCGCCACATAGAGGATCCGCAGTTCTTCCCCCAGGCTTTCCAGGGTAATCTCCTGCTGGACTGCTTTTTGCAGGAGAGTTTTGGTCCGTATGCGCAGTTTTTCGTCCACGCAGGCTGCCCCAATGCCCAGATCCGGATGGAGCACGATGCTGTCTCTGGCATCCTGCAGATTGATCTGCTTGCCCATGCCGCAGACAAAGACAATGGGAAACTCCAGACCTTTGCTGCTGTGGATGCTCATGATCTTCACACTGTCGTCGTTTTCTGACAGAACGCTTGCCTCTCCAAAATCCATCTGGTATTTTTTCAGATTTTCAATATACCGTACAAAATGAAACAGCCCCCGGTAACTGGTGCTTTCGTAATCCCGTGCCTTCTCCAGCAGCATCAGCAGATTGGCTTTCCTCTGCTCCCCGGTGACAAATGCCTGCTGGTATACCAGGAAGCCTGTGGCGTCGTAAAATGCCCACAAAAGTTCGTGCATCGGCGTATAAGGCACCAGCTTTCTTAAATCCCGGTAAGTCTTCAGAAATCCCCGGACCTTTTCTCCCAGACTGCCTTCCCGCTTTTCGGCTGCCAGCAGGGATTCATACAGATAATGGGTCTCCTCTTCCTTTCCGATCTCCACGATCTGTGCCAGCTCTTCTAAGGAAAAGCCTCCGGGCATGCTCTTCATGGCTCCGGCAAGGGGAATGTCCTGAAAAGGATTGTCCAGGATCTGAAGGTAATCCAAAACTGCCGCCACCTCGGAGGCAGAGAAATACCCGGTCTTTGTAGTAACATTGGCAGGAATGCCGGAGGCATTCAGCACCTTTTTAAAGGTTTCTGCCCAGCCGGACATGGTGCGCAGGAGCAGGGTAAAATCAGAGAATCTGGGTTTTCGGTAACGCCCGGTTTCTTTGTCAAGGACCTGCTCTTCTTCCATGATCTCCCGGATCCGAAGAGCTGCCATGCGGGCTTCCAGTTCCCGGCTGGTCTGGGCAGTTTCCTGCTCCTGCCAGATTTCCTCATCTTCTTCCAGTAAAAGCAGTTCATCTGCGGGCGTAAGGCTCTCCTGCTCTTTTTCGGGAAACGCCAGCTGGGGATACAGGGCTGCGTCTTCATCGTATTCCACACCGCCCAGATCCTCCCCCATCAGCTGGTAAAACAGGTAATTGACTCCGTCCAGCACCTCTTTCCTGCTTCGGAAATTCCTGTGCAGGTCAATGCGCAGGGTCTTTCCGCCCTCTTTGGAGGGATAGGAACGGAACTTTTCCATAAACAGATCCGGGCGCGCCAGGCGGAAGCGGTAAATGCTCTGCTTCACATCCCCCACCATAAAGATATTGTTGTTCCCTTCCTCCATCTGGGACACCGCGGTCAAAAGCTTCTCCTGCACCAGGTTGCTGTCCTGGTATTCGTCGATCATGATCTCTGTGAACCGGGATGCCAGCTCTCTTGCCGCATCGGTCCTTTTGTCTTCCCCATCGCCATGGTCCACCAGGATTTTTAAAGCATAATGCTCCAGATCCGCGAAATCCAGCACATTCTTTTCTTTTTTCTTTGCCTGATACGCCTTCTGAAACGCCAAGGTCAGATCCACCAGGACGCCCACCGGTTTTGCGGCTTTTTTCAGGGTTTCGGTCATTTCCTCCGCAGTCTGGGCAAAGTATCTGGCTTTGATGTCTTTGATCAGGTCTTTCGCCTCATTTCTCAGGCTTTTTACCAGCTCCTGTTTGGTCTCTGAGACCAGCTCTTTCTCCGCCTTTTTCCCCGGCGGGAGCCGTTTAAATTCCAGGGCGTCCAGCCGCTCCTTCCAGGAAAAGAAATCCTCCTGGGCGCACACTGCCTGAACGCTGTTTTTCTCCATCCCCAGAAGCTCCAGATAGAAGGCAGGACCGTCTGTCTCCTCGGAAAGCTGCTCTGCCTGGGTCAGCAGCTGCGCCGCCTCCTGGATCTGGCGTTTCGCCTCTCTTTTGACTGCCAGGAACCAGGGCGCCTGCAAAAGCTCTTCTGTTCCCTGTATTTCATAGGCTTTCCTGCAGGTTTCCAGCCATTCCTCCGGATAAGGATAGCTCATGGAAAACTCATAGAGCCGGATCATATAATCTGCGATCCTGGTATCGCTTTTGCCTCCGCCGAAGCAGTCTACAAAGTCAGAGAAATCGGCATTGTCCTCTCTGGCATATGCCTCCTCCAGCACCCGGTCTGTCGCGTCCGCCTGCATCAGCCGCATTTCTCCCTCTTCTCCCATGCGGAAGGAAGGATCCAGATCAATGAGATGAAAGTAATTCTTCACCACATAAGAACAGAAGCTGTCAATGGTCATGATCTGGGCATGATGGATCAGAGACGCCTGCCTCTGCAGATGCTCATCCTCCTGGTTTTCCTCCAGCTGCTTCTCTATGGCAGCCCGGATACGCTCCTTCATCTCTCCTGCCGCCGCTCTGGTAAAGGTCACGATCAAAAGCCGGTCAATGTCTGCCGGGTGATGGGGATCCGTGATCCTTTTGAGAATGCGCTCCACCAGCACTGCCGTCTTTCCGCTTCCTGCCGCCGCGCTTACCAGAAGGTTGCAGTTTCTGGTGTCTATGACTTTCTGCTGTTCTTTTGTCCATGAAACGCCCATGCCTTATTCCTCCTTCTGCTCTTCGTCCAGCGCTTCCCGCATTTTCTGCCAGATTTCCTCCGGCTTCCTGTCTAATAACCTGCGGTAGGCATAACCGGGGATCTTTTCGTCAAAGCCGCATACGGTCCGGTAAGGACAGTACTGGCAGGCGGTTTCCTTCTGCTTTTCATAGGGGGATGCCTCTGCCTTTCCGTCCAGGATCTGCCTTCCGATTTCCTTTGCCTTATGATTGGCATACCTCATAAGGGACTGAAACTGCTCTTCGTCCGCCACCTTGGAACCAGAGGCAAAGGTGCCCTTTGCCGTATATTTCACAGGGACTGCCAGGGACTGAACGCCCTTTCCCTGCGCCAGATCCCGGTCAAGCTTGGTCAGGATGCCCGGCTCTGCAGCTGCGATGCCGTCCATGCGCAGCTTCTTCAGGATGTCTTTTTCCGGATGTTCCTGGTCGCTGATCTCCTCCTGGTTTAAGACCGGGTCTTTGATCTGATAGTAAAAGATTCCTGCCGGCTTTACCTTCTTTGCCGGAAAACGCTTCTGCTCCAGCTCCACTGCCGCATTCAGATACAGCGCCAGCTGCAGCTGGATCCCATAGTACAGTTTGGTCAGGTCCAGTTCTGTCTGCCCGGATTTATAATCAATGACCTTGACGTACAGCTGATCCTGCTCCTGATACGTATCGATGCGGTCGATCCTTCCCATCAGACGGATCCTCTCATGCTCGGACAGCTGCAGGTTCACACTGGCAAAATCATCAGCAAAGCCAAACGCCCATTCCGTCAGCGCAGGAAGAAACTCTCCCTGGCGCAGCTGGTACTGGAGCGCCCACACACTTTTTTTCACCATGCGCTTTGCCCTGCGGATGGTATAGGCGTTTCTGGCGCTGCTGGAAAGGATCTGCTGTCCGCTTTTCTCTACCACTTCTTCCACGCACTGCTCTGCCAGAGTATCCCGCTCCTCGTCGGACAGCTCTGCCCACTGTTTCCCCTGTTCTCTGATCTTTTTTGCAAACAGATCCAGGCTGCCGTGGAGCAGGGTTCCCAGATCTGCCATGCTGAATTCATACTTGACCCGCTCCCTTAAAGCCAGCCCATAAGAAAGAAAATGGGCGCAGGCGCATTTCGCGAATTCCTCCAGCCTTGTGGCGCTGTTTTTCAGTTCCGTCCCATACAGGGCAGCTGCGGTCTCTTTTGTGATCTGCTCGTGTGGATTGGCATAAAAGGCTGCCCCGATCAGACTGTCCAGCACTTCCTTCCACTTTTCCTGCTTTTTAAACCAGGTGAAAACCTCTGCGTAGACCGGATCCTCCTCTGTATCTGCTCTTAAGTTCAGGGAAAGGTACTCCAGCGCCGCCTCCGGGCTTTCTGCCAGAAGCTCCCGCTCTCTCACAGCCGCATCCGGAAACAGTCGCTCGGTCTGGGCGATCAGATAGGACGGCGAAAGCGCCTCTCCGCTGCCGCTTAAACGGCTGTAGGTCAGATAGATCCGGTCTCTGGGCTTTGTCAGGTTCATATACAGATAAAATTTCTGGGTATACAGGGCTTCCTTAGCTGTAGGCGCCAGGGACAGCCCCCTCTCCTGCAAAGGCTTCTCCAGTTCTTCCCGGTTCAGGTCCGACAGGATCTTGCCTGCTTTTTCCTCTTTGGGGATCTTGCCCTCATTGACGCCTGCAAAGAACAGGATGCGGATGTCCTTTAACCTGGTCCTTTCCATATCGCCTACCAGCACCTGGTCCGGCGCAGGAGGCACGATGCCCACCCGGGCTTCGGAAAGCCCTGCGTCCAGGATTTCCTTGAATTCCCGGATGCTGACCTTTTCTTCCCCCAGGATATCCACCAGCTTATCCAGCAGGTCCATCACCAGCGGATAGATCTGGCTGTATTCCTTCTGCCTGGAAAGATCTCCTTCCCGGGCAAACTGTTCCTCCAGCTGCTTCAGCTTTTCCTGGATCCTGCCGCCGGCGATGTATTCGTAAAGCGCCCGGGCGTAATCTCTTACGGAAGCGTCTTTTGTCTTCATTGCCTGGGCAAAGGGGAGCCAGTTTTCTAAAAGTCCGGCTTTTACCTGGTTCAGCTCCACGACCTCCTGAGGGTCTTCCCCCCGGTAGCTTCTCACCCATTCCTCCTGCCATTTTGCCAGTCCCCGGATTCCCCTGGCGATCACATAATTCTCCAGCCGGTCCAGGGCTTCCTCCTCCACATCTGCCAGACCGCAGCGGAGCATGCGGAACACGCTTTCATAGCTGAAATTTTCCACTGCCATATCCACCGATGCCCGGATGTACTCTACAAAAGGATTCAGCAGCAGGGACTGCTTCTGGTCCAGGAAACAGGGAATCCCGTACTTTGCAAACGCCCGCCCGGCAGCAGGCGCATAGACCTCCATATCCCCGGTGATCACCGCGAAATCCCGGTACCGGTAACCTTCCCTGCGCACCAGACTGCGGATCCGGGCAGCAATCTCTTCCATCTCCTCCCCGGGATTTAAACACGCCTGGATAAACACGCTGTGCTGGCATCTGCCTTTCTCACCTTCTGCCGGGTCTTTGCCCAGCCGGGTATAGGGGCGGCTTCCATAGCGGAAGATGTGCTTTTCCAGATAAGCCAGCGGCGGATTCTGGGCAAACCGACCCTGCCGCTGCTGCTCTTTCTCTGTGATCCAATACTCTTCCCAGGAAATTCCAGTCTCCTTTGCCAGTTTACATAACCTGTGCACCGTCTGCTTGCTGAGATAAAACAGGCGGTGGGGGCTTCCCAGCTGATAAGGGTCCTCCCCGGGTGCCAGGGTAACCGTCACAAAAACATCTGCACATACAGAAAGAAGCTTTCCAAGGGCTTTCAGCTGCACAGGGGTAAAGCCCGTATACCCGTCCAGCACCAGCGTGCTGCCCTTGAGCTTTTCTGAGCGGTGTACCAGGTCTCCCATCACATCCAGCACTTCCTCCTGGGTGATGAACTTTCCTTCCAGATAGGCAAAAAAGCCCTGATACAGAGTCTGGATATCCTGCATCTTATAGTACAGCTCCGGGCGGTCTTTCAGCTCATGCCGGATCTCCTCCAGATCCTCCGGCATGATCTCATACTGCCGAAGCTCTGACACCATAGATTTCATCTGAGATACATAGCCCTGCCGGTCCATTTTGTTTCCCAGGATCTTCAGCTCTTTTTTCTTTTCCTGGGCAACCTTTCTAAGGACCATGCTCTTGCCAGTCTCCTCCAAAAGACCGCTGCAGGAGGCTCCCACTTCCTCCAACACCCGGAAGGCAAGGCGTTCAAAACTCAGCACGTCAATGTTCATGATCCCTTTTCTGGGATGCATAGACACCAGCTCCTTCTGGGTCTGCATGGTAAACTGCTCCGGCACCAGGATCAGATACGTTTCCCGGGGGTGCTCCATAGATTCCCGGATGATCCTGCTGTAAATGTAATGAGATTTGCCTGCGCCGGAAGCGCCGAAAATAAACTGTAATGCCATTGTTTTCTCTCCTGATTCCTGCCTCTGCGGCAAAAGACCGTCAAAGTTTTCTCAGACAGTCCTTCTTCCTGTGCCGTCAGAAAAATTTCTCGATCACTTCTGCAATGCCGTCGTGGTCATTGTCGTTTTCCGTAATATAGTCTGCCACTTCTTTTACCCGCTCCTGGGCATTTGCCATCGCCACGCCCAGACCTGCAAACTGGATCATGGAGACATCATTAAACCCGTCCCCGCAGCAGACCATCTCCTCTCTCTTGATCCCCAGGATCTCCAGAAGATGCTTCAGACAGTACGCCTTGTCCACGTTCTTGGGCGTCACCTCCAGGAAATAGGGTTCTGAGCGGAAGACCTGGGCTTCATGGCAGTATTTCTGCGCCAGCATAGGTTCCAGCGCCTCTAAATCCACCGGATCCCCAGTCAGCAGACATTTGGGTACCGGAAACTTCACATAGGACTCAAAATCTTCTTTCCATACAATGGGGATCTGATTGATCCCTGCCTCGAGCTGCATATACGGATCCGGCTCTGTTCCGGCAATGATCCGGTCCTGCTCATAGGTAATGATCCCCACTCCGTTTTCCCTGGCGTCCCTTACCAGCCTTCCCGGCAGATGGAGGGGAAGGTTCTTGGCATAAACACACTCCATGGTCTTAAAATTCAGGATCCGCGCCCCGTTAAAGGGAAGCACAAAGCTTCCGAAGTCCTGAAACCTTAACACAGAGGCAACCTTTGTCACGCCCTGGATGGGACGCCCGGAAGCGATCGCCACAGGAATGCCTCTCTTCTGCAGGGCGGTCACTGCCTCCAGCGTCTTTTTTGTCACCTTTTTCTGCGAATTGGTTACTGTACCGTCGATATCTAATACCAGAAATTTATACTCCATCGTTTGCTTCTCTCCCTTGGCTTGTGTTCGTTAAGTGTTCACATTATACCA
>NHCFC00100__coassemble_1655_pt1 | contig 19599 bp, 14 predicted proteins | sample NHCFC00100__metabat2_low_PE_019 | metagenome-assembled genome bin NHCFC00100
TATTTCCTAATTTAGACACAGAGAGATTGCCTGTCCTTTTTCTGTTCAGGCAATCCTTCCGTTTTATTCAATATACCATGGTCACTAACCTCATGCGGCGTCCTTGACTTGCATTCGCTAAGTGTCTAGGCATATGTTCTCACTAAATTCGTACGGCGCCCTTGGCTTGTACTCATTAAGTGTTCACAATATACCATGGATTGGATACAAAGACCAAGGATTCTGTACCGGGGAATAGTTCTCTGCGGATTTCTGCCCTGCAGTATCCTCTTTTTTCCATGATTCTTTTTATCTTCACATTTTCCTTATCACACACGATTTTTTCCGAGGAACCGTTGGTAATAAAAAACAGGCAGTCCCCTTTCTTCAGCCCGGTAAATTCCAGCTCCAGACTGGTGTTTACCAAAAGGGTGTCTCCCGGAAGCCTTCCTTTCCCCGGAACCTGCAGAAAAGGTCCCTTAGGAGATAAGGCAATACAGGTATGTCCGCTTTTTAAACCTTCCAGCAGATCTCCTGCTTCTGTAGACTCTGCGTAAATGCAGGTACAGGGCATTGCCGGCATCCGTCCCGGCTCCAGACTATGAAAATCACTGCCTCCGGTCACAGCAATCTTCTTCCCTTTCTGCAGCTGTTCATCCCACCATTTCAGACAGCTCTCATTGGCAGAAGGCTTAGTTCCTCCGTTCCAAACCTCCAGCAGATCCCAGGGGACCGCTTCCATCCCCCATTTCCAGCCGCAGTCCGGGCAGAAAGGATGGTTGAGGACGATCAGTGAGCCTCTCTCTTTTGCCTGCCGGAAAATTTCTCTGGTCTCCTGCTCCGAATTGGAAATAAAATTCCAAAAGGCACGGGCTTTTCCCAGCATCCCCGCATGTCCCCGGTAGGTAGTCCATTCCACACCGGGAAGCAGCTTTACTTTTCCTTCCCCGGAAATGCTGTCATTGTGCGCATAATTGTTGTGGTCTGTCAGGAAGAGATAATCCAGCCCTTCTTTCTCTGCCAAAAGCTCCAGTTCCTTTACACTCATATTTCCATCGGAAGCACAGGAGTGGATATGAGTGTCTCCTTTGAACATCCTGAGAGATTTCATTTGAAATTTCACCCGGCAGGTGACCTGGACTCCCTGGGGACAGATCTTGTAGGCGCCCAGCAGGATCTGCCATTGTCCCTGCCGGATCGAAACATTGGCAAAACCACTGGAGCTGTTCTGGTGTGAGACCCGTATCCTGCTGCGGTTGGATCCGGACCATCCGATAAATCCCTCGTGTTCTCCCGCAGCGCCGAAGTCCACAATGTTCTCTTTTTTGTCATAGGAATAAGAAAACTCCATGGTCTCCACCTGTTCCGGAACCTGAAAATTTACAGAAAGGTACTTTCCTTCCTCTTCTTTTTTTATGAAACGGTGAAGCTCTAATTCCATTACTGTTTCTTCCATTGCTGTTTCCTCCCTTGTTTATTCCTTCACAGCGCCCATCTGGATCCCCTCTAAAAGGAACCTCTGTGCAAAGATGTAGATCAGCAGAAGGGGTACCGTGGACACGATAATCGCAGCCATGATAGCATTATCCGGCACAGCCATGGTGCCTGAGGTGGAGTCCACAGACAGGATCATCTGTTTGAGCATCAGCGGAAGGGTATACTTGGATTCGTCTGTGATCAAAGTTGCCGGAAGCATAATACTGTTCCACCTTGCCACATACTCCATGAAAAAGATCGTCGCCATGCCAGGCAGGGATACCGGAAGGTATACCCCGGAAAAAATCCTCAGCTCTCCCGCTCCGTCCATTCTGGCGGATTCTGCAAGGGAATAGGGAACCGTCTCAAAATAATTTCTCATCATCAAAATGCTGAAGCCGGAGATCAGACCATTCAGGATCAGCCCTTCATAGCTGTTCAGCAGGCTCAGCTGTTTATTCAGCTGGTACACAGAGATCAAAGTCAGGTCTCCCGGTATCATCATGGTAATCATGATAAAGGAGGAAAGGAGTCCCCGGAAAGGAAGATCCTTCTGGATCAGCACATAACCTGCCAGAGACGCCAGTATAACCTGGATCACGGTGCCTGCGGTAGTGACAAACAGGGAATTTAAGAACGGAATCCCCATTTTCGTTACCTGAAAGACATACTCGAACCCCTCCAGGCTGAAGCTGTTCCACCAGAGCTTTACCCCGCTTTGGCTGGCATCCAGGGCAGTGGAGGTGGCTACTACCAGCACGTTCCACATAGGCAGGAACATCAGCAGAAAGACTGCTGCGGTCAAACAGACAAAGAGGACTGCCCAGCCGCCTCTGAGCCTGTTATTTGTTTTGCTTCTCTTTTTCATCATATCGGACCTCTTTTATGCATAAATATCTTCGTATTTCAGCAGCTTTTTCACAAGGCTGGTGATAAGCAGCGTGGCAAGCAGGACAATGGTCGCCGCCGCGGTTGCCGTTCCCACATTGAACTGGATGATGCCCTCTTCATAGATGAGCACCAGCAGGTTTTTGACCTTATCGCTGATCGCCGCGTTCATCATTACAAAGATCTGGTCAAAGTTTCTGAGGATTCCCATAATGGACAATACCGTTACTACCTTCATGGTCGGTTTGATCATAGGCAGCGTAATATGGCAGATCTGCTGCATCCTGGTGGCTCCGTCCATCCTGGCGGATTCATAGAGGGACCCGTCAATGCCCACGATCGCCGCCATAAACAGCGCCGCAAAATAACCTGCCCCTTTCCACGCTCCGGTAAAGATCATGATCATCCTGGCAAAAGATTCTTCCGACATAAATACCACAGGGGAATAATCCGCTCCCTGCAGCAGTTCCAGAAATCCATTGACCATCCCTGCCGGAGACAGTATGGTGATCCACAGCCCGCCTACCACAGACCAGGACAGCAGGTAGGGAATATAGGTCACTGTCTGGAACAGGGATTTATATACTTTGTTCCTGATCTCATTCAAGAGAACTGCGATCAGCAGCCCCCATACAAACTGAAGTACAAAGGTGCCGCTTCCCACCAGCAGGCTGTTTACAAAAGCCTGACGGTACTGGGAATCCCCCAGGATTTCTATATAATTGGCAAATCCCACAAACTGGGAGCCTCCCAGAAGTTTTACCTTCTGGAAGCTTTTTACAATGCCCAGTATAAGGGGATAGTAGGAAAATACAAGGAAATAGATCAGCACAGGAATCATCAGAAGATAGATCTGACGGTACCTTTTTACCTTCTGCCACTGTCTCCCCTTCATCTTATCCACCTCTTTCTCTTATCGGTCAGTAACTCCCCGGTCTGTTAATTCCCCGCGCATTCCCTCCAGACCTTCAGCTGCAGAGACTTCGCCTTTGATGATCTTAATGCCCCATTTTCCTACAATCTCTTTGTAGTCTGACTCATTGGGAATGATTTCGTTAATGGATGCGTACTGGCTGTAGCTGAGCGCTTCTTCCACCCCTCTGGAATAGGAGAATAAAGGCTCATAATCCTTATAAATAGGGAACGGCGCGCCGTGATCCTGTCCATGCTGCTTTCCTGTCTCAGTCAGCTGCAGTTCTCCGTCCTCCTGGGTATAATCATGACCTTCGATTCCCGCGGAAAGCAGATTGCCGCCTTCCTGGGTAGCAAAATATTCCAAAACTGCAATGGCGCCGTCCGGATTTTCCGCATTGGCAGGCACGGCAAACAGGCTGGCAGAACCTTTTCCAAGCATGTAATCTCCGTCCGGTGTCTGCAGTCCGGGAAGGGATACCACCTCATACTCCTCCTGGGGAATTCCCGCTGCTTCTGCATTGGAGTTATGCAGTCCCACCCAGGCAGCCCAGTCAGCCGTCACTGCTGTTTTCTGGGAAGAGGCGCCCATTTTATCTCTCATATCCTTGGTTTTGTCTACAAACGCTGCCGGATCCATCAGCCCCTCGTCATACAGCTTTTTCAGCCATTCCCAGACAACGCCTGCTTCGTCCTGGGCGAAAGGCGCATATTTCTCACCGTTTTCATCGGTTACCACACCCTCCTTCAGACCTGCCGCCGCAAACCAGGGCTGCAGATCCCAGGTCTCAGAAAGTACCGTATCGAAAGGATAAAAATCCGGATCCGGATTACTTTCCTTCAGTTTTTTAAATACCTCATAATATCCGTCCATGGTAGGCTCTATGGTTTGATAGTCAATACCTGCCTCTTTCAGCAGGGTATTGTTCAGGGCGACTACCCTGTGCACTTCTTTTTTGTTGAATCCGGCATAGATCTTTCCGTCAATGGTAATGTCTTCCCATTCCTGAGGATCCACGTTTCCCCACAGGATTTCAGACTCCTTCACCCTGTCCGTAATGTCCAGAAGAGCCTCCTGCTCGATCAGGCTCTTATACTGGCTGGCGCTTACATAGATCAGGTCATACTGTTCTCCTCCGCTGAGCTTCTGCATCAGAACCTGATCGTAATCAGAGGCTGGCTTTTCGATCTCCACCTCTAATCCCACTGCTTTGGAAAGCGCTTCCTCAAAAAGACGCATCTCTTCCTCGTCTTTCCCTCCGGTAACGGATGCCATGATCCTGACCGTACCGCTGTTCTCTTCCTTTCCTTCTGATGTGCCCGGTTCCGCTTCCCCGGCGCCGCAGCCAGCCAGAGATAACACCATGACTGCTGATAATGCTGTTCCGATCGCTTTTTTCATTTGTTTTCTCTTCATAGTTTTTCCTCTCTTAAAACATGATTTATTGTGTTTTTTATATTTTATATATTATACTATATTTTTATTTTTGTAAAGTATATTTTATATATTTTACCGAAATTTAACCTGATTTTTTCTTATGATCCTGGTTATTCTGATTTCATTTACAGACGTTCCCACCAATAATACATACATATTACCTTTATTTTTTTATAATTTCTCTGTACTATTATATATTTTATTAGTTTCCGGGTTTTGGAAAATCTTATTCTCCTTATCGGATAAATAAAAAAACCGCAGCAGGGAACAAAGCCGTTTTGTCTTTGTTTCCTGCTGCGGTTTTGAAACTTTTCTATTCTCTTTCTCCACAGGCTTCTCTGAAAATTCCCTCAACCAGATAATTTCCCTGCCTATATTCTTCTCCCTGAATCCTCTGAAGCAGCAGCTCCATAGCCTTTTTCGCTATTTCCTTTTCGTTCTGCCTGACATGGGCAAAATACATTCCCGAAGAGGACAGGTAATCCTCATCAATACAGCCAGCCAAAATCCCTCTTTCCTTCAGCTTATGACTTAACTGTCCCAGACATCTGGCAATACCGTACTCTGTACACACAATGCCGTCCAGCTGCCGGTTTTCATCCAGATAGTTCTCAATTTCTCCAATCCATTCTCTGTTGATCTCTTCGGAAAAAATCTCCGTCATTTTTTCATCGGAAGTGAGATAACAGGGCTCCATCCGTTGGAGACTGCGTTTGTCTACTGCCTTAAAAAATCCTTTTTTTCTCTCAATAACGGAAGAGGTGCCGTTCTCCTCCGGGCAGATGAATCCAATCTTCTGTTTTCCTTTTTTTTGCAGATACCCAACCAGCTTTTCCATGGCATGGTAATTATCCGTTCTTACAGAGGAAACCGGAACGCCTTCCATCTGTTTATCCAGAAGAACCACCGGAAGCCCCTCAATGATCAGCTTCAGCAGATCCACATTGTAATAAGTTCCATGGCAGGGCATGATCACCATGCCCAGAACGTTTTCTTTTTTCAAAAAATTGATCTCTTCCGTTTCCCGCTGCCGGTCTCCGTAGGAAAACCTTACCAGCACTTTATACCCTGCTTTCTCTGCACACTGATCCAGCATATACAGCAGATCCAGTCCAAAGCAGGAAGAAATATGCTCCAGCACAACGCCGATTTTTCCCTTGCAGAGCTTACCCGGCGTCTCTGTTCTCTGTTTCCTCTCTTTTTCCTCTTCTCTCCTGGCTTCCAGATCCGGGACATGGATAAAGCTGCCTTTTCCCTTGATCCTGACCAGATAACCCTTTTCCTTCAGCCGGTTCAGCGCATGGGTAATGGTAATGGCACTGACCCCATATTCTTTTGCCAGCTGCTCTCCTTTTGGAAGACATTCTCCCTGTTTCAGCTCTCCCTTTTGGATCTTTTCTTCAATCTCCTGGGAGATCTTTATATATAAATATTGATTCTTTTCCATGCTTCACCTCATTTTGCGGCTGTCCGCTTACTTTCCTACAAGGAATTATATAATATACGCCAAATCCCTTCAAGTAAAATATACTTTTCCATGCAGTACATGTAAAAAGGAGCGCCCCGAAGGGCACTCCCAAATTTGCCTGTCTGTTCCCAGACCGGATGCCGTCTGCATTTATCTGTAGATAATGTCGTCTCTGCTTGGTCCATTGGAGATCATGGTGATGGGGAATCCGATCTGCTCTTCCACAAATTCAATGTATCTGCGGCAGTTTTCCGGCAGATCCTCATACTTTTTGATACCCCGGATATCGGTCTTCCAGCCGGGCAGTACCTCGATCACTGGTTTTGCCTTTTCCAGAAGATGTGTGGTGGGGAACTCTTTGGTGATCTCCCCGTCGATATCATATGCCACGCATACCGGGATCTCGTCCAGATAGCCCAGGACATCCAGCACCGTAAAGGCTACATCTGTAGTGCCCTGGATACGGCAGCCGTATTTAGAAGCCACACAGTCAAACCATCCCATACGTCTGGGACGTCCTGTGGTCGCGCCGTACTCTCCGCCGTCTCCGCCTCTGCGTCTTAACTCATCTGCCTCTTCTCCGAAAATCTCGGAGACAAAAGCGCCTGCGCCTACCGCGCTGGAATATGCCTTGCACACAGTGATGATCTTCTTGATCTCATAGGGCGGAACACCTGCGCCCACAGCGCCGTATGCTGCAAGAGTGGAGGAAGAAGTTACCATAGGATAAATTCCGTGATCCGGATCCTTTAAGGAACCTAACTGTCCCTCTAAAAGTACTTCCTTTCCTTCCTTTAAAGCATTCCACAGATACAGAGAAACGTCGCATACATAAGGCGCCACCATCTCTTTGTACTGCTTTAACTCTTCCATGATGTCATCAGGATTTAACAGCGGTTTGTGATATAAATGCTCCAGCGTCACATTCTTTGTCTCACAGACACGTACTACTTTTTCTCTCAGTTCCTCTTCCGCTTCAAATAATTCACTTACCTGAAAACCGATCTTCGCATATTTATCTGAATAAAACGGTGCGATCCCGGATTTTGTGGAACCGAAGGATTTGCCTGCAAGGCGCTCCTCCTCATACTCATCAAACTTAATATGATAGGACATGACCATCTGCGCCCGGTCAGAAACCTTGATCTTGGGCATAGGCACTCCTTTTTCCACAATTGACTGGATCTCTTTAAACAGTACCGGGATATTTAAAGCCACACCATTTCCAATGACACTGGTGGTATGGTCATAGAACACACCGGAAGGAAGGGTATGGAGCGCAAATTTTCCATAATTATTTACAATGGTATGGCCTGCATTGGCGCCGCCCTGGAATCTTACGATAATGTCTGACTCCTGTGCGAGCATATCCGTGATCTTACCTTTCCCTTCATCTCCCCAGTTTGCCCCTACTACTGCTTTTACCATTTTAAATTCCTCCTGTAATTCTGATTATTTCAACGGCAGACAGAATCCGCCGCGAATTGTCCCTAAGTATCATACTACATTTTCAGCCAGAAATAAAGACAAAAAGTGAAAAAACTCGATAATCTGCCGAAAAGCTGCCCAGGAAAAGAGCAGCCCGGATTGCCCGCAGCTGCCCTTTCTATCAAATGAGCTAGTCAGTTTTCCATATGATCAAAATGCACCTCTGTTTTATAAAGCGCTTTTTCTTCCAGCAGATCCCGAAACTCCTCCTCTGCGATCTCCCCATTGTAATATTGAGGCTTCAGCTGGTCCATATACTCTGTATAATCACAGATATAAATGTATACGGTAGAAAGGTCATGTCCGCCTACAGCAGCCGTGGTAACGTTCACGCCGCCGTTCAGCAGCTGAAAATCCGCATCCATCATGACAGGCATGGTAGCCGTCTCCTGATTGGCATCCAGCTCTTTCAGGGAAATTTCAAAGGGCGTAAGTGTCACCGATTCAATACCAATCCCCGAATCCGCTGCATCCATAAGCTCCACGGTCTGCACCTGGTCCAGATTCACAGGAACCTCCACGGTAAATTCCCAGGAACCGTCCGTCCACCAATGTTCACGGGCATTGGGATATTGATTCCATTCTCCCTTGTCCTCAGCCTCCCGGGTCACCTGCTTCCACTCCTCCTCGGACATGGCTGCCAGCTCTTCCTCTGTATATCCGGTATCCGGTCGATCCGGATTTTTTAAATCTCCCACAATCTCTGTAATATGAAAATTCGCCAGAAAGTTTTCTCCAGGCGCCTGACCAAGCCCCAGATCTCCCAGCTCCAGGCGGATCATGCCCACATAGGTATGGTCATCCGTAAAGCTTCCTTCCGGCGCCAGCGGATAAAACAGCACCTCCCCATCCTGGATCTGCAATTCTGTATCAAGGATCACGCTGGGATTCCCATCCTGCTTCTCCATGGTCTCCTGAAATGGTTCCTGGGATTCCATGGAAAAGGATACGTACATGGCTGTTCCATTGCAGTAGGCTTCGGATGCTTTTATAGTGATTCCCTGATCGCTGGCGGACTGGCTGGCGTTTGCAGCGTCTGTATCCGCCTCAGAGCTTCCCTCAGTTTTCACCGATTCCATATAACTATCATAATCCCCGGAAAAGCTGAGCTTTTCCTCCACCAGTTGAAAAAGCTCCCCGATCACCGGCAGTTCCGATGCCCATACCGGATTGGCTGCGCAGATACCCGCAAAGAAAGCTGTGCAGGCTGCCGCCGCGGCACATCCCTGTATCAGTTTTCTCCTGGCAAATCCTGCCCCTCTCTTTTCTTCCGGCAGGTTTTCAATCTCCGTGAGGGTTTCCTCAAAACGCCGGTGAAATTCTTCTGTAGGTGTTGGTCCTTTCCATTTTTCCTGATTCAGCATATGGCTTCCTCCCTGTCTTCTAAACTTTTCCGAAGCTGCGCCCTTGCCCGAAAGAGCCGGGTCTTTACCGTGCTTTTGCAGCTGCCTGTGATGGAAGCGATTTCCTCAATGGAAAAGCCCTCCATATAGAACAGCACCACTGCGGTCCTCATTTCCTGAGGCAGTTCCAGGATCGCCTGGTACAGGTCCGTGTAGCAGGGATCTTCCCTTCCGCTTTCCTGCTGCATATATTCTTCATAAGATACCAGCCTTTTCTGCCGTTTCTGGATTTTGTAGCATTCATTCATGAGGATCCGTACCAGCCAGGTCTTAAAATACTGTTTCTTCCGCAGGGTATGCAGATTCTCATATGCCCGCAGGAGGGCTTCCTGTACGGCGTCTGCCGCGTCAGGTTCATTGCGCAGGATGGACAGCGCCACCCGGTACAGTGTTTCTTCCGCACTTCGGACTTCCTGTATAAATTCTTCTTTGTTCATAGGTTCTCCTGTTCTGAATCAGTACTGATTTCTGGATTGTAAGACCGAAAGGTTTCTTCCTTTTCGCTTACACTTATTAGATTCCCATATCCGGCGCAGGGTTTCAGCCAAAAAAAGAAATCCGCCGCCAGGTTTCTCCCCCAGCATGCAGATTTCTTTTTCCTCTTTTCTTATTTCCTCTGTACTTCCCTTCTCCGCAAAAAGATGAACAGCAATGCGCTGACTGCCATCAAAATAGGGTAAAACAGATAGGGCATGATCTCTACCGGTGAGATCGCAGCCATTCCCGCAGCCGTCAGAAGCTGGGCGCCATAGGGGATCATCCCCTGTCCTACCGACGCGAAGATGTCCAGCAGGGAAGCGCTCCTTTTGGGAGAAACCCCGAACTCATCACTGATCTCTTTTGCAATGGGACCTGCCATAACAATGGCAACCGTATTGTTGGCAGTACAGCAGTCTACCAGCAGCACCAGCAGGGAGATTCCCAATTCTCCTCCCCGTTCTCCGCTGATCCTTTTCTTGATCAGATTCAGAATAAATTCAATGCCGCCGTACTCTCTTACCAGCGCCACGATGGCAGCCACCACAATGGAGATCACTGTAATGTCATACATGCTGGTAACGCCTTCTCCCATCTTCTGGAACAGTTCGCCAAAGGCAAAGGCGCCGGTTCCCACGCCCACTGCCGCAGCCAGGACTGTCCCCGCAATGAGGATAAGAAATACATTGACACCCATCAGCGCCCCGATCAAAACGACCAGATAAGGAACAACTTTAATCACTTCATAGCTGAGGTCTCCCGCAATCTCCCCTGAATTGCCTCCGGCGATAAAAAAGAACAGCACTGCGGTGATGATCGCTGCCGGAAGGACGATGAGAAAGTTCTCCTTAAATTTATCCTTCATATCGCATCCCTGGGTCCGGACTGCCGCAATGGTGGTATCGGAGATCATAGACAGGTTGTCTCCAAACATTGCTCCGCAGACAATGGCTCCCATACAGATGGGCATGGCGATGCCTGTCTTTTCTGCGATTCCCACGCCGATGGGCGCCATAGCAGTGATGGTCCCCACAGAGGTTCCCATGGAAACTGAGATAAAGCAGCCGATCACAAACAGCCCTACCACCGCAATGGAGGACGGCAGGATGGAAAGCCCCAGATTGACGGTGCTGTCCACGCCTCCGGCTGCCTGGATGGTTCCGGAAAAGGCTCCGGCTGCCAGAAAGATCAGGCACATGGTGACAATATTTTCCTCCCCGATGCCTTTGGAAATAATCGAGATCTTATCCTGAAACCGCACTCTTTTGTTCTGGGCAAATGCCACTGCCAGCGCGATAAGAAAGCCTACAATCGCCGGCATGGTATAGAAATCCCTGGAGAGGACCCCCGCGCCGATGAAGATCACCAGAAAAACGCCGATGGGCAAAAGTGCTTTGGGATTTCCTCCTTTTTTCTGATACATAGTATCCCTCCTCTTCTTTTAAATGTTCTCTTATAAGGAAAACGGAGGCGGACCAATACCGCCTCCGGATACGTTCTCCATTCGATTCTTGATTTATACGTTAATCTCCGCTGTCATTCCCAGAACATCTTTGTTGGCTTCCAGTATTGGATGGATGACATTTTTCAGGAAAGCGTCTACCTGAACGGCTGCTCTTCCTGTATATTTTGCAGGATCCATGGTTTTTTCCAGATCCTCCAGGCTCATATTAAATGCCGGGTCCGCAGCGATCAGCTCCAGAAGGTTATTCTCCTTTCCTTCTACTTTCACCGTTTTTCCTGCTTCCATAGATAATTCCCGGATCCTTTCATGCAGCTCCTGACGGTCACCGCCTGCTTTTACTGCATCCATCATGATATTTTCCGTTGCCATAAACGGCAGTTCGCTTCTTAAACGTTTTTCAATCACCTTGGGATATACCACAAGTCCGTCTACCACATTCAGGCACAGATCCAGAATGCCGTCCACTGCCAGGAAGCCTTCCGGCACGGAAAGTCTCTTGTTGGCAGAGTCATCCAGGGTTCTCTCAAACCACTGGGTAGCAGAAGTGATCGCCGGGTTTAAAGCGTCCACCATAACAAAGCGTGAAAGAGAGGCAATCCGCTCGCTTCTCATGGGGTTTCTCTTATATGCCATCGCGGAAGATCCGATCTGGCTCTTCTCAAAGGGTTCTTCCACTTCTTTTAAATGCTGCAGAAGGCGGATATCATTGGAGAATTTGTGAGCGCTGGCAGCGATGCCTGCAAGTACGTTTAACACACGGGTGTCTACCTTGCGGGAATAAGTCTGTCCGGATACCGGATAACACTCCTTGAATCCCATCTTCTCTGCGATCATAGGATCGATCTTGTCAATGGTCTCCTGATCCCCGTCAAACAGCTCCAGAAAGCTTGCCTGTGTTCCCGTGGTTCCCTTGGAACCCAGAAGCTTCATGGTATTCAGCACATGATCCAGATCCTCCAGATCCAGGGTAAATTCCTGCATCCACAGAGTGGCTCTCTTTCCTACGGTAGTAGGCTGCGCAGGCTGGAAATGGGTAAAGGCAAGGGTAGGAAGTGATTTATATTCATCAGCAAATTTGGCAAGTTCTGCTATTACATTGAGCAGCTTTCTGCGCACCAGCTTCAGGGCTTCTGTCATCACGATGATATCGGTGTTGTCCCCTACATAGCAGCTGGTAGCACCCAGATGGATGATGCCTTTCGCTTTGGGGCACTGCACGCCGTAAGCATAGACATGTGACATTACGTCATGACGCACCTGTTTCTCTCTTTCCTTTGCCACATCGTAATTGATGTCATCCGCGTGTGCCTTTAACTCATCGATCTGCTCCTGGGTGATATTCAGTCCCAGTTCCTTTTCCGTCTCTGCCAGTGCGATCCACAGTTTTCTCCAGGTACGGAACTTCATATCAGGAGAAAAAATATACTGCATCTCTTTGCTTGCATAACGTTCGGATAACGGACTTACGTATCTGTCTGTATTCATATTCTCTTACCTCTCTACTGTTTTCTTTTCTTCCATTGCTCTAAGAATACCGGCGGCATTCTTCCTTCTTGACTGTCGCGTACGCAGGAGAGAATTTCTCCTTCTCCTTTGCGCACACATGGATTATATAACATCAACTGTGAAAAAACAAGCTAAAATCCCGTGCTTTTGTGGTATCCCCGGATAAACCCTTCCAAAAGCTTCTCCGGGTCCTCCTCCTGCACCTGGATCTTTTCCATGGTCTCTTTCAGCGTTCTTCGGATCTCTTCCTCCTGTTCCTCATCTGCCCCCGCATTCTGGCACAGCTGATGGAAGCTCTGAGGGTCTGCCAGATATCCGGCGCGCAGATGGGAAGTCATTGCCTGCCTGGAACGCAGCAGCTTAAACGCTTCCAGGAAGCAGTCCGAAGCCTCCCGAAACTGGAACAGGTGCATATAAGCACAGCCCATATTATACCAGATCTCTCCTGAAAACTGCTCTCCGAGACCTTCTTTCTCCTCTTTTTCCAGAGCATGTTCATAAATCCGCAGGGCATTGACATACATCCGGTTCCCTGCCAGATAATCTCCCTTTTTCTTTTCCCTGACGATCACCGGCTGCTCCTGCAGCAATTCCAGCGTCTCATTTAATTTCTTAAATTCACTGTGGGTCAGATAATGGATCTCTTTAAAAATCGCCAGGATAAACTCCGCGGTCCCTTTCTCCTCCTCCAGGATCTTATACAGTCTCCGGTACAGATTGACAAGTCCCAGCTCCTTCTTCAGCCAGTCGCAGAGATGCTCATTGATAATGGTCTCATCCAGAAGGTAGATGTTATGGTAAAAATAATAGCACAGTTCCTCTATGGTATAGATATTCGTGCTGATATTTTCAATATAATACGGCAGGGATGCCTTTTTTACCTGACACAGAATATATCCTCCCAAAACCTTCACTCTCCTTTACCATGATACTTTCTCTGTCCATACTTTCCCGTCCGAGGGAAACAGCTCTCCGAATCCCAGATCCTCCGCCCGGATCAGGCACTGTTCCTCACTTTCATAGGTGACGGTCAGCAAAAGCCGGGTGGTCTTGTTGGGACGTTTGGGAAGCCCGGGCAGCTTCATGACAATCTTTGCCCTGCTTCCGCCTTCCATAGGGATCACGGTGAACTCCAGCTCCTCCTTCTCATCCAGGATCAGCTCCAGGCTGGTGTAGACTTCGTACCACAGCCTGCCTGCCTCCACAATGGGGACATTGCGCAGGGATCCGCCTACATCCATCTCCATGTTCACATTGCTCTTGATCATCATGGGGCTTAAATACTGCAGTCCCTTCAGCTCATCTTCCCCGGACTTTTCCCTGGCGCCGAAGCAAGCGCCCTTTACATATAAATTATTTCCATAGTAGACGCGTCTCTGATTCCTGCACAGGTAGGGAATGGAGCGGACTGCCCAGCTCTGGTCAAAGCCGGGTCCCACCATATAAATACTGGTGTAGGCGTCGCTCCTGCAGGAATCGGCGATCAGCTGGTGAAACGCATCGTCCCGCTCCTGGGGATCCTCCGGAAGCATAGCAGACTCTCCAAAGCGGACAGCTGCCAGCATGGGACGCCGGGAGGTATCAATCTCCAGTTTGGCAAAGGACACCTGGTTTCCGTCAAAGATAAACCAGCCGGCTCTGCGGTTCCAGTTTTCCCTGCGGTGATTCATGGCATAATAATAAAAGCTTTCTGCATAATCCTGGAGATACAGCTGCTTTCTGGAAAATCCCAGCCGCTCCCCTGCCTTTTGCAGGGCTCTCACCAGAGGGGCGTTCAAAAGGGGAACCGTCACCATGATGGCTTTGATCTGCCGGACGGGGTCTCCCACTCCCAGAAGCCCGATGCAGCCTTGCAGATAATGTGCCATCAGTTCTTCCGGCAGATACTCCCTGCCGTCGATCTGTACGGGACTTTCTGCGCCGCAGATGCCCAGGATCCCATAGACCGGAAGGTCTCCCTCATGGGCAGTGTGGAACTCCGCCTCCAGACCGCAGTGCCATACCTCTTTTCCAGGGGTTTTCGACAGCAGGGTGGCAAACTCATAGAGGTTGCTTCCTGCCTTTACGGAAACAGAGACCGGTTCTCTTTCCTTCCTGTCAAAATAGCAGATCTGGGAATGGCTCCTGCCGATATCCAGGCCAACGATAATATTTCTGGTTTCATTCATCTTGCGCTTCCTCCTAATCCATCAGCCCGAACAGCTCATCGATCATTTTTTCCTGTTTCTGATATCTTACAACCGTCTCTTGTAATTGTTCGGTTTCTTTCTGTGCCCGGAACACCAGCATGGAATTGATCATCTGATATTTACTGGTGCCTTTCCAGCTGCCTTCAGAAATTGTGAGAGTCTCCTCTTTCCCTATCTCTTTCCTGCCGTCTTTTTCCGTCTCGAAATAATAATGGAGCACTTCCCCATAGAACAAAATAAATTCTTTGTTGTAAAATCCCTGATACCGCTCTTTCACAGGCTCTGTCTTCCAGGCACCCGGCGCGTTTTCCCGGTCCACTTTGTAATGGAGGATCACCTTGGCTCCCGGTTCTGCCCTGCACTGGGCAAAGACCTTATCCTCCAGCTGTCCCGCAAAGAGCAGCTCTTTGGGCAATTCCCCGAAAAAGGCAAACCGCAGGTTCTGTTTCTCACATTCTGCCAGGATCTTTTCTGCCCGTTCCATCTGCTCCCGGCTCCAGCTTCCGGTTTCGGTATAATGCTTTAACAGCGCCAGGCGGCACACAATGTCGCATTCCCATTTCCGGTCTGTGATCTTCTCCAGGGCTTCAAACAGAAAATCTGCTTTCGGCTCCTCGCCCACAAAGTATCCATAGGATTCAAAGGTAAGGTAGGAAAGAATCACCAGCTCTCTTCCGCCTTGGCTGATGTATTCCTCCAGAATCTTCAGCCCCTCTTTGGGACAGTATCTGGTAAACATGCTGTAGATCAGGATCTTTTCCTCCAGCTGGTAGCAGTCCAGTCCGAATCCCATTGCCCGCTGCCACAGATACGCCATTTCTTTTACCGGACCTTCAAAATGCTTGACCAGGTACTGAAGCAGGGCTTCGTCGTACACGCCTTCCTTTACGATATGGCAGGCAAGGAGCACCAGCTCCTCATCATACTCAAACTCCATTGCCAGGACCATCTTGCTGCACAGCCGCAGAAGCACCGGCATAGGCACATCTTCGTATCCGTACTCTGTCAGCAGGTCGTAGGCGCCGGGGTACATATTCTGATGGACCAGGATGGTGATCAGAAGTTCTTTGTTTACTTTGGCAAATTCCCGGAAATCCATTTCCATCAGGGAACTGCGCAGGTTGGTATTCTCCATATGTTCCTGGTAGTATAGAAGCAGTTTCTTCCGGATGTTCTGGCGGTACTCTTCGCAGAATGCCTCCTGCTTCAGGATCTTTTCAAAGACCGCCGCGTTTTCTTTGGTAACCGTTCTTTCCTGATGCAGGTCTCCTGCCAGATAAAGCAGCAGTCCCGGATCACTGCCAGGGACTTCCTGCAGCTTCTGCGCCAGCTCTTCGATATCCAGAAGACTGCGGCAGTTATAATCCACCGTTCCCGTATACCGCCTCTGCCCGCTGTCCTCAAAAAGGATCACCGCGTCCTTGCTGTACAGATGGATATAGGCAGTCTTATCCGCGCACACATAGACCTGCTCCTCACAAAAGGCTCCGTGACGCACGATCACCTTGCGGATCTTAGGATCGTCGCAGTACAGCCGGTAGGTAAACATCACTCGTCCCAGCGCGGCTCTGACATTCTCGTCCTTGGAGTTGGTGCAGAATTCCTGGTAGACCACTGCGAAGTCCTCGTTCATCCTGCCTTCCTTAATCTTCTCCACAGCAAACTTTTCCATGGCGCTCTGATAGGAGAGATAAGTCTCCCGGTCCACTGCCTTATTGCGGATCACACTGCTGTATACAAAAGCTTTTTTCTGGTCGCTGAGGGTATTGTTGTACCCGAAATACAGGCGGATGACCTTGGGCAGCACCTTCTGGTAATTCCGGCTCATGGTCTCAATGTAATATTCGTAAAGTCCGGTGATCTTCAGCTCTGCTTCCACTGCCAGTTCATACCACCGGAAATATTCTTCCCTCCTTGGCTCTCCTTTCATGATCAGCTGGCAGATCGCCCGGATCACATGCTCCGAAGGATAGGTTTCATAAATATATTCCAATAACTGATAAACTGCTTTGGAAAAGACCTTCATCTGTCCTGCCAGATCCACGGTGCGAAATGCCATCTCTTCTGTGAGGATCTGATTCTTAGCCGCAAACCGCAGCACCTGTATGGTAAAGTCATTGAGCTTCCGGAAAACCGTGCCGTCCTGTGCAGCCATGCCGCAGGCTTTCAGATAGAGCAGCGGACTCCTGCACCCTGTACGGTACTGTTCTTCCAGATAAAACAGCTTGCCGGACTGACTGCGCACTTCCTCCTGGTTCAGTTCCATGACCATAAGAAGAAGCAGGAAACTGTCCGGTCGTCTGCGGTAAAGCTGCCAGATCTTCTCAGCAAGGGTCCTGCTGCTGTCTGCGCTGCGCTCAGCCAGATAATCCACATAGTAAAAGGCGCCTCTTACCGTCTCTTCTTTACGCACCCGCTGGTTCTTCTCCAGAGCATCCAAAAGCATCCGGGCTTTGGCTTTGTCCCCTGCCCGGGTGTGAACGTACGCCTCATAGAGCTGGGATTCCACAGAAAAGTAGCCATTCTCTGCCAGCTCTTCCAGCATCTGGAGCGCTTTCTTTGCCCACTCCTGTACCGGCAGCTTTCCCATGCACATAGCAAGGAAATCTCTGGAGCCTTCCAGCCTTTTTCTCTTCTCATAGGCAGTCACATTCACCTGGATACGGCTGCCCTTGGAGGCAGTCACCGTGTAGGTCAAGGTCTGGTAGACCGTCTGGATGCGGATCCTGCCGTAATTTTTCCCTCTTCCCAGATTCTCCTTGCGGATAATGTATTCTAAATCGTAATAGCTCCCGATGAAATGTCCGTCCCCGATGACCTTTTTCTCCACTTCCAGGAAATCTCCCTCTACGGTCACCTCTGCCCGCAGATAGCCCCAGCCGCTTCTCTTCAGACGCAGGGTATCCTTCAGCGAAGTCTGGACCTCATAAAGCTCCAGCCGGTCCTTTTCCAGACTCAGCATGACAGGCTGCTTCCTGCCGGAGCCTATAAGAAACTCCTCCAGGTTCTGATAGGGAACCGGATTTTTGCTCATGGATCCATAGACAGGCAGAAGCCCAGGCTCGCCTTTCAGGATCTCAGCAAAGGAAGGGTCCAGGAACAGGCGGTATGCCTCCCGGAAATCCTCCCGCGCCAGCTTTACAAAGTCGTCAAAGCTTCCCAGCGTTCCCTGGGAGGACTTGACCTCCGGTTTCTTTACCAGCACAAAAAAAGGCACCCGGTATTCTCCGATACTGGTACTGAGCACCACTTCGCCTTCTATGGTATCTCCGTCTTTTAACCCTTTGGCATCCACACCGTAGGGGATCTGGATCTGCTCACCGGAAAATTTTTCCTTTCCCAGGAGAAATCTTCTGTGGCTGGACCAGGCAATTCCTTTGATCCTGCTCCTGTCCTCTGCCGCCAGGACCAGCTCCCCTCTCGCCCGGTCTTTGGGCGTGGTGCTCAGCCGGATCTCCTCACCGGAGAGCAGAAGCTTCGGCACTTCATATTCAAATCTTCCGTTTATCAGTTGTTCCATTCGTCTCTTCAAAGTATCCACCCTTATCCTGTCCTACTGTATTAAGTATTGAACTCACATTCAGATTCTGTTAGTATAAAACATAAGCGATTATACCAAATTATACACTACAAAAGTTTGATGTGCAACTTTTGTTGGAAGAAAGGAAGGATATGCATGCTGAAGCATAAAGACCATTTTCACGGCAGCGACCTGGAAAAAATCGAAGAAATTTATCATATAAAGAAAGAAGACATCACCAGCTTTTCCGCAAATGTGAACCCTCTGGGCATCTCTCCCCTTCTGAGGGATACCCTGTCCAGACACGTGGATGCCATCGCTTCCTATCCCGACCGGGACTATACCAAGCTGAGAAAAAGCATCTGCGCTTACACAGGCGCCCAGTTTGAAAACATCATCGTGGGAAACGGATCCACTGAGCTGATCTCCCTCTTTATCCAGACCACCCATCCGAAAAAGGCGCTGATCCTGGGACCGACTTACTCCGAATATGAGAGGGAAATTTCCCTGGAAGGAGGCCATACCCTGTATTATCCCCTGAAAGAGGAAAATGATTTCCAGATGGATGTGGAAGATCTGTGCTCCCAGCTAAACGACGGCATTGACCTGCTGGTGCTGTGCAATCCCAACAATCCCACTGCCACTGCCATCTCACGAAAAGAGATGCGCCGGATCCTGGACTGTTCCCTTCAGCACGGCATCTCTGTCATGGTGGATGAGACTTACGAAGAATTCGCGCCGGAAAGCAGCAAGGTTTCCTCTATCCCTTTAACCAACAATTATAATAACCTGATCGTCCTGCGGGGGATCTCCAAATTTTTCGCCGCGCCGGGGCTTCGTCTGGGCTATGCGGTCACAGGAAATCCGGATCTGCTGAAATATATCAATACCAAGAAAAATCCCTGGACCATCAACAGCCTGGCAGAGATCGCCGGCTGCATCATGTTCTCTGATCAGGAGTATATCCGGCAGACCAGGGAACTGATCTGCACGGAACGGGACCGGCTCTATCAGCTGCTCTCCTCCTGGAAATCTGTGAAAGTCTTTCCTTCCTGCTCCAATTTCTTCCTGGTGAAGATTTTGAAGGAAGAGGTGACTTCCGAAAAAATGTTTGACCACTGTATCCGGAAAGGGCTGATGATCCGGGACTGCTCCACCTTCCCCTTCCTGGATTCCTCTTATATCCGCTTCTGCATTATGAGCCCTGAGAAAAACGATGAGCTGATGGAAGCGTTCCGGGAAATGTTGGGGGAATAAAAAGCAAAATAAAAGGAAAATAGAAGAAGCAGGGTATCACCGCCTTAAATGACTGGCGATACCCTGCTGTTTTAATTGATCAGTTCTTTCAGCCCTTCAAAAATCTTCAGGTCCGAATCTGCCACCCGGATTT
>NHCFC00100__coassemble_1662_pt1 | contig 19269 bp, 22 predicted proteins | sample NHCFC00100__metabat2_low_PE_019 | metagenome-assembled genome bin NHCFC00100
ATCAGAGCCGGAGACAGGAACAGAACGCGGCTTCCAATCAGAACCAGAGACAGGAATAGAACAGGGCTTTCGATCAGAACCGCAGACGGGAACAGAACAGGGCTTCCAACCAGAGCCAGAGACGAGATCAGAACGCGGCTTCCGACCAGAATCGGAGACAGAAACAGAACAGGGCTTCCGATCAGAACCGGAGACGGGGTCAGAACAGCGCTTCCAACCAGAGCCGGAGACGGGAGCAGAACAGAGGTTCCAATCTGATGCTCAGAGGAGACCGGAACAGGGCTTCCAGTCTGTGCCGGAAACAAGACGGGTCATACCAAGGCAGGGTCCAACGATACCAAGAGGAAGCCAGAACGCACCTGGGCAGAATCCGTTTCTGACGGGACCGGAGCAGAGCTTCCGATCTATGCCGGGACAGCAGAGAAATACAGTTTCTGAAAGAGAAACCGCAGGGAGAACAGCAGAAGAAAGGGAGCAGGAAATAAGAGAAATCGAAGAGGAAGAAATGGAGGCAGTTCCTCCGATTGAAATGAACGAACCAGAGCAGAGCACTCTTCCCGGACCGGAAGATGCAGGGGAAGAAAGGCTGCGGGGGCAGTCAGCTGCCTGCGCGCAAAGGCAGATGCCCCTGTTCGGCGATGAAGAAACGGTCCGGTACATGCAGATCCAGATGAAAGATCTGTGCTGCCTCGGAAGGCGGGACAGAGGACTGGCAAACAACAATTTCCTCCGGCGCGGCGCCAGCCGGTACGGTTATCTGCTGCTGGGGCAGCGAAAGGCGGACGGGACCTTTTTCCTGGGCGTGCCCGGGGTCTATGAACGGCAGGAATGTCTCATGGCGAATCTGTGCGGATTCCCTTATTTCAGGGAGGCATGCCGCTGCGGAAGAAATCAGGGGCGTTTCGGGTACTGGTACCGCTTCCTTGATACCCCGGATCTGAATCGTTTGGAAGGAAACACATATTTTTCTTGACCGGCGGCACGGTTGGGATATATAATAAGACCTGTACAAAAATGCAGAGACATCTGCATCAGAGAAATTCCTGGAGATGTACTCAAGTGGTCGTAAGAGGTCGCACTCGAAATGCGATAGGTCCGCAAGGGCGCGTGGGTTCGACTCCCACCATCTCCGCCAGAAAATCCAGTCCTCAAACGATGCTTCGTTTGAGGACTTTATTGAATTATTTACCATTGTCTGAAACCAGGGAGGCATACACGGTGACTGCTGATGAGAAATTTATGAAAGAAGCAAAAAAACAGGCGATGAAAGCGTACGCGCTGAGAGAAGTCCCCATTGGCTGTGTGATCGTACACCAGGGAAAGATCATCGCCCGGGGCTATAATCGGAGAAATACCGATAAAAATACCGTATCCCACGCAGAGATCAACGCGATCCGCAAAGCCAGCAAAAAGCTGGGAGACTGGAGGCTGGAGGGCTGCACTTTATATGTGACCCTGGAGCCCTGCCAGATGTGCGCGGGAGCCATTATCCAGGCACGGATGGACCGGGTAGTCATTGCCAGTATGAATCCCAAGGCAGGCTGCGCAGGGTCTGTGCTGAACCTGCTGGAGATGGACGGCTTTAACCACAAGGCAGAAGTGACCAGGGGGGTTTTAGAAGAGGAATGCAGCGCTATGCTCACCGGATTTTTTAAAGAACTGAGAGAAGAAAAGGCAAAGAAAAAACAGGAAGAAAAGGAGAAGACCCTATGACAAAGAAAGAATTTCGTGAAAGAACACAAAAAGGCATCCTGGTGCTGGACGGCGCTACCGGTTCCAACCTGATGAAAGCGGGAATGCCCCGGGGCGTATGCACGGAGCAGTGGGTCTGTGAAAATCCCCAGGCGATCCTGCAGCTTCAGCAGGCATACAAGGAAGCCGGCTCCGATATCATCTATGCGCCAACCTTCTCCGCAAACCGCATCAGTCTGGAAAATCACGGACTGCAGAATCAGGTGCGCAGCTTAAATACACAGCTGGTACAGATCACCAGGAAGGCAGTGGGAAAGGACTGCCTGGTGGCAGGAGACCTTACCACCACAGGAAAGCAGGACGTGCCCTATGAAGAGCTTCTGGAGGCTTATAAAGAGCAGATCGACGCCCTGATGGAGGCTGGCGCGGACCTGCTGGCAGCAGAGACCATGCTGGGGGTCACAGAGCCTATGGCAGTCTTGGACGCAGCCGCCTCTTTGGGGGATATTCCGGTTCTATGCACTCTGACAGCAGAATCCGACGGCAGCCTGTTTTTTGGAGGAAATATTTACGACGCAGTGGAATCCCTGGCTGAGATGGGCGCTGACGCAGTAGGGCTGAACTGCTCTACCGGACCGGACCAGCTGACCGCAGTAACAGAAAATATGAAAAAAAGGATCCAGGTGCCCCTGGTAGTAAAGCCCAACGCAGGCATGCCTGTCATTGACACAGACGGGACTCCGGTATATTCCATGGGAGCCGGGGAATTTGCACAGCATATGCAGGTGCTCATAGAAAAAGGAGCCGACATTGTTGGCGGATGCTGCGGCACTACGCCGGAGTATATCCGTACCTTATGCAAAAAGATCCGCCAGTCAGGGAAAGTTTCATAAAAACGTATTTATTGGGAGTTTTTCTTATGTATCCGAGACCTTCTGCCAAAGAAGAGCAGGAGTCCGATGATAAGGAAGACTCCCATTACTATTTTTGCAGCCTGGGTATAGTTCTCAAAATAAGCGGCAGCCTTCTGCCAGGAGCTTCCGGCAGCAGCCCCAAGGCATACCAGGATCACATTCCACAGAAAGCTGCCCAGGGCGGTCATGAGAATGAAGCGCTTCAGATCCATTCTGGCAGTGCCTGCCGGGATGGAGATCAGACTGCGGACAATGGGGATGAAACGGCAGAAAAATACCGTATAATTTCCCTTGCTGTCAAACCAGTCCATGGCTTTCTGGATATCCTCCTTTTTCAGCCGCAGCAGCCTGCCGGGACGGCTGTTCAGGAATGCCTCCATCCGCTCAGGCGTCAGCAGATAGCCGGCTTCATACAGGATCAGCGCGCCTGCCAGACTTCCTACGGTGGAGGAGATCACTACGCCGGGAATGTGCATACGGGTATAAGTGGTCATAAAGCCGCTGAACGTCAGTATGACTTCGGATGGAATGGGCGGAAAGACATTTTCCACTGTGATGAGAAGGGCAACGCCCAGATAGCCGTATTGGTTCATGATCGAGATCAGCCAGTCATTCATAGGGCAGAAACCTCCCTGAGAAGGGGTATTCGGTTCATTGTATGAAGCTGTGAGAGAAATATGCGCAAGTCCATAAAAAAACAGGCAGAAATCTCTGCCTGTCGAAAATCTTTTTCACCGTGCGCCGCCCTTTGAAGCTCTCCCACAGACGTTACCTCTACAGTTAACTCAGCCCAGGCACCCTTACGGCACACAGAAGGTTCTGCTTAGTGCTGCTGCATTCCTGCCCTGACACGGTTCACAGATTCCTGTTGCGTAAGACCCAGACGTCAACGCCACTTATAGAGGGCAGCTCCACAGAAAGAAACCCCTCGGTTTGGCAACACCCCTGCTGTAGCGGATTGCAGGTACAGGGCACCGCTATCTCCCCGGCTGCACGGTAGTTACCAGTATAAAGGTTTTTAGAAGCTTTGTCAAGAAAACAGGGGTACTTTTTCAAAGAAAGACTGCGTAAGATAGAAAGAAAGAGACAGCAGGGGTGAAGCATGAAGATCCTGATCTTTTTATCTCAGGTCAGTATCCCGCTGATTTTGTTCTACATTGTGGGATTCGGGATCCTGATGAAGTGCAAAGTCTATGAAGAATTTGTAAAAGGGGCAAAGGACGGGCTGAAGACTGTGGCAGGGATCCTGCCCACGCTGATCGGGCTGATGGTGGCAGTGGGCGTGCTGCGGGCGTCGGGATTTTTGGATATGCTGGGGGAAAATCTGGGACAGCTGACCTCGGCGGCAGGATTTCCGGCGCAGCTGGTGCCCCTGACCGTGGTCCGCATGTTTTCCTCCAGCGCTGCCACAGGTCTGGTGCTGGATATCTTTAAGGAATTCGGGACAGATTCCCGGATCGGGCTGACTGCCTCCATCCTGATGTCCTGTACAGAGACCATCTTTTATACCGTGTCTGTCTACTTCATCGCGGCAAAAGTATATAAGACCAGATATACCATTGCCGGAGCGCTCCTGGCGACCTTTGCCGGGATTTTTATGAGTGTTTTTCTGGCAGCAAATCTGAAAATTTAGTCTGTCAAAATTCTGACAAATATGATACACTGAGATGGAGAGGATGAAAGAGCTGAAAGATTTGCCTGAAGAAGAACTTCGGGAGGGGAGAACGAATGAAAGCATTTCTGATTATTTTGAAAGTGATCCTGGCAGTACCGTTGTTCTGCCTGTTTATTTTGATACGTCTTCTGCAGTATTTCCTGAAAATCTGCGGGACCGTGGTCTCCTTTGTATGCGTGGTAGCCTCCGTGGTGGTAGTACTGGGCGTACTGGTAGAGATTGTCCTGGAAATGGAAGGCAGGGGACCGGGGTTTCTGGGAATCCTGCTGACTGTTTGTGTGGCTGGAGCGCTTGCCTATGTGCCGGCAGCAGGTGTGGGCATGGCGATGGTAGTCCTGGAGGCAGCGTGCAAATGGATCTGGAAATTTTACCTGGGAGATTCTAAAACGTTTAAGGCATATTACAAGCGTCCGGACTACCAGTGGTCTGCTTTTGCAGGGGGCTACAAGGGAAAGGATACCGATGAATCCGAATTTAAGATCCATTATTTCAAAGGGATTAAAAGCAGCAGGGAGCTGAAACGCAGGTATTATTCTCTCCTGCGGATCTATCACCCGGACAATGCCTTCGGCGAGGATGAGATCACCAGGAGCATCATGGAAGAGTATGACTACTTGAAAAATAAATTTGCCGATGAGGAGGAACAGGAGCCTACCTGAACATGTACGGGCAAAAGTGCAAAAATCTTCAAAAGAATCCCTCCAGATACGTTGACAACCTTAGGGAAAAAGTTATAATAAAAGTAGAAATCTTAGAGATCAAGGATTTTAAGAAACTGGAGGATTAGGAAATGAAAGTATTAGTTGAAACATCTGCAAGACACGTACATTTATCTCAGGAGCATCTGGAGACTCTGTTCGGAAAAGGACATGAATTAACAGTAAAGAAAATGTTAAGCCAGCCCGGACAGTTCGCATGTGAAGAAAAAGTAGAAGTGATCGGAGCCAAAGGAAGCCTGAAAATGTCCGTATTAGGTCCTGTAAGAAAGGATACTCAGGTAGAAGTTTCCTTAACTGACGCAAGAGGACTTGGTGTGGTTGCACCGATCCGTGAATCCGGCGATATCGCAGGTTCCGGAGCCTGTAAGCTGGTAGGTCCTGCCGGAGAAGTAGAACTGGCAGAAGGCGTGATCGCAGCAAAACGTCACGTGCATATGACACCGGAAGACGCACAGGCAGCAGGAGTAGAGGACAAGCAGATCGTAGAGCTTGCTATTGAATCTCCAAACGGCCGTTCCTTAACATTTGGCGATGTAGTCGTACGTGTAAGCGCATCTTACGCAACCGCTGCTCACATCGACACAGATGAAGCAAACGCTCTGGCACCGGGAAAAGAGTGCTACGGAGAAATGATCGTAAAATAATGAGGAACTGATTTCTGAATGATCTCAGGCAGAATATGAGAAATCGGGAAATGGAAATCCGCTGGCATTGGTCAGCGGATTTTTTACCGTGTGCCGGTATGGAAAAAGTACTGTAAAAATATGTTAAAAATTAAACAACACTTCTTTTTTTAACCCCCGGATAGGGATTGGAAAAAGAGAAAAGACACAAAGAAACCGCTTTTTCAGGCGGTTTTTTCTGTTTTAAAAAAAGAAAAATTCTATCCCCCCAACAGGCTTAAAACATCTGCGGCAGTCCGTTATAATGACAAAAAACAAAGGAGAACATGCATGATGAAAAGAAGAATGAAAGTACTGGCTGTTTTGTTATGTGCGGCTTCTGTAATCGTGTCCGGCTGCGGGGGAACAGGAGATTCGGGAACAGCTGCAGCTGAAAAAACGGAGCAGGCAGCAGACACGGATTCCGCGCAGAAGGAGGAGACAGAAACAGAAGTGGTGATCGGATTTTCCAGTGAGGGGGATTCCTTCGACCCCTGTACCGGATTCGGCTACACCGGATCGCCGCTCTATTCCACGCTGGTAAAGGTAAATGGAGACGACCAGTTGGAGAATGATCTGGCGACAGACTACAGCGTCAGCGAGGATGCCCAGACCTGGACATTCCAGATCCGGGATGATGTAACGTTTACAAACGGGGATCCGCTGAAAGCTTCGGATGTGGCGTTTACCTTTCATACCGCCAAAGAAAAAGCCACTTATATGGATCTGACCATGCTGGAGAGCTGTACGGCTCTGGATGATACGACCGTGGAATTTAAACTTACGAAACCATGTGTGACTTTTATCTACACAGTTGCTCAGATGGGCATCGTGCCGGAGAACGCATACAGCGATCAGTTTGGTCTTGAGGCAGATCAGATCATTGGTTCCGGTCCTTACAAAATGGTTCAGTGGGATAAAGGACAGCAGTTTATTCTGGAAGCAAATGAAGACTATTACGGAGAACAGCCCAAGATCCAGAGGGCAGTTGTCCTGGTCCAGGAGGAAGACGCGCGGCTTGTGGCTGCACAGGCTGGCGAAGTGGATATTGCCCTGACTTCGGCGACTCTGGCAAATACCGAGATTGAAGGTATGAGCGTACAGAAAGTAGAATCGGTGGATAACAGAGGCATCACCCTTCCCACTGTGCCGGATGAAGGAAAGGTGACAGAGGACGGCTATAAGATCGGAAACAATATTACCTGCGACGTCAATGTGCGCAAAGCGCTCTGTTATGGAATTGACCGCCAGCAGATCATTGACGAAGCGCTGAACGGATATGCGGAACCGGGATACACAGAATGCGACGGTATGCCATGGTGGAATGAAGAAACAGCCATTGAGACCGATGTAGATTACGCGGTTGAACTGCTGGAGCAGTCCGGCTGGACCGATACAGACGGAGACGGGATCCGGGAGAAGGACGGACAGAAGCTGGCATTTCACCTGATGTATTTCGCAGGAGATTCTATGCGGCAGGCAGTGGCAATGTCCGTGGCAAATCAGGCAAAGGAAAACATGGGATTTGATATTACGGTAGAAGGCGTCAGCGCAGATGATACCATTCAGAGAATGTTCTCAGAACCCATGATCATGGGCTGGGGCTCAGACAGTCCCATGACTTCCTATATGCTGTACCACAGCAGCAATGCAGGCAGGACAGACTGGTACAACCCGGAATTCTATACCAGTGATAAGACTGACGAATATCTGGACAAGGCAATGACCTCTCTTACCATAGAAGATTCCTACGAATGGTGGAAGAAAGCCCAGTGGGACGGCGAGACAGGGACCTCTATGAGAGGAGAAGCGCCCTGGGCATTCTATGTGAACATGACGCACCTTTATTTCGTAAAGGATGGTCTGAATATCGGAAATCAGAGAATCCATGCCCACGGTCAGGCATGGCCGCTGATCGCCAACCTGGCGGAGTGGACCTGGGAATAGAGGATACAAGAGAGGAGTTTATAGATGAAAAACAAATATTATCTGAAATTTACAGGTAAATATTTGCTTCGTATGGTGACCCTGCTGATTGCAGTCAGTATCATCAGCTTTGTCCTGGTAAGCCTTTCCCCCGTGGATCCGGTGCAGCAGTATGTAGGCGCGGTGCCGAATGTGAGTGTAGAGCAGCGGGCGAAAATCGCGGAGTACTGGGGGTTGAATGATCCGCCTGTGCAGCGTTTTCTGGCATGGGCAGGATCCGTTCTCCATGGAGATTTTGGTGTGTCTTTACTGTACCGGCGCCCGGTACTGGATATTATTGTGGAGAAGTTCGGGACATCTTTGGCACTTATGATGACAGCATGGATCTTTTCCGGTGTGCTGGGCTTTGCCATAGGCTGTGTCATGGGTATGTTTAATGGAAAATGGCTGGATAAAATTTTGAAAAAAATCTGTCTGATCATGTGTTCCATTCCTACCTTCTGGATCGGAATTGTATTTCTCATGGTCTTTTCCGTTATGCTGGGCTGGTTCCCTATGGGGATGAGCGTTCCCCAGGGAGTCCCGGCAGATGAAGTGACCCTTCTGCAGAGAATCCACCATTTGATCCTGCCGGCGCTGACGCTCAGCTTTCTGTCCTTTGCCAATGTGGCGCTGCATACAAGAGAAAAGCTTGTCGACGTTTTAGAAAGCGATTATGTACTTTTTGCGAAGGCGCGGGGGGAATCCAGCTGGAGCGTACTGAGACGTCATGGTCTCCGGAATATTCTTCTCCCGGCTGTTACCATGCAGTTTGGATCTTTTAGTGAACTCTTTGGAGGCTCTGTGCTGGCAGAAAATGTATTTTCCTATCCGGGGCTTGGAGCAGCGGCATCTGCCGCGGGTATGGCTTCCGATGTGCCCCTGCTTCTGGGGATCACACTGTTCAGCGCACTGTTCGTATTTGTAGGAAACATGCTGGCAAATATCCTGTACGGTATCATCGATCCGCAGATCAGGGAGGGATACAGAAATGAATCATAGAGCTACAGAAAACAGGATTTCTGCTGCGGCAGGAAGACACTTTATCATGAACAGGAGAACCAAAACCATGATCTTTGCAGCGCTTATCTTTGCCGTGCTTCTCGGGGTTTATCTGTCAGGCAGATTGCTCAGTAATGATCTGATCGCCGCTGATTTTTCCCAGAAGGCGCAGAAACCTTCGCTGGAGCATCCCTTTGGAACCGATATGCTGGGAAGGGATATGCTGGCAAGAACACTGAAAGGTCTGTCGGTCAGCATTGTAGTAGGGACCGTGGCTTCCTGCGTCAGCGCAGTCATCGCCCTGATCGTGGGAGTTGCCGCAGCCACAGGAGCTTCCTGGCTGGATCATCTGATCAACTGGGTGATCGATCTGGTGATGGGCATTCCCCATACTGTGCTGCTGATCCTGATCTCTTTCGCCTGCGGGAAAGGGCTGAAAGGAGTGCTGATCGGTGTGGCAGTTACCCACTGGACGGGGCTGGCTCGTATCATCCGCAGTGAAGTGCTTCAGATCCGCTCGCAGCAGTACATAGAGGTGTCAAAAAAACTGGGGCATTCCAGCTGGTGGATCACCGTGCACCACATTCTGCCCCATATGGTACCGCAGTTTTTGATCGGCCTGATCCTTATGTTTCCTCATGCGATCATGCACGAATCCAGCCTGACGTTCCTTGGATTCGGGCTTTCCCCGGAACAGCCTGCCATCGGGATCATTTTGTCAGAATCTATGAAATATATTTCCACAGGTATGTGGTGGCTTGCTTTTTTCCCGGGGCTTATGCTGGTGCTCATCGTGCTGCTGTTTGACCGCCTGGGAGAAAATCTGAAAAAGATCGTGGATCCTTACAGCGCCCACGAGTAGGAGGAAGATATGAAAGAACAGCCTGTTTTAACGGTTGAGGATCTGTCCGTATCTTTTCATATGTACGATACAGGTCTGGAACAATATGACTTGAAAGTAATTTCAAACCTTACTTTGGATGTGCGTCCCGGAGAGATTGTAGCGATCGCAGGCTCCAGCGGTTCGGGAAAAAGCCTTCTTGCCCATGCGGTTATGGGGCTTCTTCCGGGAAACGCTTCCACATCGGGAACCATTGCCTACAAAGGGAAAGTACTGTCCCAAAGGGACAAGGAAAAGCTGAGAGGAAAGGAGTTTGCCCTGGTTCCTCAGTCGGTGGCTTATCTGGATCCTCTCATGACTGTGGGAACCCAGGTGACAGGAAAAAAAACAGATCAAAAGCATTTGCAGGCACAGAAGGAAATATTCCGGAGGCTTCACCTGAAAGAAGGGACAGAAAAATTATATCCCTTCCAGCTGTCGGGGGGAATGGCAAGAAGGATCCTGGTTTCTACAGCAGTCCTCAGTGATGCTCAGGTGATCCTAGCGGATGAGCCGACCCCGGGGCTGGATCTGCAGATGGCGCTGGAGGCGCTGAAGATTTTCCGGGAACTGGCGGATAAGGGAAAAGCAGTTGTCCTGATCACCCATGATATTGATCTGGCTTTCCACATTGCTGACAGGATTGCTGTCTTTTATGCGGGAACAACGGTGGAAGTGGCAGATGCCCGGGACTTTCTTACAGGACCGCAGGCGCTTCGGCATCCTTATTCCAAAGCGCTTTGGGAGGCATTGCCGCAAAACGGGTTTCGTCCTATTGCGGGATTCCAGCCTTATGCAAAGTATCTTCCCGACGGCTGCCTGTTCGGTCCCAGATGCCCATATAAGACCAGAAAATGTGAAACGACCATACCCATGGCGGAAGTCAGGGGCGGATATGTGAGGTGTATTCATGCAGATTGAAGGAAAGAATCTTAGCTTTCGCTATCATCTCAAATTGCCCTGGATCCTGAAGGATGTAAGCCTGACGGTGAAAGAGGGAGAGCGAGTGGGGCTGGTGGGACCCAGCGGTTATGGAAAGAGCACTTTGGTACGGCTGCTGGCAGGTTATCTGGAGCCGGAAGAAGGGGAGATCCTGCTGGATGGGAACCCCCTTCCCAGGAAAGGGATTTCGCCGGTGCAGCTGATCTATCAGCATCCGGAAAAAGCCATTAACCCCAGATGGAAAATGAAAAAAGTGCTCCAGGAATCCGGCATGTTCCGACAGGAGGTCATGGACTCCCTGGGAATCGAAAAGGACTGGCTGGAACGGTATCCAAGAGAACTGTCAGGAGGAGAGCTGCAAAGATTTTGTGTGGCGCGCTCTCTTTTTCCCGGAACGCATTTTCTCTTTGCAGATGAAATGAGCACCATGCTGGATGTGATCACCCAAGCGCAGATCTGGAATCTGATGCTTCGGGAAATGGAGAGCCGGAACCTGGGGCTTTTGATGGTAACCCATAATATGGAGCTGGCAAAAAAGGTCTGTACCAGAACGATTCATCTGGAAGAGATCAATCACAGAGGAAAACTATAGATTTTGTTTTCAGAGAAAGATGGCTTTATAACCCCTATGGGGGCTTGTAAAGCCATTTCTCTTTTGCTAGGATAAAAATGCAAAAAAAGTAAAAGTCTGAGGATTTTTAAAGAAAATTGTAAGAGGAGATCAATGACCATGAAAAAATATATACTCAGGCGGCTGCTGCAGCTGATCCCGATTTTGCTGGTGATCACCTTTCTGTCCTTTGGTATGATGCGTCTGGCAGGAAGTGATGCTGTGCTGCAGAAGATGGAAAATACCGGTATGGTGGTATCTCAGGAGGTTCTTGACAGCGCCCGGGCAGAACTGGGACTGGACAAACCTTTTTTGACCCAGTATTTTGTGTGGCTGGGAAACCTGCTCCATGGTGATATGGGAACCAGTTACATTTCCGGTCAGGAGGTTTTTGGGACATTTCTATCCAAACTTCCGGCAACGCTTCTGCTCACGGCGGTTTCCATCCTGCTGACCATCGTGATATCCATTCCGCTTGGAGTGCTGGCAGCAGTAAAGCAAAACAGATTTACCGACTATCTGATCCGCACGGCAAGTTTTCTGGGAAACAGTATGCCTAATTTTTTTGTGGCTCTGCTGCTGATGTATTTCTTTTCCATACGTCTGAAAGTATTTCCAGTCATTGCTTCTGATATGAGCCTTTCCAGTGTGGCTCTGCCGAGCTTTACACTTGCTGTCGCCATGTCGGCAAAGTATCTGCGGCAGGTAAGGGCGACGGTTTTGGATGAGCTGAGCAAAGAGTATGTGACAGGAGCCAGATCCCGGGGAATTAAATTTTCAGTGACACTGACAAAAAGCGTGCTCCGTGCCTCTCTTGTGACCATTCTTACTCTGCTGACCCTCTCCATCGGAAATCTTCTGGGAGGAACAGCCATTGTAGAATCCATATTCCTGTGGGACGGTGTGGGCAAGCTGGCAGTCGATGCCATTAATATGAGAGATTATCCTATGATCCAGGCGTATGTGATGTGGATGGCAATTATCTATGTCTGTGTGAACCTGATCACGGATCTATCCTATCGGGTGCTGGATCCGAGAATCCGTCTGGGAGGTGACAAAGCATGAGTACAAACGAGAAAAACCCCACTGTCCGCAGACAGAAGACCAGGAAGAACCATAGAAAAGCAAGATTGCTGTTTTTCCTGTTCTTGACAGCAGCATTGCTTCTGGTGGTCATCTTTGCCCAGCAGATCTGTCCCTATGATCCCAATGCCCAGGATACCGGAATTTCCCTTTTGCCGCCCAGTCCGGAACATCCGGCTGGAACAGACCGCTTTGGGCGTGATATGCTGTCCAGGATCATCGTAGGGCTTCAGACCAGCATTCTGTCGACGCTGGCGCTGGTAGCAGTGATCACGGTAGTCGGAACTGCGGCAGGGATTCTCTGCGGTTATTACGGCGGGATACTGGATTCTGTAGTCATGAGGATCTCAGATGTGTGCCTGGCTTTCCCTGGGCTGGTATTTGCCCTGGCGATCGCGGCGCTTTTAGGAGGCGGGCTGTCCAATGCAGTCATTGCCCTGGCAGTGATCAGTTGGCCCAAATACGCGAGGATCGCAAGGAGCCAGACCCTTGCGGTCAAGGGAATGGATTATATTTCTGCTGCCCGGCTTGCAGGGGGAAGCTCCTGGCAGATTATCTTCAGGCATGTTCTGCCAAACAGTGTGGGACCAATTCTGGTAACCTCCATGCTGGATATCGGAACCATGCTTATGGAGCTGGCAGGGCTGTCCTTTCTTGGGCTGGGTGCCCAGCCGCCCACGGCGGAGCTGGGAAACATGATGAGCGGCGGAAGAAGCATGCTCCAGACCTATCCATGGGTGATCCTGGGTCCCGGAATCGCCATTTTTATAGCAGTTGTTATTTTTAATCTTCTGGGGGATACCATAAGAGATTACCTGGATCCGAAAAACAGTCAGAGAAAATAAAGAGAATAAGGAGTGGAAGAAATGAGCAAATGGAAAAAAATATCAGCTATGCTGCTTGCTGTCTGCCTGGGGACAGGCGCTCTTGCAGGCTGCGGTTCCCAAGACAGCGGCAAGACACAGACACAGGAGACAGAGAACGGGAAAAAGACCTTTGTATTCGGAGACACAACGTTTAATCCGGAAAACGAAGAGCCTAATGTAAATCCCCACGAGACTTATGCCGGCTGGGCATGTATCCGCTATGGGGTAGGGGAGACACTGTTCCGCTATTCCGATGCTATGGAAATTGAACCCTGGCTGGCAAAAAGTTATGAAAATGTGGATGAACTTACCTGGAAGATCACCCTTCAGGACAACGTAAAATTTTCCAGCGGACGCATGATGGACGGGGCGGCTGTCAAGGAGTGCCTGGAGCATCTGGTGGAAGTCCATGAGCGGGCAAAAGGCGACCTGATGATCGACAGCATCACAGCAGAGGGGCAGACGGTCACCATTAAGACAACAGAGCCAAAGCCTGCGCTGCTGAATTATCTCAGTGATCCTTACGGCTGTATCATTGATATGGAGGCAGGGATCACGGAAGACGGAATTGTGGCAGGCACCGGTCCCTATATAGCAGAATCCCTGGTTTCAGGAAAAGAACTGCACCTGGTAAAAAATGAGGACTACTGGGATGGAGATCCCGGATATGACGAGATTACCGTGCGCACGATTTCCGATGGTGATACACTGACGATGGCGCTTCAGTCCGGAGAAATTGACGGCGCCTACGGGATGCCCTATGCCAGCTATCCGCTGTTTGAAAATGAGGAATATACCATTTCAAGCTGTGCCACCAGCCGGGCGTTTTTTGCCCATATGAATTATGAAAGCGCTGTGATCCAGGATTCGGCTGTCCGCAAAGCCATTGCCATGGGAATTGACAAGGAAGGTTTTGTGGAGACGCTGCTGGATGGAAACGGATATCCTGCAGTGGGAGCTTTTCCAGAGAATTTTGCCTTTGGCGGAGATTCTGTAGAGACCGAGTCTTATGATCCGGAAGGAGCCAAGAAAGTGCTGGAAGAAGCAGGATGGAAGGATACAGACGGAGACGGGATCCGTGAAAAGGACGGACAGGATCTGGTTATCCGCTGGCTCACTTATCCCAGCCGCCAGGAGCTTCCTCTGCTGGCAGAATCGGTTCAGGCAACCTTAAAAGAGATTGGTATGGACGTGAAGATCAACAGTACTGCGGACCACAACAGCATCCGGGTGGATCCCGCAGCATGGGACGTCTATGCCAGCGCTATGGTCACTGCGCCTACCGGAGATCCGGAATATTTCTTTACCACCCACTGCCTGGACAGCTCAGCGGTAAACAATGGGCATTACCACAGTGATAAACTGGAGCAGTTAGAAACCGAGATGGCGAAGACCTTTGATACCCAGAAGAGGAATGAACTGGCAGTAGAGATGCAGCAGACCATCCTGGATGATAATGCCTTTGTCTTCTGTTCTCATCTGAAGATGAGCATGATCAGCAAGGCAGACGTGACAGGGCTGACAGCGCATCCTTGTGATTTCTATGAAATTACAGCCGACCTGGCGCCGGCTGCCTGATGTTTCCGCAGAGAGGAGAAAGCAAAGATGGAAAACCTGCTGACTTATGAGGCAGTGGAGATCTGTTTCCAGGAGCAGAAAGTCATACACGGCGTGGATTTCAGTCTTCGGAAAGGAGAGATCCTGGGAATTGTAGGAGAGTCCGGCAGCGGGAAAAGCACGCTTTTGAAGGCTGCTATGGGGCTGCTGGGCAGCGGAGGAATGGTCACAAGGGGAGATATCTGGTTTGATGGAAAAGATATTCCGGATCTGCCGGAAAAAGAGCTGAGGAAAATCCGGGGAGCTGGTATGGGAATGATCTTTCAGGACGCAGGAGCCTCTCTTTGTCCCATCCGGACCATCGGAGAGCAGATTTATGAAAGTATGTCTGCCCATCGAAAAATCTCCAGAGCTGAGGCGAAGGAAAAAGCTTTGCAGCTATTTGAAAAACTGAATTTCAAAGATGGAGAACGGATCTGGAACAGTTATCCTTTTGAGCTTTCGGGAGGCATGAATCAGAGAGCGGGAATCGCTATCGCCATGCTTTTGGAGCCTTCGGTGCTTCTGGCAGATGAACCCACCAGCGCCCTGGATGTGGCAGTGCAGCGCCAGGTGGTGGAGGAAATCCTTCGGTTGAGAGAATTATTTGGAACGGCTGTCATACTGGTGACTCATGATATTGGCGTGGTATCTGCTATGGCAGACACGGTTCTGGTGCTGAAGGACGGCAGGATGATGGAATATGGAAGGGCAGAGCAGGTACTGCACAGACCGGAAAACGAATATACCCGGAAGCTGCTGGCAGCCGTGCCCAGATTGCGGAGGGCGTAGTATGGAACCGATTTTAGCAGCAGAAAATCTGACAAAAACGTTTGAACAGGAAGGAACCGACGGCTTCACAGCAGTCAGCCGGGTAAGCTTTCAGCTTTACCCGGGAGAAATCCTGGGGATTGTGGGAGAATCCGGCAGCGGCAAAAGCACCCTCGCAAAGCTGCTCACCCGCCTGATCGATCCTACCGAAGGAAAAATTGTCCTGAATGGAGAGGAGATTACCGGGAAAAAGGGAAAGCAGCTGCGCAGCGTTTATCAGGATATACAGATGGTGTTCCAGACGCCGGCTGCATCCTTTGATCCCAGAAAAACATTAGGAAGCGGAATCGGAGAAAGCCTGAAAAATCAGGGGCTGCCAAAAAGGCAGATACGCAAAGAGGTGCGAAAGCTGCTGAAACAGTGCGGTCTTCCGGAGGAATTCGCGGACCGGTATCCTCATGAAGTCAGCGGCGGGCAGTGTCAGCGTGCCGCCATTGCCCGGGCTCTGGCGATCCAACCGAAGATCCTGATCTGCGACGAGGCGACCAGTGCGTTGGATGTTACCGTGCAGCAGCAGATCATGGAACTTTTAAGAACCATGAGGAAGGAGAGAAACCTGGCATATATTTTTATCTGTCATAATCTTGCTCTGGTCCAGTCTTTTTGTGACCGCATTCTGGTCATGTATGAGGGAGAGATCATAGAGAGCGGAACTCCGGATGAAGTGATTCTCTCACCAAAATCCAGGTATGCAAAGGAGCTGGTGGAGGCAGTTTTTTAAGAAGGATAACCCCCGCATAGGGTTCCAAAAGAAGAACGATGCGGCAGAAAGCCTTTTCCTATGGGACGAAAAAAAGTTGAAAAAAACAACCCCCGGGCAGGCTTGTAAACACAAAAATCCTATACTATGATATACCTACAGTTACTGTTTCAAATAACTGAATGAATTTACTCATTGCATCTATGATGCGGAAGGTATGCTGCAGTTACTTCCTCCACAAAAAAGCGGCATACATAAAAATGGAATCCCAGCAGAAAAGGAAATTTGTTTATGGCAGAGCAAATTTCCTTTTTTGTATGTAATGGCAGGAGCGTACTGCTTCAGGACAGTCCATTTTCTCTGCTTGTAACCTTTTGGAAGCAGGAGAAAATGGACAAAATCCGATCTTTCAGTGAACAGAAGGTGACGAAGCTGTCGTTTCGATAGTAAAATTGTGTTAGAATGAAAAAAGCATTGCAAAAAGGACACAGAAGAACGAAAGGCGAAAGGATTTATGGAAACAGAAAGATATCGGGAACTGGCAGCCTGTCTCCCCGGGCTTGTCCCGGATATGGGAGAGGCATGGGAGCGGCTGGCAGAGATTTTTGAACACCAGGTTTTTGAGCTGTACAGCCGGCATGAGGCGCACGGCGAGGAGAATTTTTATATTCCCTATATGATGAACGATGCCCTTGAGTGCTGTCTGAAGTTTCAGAACTGCAGCATGACAGGCAGATATCTTCCGGAGTATCCGGGAGAGGTATCCGGCGAACTGATCCGGGAGGGGAACCGGAATGCTCTCGTGGTACGTCAGGGAGAGCAGGTATTTACCCTGTGGTTTGAACATCTGCAGCTGATCACCAATGGTTATTCCTATCACCAGATCGGGCATTTCTGGGTAAAGGGGCAGGAGCAATGGAGACAGCTGGTTTATATGGCAGGGACCATTTACGATAAATATGAGTACCTGGGAGAAGGGATGCTCAATCCCCTGGAAAAGGAGCTGACGGCTCTTATGGAATTTGCTCCCTTTCGCTTCTGGTCGCCCATCCGAGAATCTTTAGAGGAAAGTTACGAAGATACGCCAAGAGGCATGGAATATATGAAGAAGCTGGCGCTGGAGGCAGGAGACAGAAGCTTTGCACGGCTGCTCTGCCTGTATGAGAAACTGCCCGGTTCCTGGACGGCAAAGTTTGTCAGCGCCAGAATGAATGTGCCCAAAAGAGAAAAGCTGTACCGCCTGATCCGTCAGAAGATAGAGGAAGCGTCCAGCCAGTATCCAGCCAGAGATTACGGAGAAACTATGAATGAGAACATCTGCCAAAGGAGAAAAGCAGTTGAACGGCTTCTGAAAAGCAGAGGATTTCAGGGGGAGTATCCCTTCTTCTGGAAAAAGGAAATGCAGATACTGGCAGCAGAGGAGCATCCCTTTACCATGCTGGAGGAGGAAAGCTTTCACTTTCGGATCCAGTTCATGGTATCCACGGGAAAGCTTCCTGAGGGAGGTGTGAACAGCGGATTTTTCAAGGGAAGGCACAGAGAGGGCAGAATTGAAAAAAGTCTGGATTTTCTCACGGAAAATGGAGCATCCTAGAGCTTACACAGGAAAAGGAGGGCAGGCAGATGGCTGAACAGGAGACAGGGAAGAGGATGCATGTACAGATTATGTCAGACACAGAATGGGAGCAGACGTCAGAGGAACATCCCTGGAAAAGAGAACTGCTTTGCAGCTTCAGGCACGTATCCTACTGTAAAACCCAGGTCCATGGGGACTGCTTTACCGGAGTCTTAAAGATTCCCGGCAAAAAAAGACCGGAGGGAAAGGCAGAGACCCTTGGCTTTTATGCAGGAGAAGGAACCTTGGTTTTCCTGGACAACAGCAGCCGCACCAGACACTGCCTGGAAAAAATCTGCCGGGCAGAAGCAGGCGCCCAGACAGGTGCCCTCCTGCTTTTACTGGCAGTATGGAACTGGATCATCGCAGAGGATGTGCCGTGGCTGCAGAAGTTTGAAGACCGGATCACAGAACTGGAGAACCTTTTGCTGGAAAGCACACCCCGGGAGTTTCCGGAAATCCTGATGAGACTTCGCAGAGAGATCATGAAATTCCATAATTTTTATGTGCAGTTTCTGGATGCTGCGGAGAATCTGCAGGGAGCCTTTTCCGGCAGCATGACAGAAGAGGAGAAAACCGGGTGGTCGGTCTTTACCAACCGGCTTTCCCGGCTTCACGATTATACGGAAAACATCAGGGAGAATCTCCTTGAGCTCCATGAATTGTATCAGGCGCAGGTGGATATCCGGCAAAATGAGATTATGACGGTGCTGACCGTAGTAACTACTGTCTTTTTGCCGCTGTCTCTTCTGGCAGGCTGGTACGGCATGAACTTTGAAAATATTTTTCTGCTGAACTGGAAGTACGGATATCCGGCAGTAATCGCGCTCACTGCAGCCATTATCCTGCTGGAGCTTGGATATTTCAGGAAAAAAGGATTCCTTGGGAAAAGGAAAGGCACAGAAATCTTGAGAAGCCAAAAAGACAGAGGGGACAGGAAAAGAACGGATTGACCGGGAATAAAGAGAACAGGAAGAAGCAAATACTATCTGTGAAACCAGTTTTATTCAGTAAGGAGCAGCTGCTGCGGAACATTTCATACCCGGCAGAAAGCAGCAGGAAAGGAGACAGAACATGGATGCACAGACCAGAGGTTTACTCAGAGAATGCAGCGCAGGCTGCAAAATGGCAATCAACAGCTTCAACCAGATACGGGATTATGTCACAGATGAAAATCTGAAATCCGTATTGGACACGTATGATAAAAAACACAAAAAATATGAGGAGACAGCGGCAAAGCTGCTGGAAGAAGGCGGGAGCGAGGAAAAAGAACCCGGCGTCATGGCTGCCGCTTTCTCCCGGCTGAGCACACAAGCCAAGCTGCTGATGAAAGACGACAGCAGCCAGATCGCCAAACTGGTCATGGATGGATGCAGCATGGGCATCCAGACCCTGGGCAGCTCTGTGAACCAGTATAAAAACGCTTCCGCCCAAAGCAGCAGCCTGGCAAAGGACATGATCCATACAGAGGAAAGTCTGATGAAGGACATGCAGAAATTTCTGTGATATTTCACCGG
>NHCFC00100__coassemble_1682_pt1 | contig 18707 bp, 15 predicted proteins | sample NHCFC00100__metabat2_low_PE_019 | metagenome-assembled genome bin NHCFC00100
ATTCTGAGCATTCTGTGAGCTGTTGTTCTGAGAGCTGCTGTTCTGCATATTTCTGCTTCCGCAATTTTCTGCATAAGTGTTCCTGCTGTTGGATGCGGATTTGTTTTTGCTGTTTTCACTGCCGCTGTTTTTCGCCATTGTGATTACCTCCTGAATAAACAATTTTTATTACAGTTCTAGTATCTCTGACTGCGGCAGAAAATATTCCCCGGCGCCCAAAATAAATCCAGCAAATTTTAACACTATTAATAAAAAAATAATATTATTGCTTTTTTTTTACTTTTATATTATAATGTGTTATGTAAAAAGAATTTACCCTTCAAAAATTTTTTTTACATTATAACCCCTTATTTAATTATTTATACTCCCCTCGGACCACCCGGCAGCTCCCCTGTCGGGTGGTTCTCTTTCTATCTGAAATAAGCCTCCTCAATCCTCCGAGGATTTCTCACACACACTTTCCATCCCTTACCTCTTCCGAAAATAAGACAGCAAAAACAGCACCGCAGCCACCGGCAGCACAATGGGCAGAAGAAAACTTACCACTGCCGCGAGAAACCACAGAATCAGCAGGACCACACCGATCACCGCCGCGACTCTCAGCCAATGTCTTCCTCTTTCTGTAAGCCGTCCTGCCGCCTGTTTTACCTGCTCCTGTCTCTGAGTTTCCTCATGGGCTTCATAGTAAGTCTCCCCTCCGGCGCCTCCCCGGTGTCCGGAGGTTTCCAGTATCGTCCTGGCGATCAGTCTGGGATCGCCCAGGGCAGAGGTCACCTGCTCCTCTGTTTTTCCTTTTCTCATTTCTTCCTCAATATAGGCATTATAATATTGTATATGTCCTCTGATCTCTGCCTCGGTCTGTTCTCCCCTCAGCGCGTCTTCTAATAATCTTAAAAATTCCTGCTTATCCATAAAGTGAATTCCTTTCTCCGCTTGTATGGTCATAAATGCTTTCCGCGCACTGTCTGCTTCCTGTTCTCTTTCGTCCTATGTATGTGATAAGTTTTGTCTTTCGTCTGTCATTGCCTCTATATCAGCTTAAACTCTTCTGCCAGCGCCCGAAATCCCGGCATAGCGTTTTGGATGGTTTCATAAGCTACACAGTAGGCGATCCTGATATAGCCCGGGCAGGCAAAGGAAGACCCTGGGACAAGAAGGATCCGGTGCTTCTTGGCTGCTTCACAGAAAAGCTTCTCATCCTCCACCGGAGACTTCACAAAGAGATAGAAGGCGCCCTGAGGCTTAATGCAGGAAAATCCCAAAGATTTGAGCCCCTCGTAGATGGCTTCACGGTTTCTGTCATAATAGGGTACGTCTGCTTTGGCACCCAGACACTTCGCCACTGCCTTCTGCATCAGGGAAGGCGCATTGACAAATCCCAGGATCCTGGTAGCCACATTGGCTCCTGCCTGAATCTCAGCAGCATCTGCCGCCTCATCGGGGATTACCAGATAACCGATGCGCTCTCCGGGAAGGGAAAGGGACTTGCTGAAGGAATATCCCACAAGGGTGTTCTCATAATACTTGGTCAGGTACGGCACCTCTGCCCCGTCATAGGCAAGTTCCCGGTAGGGCTCATCTGAGATCAGGTAAATGTCTGTGCCGAATTCCTCCTGCTTTTTCCTTAACAGCGCTGCCATGCGCTCTATGGTTTCCTCTGAGTAGATCACTCCGGTAGGATTGTTGGGCGAATTCACGATCACCGCCTTGGTCCTGGCTGTGATCTTTTCTCCCATCTCTTTTAAATTGGGCTGGAATGTCTCGGTATCCGGACTCACTACCACGACCTTCCCCTCATAATTTGCCACATAGGAATTGTATTCTCCGAAATACGGCGCGATCACCAGCACCTCATCCCCCGGATTTAAAAGGGTCTTCAGGATCACATTCAATCCCCCTGCCGCTCCCACGGTCATGACAATGTTTTCTTCATGGAAGGAAGTCTGAAATCTCTCATTGAGGGACTCTGCCACTGCCTTTCTTACCTCTTCGTACCCGCTGTTGCTCATATAACCGTGGAGCACCACCGGGTCTTCCTTTTCCAGTTCCTGTATAATGGCTTCCTTCACCTCTGGCGGCGCAGGCACATTGGGATTTCCCAGGCTGAAATCATAAACATTTTCTGCCCCGTACTGCTCTGCCAATTTCTTTCCTTCCTCAAACATTGCTCTGATCGCGGAACTGTTCTTCACCAGATCCGCCATTTTATCTGCTATCATGCTGTTTCCGTCCTTTCTTTTCCGCTTTTCGTCCATTATACTCTCTTTTCTTTACAAAGGCAACGTGTTAGAGTGTCGTATCTTCTCAGGCAAACGACAGCTGATACAGGCTGCTGTAAATACCGCCCTTTTTCAGCAGTTCCTCATGAGTTCCCTCTTCCGCGATGCCGTCGTCCGTAAGCACCAGGATCCTCTGGGCTTTGCGGATGGTGGAAAGTCTGTGGGCAATGACAAAAGTGGTTCTGTCCTTTGCCAGCTCCTCAAGAGACTGCTGCACGATCTTCTCGCTTTCATTATCCAAAGCGGAAGTGGCTTCATCGAAGATCAGGATCGGCGGATTTTTCAGGAACACTCTGGCAATGGACAGCCTCTGCTTCTGTCCGCCGGACAGCTTGACCCCTCTCTGCCCGATATCGGTATCATAGCCGTGCTCCAGCTCCATGATGAATTCATGGGCATTCGCCGCCTTGGCAGCCCGCAGGACTTCCTCATCGGTGGCATCCGGTTTTCCGTAACGGATATTTTCCATAACTGTGCCGGCAAAGAGGTATACGTCCTGCTGCACGATACCAATGTGGTTTCTCAGGCTGTTGAGCCGGATCTTCCGGATATCCTGTCCATCCAGCAGCACCCGTCCCCCGGTCACGTCATAAAATCTGGGGATCAGGCTGCAGAGCGTGGTCTTGCCTGCGCCGGAGCTTCCCACCAGCGCCACGTATTCTCCCGCCTTCACTTTCAGGTTTACATGATCCAGCACCTTTTCCTGACTTTCTTCATAGCCAAAGGACACATCTTCAAAGGCAATCTCTCCCTTTACCTCCTCCAGCTCCGCAGCGTCCGGCGCATCCTTGATATCCGGCGCGATCGCCATGATCTCCAGGAAACGGCTGTAGCCGCTGTAGCCGTTCTGGAACTGCTCGGTAAAGGTGATCAGCTTCTTCACCGGATCTGTGAAGTTATTAATGTACAGAAGCACCGTCACCAGGTCTTCCACCGGCATCTCTCCCTTTGTCAGGAAATACGCTCCTGCCAGAAGGACAAAGATCGTGATCAGGGTGGTAAAAGCTCCCATGCCGGAGTTGTAGCCGCCCATGTATTTGTAGCTAAGCTTTTTCGCATCCACAAACCGGTCGTTGCCCCGGCGGAATTTCTTCATCTCCTCTTTTTCATTGGCAAAGGATTTTACCACCCGGATACCGGAAAGGCTGTCTTCAATCTGGGTATTGATGTCCGCGATCCTGGCACGGTTCTCCCGGAACGCATTCTTCATCTTCCGGTTAAAGATCACCGCATAGACCACCAGGAAGGGCACCAGGACAAAGGCTGCCAGCCCCAGCTTCACATTGATGAACATCAGGATCACAAAGGTTCCGGCAAATTTAATCACAGAGATCACCAGATCCTCTGGTCCGTGGTGGAGCAATTCGCTGATATCAAACAGATCCGCTGTGATGCGGGACAGCAGATGCCCCACCTTCTGATTATCAAAAAAGGCAAAGGACAGCTTCTGATAATGGCTGAAAATCTCATTTCGCATATCCCGTTCAATGCGCGCTCCCATAATATGCCCATAATAAGCAATATAAAAGTTGCAGAATGCCTCCACCAGCACCAGGGCGATCATAAAAATCCCCAGCTTCAGGATCATGCCGGTGGCGCGGTCCGCAGGCATCTGCACAATGTTCGTGGTGATGTACCTTACGATCAAAGGGATTACCAGGGTAATGGCAGCTCCCAGGATCGCAAAGAACATGTCAGAAAAAAACAATCCTTTGTAGGGTTTGTAATACCCCGCAAGGCGTTTCAGTGTCTTTCCCATAGCTCTCTTTCTCCTTTGTTTTTTCTTCCCTCTGATTATACTCAGAATCTTTCCTTCTGACAATCTCTAATTTTTCCCGGACTTCCTGGAATCTGCCGTTCTTGCCTCCCGCTCTTCTTCATCCATTCACCTTCTGCCAACGTCTAAGTTCCTTTTTGCCAACTGCATGAAATCAGATTTTTTTCCTTTCCGTTTTATCCTCTTCCCTTTCCCGCAGCCTCACACCGGAAAGCTGTCTCTTAAGCAGAAAAAACCATATCCTGACTCCGGATTGGGATATTCCACCCCCGAAAGCCTCCTGGCGCCCCTGCGCAGGTAGGCTTTCACCTTTTCTCCGTATAAAAAGGGGTCATTTCTCTCCACAATCCCCCACTGCATCATCAGCGCCGCCCCACCTGTGACAAAAGGCGCGGCGAAAGATGTCCCGGTCCGCACCCCGTATCCGCCGCCCGGCGCCGCTGTGGTAATCTCCACCCCCGGCGCCGCCAGATCCGGCTTCACCTCATTGGTCACCCTGGTAAATCCTCTGCCGGAAAAGTCCGCATAGGAAAGCAGTCTGGAATTATAAGCGCCTACGGAAATGGCTTTTCTTGCTGTAGACGGAATGGTCATGGTCGTCTGCACATTTGGGAAAAGAAACTTTGTACCTTCTCCCAATACGCCTCCGCCGGGAAGCCACAGATCCACAGTCCCATTGACGATTTTCCGGGGAATCAGACGGATGCGCCAGGTCCCGCTGTCAAGGTAGCGGTTCTGGGGCAGGAACTCTATATAGATTTCCTGGGAAAGGCTGAAGGGCGCCGGCTTCCCGTAATAGATCAGAATCTCTGTCGAGCCCAGGACAAACCGCTGCGGTCCCAGTATTTCCTGAAAAGGTCCTGCCTGCTGCCCGCCCGGATGGACCAGCGCCACCTCCATCTGATCCACATATTGCTTCCAGATCTGCACATTCATGCCAGTCTCATATTGATCCACTCCAAGCTCCACCTCTGTAAGCTCCCGGACAGTTTCCCGGGTGTGGAGGGCTTCGCTGCCTTCATTTCCGGTGCCGATGCAGATGACGTTTCTCCCCACTGCCGCCGCTCCGTCAAGGTAAGTTTCCAGCAGCGATTCCCCGCTGTGAGAACCGTAATTGTTTCCAAAACTGAGGTTTAATGCCACCGGCATCCCCATGGACACTGCCTGGCGCACCACATAGTCAATACCCTGCATCAGCTCCGTAGTCCTGGGAAAGCCTCCAGGTCTGGGATTGCCCAGCTTCACCACCATCAGCGGACTTTCATATGCCACACCTCTGTAGACCCCTTCAGAAGCCGCGCCGTTTCCTGCCGCAATGCCCATGACTCCGGTGCCGTGACCGCTTAAATCCCTGCTGGGGACCAGCCGTTCCCGCTCCTGCCGGTCAGAACTTCGCAGCGCTTCATTGATCTGCTCCCGGGTATATTCTGTTCCGATCTGATAACCCTGGGGCGGATTTCCGGGAATGGTCTGATCCCACAGTCTCAGGATCCTGGTTGTCCCATCCGCATTGCAGAAATCCGGGTGCGCGTAATCAATGCCCGAGTCCACGCACGCTACCAGCACGCCTTTGCCGGTCAGCGGCATTCCCAACGGCGAAAATTCACTCTGCACCGCGCTCATACAGGAAGCGCTTTTCCCCTGGTTTACTGCAAAGAACAAGTTCTTGGGTTTTTCTATGTATTCAATTTCCGGAATCTCGGAAAGTCTCTCAAGCTGGCTTTCCGGCACCGTGGCAATAGCAAAATGATTCAATAGCCGCACGGTCCGGATCCCGGGTCCCAGCAGCCGTTCCAGATCACCGGAATACCGCAGGATCAGATCCCAGGTATTTTCCTCCGGATCATACCCCACATCTAACTGAAGGGATCTTTCCCGTTCAGATGGGGAAGCGTCCAGAGCCAGATTTAAAAGGTTTTCCAGTTTCTGATCTTCCATATACCTTTGCTCTTTCTCTTTTCCCTGCCTTCCTACAGTTTATGTCCGGCAAAAGAAAATATGCCCCTTTGCGGCAGCACAGCGCACCAGCCGTACTGTCGCAGAGAGGCATTTCCTTTTTATAGTTCAGGGGCATATTGATTCCCCGTTCCTTTTCTTACAAATCCGTACAAAACTACCTTATGCGTCCGCGCCAGTCTCAGCGCCTCGTCAGTAACGGCAGCTCTGGAAACCACTGTAGGGATTCCGCTTCTGATGATTTTTTCCATATAGTCTCCGGAGACCCTTCCGGTGGTAAAGACTGCTGTCTGCTTCAAATCCAGCTGCTTCTTCAGAGCATAGCCGATGACTTTATCCAGCGCATTGTGCCTTCCGATGTCCTCCCTTTTGCAGAGGACTTCTCCTGCACGATACAGCACACAGGCATGGGCGCAACCGGTTTCTACAAAAAGGGGACCCGGATTGAAAAAGATTTCCTCTGCTGCCTGAAACAGTCTCCCCATTTCCTCGGGGGGTGTCTGCCGGATCACCTTTCCTGTGTCTCCCTGTATCTGCATCCCTTCCTCCGGTATCTCCTGCCTGCTGCTTTCTTCCTGCGTCCGCAGCATTTCCTCTCCTTCCGGGCAATGTGCTTCCATCTGCACCCGGATTTCTCCTGCCTCCGGAACGATTTCTATTTCCTTTATCTGCCGGGCGTTTTGAATGCAGCCGCGATAAAAAAGCTGTCCCAGCGCCAGCTCTTCCAGATCCTGGGGCGTACACCTGACCGGAAGGCAGTGTCCCTCTGAAGTCTTTATCAAAAACTTCCGCTCTGCTGCCACCTGGTCCCGGAAAGGATGAAGCCCCCGGCAGTCCAGCCTGCCTGCATCTACAATTACTTTTGTTTTACTCTCTCCCATTGCTTTTCCTTAGCTCCTCTGGTATAATGAAACAGATTTATTTCTTACCATAATACGGGCGTCGAAGGGTAACTGGTGTGCCCCCTGGTCTTCAAAACCTGTGTTGGACGTTAACTGCGCCCTGGGTGAGTTCGATTCTCACAGGCGCCCGCCAAAAAGATCTTTTATCTTTCTATCGCTGTATCTCTTTTTCTCTGTCTGTCAGACACATCTTCAATTCCCGTATCAGCAGTTCCTTTTCCTCCGGCATAATGGTCCGCATATCCAGAAAGATCCGTTCCTCCCGGATATAAGCGATCACCGGCACCGGAAGACTTCTCAGCCGCATCATCAAATGTTCACAGGATTCTGTCCGCGGCGCCACTGTCACAGCATAGCTTGGGATATCTTCTCCCGGAAGGGAACCGCCGCCCATTCTGCCTGTACTTTCTTCTGCCCGGATTTCTGCGCCGGCTGCTGCATCTTTTACTGCATCCGCAATCTCTTCCGCCTGCCGTTTCAGCTCCTCCCGTGTCCTGGACAGCATAGAAAGCACCGGAATCTGTCTGCGTGCCTGCTCTTTGTCCCGGTATGCACGGAAGGTGGCTGCCAGCGCTGCGGTGAGACATTTATCCAGACGCAGCGCCCGCATCAGCGGATGGGTCTCCATCTCTTTGATGTATGCCTTCTTTCCTGCCAGGATCCCTGCCTGGGGACCTCCCAGAAGCTTATCGCCGGAAAAGCTCACCACATCCGCCCCCTGCGCCAGGGTTTCCTGCACGGAGGGTTCGTGGGCAAGCCCGTATTCCTCCAGATTCTGCAGGACTCCGCTTCCCAGGTCTACCAGCACCGGAAGCTGGTATTTCTTTCCCAGTGCTGCCAGTTCCTGCACCGTTACTTCTTCTGTAAATCCTAAAATCCTGTAATTGCTGGTGTGGACCTTTAAAAGGGCTCCTGTGTTTTCATTGATCGCTTTTTCGTAATCGGAGATCCTGGTCCTGTTGGTACAGCCGGTTTCCCGAAGGACTGCACCGCTTTGTTCCATGACTTCCGGAATGCGGAAATGTCCGCCGATCTCGATCATCTCTCCTCTGGAAACAATGACTTCTTTTCCCTTCGCCAAAGCGGAGAGCATCAGGGTCACTGCCGCCGCATTATTATTCACTGCCACTGCCGCCTCCGCGCCTGTGACCCGGGTGATCTCCTCTGCGTAATGGACTGCCCGTTTCCCCCGTGTGCCTTCCTGCAGGTTATATTCCAAATTGCAGTAGCCCCTTGCCGCCTGGACCATGGCATCTGTCTGATACTGCCCCAGAGGCGCCCTGCCCAGATTCGTATGAAGGAGGATCCCGGTAGCATTGAGCACCGGTTTCAGGGAAAACTGCTGCTTCTCTTCAGCTCTCTTCCCGATGCGCTCTTCCAGAGCCGCAAGACAGACCTCCATGTCTTCGATCCTTCCCTCGCCTGCCAAAGCGCGCAGATTCCCCAGCTCTTCCTGGACGGCTTCCAAAACACAGGCTTTTCCATAAAGCGTCTCCAACTGTGCCACCTGGGGCTTGGCTAAGATCCTGTCCACTTTCGGTATTTTTCTGTAATATTCTTTGCTTTCCATCCTGTTTCCCTGTCTGTTTCTTTCCATTATTTCAGAATCCTTCCCTCTTCTGTCTTCCTGGTAAATCCGGTCTTATCAAAATGTTCCAAAAGCGCCACCGCAATCTTCCTGGAGCACCCCAGCCGGTCCCGGTACTGTCCGAGGACCACTGCCTCTCCCTGTGATGCCATATCCCGGAACACATCCTTTGCCTTGTCGTAATACTCTCTGTGAATACAGTACTGTCCGTCCAGACGGATCAGCTGCCTTTTATTCAGCAGAGAAGTCAGCACTGCCGGAAACCGTTTCTGCTTCCTGTGCTCCTCTGTATAAAGAGCTGTCGTCAAGGGCGCATATCCCGCCTCCAGATAATACTGGAGGATTTCCTGCATCATAGCTGTCTCGTCTTCCTTCACAACTACCTGGAATTTCTTTCGGCTGACAGCCCCATTCTGGATCTTGATCACCTTCTGCTGTTCCAGAACTGCTAAGATCCGGTCCGCGTCGCTGCTTTTTGCCAGTCCCAGACGGCTTCTCGCCTCTTCCAGCGCCATTCCTTCCTTGAGCGGATAATCTTCGTGGAATCTTTTCAGAAAAGCGTCTGTTTTTCTCCGGTAATAGCTCAATTCCTCTTTATGGATATAACACTGCCCGCCAAGACAGAAGAGCTTTTTCTCCTGGCAAAGGCTGTCTGCCAGCTTTTTCGCGGAGGACCGGTTCAGGGAATATCTTCTGGCAATCTCTGTTACATCGTCAAATCTTCCCCAGCTTTCCAGCACTGCCAGCTCCAGCATTTCCACTGGGCTGCCGGATTCCTTGATCCGGAATTTTTCCAGTACACTGGGCGTATTTCTCCGCCTTTTTGGAGGACAGGCATCCAGGATCACCCCGCCTCCGATGGTCTGGGCAGGCGAATAAAACCGCAGGACACAGCGGTCCCACTTTTTCGCCGCGGTAATCTCCTCCAGACGAAGCTGAGCATAGCAGGATTCTCCCGGCTTCAGCTCTGCTCTGTCCATCAGGATGATCTTGCCCAGCAGTTCCCTGGTCCCGTGGTACACATGGACCCGGCTTCCGCTGACAATGCTGCGCTCTGCGTGCTTCAGCGCCTCTGCCCGGATATCCAGCATATAGGAGGGATCCATACTGCCTTTTAACGCCAGGATATCCCCTCTGGAGATCTCCTCCTTTTTCCTGTCCGGAATGTTCACGGCTGCCCGCTCTCCTGCATAAGCCGTATCCCTGGAAGCGCCGTGCACCTGAATGCTTCTGACCTTCACTGCCGCATTCTCCGGGTACAGCACAGCCTCCTGGTCCTTCTTCAGCTTCCCTTCCATGAGCGTTCCTGTAACTATGGTACCAAAGCCTTTCAGAGTAAATACCCGGTCCACAGGCAGGCGGAATTCGCCATGCTCTTCCCGCCTGGGGAGCGAACTGCAGATCTGCGCCAGGGTTTCCTTCAGGGCATCCAGTCCCTGGTTTTTATATACGGACACAGGCAGGATAGGAGCGCCTTCCAGAAAGGTTCCCCGAATGAGTTCTGCCACGTCCTCCCGGACCAAGTCCAGAAATTCCGGTTCCACCAGATCGGTCTTTGTGATAACGACCACTCCGGTCCGGATCCCCAGGATGGACAGGATGTCCAGGTGCTCCACGGTCTGGGGCATAACGCCTTCATCCGCTGCCACCACCAGCACTGCCACATCCATACCGCCTGCGCCTGCCAGCATATTTTTCACAAATTTCTCATGCCCGGGCACGTCGATGATCCCGGCGCGTCCTCCGTCCGGGAAATCCAGATAGGCAAAGCCCAGCTCTATGGTGATCCCCCTCTTTTTTTCTTCCTTCAGACGGTCTGTATCAATTCCTGTCAGGGCTTTGATCAGGCAGGTTTTTCCATGGTCCACATGACCTGCCGTACCGATAATTACATGTCTCATTTTTCTCTCCTTACCTGCTGCCTTTCCAAAAGCATTCTGCCGTGCTGTTTTCTAAGCGAAAAGAGCAGTGCAACCCGCTGATTGCACTGCTCCCCTGTTCATCCCGCTACCGCTCTATGCAATAGGTCGTATGTAAAAGGTGATGGGCGATATGGCTGTTGGGCTCTTCCAGAAATTCTTCGTAAATCTTCTTAATGGCAGGATTTTCATGGGATTTCCGATAAGGAAGCTGCCTGTCATGGGCAAAGGTTGCTTCCCTCCTGGTACGGTAAGCCTCTTCCCGGTCTGTATCCATCAGAAGCTTCGGCTGTCCGCCGCCGCTGATGCAGCCTGCAGGACAGGTCATGACCTCGATGAAATCCAGATTCAGCACACCGCTTTTCACTGCCTCCAGCACAGGGATCACATTTTTCAGTCCTGTGACCACGCCTACCTTCAGTTCCAAATCTCCCACTTTGATCCTGGAGGTGCGGAATCCCTCAGTTCCTCTAACTGCTGTCACTTCCACCTCCGGAATCGGCTCTCCAGTCACCAGTTCATAACCTGTGCGGATTGCCGCTTCCATAACACCGCCGGTAACACCGAAGATCGTACCGGCTCCGGTATATTCTCCCAGAGGCTGGTCAAATGCTTCCTCCTCCAGGCTGTTCCAGTCAATTCCCTGCTCTTTAATGAGCCATGCCAGATCTCTGGTCGTAATGGCAACATCTACATCCTGATAACCGCTGTCCCGCATCTCCGGACGTTCACACTCGAATTCCTTGCAGGTACAGGGCATGACTGCCACGCTGTAGATTTTGGAGCCGTCCAGCTTCTCTAAAGAAGCGCCATAACTCTTAAAGACTGCTCCGCCCATCTGCTGGGGACTCTTTGCCGTAGACAGATGGTCCTTCAATTCCGGATAATTGTTCTCCAGGAATTTCACCCAGGCAGGACAGCAGGAAGTAAACATAGGCAGCACGCCGCCCTCTGTCACCCTTTTTACCAGCTCTGTCCCTTCTTCCATAATGGTCAGGTCTGCCGGGAAATTGGTATCATAGATCCGGTCAAAGCCCAGCGCGCGAAGGGCTGCGGCAAGCTTGCCCGGAGTCAGGCTTCCCAGCTCTGCCCCGAATTCTTCTGCAATGGCTACCCGGACTGCCGGAGCACACTGAACCACGGTAAATTTTTCCGGATCCGCAACAGCCGCTTTCACCTTATCCAGATTGCATACTGCATGGGCTGCGAATAAAGGCTCCCGGACACTGTCCGGAATGTTTCTTTCTTTTCTCACTTTTTCATATGCTTCCTTCCCGTGAGTCAGGATTGAAACATAAGATTTACATTTCTGTACACATTGTCCGCACATAACACAGCGGCTTTCATCAATGGTCTGGGGCTGACCCTGCTCTCCTACAATGGCATAGGCAGGACAGACCTCAGCGCACTCACGGCAGCCGGTACAAAGATTTTTGTCAATGGCAACTATCATGCTTTCGTCCTCCCTTATCTCCAGTTTTTGGTCAAGAGCAGCGCCTGCGCCGCACGGATATTCTTCTCTTCCCGCTCTGCCTCCGGATCCACGATCCGCAATGCCTCATGGGGACAGACTCTGACACATGCCGGTCCGCCTTCAATGCCCTGGCACAGATCACATTTAGAAGCAAAGACCTGGGGTTCCGGTGACATCGCCTGGGCTACCACATGCCCGTCTTTGGCATAGGGCAGAAGGGCGATAGCTCCAAAAGGACATGCCTGCATACAGTCCTTGCAGCCGATGCATCTTTCCGGATCTACAATGACCTGGCAGTCGATGCGGCTGATAGCGCCTTTGGTGCAGGCGTTCAGACAGGGCGCATCTTCACAGTGTTTGCACTGAACAGGCATGCAGCCTTTTTCAAATTTTGTAAGATATAATCGGGGAGTCACCGGGACCGTAACGGTCCCGACAGTCTTCCCGACCGGATTGTGCTGCCGGCTGTGTACTGTAAAGCATGCCACCTCACAGGCTTTGCAGCCGGTACATTTCGTACTGTCTCCCAACACGAAAGACCCTAATTCTTTTCTCATAACAGCCTCCTACTCAGCCTTGGCTTTTACTCCTGGGGATAATTTTCAGAAAAAGCGCTCAGAGCCGCTTTTTTCCTCTTATTCTCAGCAGACTCCTCCAGTTCCTCTTCCGTCACCAGTGTCAGCGCCTCTGTGGGACAAACCCGGACACATGCCGGTCCTCCCGGGATACCGCTGCACAGGTCACATTTATTGGCAACTTTTTTCTCACTGCCGTCTGCCTGATACTTCCCGGCTACAGGAACCATGTCGATCGCTCCGAAGGGGCAGGCATCCATACAGGATTTACAGCCCATGCACTTGCCGGTGTCAATGACCACACAGTGCTCCTGCTGGGAAATGGCTGATACAGGACAGACAGCCATACAGGCAGGATTCTCACAATGCTTGCACTGTACCGGAACACTTAACACTGCCGTCTTCACCATATGCAGCTTTGGATTGAAGGTATACGAATCCGGATCGATCTCAAAAATGCGCTTGCCTTCATGGGCTACTACACAGCCGATCATACAGGTCCGGCAGCCAATGCACAGATCCGGATTGCCTTTTACGAAATAATTCATGCCTTCGCCCCCTTTCCGGTATCAATTCCCATCTGGGTGCGGATATCCTCATACAGCTCCTGGACGTGGCGTTCTGCCCACTCCTGGTCTTCAATCTTTTCTACCCGGCAGGCACAGTATTTGTACTCCGGTGTATTGCTGACAGGATCCAGTTCTGCAATGGTAAGCTCGTTGCAGGCGCCTACCCACCACTGATAGGTCATATAGGTAGCGCCGGGAGTTACACGGTCTGTAGGCAGACATCTGGTGATGCAGTAACCCCTCTTGGACAGGATCTTCACAAGCTCGCCCTTCTTCAGTCCCAGACGCTTACAGTCTCCTGTATTCATCTGTACCCATCCCGGTTCATCCTCCAGATTGCGCAGGGTACGGCAGTTTCCTGTCATAGTTCTTACGGAATAATGTCCTACCTCACGGACAGTGGAAAGTGTCATGGGGTACTGGTCATTTTCCTTTTCAATAGGAGGTCTCCACTCCGTGCCGTAAAACAGCGCCTTATGATCTGCTGTGGCAAAATTGCCGCCTTTATGCAGATACGGAGTTCCCTTATCCTCCATGGATTTATCACGGCAGGGCCACTGAACACAGCCGTATTTCTCCATCTTCTCATAAGTTGCCCCTGTAAAGCTCGGACACAGATCGATCAGTTCATTCCAGATCTCTTCGGTATTTTTGTAAGGCATAGGATAACCCATGGCAGTGGAGATCTCTGCGATGATCTGCCAGTCAGGCTTCAGATCTCCTTCCGGTTCTACCACCTTGCGGATCCTCTGGAATCCTCGGTCCGCGCAGGTATAGACGCCTTCATTTTCTCCCCAGCCGGTGGCAGGAAGGATGACATCTGCGTACAGACCGGTCTTATTCATGTAAATATCCTGCATCACTACAAAGTCACATTTATCCAGAGCTTCTCTTACCTCTGCCAGATCCGGATCGGACTGTGCAGGGTCTTCGCCGAATATGTAATATGCATGGATCTTTTTCTTCTCATCCTTCTCATGGAGGATGCGGTGCGGTACATGGGTGATCGGACATCCCACCTGATCAGAAAGGGATACGCCCCACGCTTTCTCAAATTTCTCTCTTGCCTTGGGATCCGTGACATTCTGGTAGCCGGGATAAGAGTTCGGCAATGCGCCCATATCACAGGCTCCCTGTACGTTGTTCTGTCCCCGCACCGGACCGATTCCCATAGCAGGACCTCCGAAGTTGCCTGTCATCAGCGCCAGGTTCGCCAGCCCCTTCACCACATCTACAGCCTGTGAGAACTGGCAGACACCCATGCCGTACAGGATCATTGCCGGCTTAGTGGTGGCATACAGTCTCGCTGCCCTGCGGATCTCCTCCGCCGGGATGTGTGTGATCGGCTCTGCGTATTCCGGAGTATACTTTTTGATCACTTCAATAAATTCATCAAAACCTTTGGTATGTTCTCTGATAAAGTTCTCGTCTGCCAGACCTTCACTCCAGATCACATTTGCAATGGCATTAACCAGAGCAAGATTGGATCCGCCTTTCAGCTGGAGATGGATATCAGAGATACGTGCAGTCTCCGTTACACGGGGATCCACACAGATAATTTTCATTCCCTTTTGTCTGCCGCGTACGATACGCCTTGCAACAATCGGGTGCGAATCGGCTCCATTGTAGCCGAAACATAACAGACATCCCGAATCTTCAATTTCGGGGATTCCCATAGACATTGCGCCGGAACCCAAAGAGTACAGTAGACCCGCTACCGATGGCGCATGTCATATTCGGGCACAATGGTCCACATTGTTGGTGCCGATACATGCTCTCATAAATTTCTGCATTACATAGTTTGCTTCATTTCCCGCTCCACGGGCTGAGCCTGTACCCATAATGGCATCCGGACCATATTTCTCCTTTATCTCTGTAAGTTTTTGGGCAACGTAGGAAATTGCCTCATCCCAGGATACCTCTACAAGAGGAGATTTCTTTCCTCCCTTTCGAATCATGGGTTTTCTCAGACGCTTGGTCAGAATCTGAGGGTCATTCAGATAGTCCCATCCGTAATGTCCCTTCAGGCATAAGGTTCCGGCATTGGTCCTTCCGTTTGCCGGCACTGCCTCTATGATCTTATTGGCGTCTGTGTCTACTGTAAAGCTGATCTGACAGCCTGCACCGCAGTAAGGGCAGGTTGTCTGGACCTGTTTTAGATTCATGTCCGCTTCCTCCTTTTCTCACAGTCACACGTCTTCCTGTTTCCGGGCGCCGCTGGCTTTTTTGCTGCCTTAAAACGCCCAATCATCCTCGAAAATATTTTAACATCAATGCTTCTGTACGACAACAGAAACCCGTTATTTTCCAGTATTTATCTCTCTGTTTTTTTATACATTTCCCTCTCCAGCAGATCTGCGCATCTGCCGACTTCCTCAAGTCCCAGCGAAGGGATCCCCGGCAGCTGCAGATCCATGTCTGTTACCAGCGCCAGCAGATTTTCCCGATTGCAGACACTTTCAGAGGAAATGCCCTTTCGCACCACCTCCAGTTTTGGAAGCCCAGAGTCCTTCAGCCCTTCCGCCAGGATCACATCCGCCTCTTCAAACAGGGCAAACAGAGTATCCAGGCTGACCTGGGGCTCCTGTTTCACTGCCATCCATTTGCTCCCGGAGAAGATGCAGGTTCCATAAGCACCTGCCTCCTGCATCCGGAAAGTATCGGTTCCCTTGACGTCTGCCTGGAACTCATGTCCGTCATGCTTCACCACTGCCACCCGGTATCCTCTGCGGATCAGCTCCTTCACCAGTTTTTCCAGAAGCGTCGTCTTCCCCGAATTTTTCACACCGCAGACTGCCGCCGCGTAAGGTTTCTTTACAGCAGCCATACAGTCACCTTTTCCCCTTTCTTTATAGGGTCTGTGCCCGCAGGAATATCCAGCAGGCAGTTGCAGCCCCGAAGGGTTCCGATGGCGCCGGAAGAATAGATCCCCTCCGGTAAACTGACCTCACCCTCCCGGTATACTGCCCGCACGAACCGCCGGACCCGGCTTTTCTTAGGGAATTCCCCAGTCAGGATCCCCTCTCTCTTTTCCATGGAAAATCTTTCTGATCCTGTCATGGCTTCCAGCATAGGACGCACCAGCAGTTCCAGATTTGCCATGGCTCCAAAGGGATTCCCGGAAAGAGAAAGGATCAGCGTCCTGCCGTATACGGAAAAAATCGTAGGCATCCCCGGCTGAAGACGGATCCTCCAAAAGACCTTCTCTGCCCCCATGCATTCCAGGGCTCCGTGGAGGATGTCCTTCTTTCCCACCGACACCCCGCCGGTGGTAAGGATCACATCCGCGTCCTGGCAGGCATGGAGCAGTTTCTCAGCAAGGAGTCTCTCATCGTCTCCCACATGCTCCACAGACCGGGGAGCAATCCCCAGCTCTTTCAGCCTTTCCCCGGTCATGATGCCATTGGAATCATAAATTTTCCCGGGCAGAAGGGGATTTCCCGGCAGGACCAGTTCATCTCCTGTGGTAAAGATACGGACCACCGGTTTTCTGTACACCCGGACTCTGGTATAACCCAGCCCTGACAAAATCCCCTGTTCCGCAAAGGTAAGCGTGGTTCCTTTCTTCAAAAGCAGCCGCCCCTTCTGGTAATCCTCACCCTGAAAGCAATAATTATCCCAGGCTTTCTGCTCTTTATAGATCAGGACCTCTTTTTCCCCGTAATCCGTGTCCTCCTGCCTTACAGCAGTGTCCGTCCCCTGCGGGAACGGGGCTCCCGTCATGATCCGGTAAGCCTCTCCTGGACCTGCAGTAAAGCTCTGTCCGTCGTCTCCCGCATAAATACAGCCTGCTACTTTCAGGCTTACAGGATCTCCCTTTGCAGCACCGGCAAGATCTTCTGCCCTTACCGCATATCCGTCTACCGGGGAGCGGGGAAACGGCGGATTATCCAGAGATGCAAAAACGTCCTCCGCCAGTACGCAGCCTCCTGCCTCGTCAATCTTTTGTTCTGTTACATCCTGAATCCTGTGTGCCCGCTCCCGGATAAGCTCCAGTGCATGTTCCAGTGTAATCTCTCTCCACATGTTCCGTTCTCCTGCTTCCTGTTTCAGCACCATATGATAAGTTTCTAATGTATTAATATTCTCCGCCTGCCAGGATTTCATTTCTATCGGAAAGGTCTGATATCCTCTCTGATCCAGTACCTTGAACACCGGCGCCGGATGATCCCGGATGGCTTCCGCAATATCCGTCCAGATATCTGACGGATAAATACCGATCAGAGGCTCTGTCCTGCCGCCATGGGAAAGCAGCAGCGGTTGCTCCAGCTCCCCCTTTTCTGCCAGCCTTTTATGAAAATCAAGAAGGGTACGCAATGCTTCCAGGGGAATCTGGGGCACATCTACCGGCAGCACCAGACAGTATCTGGTATCCATTGCCTTCATACAGGCATGAAGCCCTCCCAAAGGTCCGCGGTTGGGATAAATATCCTGCACTACCTGCACGCCTTTTTGCTTTGTCCCATGCCCGGACAGGTATTTTTTTTCAATTCCCAGATTGTCTGCCTTTCGCAGCAGATTCTCGATAAAGGTTCTGCCTCTGTAGAAAAGCTCTCCCTTATCCGTACCCATTCTGCTGCTTCTGCCTCCTGCCAGAAGCAGCAGCGAATAGTTCTCTCCGCTTTTTTCCATTCTTCTCTCCTGTGCAGTTTCATGATAGTACAAAGGTGCCGTTCTCTCATCGTTCCCGATGGTTTGCGGCACCTTTTCTGTCTCTTTCCTTCAGTCTGCTTATTTTTCCTTTGAAATGATATGATAAGGAAGGGCTACAAAGACAATCGCTCCCACCATATTTCCAACGGTTGCCAGAATTACATTATAGCAATACTGTCCGATTCCCACCATTCCATTTGCTACTGCCACGCCAATGACACTCATGTTGGCAACGCTGTGTTCAAATCCGGATACCATGAACACAAAAATGCACCAGAAAATCATGATCAGCTTTCCGGATTCTGTCTTCATCTTGGTGGCGCACCATACAGCCAGGCATACGAGAATGTTGCAGAGCACTGCTCTTGCCAGCAAGGCTACAGGATCCAGGCCTACTTTTGCAGCTGCAACCTGTCCGAAGTAGGCTGCCGTATCTCCGCTGGGAAGTCCTGTAAGCTGAAATACAGCTACCGATAACAGCGAACCGATCAGGTTCCCGGTCCAGCATACTGCCCAGAGCTTTGCTGCATCGCCCCAGCTCACGGTTTTTCTGAGAGCTGCCGCTGCCATAACAAAATTATTGCCGGTAAACAGTTCAGCGCCTGCCATTACTACCAGACTCAGCGCAGAGGAAAATGCAAACGCCTGCGCTGCCTTGGTCCAGGAAGCCGCTTCTCCCGCAGAAAGCACCGAGCCTAAGGTAAAGGCTACAAAACTTCCTAAGGAAATAAACATCCCCGCAACCAGCGCGGCGACAAAATATCCCGCCGGGTTCTTTTTCAGCAAATTCATTTTGCCTGCGCCGGCATTGCAGACTGCATTATATTCATCTTTAAACATATTGTATCGATCCCTTCCAGAGTATTCTTAAAAGTATCGGGACGCCTGCTTATGAAAGAGGCGTCCCTGTAATGCTTATGCCATCCTGGAAAGTCTTCTCTCTAAGACTCTCTGCGCTGAATTTAGAACAGACCGGAAATCTTTCCTGTCTCGTCTACATCGATTCTCTCAGCAG
>NHCFC00100__coassemble_1684_pt1 | contig 18619 bp, 15 predicted proteins | sample NHCFC00100__metabat2_low_PE_019 | metagenome-assembled genome bin NHCFC00100
CTGGTGTTTATCATCAACGAGCTGGACAAGGCGTCGTCCGGGAAAGGCAACGGCAATCCGGCAGATGTGCTGCTGACGCTGCTGGATAATCTGGGATTTACAGATAATTACATGGAATGTATGATTCCCACAGTGGGCGTGTATCCCATTGCCACAGCCAATGACAAGGATCAGATCAGCGCGCCGCTGATGTCCAGATTTGCAGTCATCGAGATCCCGGATTATACGCCGGAGGAGAAGAAGGTGATCTTCTCCAGGTACGCCCTGCCCAGAGTGCTGAAAAGGATCGGCATGAGGGATGGAGAATGTGTGCTGACTCCGGACGGACTGGACGCAGTTATTGAGCTGCACAGGAATACCAGCGGAATCCGCGATCTGGAGCAGGCGGCAGAGCATATCGCTGCCAATGCTCTTTATCAGATTGAAGTAAATCATGTGGAATGCGTATCCTTTGACGGGGATATGGTGAGAGCCCTTCTTGGATGATCCAGGAGGACTGAGAAGACGAAAAGAATCGCCGGAACCGGCATTTGCCGGGGCTGGCGATTCTTTTTGTCTGCGAAAAAAGAAAGAACCCGGTATACAAAAAAGAATTCGGTATACCAAAAAGAAAAAATGGATATCCAGGCGGACCGCTATACCTTTTCGGAAAAGATTCTTTGAAGCATGTAATCGTATCTGTTCCTGGATGATTATTCCGGGGTTCTCCGCACTGTAATATTCATTCTTGGATTCGGGCGTTTCCTATACGAATCGGCAAATTTATTAAAAAAAATATAAAAAAAGACGAAAAACGGGACAGCTGTCCTTGTGCAGAATCTATAGATTTATTAAGATTAAGATAATTCTTTTGTATTGGTGGTGGATCTTATGAGGAAAATGGAATTTTTTACAAAGTTAAAGTTATCAGCCTCCGTTTTAGACAGTAAAAAAGAACAATTATACAAACATTTCTGCACGGCTCCGGACTGGCTGATCGAGTGCTGCCGTGTAGAAAAGCTGCCTCCGGATACGGTCTTTATTCGTGAAGGGGAGCCGGTACATACTATTTACTTTATTCTGGACGGAGTTTTTAAAGCTGTGGATTACCGGGCATTAGGGATAGAGTATGAATTCGCGCAGTTCTCAAAGGTGTACGCCATGGGCGGCATGGAGGTGATTATGGATTTTAGGACCTACCGGACGAATTTAAGGACACTGGATCAGTGCACAGCCATCACGCTGTCGAAAGCAGACTTTGAGAAATGGTTGATGACCGATATTCATGCCATGCGGTATGAGGCGAAGATGATGGGAGAATATCTTTTGGAGCAGGGACGGCTGGCACGAGAATATCTATTCCTTCCGGGAGCTATCCGTCTGGCAAAAGTCCTGGTCCAGAGATACGAGAAAAAGGCGAAAAACGGTGTGCTGACCGCGGAAATGAGCCGCCAGAATATGGCAAACGAAACAGGATTCAGCATCAAAACGGTTTCCCGCGCCATCCGGACCCTGGTGGAGGAAGATTTGATCACCAAAAACGACAAGCAGATCCGAATTTCTTATGAGCAGTATTTAAGATTAAAGCAGATGGTAGAAGAAATCGTCGCGCCAGCCACAGATGAGCAGGATCGATATAAGTAGAAGGAAATTTTTTTGATAATAGGGAGACACTATCATGAGAAACAGAAGTGCACTCTTCTGCCTGAGCCTTGTGACTGCCGTTCTTTGCGGAGCCTGGTCGGCAGCCGCAGCCTGGACGGGGCTCATTGGCTGGGCTGGATTTGCAGGATGTACCACCTATTTTTCCAGCGGTGAGCATGGGATCCGGGGGATCAAAAAATCCCTGATCCCCAACCTGACAGGCATCCTTTGCGGCATGTGCATCCTTGGATTCGGGCACATGATTCCGCTTTTTCAAAGCACGGGAATCTGGTGTGCAGTCCTTACTTTTGTCATGTGCATCATTGCCAGATTTCGTCTGTTTTCGTTTTGTCCCGGGACATTTATGGGATGTTTTTCAACATTTGCCGCAGATGGAAACTGGCTGCTGCTGATACCCTCTATTGCCGTCGGCGTCTGCCTGGGAGCAGCCTGTGAGTATGGTGGCACAAGGCTTTTTCAGGCGGTTGCTGGGGCAGAAGAGCAATAAATTACCAGTGTATTTTTTTGACACCGCAGAACAGGGTATCTGCGTGTCTGAAATAAAAAGAAAAAAGGAGAAAAAAGAAATGAATTTAAGTGAAATTTTATCCAAATGCGATCACACACTTTTAACACAGACAGCTGTATGGGAGGACATCAAAGCGCTCTGTGATGACGGAATGAAGTATAAAACCGCTTCTGTATGCATTCCGTCTGCCTATGTGAAGCAGGCAAAGGAGTACGTGGGAGAGAAGCTGGCGATCTGTACCGTGATCGGCTTTCCCAACGGGTATGAAACAACCGCTGCCAAATGCTTTATGGCAGCTGACGCGGTGGATAACGGCGCTGACGAAGTGGACATGGTCATTAATATCGGATGGGCAAAAGACGGGAAGTGGGAGGAGATCACTTCTGAGATCAGAGAAATTAAAAAAGCATGCAAAGGAAAAATATTAAAAGTAATCATCGAAACCTGCCTTTTAACAGAAGCAGAAAAGATTGAGTTATGTAAATGCGTATCCGATTCCGGCGCCGATTATATTAAAACATCCACAGGATTTTCTACTGCAGGGGCAACCTTTGACGATGTCAGGCTGTTTGCCGCACATGTGGCTTCCCATGTAAAGATCAAGGCGGCTGGCGGTATTTCCAGCCTGGAAGACGCGGAAAAATTCCTTGCGTTAGGCGCAGACCGTCTGGGAACCTCCCGCATTGTCAAGATCGCCAAAGCAATGGAAGCCGGAGAAAAGGCAGAGGATGACGGAAGCTATTAAGATAAGAAAAATCATCAGGAGGAGCTTATGAAACGAGTATTTTTGTTTGTTCTGGATTCCTGCGGCGCAGGAGCGATGCCGGATTCAGAAGCGTTCGGCGATGTAGGGGTCAATACGCTGCGTTCCTGCGCAGCTTCTCAAAAGCTTCAGATCCCCAATCTGATCTCCTATGGTCTTGGCAATATCCAGGGGCTTGAATTTCTGGGAACTGTAAAAGAACCGGCAGGTGCTTACGGTAAATTAGCGGAGCTGTCCATGGGAAAAGACACTATCATCGGACACTGGGAGATCGCAGGCATCATTTCCCCGGAGCCGATGCCCACATATCCTAACGGATTTCCGGACGAGGTTTTAGAGCCGTTTAAGAAGGCAACCGGCAGGGAGATCCTGGCAAATGCACCATGGTCCGGAACCGAGGTGATTCAAAAATATGGAGATGAACATGTAAAAACAGGCGCGCTGATCGTCTATACTTCTGCGGATTCTGTATTCCAGGTGGCAGCCCATGAGGAAGTCGTTCCGCTGGAAAAACTTTACGAATACTGTGCCGCTGCCAGGAAATTGCTGAAAGGAAAACACGGAGTAGGACGGGTTATCGCAAGACCGTTTACAGGCAGATCAGGCGCCTATAAAAGGACGCCCAACCGCCATGATTATTCCCTGGAACCGCCGGAGAAAACCGTATTAGACGCGGTCAAAGAGGCTGGTATGGACTCCATTGCAGTGGGGAAGATCCATGATATTTTTGCCGGTAAAGGGATCACAGAACATGTATATAATACCTCCAATGCCAATGGCATGGAACACGCAATGCATTACGCAGAACGTGATTTTACCGGGCTGTGCTTCGTCAATTTAGTGGATTTTGATATGCTTTACGGGCACCGCAGAGATGCGGACGGCTATGCTCTGGCATTGAATGAATTTGATCGGTTTCTGCCTGGATTCTTAGAGAAATTGCACGAAGATGATGTGGTCATTATTACGGCGGATCACGGCTGCGATCCGGCATACACAGCCACAACCGACCATACGCGGGAGTATGTCCCGCTGCTGATCCTGGGGGAGAAAGTCAAGCCTAAGGATCTGGGAGTCCTGAAGGGATTTCACAATATAGCGGCAACGGTTGCCGAGTTGCTGCAGGTTGATTACGAAACCTCCGGCAGGAGTTTGGCTGGAGAGATCCTATAAATTATTCTGGTGCAGGTGAAAAATTATGAAATTTTTAGTGAATGTAATCGGTATTTTTGTAGTAATAGCAATCTTGTTTCTTATTTCCTGGAACCGGAAACGGATTCAGTGGAAGAGCGTCCTGAAGGGGCTTATTGCCCAGTTTATTATTGCGATTCTGCTGGTGAAGGTTCCGGTTGGAAAGATGATCGTTTCTGCGATCTCTAACGGTATTACGGCGGTTATCAACTGCGGGGCAGACGGTCTGAGCTTTGTTTTCGGAGATCTGCTGGACGCTTCATTTGCCAATGTGTTTATTGTTCAGGTGTTAGGGAATATCATCTTTGTTTCAGCACTGGTCAGCGTATTGTACTATATCGGAGTTCTCGGATTTGTCGTGAAATGGATCGGCAAAGCGGTGGGAAAATTAATGGGGACAACCGAAGTGGAAAGCTTTGTGGCAGTGGCGAATATGTTCCTGGGACAGACGGACAGTCCCATTCTTGTAAGTAAATATTTAAAGAGCATGACAGACAGTGAAGTTATGGTGGTGCTGGTATCCGGCATGGGAAGTATGTCCGTTTCCATCCTCGGCGGATATCACGCGCTGGGAATCCCCATGGAACATTTGCTGATCGCAAGCGCCCTGGTACCTGTGGGAAGCATTCTGGTTTCCAAAATGATCCTTCCCCAGACAGATACGCCGCTGAACATTTCTGATGTAAAAATGGACAATAAGGGAAACAATTCTAATGTGATCGAGGCGATTGCTGAAGGCGCCGGGATCGGTATGCAGATGGTTCTTGCCATCGCTGCTTCTTTAGTAGGTATTATCGGGATCGTTGCTGTCATTAATATGTTTCTGGGGATGGCAGGTATCCGTCTGGAGCAGATTTTTTCCTATATCTTCGCGCCCATTGGATTTCTGATGGGGCTTGACGGAAATGAGATCCTTATGGAAGGAACCTGGTTAGGCAATAAGCTGATCTTAAATGAGTTTGTAGCGTTTCAGGATCTGGGATCGGTGATCCAGGAGCTGGATTTCAGGACTTCTATGATCTGCTCCATTTCCCTATGCGGATTTGCCAACATTTCAAGCCTGGGCATCTGTGTCTCCGGTATTGCAGTGCTGTGCCCGGAGAAAAAGAGCACGCTGTCCCGCCTGGTTCTGAAAGCGATGATCGGCGGTGTGTTTGTCAGCATACTGAGCGCGATGATCGTTGGACTGATCACCTTATTTTAATTCCACGACTACATAAAAAGTCTGGTTTTGCGCGGCACTGGTGAAAAAATAGATTGATTATAAAGGAGAATGATTATGCAGGAAACAGAAAAATTATACCATCTGAATTGTGTAAAAGGAGATGTGGGACGTTATGTGCTTCTTCCCGGTGATCCGGGACGCTGTGAAGCCATTGCGAAGCTTTTTGATGATCCGGTCCATATCGGCATGAATCGGGAGTACAATATTTGGACAGGGACCTTATTGGGAGAAAAGGTTTCTGTCTGCTCTACCGGCATCGGCGGCCCGTCTGCGGCAATCGCCATGGAAGAGCTGGTGCAGATCGGAGCAGATACCTTTGTCCGGGTAGGCACATGCGGCGGCATCCACTTGGATGTGAAGCCGGGAGACATTGTGGTTGCCACAGGCTCCATCCGCTATGAGCATACATCTTTAGAGTACGCGCCCATTGAGTATCCGGCAGTGGCTGATTTCGGCATCGCCTCCGCCTTGAAAGCAGCCAGTGAAGAACTGGGCTACTGCACACATACAGGTGTGGTGCAGTGCAAAGACGCTTTCTATGGGCAGCACAGTCCCGAAAAATCTCCGGTCTATTATGACCTTCTCCAGAAGTGGGAGAGCTGGAAGCGGTTAGGAGTAAAAGCCAGCGAAATGGAGTCCTCCGCATTATTTGTCGTAGCGGATGCCCTGCATGTGCGCTGCGGTTCCTGCTTCCACGTTGTATGGAATCAGGAAAGAGAAAAGGCAGGAATGTTTATGCTTATGACAGAAGACACCTCCGGCGCCATCAAAGTCGGCGTTGAGGCGATTAAAAAACTGATCCTGGAGGACAGGGCTTCAAAGAAATAAAAAAGGCGAAAAGTCTCCCGGCGGATGGTTCTTGTTGCAGTTTTTTCATTTCCATAGTATGATAGGTAAATAACAAAAACGAAAGAAGGAAATGAGAATGGACAGGTTATTCAGCTTGAACAGTCCGGTCATTGTATTTCTCACCAAGGTGGGGGAGCTGATGATCTTAAATGTGCTGACCATCCTGCTGTGCCTGCCGGTGGTGACAGCAGGAGCCGCGCTTACAGCGCTGTATTATACCACCATACGGATGGTGAGAGATGAGGAGACCTATATCTTTAAAGGCTACATGAAGTCTTTTCGGGAGAACCTGAAGCAGTCGGTGATCATCTGGCTGATCGTGCTGGCTGTGGGGTGCCTGCTTTACTATGATTTCTTTGTGCTGGTGCAGTTCCCTGCATCTGCCCTCAGGACAGCGGGTCTGGTGATCCTTACCCTGGTGACGGTGTGTTTCACGGCTATGGCAGTTTATGTATTCCCTGTGCTGTCCAGGTTTGAGAATACAGTAAAGAATACGATGAAAAATGCGTTTCTGATGGGAATCTTCAATCTTCCCAGAACCATTTTAGTGGTTCTGATCCATCTGGTGCCCATTACCATGATCCTGCTGACGCTGCAGGCAATGCCGGTGATCTTTCTGTTTGGATTCTCCGGAGTGGCGTTTTTAAGCAGCTATTCCTTTTCCGCGATCTTCAAACGGTATGAGCCAAAGGAAGATCCGGATCTGATGAAGTGGAAACCGCTGTCAGAGGAAGCTGAGGAGGCGGCGGCAAAGAAAGGGGAACAGCTTGCCGCGGAAAGAGACGAGGCGGCAGTCCAGGAGAACGGACAGTAGAAACGTTCCGGATTTTTCCGGAAGAATGAAAACATCATTAACGAAGATTTTATCACAGAATCAGGGGCTGCGCCCCGGCAGAGATACAGAAATCTGCCGGGGCAGCAGCCCCTGATTTTGTCTTTTGCAGCGTTCCTTCCCCGGTAGGTTTCAGATAGATTCTGCTTCCAGACAACCGGGGAAGAAGTGTGCCTAATGAAAGGTATCCACGCTGTAATCGTGGTAGTGGAACCCGAACCACCTGCCTGGCATATCGCCGGGGAAGCGGGGTGCTTCGTAGGTTTTGAAGCTGCCGTTTTCGGTGAGTGCTTCCGGTGTGTGGGTGGCAGTGTGCTCCAGCAGCAGTTTCCACAGATGCTCCCGGATTTCCTGATAAGCGGGATCCTGGGACAGGTCGTGCTGTTCCATAGGGTCTTTCTTAAGGTCAAAGAGCAGACAATGATCCCCTACCGCAGAGTATACCAGTTTGATACGGCGCTCCATGACGCAGAAGTTCCGGTTCAGGCTGTTGCCGAAGAAGATCCGGTCCCTGGAGAGGGAATCTGGTTTTAACAGGTTCTGTCCGGTTACGGGAACCGGGGAGGAGATGCCTGCCATAGCGAGGATGGTAGGGTACAGGTCAGCCAGATCCGCAGGCGCGTCCACAACACAGTTATGAGGCAGCTGTCTTCCCTGAGGCGGCATGATCAGCAGCGGTACATGGGCAGAACCTTCAAAGAACAGGTTTTTCTGGGACATATGGTGGTCTCCCAGCATCTCTCCGTGGTCGGAGGTGAAGATCACCCAGGTGTTTTTGAGAAGATCCAGTTCCCTCAGGACGCCGAAAATGCGTCCCAGCTGGTAGTCGATCTGTGTGATGCAGGCATAATAGGCGCGCCTGCTTGCCAGCCTCTGCTCTTTGCCTAAGAGATGCATATTGGTATTTTCATAAGCGCCTGCCAGGAAGCCCTGCGGAGTGTCCTCCACCGTTTCGGACCAGTCCCCTGTGACTGGCGCAGGCAGCGGGATCCCATCGTATAAATCCCAGAAATCCCGGCAGGGATCAAAGGGCGGATGAGGTTTGGTGAAGCTGCTCCATAAGAAGAAGGGACGTGTCTCATCCCTGGTCTCCAGAAAGTCGATGGTCTCGTCCGCGATCCAGGTGGTGATGCTGTCTTTGACATCTGTGGTGGAGAGTACCGGTTCCATTTCACATTCGCCGATGCCGTGGACCTTGGGACGGGCGGTATCCTGTTTTTTGTCGTACTGCCGCATATAGTCCAGGGGCAGCCGCATTTCTTCAAAGCCATAGTGGGCACGTGCCGGTTCAAAGTGCATTTTTCCCTTAGCGCAGGTCTGGTAGCCGTGATCGGTCAGTACGGCAGGAAGTGTGCTGCGCTCCCGGGTGCACTGGGACATGAAGGCAGCATGGGTGGCATTGCTGACTACGCCGCTTTCGTACCCCTGTCTTCCGGTCATGATGGTGGTCCTTGAGGGGACGCAGATGGGGCAGGCAGCATAGCAGCTGGTGAAGCTTACGCCCATAGCGGCAAGGTAATTCAGATGAGGGGTAAAGATGCTCTGGTTGCCCCAGGCGTTCAGCGTATCAAAGCGCTGCTGGTCGGTGGTGATCAGCAGAATATTGTCTTTCGGCATAGTTTTTCTTGATTCCTTTCCTGTAAATTTTGACGAAAATCCGGAAGGAAACCTGCGGGCATAAACTGCAGGTGATCCGGACCGTGTATGTATTCTCCATGATAAACACAAAAGCAAAGGCTGTCTATCTAAAAAACAATAGATTTAGATCAGGATTTGATAGTGTGCAGTAATAAAATGACAAAGTAAAAATAGGTCGATAAGTGGAAAATAGGTGAAAAATTGTGCAATTTATACAAAGAATATAAGAAAAAATTGGTTGCCGGACATCATATTTTTATGATGGTATATAAGAAATGTTAGATATACAGATAAAATTGACTGTTGTATAATATCTTCATCGGGCAACTTGAGCAGAGCGTGAGTTTTTATTGTGAAAGATGTCTAAAAAATTTTATCAAAAGGAGGGGCTTATGAAAAAAGAAGCAAAAACAAAGGAAAAGGTTAAGAAAAAACGCTGGACCAGAGATGACACAGAACTCTCCCTCTTAGCGCTTCCCACCACAGTGTGGTACCTGCTGTTCAGCTTCCTGCCCATGTTCGGTATCATTATCGCATTCAAAGATTACCGGGTAAACGGCGGATTCATCAACAGTATGCTCACCAGTGAGTGGAACGGAGTTGAGAACTTTAAGTTCCTGTTCGGAAGCGGCGACATTGGGATCATCCTGAGAAACACCATCGGGTACAACATTGTGTTCATCATCCTGGGTATTGTGGTTCCGGTTGCGGCGGCGATCGCTATTGGCTACATACACAGCAAGAGAGCTGCGAAGGTTTACCAGACAGCCATGTTCATGCCTTACTTCCTGTCATGGGTAGTTGTCAGCGCACTGATCTGGGCATTCCTGTCTTACGACAAAGGTCTTGTAAACGGATTGATCGCAAGCGGCGGCGGTGAAAGGGTACAGTGGTATATGAAACCTGAGATCTGGCCTTTCTTCCTGGTATTTATGAACCTGTGGAAGAGTGTAGGATACGGAATGGTAGTTTACCTGGCGACCATCACCGGTATTGACAAGACCTATTATGAAGCGGCATGTATCGACGGAGCTACCATCTGGCAGCAGATCCGGTTCATTACTCTGCCGCTGATGAAGACCGTTATCATCATGATGTTTATCATGGCAGTAGGACGTATCTTCTACTCTGACTTCGGTCTGTTCTATCAGGTACCACGTGATTCCAACTCCCTGTACAATGTCACCTATACGCTGGATGTATTCACATACAAACAGTTAAAGACAGCTACCACCGGAATGGCGGCGGCAGCGGCGTTTGTACAGTCCGTAGCAGGCTGTATCACCATTCTTACGGCAAATGCCATCGTGCGTAAGATCGACCGTGAGAGTGCAATGATTTAAGGAGGGATATCATGGCGGAAAATGTAAAAAAGAAAAAGAAACAAAAAGAAGTCCTGGAAGGCTTCGAGAAATTTAACCGTGTATCCAAGCCTACGAATGCTGTACTGCATGTGATCTTTATCCTGGCAGCGCTGGCGTGTGTAGTACCGGTGCTCCTGGTAGTAGCGATCTCCTTCAGCGCGGAGGAATCCATACAGCAGTACGGATACAGCTTTATTCCGAAGATCGTATCTCTGGAAGGATACGCATACCTGGTAACACAGGGCAAAATGATCCTGAGGGCTCTCGGAATCTCCCTGTTCGTTACCGTTGTAGGTACGGTCCTGGGTGTCCTGCTCACTACACTGATGGGCTATGTACTTTCCAGACCTACTTACAAATTAAAAGGCTTCCTGACTATGGTGGTGTTTATCCCTATGGTATTTAACGGCGGTCTTGTTTCTACATACGTTGTTGTTACTCAGTTTTTAGGATTGAAGAACTCGATCTGGGCGCTGATACTGCCTCTGTGCGTATCTTCCTTTAATGTTATCATCTGCCGTACGTTCTTCCAGACGACGGTGCCGGAATCCCTGATCGAATCAGCGAAAATGGACGGCGCCACCCAGCTGAAGATTTTCTTCAGTGTAGTGCTTCCCATTTCCCTGCCGGTGCTTGCAACCATCGGACTGTTTCTTTCCTTTGCATACTGGAATGACTGGTATCAGTCACTGCTGTATATCGAAGATTCCAGTCTGTATTCCCTGCAGGCGCTGCTGAACGCTATCCTGACCAATATTCAGGTGCTTGCGAAAAATGCGGCTGCTATGGGCGCCAGCCAGGCGGAAGTTCTGGCAAATATGCCTCAGGAATCTGCCCGTATGGCGATCGTGGTCTGCATTGTGCTTCCAATCGCATGTGCATATCCGTATTTCCAGAAATACTTTATTTCCGGTCTTACTGTAGGCGCAGTAAAAGGCTGATCGGAAAAGCAACTGAACATGATATTGATGGGACGAGGACCATTCAATATACAAATGTATCTTTAACAGGAGGACATATTTTATGAAGAAGAAAAACTTAAAGAGACTTTGTGCTCTGGGTCTGACAGGCGTTATGTCAGCGTCTATGCTGGCAGGCTGCGGCGGAAGCGGAGACTCTAACGGCGGCGGGGAATCCAAAGACGGAGTTCCCACACTGGTATGGTGGCTGGTAGGCGGAACCACACCGGACGGATTCGATGACATGGTATCTAAGATCAGCGATTATTCTGAAGAGAAGATCGGCGTAAGAGTAGACATTAAGATCGCCGGATACGATAACTACGACAGCAAATCCAATACCATCGCAAATGCTGGTGAATACTTCGACATTATGTTTGTCAACAACACCAACTATGGTAAATTTGTAAACCTGGGTATCCTGGAAGACATTACAGAGAGCGTTAAGACAGAAGCTCCGGATCTGTACGAGTTCATTCCGGAAGACTTATGGGATGGTGTTACTTACAAGGGAGGCATCTATGCGGTTCCAACCTACAAGGACTCTTCTCTGACACAGTTCTGGTACCTGGATGACGCTATGGTACAGAAATACGGCATTGACTATGAAGGCGTAACAACGATGGATCAGCTGGGCGACATTTTCAAAACTCTGAAAGAGGGCGAAAACAACCCGAGCTACTATCCATGTATGCTTGACCAGGGCGCACTCTGGAACGGATTCTTCAATGAGTACGACGGTCTGGCAGCAGGTCTTCAGCCAATGGGTGTGAAGATCGACGACGAAAGCCGCACAGTTATCAACGTATTAGAGCAGGATGATATCAAACACAATCTGGAATTACTCCATGAATGGTATCAGGCAGGCTACATTAACCCGGATGCAAACGTTCTGACAGAGAGCAGCAAAGGCCACACCTTCGGTAATGCACAGGGATGGCCGGCAGCAGTAAGCCAGTGGCAGGATTTACAGGGTATCGAAAAATACGATGCATGGAAAGTATTCGGTCCTATCTATACAACAGAGACAATCCAGGGTTCCATGAATGCGATTTCTGCGAACTCCAAGTATAAAACAGAAGCTCTTAAACTTCTTGAACTTGTAAATACAGACAAAACCTTCCGTGATATGCTGGCATATGGTATCGAAGGCGAGACCTTTGAATACACAGAGGAAGGAAGAGTAGAAAAGCTGACAGATACATGGTCAATCGGTAACTATACAATCGGAACATACTTCAATTTGTCAGGTCTGGCTGATGCTGACCCGGCTGAATACGATCAGATCAAACAGCAGAATGAAGAAGCTACACAGTCTGTATGCCTTGGTTTCGCATTTGACTCTGAACCGGTACAGAATGAACTGGCAAGCTGCAAGACTGTTTGGGATAAGTATAAATACGACCTGCTGACAGGTGCTTCTGATCCTAGCGAAGTTCTTCCTAAAGTAACCGAAGAGCTGAAAGCCCAGGGATTTGAAAAAGTTATGGAAGAAGCTCAGAAACAGCTTGACGAGTTCTTTAAGTAGGATTATAAATAATAAGAAGTAAGAGCCAGGAATCGTGCAAATACGCGATATGGCAAATACGCCCTCCGCATATCTGTGCGGAGGGCGTTTCCGCGTGACAGGGATTTCTCCTGCAGAGCAGTACGGCTGGAGAGTCTGATCTATTAGATATCGAGGTACAGGCATATGAGGAAAGACAGGAAACCGTTTCTGAAATATCGTATTCACAGGAAAAAATTTTTCTATCATCTGCTGACGGCAGTTCTTTTGTGTATTATCCTGCTTGCGGGGCTTCTGGTGTTCTTTTCCGGAAGCTGGGAAAACCAGTATTCTCAGGCGGTACAGAAAAATTTTCTGGAGGCAGAGCAGAGACTGGGGAGCATCGAAGCCTGGTCGGAGGCATATATCGAAGAGGTATACCGCAACCGGAACGTGATGGATGACACCAAAGCAATGCTGAATGCAGAAACTTATGATGATTATATGAAGCTGCGGGGAGAAAACAGCAAAAACTATGAGTACCAGCTGGCATACCTGCCCGGGAAACTGAAACGGCTGTTTGTGAATCCCCAGGCAAATATACGCTGCATTACCCTGGAAGGGGAAAACGGGGTAAAGACTATATGGCTGGATCCGGTATCCAATGATATGAGGCTGAAGTTTGAGCAGAACGACGGACAGGAAGCAGAGCCCTGCTACGGAGATCTGGCGATCCTGATTTATACGGTCCGTGATTCCACCGCAGTGTCTAATGTGTATGGGCAGATGCGTCTGTGGGTTTCCAGCGAGGATATCTTTGGCGAGCTGCAGGCAGATCAGATGGGGGTATGGGAAGTCCTCTCCCAGGGAGAAGTTCTGACCGGAGGGGAAGTGACGGATAAGGAGAAGGAATGGCTGGAAGGAAACGGAGGCTTCCGGTTAAATCCTGTGGTTTTCTGGAGGCTGGAGTCCGCCCAGGCAGATTATGAGTACCGGGCGGCTGTGGATTATCTGACGCTGCTGGGCAGGCATGAGAGTACCTTGTGGGTCGTGATCGTGGCGCTTGTGCTGATCGCCGCGGGCGGGGTATTCGTAGACTATCTGGGACTGCGTCAGGATGAGAAATTTCTCAATTATATTATGGGGACACTGGAAACCATGGAGGAAGGTGATTTTTCCCGGATCCGGCAGAGAAAATTTCCTGTACAGCAAAAGGAAAACGAGTATTCTCTCATCGCTTCCGCCTTAAGGGATGTGGGGCTGGAGCTGGAAACTTATATTAAGACAGAATACATATTAAAAATGAAAGAGCAGGAAACAGAAATGCGGGCGCTGCAGCATCAGATCAATCCCCACTTTCTGTACAATACGCTGGAGATGATCCGCTCTCAGTCTCTGCAGAGCGGAGATATCCGCACCGCGGACGCCATCGAGATGCTGGGAGCCCTGTACCGGGCGCGTATGAATAAACATAAGAGCATTCATCTGAAAGAGGAATTCCATTACCTGGAGCTGTATTTAAAGATCATGCAGCTGCGCTACGGGGAAGGCTTCCTTTACCAGGTGGAGCTGGAGCCGGAAGTGGAAAATGTAGAGACGCTGAATTTCTGGCTGCAGCCTTTGGCTGAGAATTTCTTTTCCCATGGATATGACCGGGCAAGTGAATTTAACCTGCTGATCGTGACCGGACATAAGGAGGGAGACGGCGTGCGGATCCAGGTAGTGGACAACGGACGGGGGATCGATCCGCAGGAGCTGGAGACAGTCCGAAGAAATATGTATGAGGGGAACGATGATCCGGATGCAGACATTGGGCTTCGGAACGTGTATATGCGTCTCAGTTATTTTTATCCCGAAGGCTTTTCAATGACCATCGGAAATAATGAGGAGAGCGGAGTGGGTGTATCAATATTTATTCCGGGAAAGGCGGTGGAGGATGTACACACTTTTAATAGTTGATGATGAACCGAATATTTTAGAGGGGATCAGCAGGCTGCTGGACTGGGAGTCTCTGGGATTTGACAGGATTTTTACAGCCAGGAGCAGCTTTGAGGTGATCTCCCATATTGAAGCGTGGAGACCGGATGTATGTTTGGTGGATGTAAGGATCGGAAATGAATTTGGATATGAACTGATCAACTGGCTTAAGGGGATCGGGGTGAAGTCTAATTACATCATGATGAGCGGATATGATGAATTTGATTATGCCTGTGAAGCGATCCGCTGCGGAGCCCAGGATTATCTACTGAAGCCTATTGAAAGGCAGAAGCTTCAGGCGCGCATCGAACAGATCGTGGTGGAAAAGCTGCACGGTACCCTGCAGAAAAAGGAGAAAAAGAATATGGACCCTGTGCTGGGAAGAGAGTATGACAAGATGTCGTCTCTGATCCGCAAGATCGTGATGATCGTAGGCATGGAGTACGGACAGCACGTGTCCTTAAGAAGCATTGCGGACCGGTTTCATATGAACGCCACTTATCTGGGACAGATCTTTATAAAGGAAACCGACATGAAGTTCTCGGAATATCTCATGGCGTACCGGATGTACGTGGCAAAGGAGAAGATCATCCATACAGATGAGAAAATCTTCATCATCGCCAGTGATGTGGGATATTCCAATATGAATTACTTTTACCAGCATTTTCATAATTACTACAAGATCACGCCTTCGGAAATGCGGGCGCAGTTCCGGGAATAAGGAAAGGAGAAGACATGAGAGTTTTATTTTTTGACATTGATACGCTGCGCGCCAGCCATATGGGATGCTATGGATATGGAAGAGACACGACTCCGGTTATGGACGCGGTGGCGCAGGAGGGAGTGCGCTTTGAGGACTATTACTGTCCCAATGCTCCGTGCCTGCCGTCCAGGGCTTCTCTGGTCAGCGGACAGTACGGCATCCACAACGGCATTGTAGGACACGGAGGGACAGCGGCGGATATGCGCCTGCAGGGGGCTTCCCGCAGCTTTACCGATGATATGTCGGAGAGCGGGCTGTTCATGCAGTTTCGCAGGGCAGGATTCCATACGGTTTCCTTCTCCACCTTTGCGGAGCGGCACTCTGCCTGGTGGTTTAACTCCGGGTTCCATGAGTGCTACAACGTGGGACGCAGAGGCGGAGAGTCTGCGGAGATGGTGACTCCCCAGGTGCTGGACTGGCTGGAGCGAAACGGAGAGCAGGACAACTGGTTCCTCCATGTCCACTACTGGGATCCCCACACCCCTTACCGGACGCCGGCAGACTATGAGAGCCGCTTTGAGGGGACGCCGCTGCCGGATGATTGGATCACAGAAGAAATCTTTGAGGAGCATCTGCGGCACATCGGTCCTCACGGCGCCAATGAGATCAATATGTGGAATGACGACACCTTTGCCCAGTGGCCCAAGCACCCGGGACACTTAAAGAGCAAGGCAGATGCAGACCACTTTATCAATCTTTACGATGACGGCGTGCGCTATACGGATGACAATATCGGACAGATCCTGGATCTTTTAAAGGAGAAAGGGCTGTACGATGAGGACCTGGCGATCATCATCACCGCAGATCACGGGGAGGACTTAGGAGAGTTCGGCGTCTATGGAGAGCATGGCATGGCAGATGAGCCGGTGTGCCGGATCCCCATGATCATCAAATGGCCCGGCATGCAGAAGGGAACGGTGGCAAAAGGCTTCCACGACAATGTGGATCTGCTCCCTACGGTGCAGGAACTTTTGGAGGTGCCGAAATTCCAGGAGCGCTACCGCTATGACGGCGTGTCCTTTGCAGAGACCCTGCGGAGCGGGCAGGACTGTTCCAAGCCTTACGCAGTGCTGACCCAGTGCGCCCATGTGTGCCAGAGAAGCGTGCGGTTTGACGACTATCTCTATATGCGGACCGTCCACGGCGGCTATCATCTGCTTCCGGATGAAATGCTGTTCGATGTGAAGAAGGATCCCCATCAGCAGCACAATCTGGCAGAGGAGAGACCGGATCTGTGCGCAAAAGGAGCGAGGATGATCCTGGACTGGAACGATGCTATGATGAAGACTTCCAATTATGATTCGGATCCTATGTGGACCGTCATGAGGGAAGGCGGACCGGAGCATTGCAGAGGACATCTGAAGGAATATATGGAGCGGATCAAAGGTACGCCCAGAGAATACGGGATCCCACTGCTTCAGGAAAAATACGGAGAAGAAACAAAATAAAAAGAACAAAAATAACATGTAAGGGCAGAAGGAGAACACGATGGATTTATTGCCGATACCCCGGAAAATAGTAAAGACAGAAGAACGGTATGAGATCCGCTATGACGCGTGGCTGATAGCGGAGCCTTCCTGCAGCGAACTGGTAAAGCGGCAGGCAGGGATTTTTGCGAAAGAGCTGGAAAAGGAGCTGGGTTACGGTCTGGCTTTTTCCAGAGGGACAGGAAGAAAAGGAGATATCATCATCCGCCAGGACGATACCTGCAGACCGGAAAGCTACAGGCTTAGGGTAAACGAACAGGGTGTACTTCTGGAAGGGGAGGAGAAAGGGCTCTGGCACGGAATGCAGACCCTTTTGCAGATGATCCGCCAGGAGGGCGGCAGCCTGCCGGGTGTGGAGATCGAGGATGAACCGGCGCTTCCCAACAGAGGATATTATTTCGACTGCGCCAGAGGGCGCGTGCCCAAGCTTTCCTGGCTTAAGGAGCTGGCAGATAGGATGGCGTACTATAAGATGAACCAGCTGCAGCTTTATATTGAGCATTCCTTTTTATTCCGGGATTTCAGTGAGCTGTGGAGGGACGATACGCCGCTGACGGCTGCGGAGATCATAGAGCTGGACGACTACTGCAAAGAGCGGGGCATTGAGCTGGTGCCGTCCCTTTCCAGCTTCGGACATCTCTATAAGCTGCTGTCCAGCCGGCAGTACTGTGACCTGTGTGAGCTGGAGGATTCGGAGAAGCAGCCCTTCTCCTACCGGGCAAGGATGCACCATCATACCATCAATGCCGCGGATCCCAGAAGCGCAGAGCTGCTGAAGCGGATGATCGGGGAATATATGGAACTGTTCTCCAGCAGACAGTTTAATATCTGCGCGGACGAGACCTTTGATCTGGGACAGGGCAGGAGCCGGAAGGCAGTGGAAGAGCTGGGAAAATCCAGGGTTTACATAAATTATGTAAAGGAACTGGCACAGTTTCTGGTGGACCACGGAAGACGTCCCATGTTCTGGGGGGATGTGATCCTGAACTTCCCGGAGATGATCAAAGAACTGCCCAAGGAGATGATCTGTCTCAACTGGGGCTATCTGTGGAATCAGCGGGAGGAAGAGACACGCTGGATGGCAGAGGCTGGAGCGACCCAGTACTGCTGCCCGGGCGTGTGCGGCTGGAACCAGTTTATCAACCTGAACTGGAACGCTTATGAAAATAATAAACGGCTGGCTTCCTATGCAATGAAATACGGCGCCATCGGTCTGCTGAATACAGACTGGGGAGATTTCGCCCACATGAACCACCCGGATTTCAGCAGGGCAGGGATGATCTATGGAGCCTCCTTCTCCTGGAATCCCCAGGAGATCCCGACATTTGAAGAGATGAACCGCAGGGTGGAAACTCTGGAGTTTTCCGGAGCCTCCGGGGAATTCCTCAATACCGTGGCAAAGCTGCCGGAAAATTCTCTTTTCCAGTGGGAAGGGGCAGTGCGCTACATGGAGCTTCGCAAAGGGATCCAGGAGTTTGAGGAAAGTCACCGGGAATACCTGGACGCCCACAAAGATGAGATGAAACTGGCAGATGAGAAAAATGCCTGCATCCGCAGCACAGCGGCAGAGCTTTACCGGCTGTCCGGGACTTTTCCCAAGGGCAGCAGGAAGCTGATCAAGCCCTACCTGGTGGGAGCGGAAGCCATGAGGATCTTCAATGATATCGGCAAGGTGGTGTACCGGGAATACTGCGGTATGGAATTTGCAGATCTTCCGGATTGCATGGAGCTTGCCCAGGAACTGGAGACCTGGTTCTATCATTACAAACAGGTCTACCGAAGTGTGAGCAAGGAGTCTGAGCTGTGGAGGATGCAGGAGATGATCTGCTTCTACGGAGATCTGTTAAGAGACTTAGGGAGGAACGCATAGATGGACGGAGTATGTGAAAGAGAAAAATTATATCTGATCCCTGCGCCTAAAAAGATACAGATG
>NHCFC00100__coassemble_1694_pt1 | contig 18063 bp, 18 predicted proteins | sample NHCFC00100__metabat2_low_PE_019 | metagenome-assembled genome bin NHCFC00100
GGCTGCCTTTTGCCTGTGCATGGTTTGGCAGATCCTGCATATATTTTAAAGACAAAGCTGAGAGTTGGGAGTTCCTATGAAAAAACGCTGGCTGAAAGGGATCATGGCGCTGTGTATGCTCTGCGGCATCTATCTTTTGTCAAAGGAGGGAGCGCTCCTTGCGGGAAATGAAACCCAAAAGGAGAAGGGAACCATAGTCATCGACAGCGGGCACGGAGGCATCGATCCCGGAGTGGTGGGGATCGGCGGCATCCTGGAAAAGGACATTAACTTAAAGATCGCGGGATATCTGTCCGCCTATCTGCAGGAGGAGGGATATAAGACGGTGATGACCAGGGAAGAAGACACGGGGCTCTATGAGGAGGACAGCCGGAACAAAAAGGTCCAGGATATGCAGAACCGCTGTGCCCTGATCAAGGAGACCAAACCTCTGCTGACTGTGAGCATCCATCAGAACAGCTACCAGGACGCATCGGTGTGCGGGCCCCAGGTCTTTTACTACACCAGCTCTGCTCAGGGAGAGGCACTTGCCGGGGCGATCCAGGAAGCACTGAATGAGCAGCTAAAGCCAGAGCGCCCCAGGACTGCCAAAGCCAATAAAACCTATTATTTGCTGAAGCGCAGCGAAGGGATCCTGAATATTGTAGAAACGGGATTTCTCACCAATCCCCGGGAGGCAGAGCTTCTTGCCGGAGAAGAATATCAGAAGAAGTGTGCCCGCGCTATTTGCGACGGAATCTTAAAATTTCTAAAAACGGTGGAAAAAGACAGCCCTGGTATGGTATGATAAAGTCGAATGCATAGGAAGAGAAGAAAAGAAAGAAGAGATTATATCGTGGATACAAAAGTAGTCACAGTAGATAAAGAAAAACCGGACCTGCAGGTTATGAGAATGGCAGGGGAGATCCTGAGAAAAGGAGGACTGGTGGCGTTTCCCACAGAGACCGTGTACGGGCTTGGAGGAGACGGCTTAAATGCCGGTTCCTCTAAGAAGATATACGCCGCAAAGGGCAGACCTTCGGATAATCCGCTGATCATTCACATAGCAGATCTGGAAAGCCTGGAGAAGATCGTAAAGTCCGTGCCCCCAAAAGCAAAGCTTCTGGCAGAGAAATTCTGGCCGGGACCGCTGACTATGATCTTTTCCAAGAGCAGCCGGGTGCCCTATGAGACCACAGGCGGACTGGAGAGCGTCGCAGTGCGTATGCCCAGCCACCCGGTGGCGTTAGCCATTATCCGGGAAGGCGGCGGCTACATCGCTGCTCCCAGCGCCAATACCTCCGGACGTCCAAGCCCTACCAGAGCAGAGCATGTTTGCGAGGACCTGACCGGGAAGATTGATATGATCGTAGACGGCGGCGCTGTGGGTATCGGACTGGAGTCCACCATCGTGGACTTTACAGAGGAAGTGCCGATGATCCTGCGCCCGGGATATATTAATCAGGAGATGATCCAGGAAGTCATCGGACCTGTGCGCATGGACCGAGGGCTTTTGATCACAGAGGAGAAGGTAAGACCCAAGGCGCCGGGGATGAAATACCGCCACTATGCGCCGAAGGCGCAGCTTACCATTGTGCAGGGCAGCAGCAGCCAGGTGACAGCATACATCAATGCCCAGTGTGAAAAGGCTGTGCGGGAAGGGAAGAAGCCAGGCGTGATCGCGGCAGACGAGACCGTATCGGCGTACCGGGGCGCTGTGGTAAAAGGCATCGGCGCCAGGAACGATGAGGAGGAGATCGCCAGGAATCTGTTCGCCGTGCTCCGGGAATTTGATGAGGAGGACACGGATATCCTGTTCTCAGAAGCCTTTGACACTCCCCGGATGGGACAGGCGATCATGAACCGTCTGCTGAAGGCGGCAGGGCATCATATCATAGATTTAGACAGTTTATTCTAAATTTAAACAAAGCATTTAATTTTTAACAAAGTATTCTAAAATCAAACAGATTATGATAAAAGGAGGTTCCTAATATGATAGCATTAGGATGCGACCAGGCAGGTTACGATTTGAAGCAGGAGGTAATCAAGTATCTGGAGGATAAGAAGATCCCCTATAAGGATTATGGATGCTACAGCACCGATCCGGTGGATTACCCCATTTATGCCAGAAAGGTGGGAAAGGCGATCCAGGACGGAGAGTGTGAAAAGGGAATCCTGATCTGCGGCACCGGAATCGGCATTTCCATCGCAGCCAACAAGATGAAAGGGATCCGCGCAGCCCTTTGCACAGACTGCTTCTGCGCGGAAGCTACCAGACAGCACAACGATGCCAACATTCTCGCCATGGGCGGAAGAGTGGTAGGCCCCGGACTGGCAGTGAAGATCGTGGATACCTTTTTAAATACGGAGTTTTCCCACGCAGAGAGGCACCAGAGAAGAATTGACATGATCGAAGAATAAAGTACAGCACACAGGAGGAAGAACATGGGAAAAGTATTAGTCATGGAACATCCGCTGATCCAGCATAAGATCGGCATTATCCGCAGGAAGGAGACAAGCTCCAAAGAATTCCGGGAGCTGGTCAGCGAGGTGGCGATGTTTATGGCATATGAGGCTACCAGGAATTTAAAGCTTACGGACGTGGAGATTGAAACTCCCATTGCCAGGACCACGGTAAAGGAGCTGGCTGGAAAGAAAATGGCAGTGGTGCCTATCCTGCGGGCAGGACTGGGCATGGTAGAAGGAATGCTGAACATGGTCCCGGCAGCGAAGGTGGGACATATCGGACTGTACCGGGATCCGGAGACCTTAAAGCCTGTGGAGTATTACTGCAAGCTTCCGGCAGACTGCGGGGAGCGGGAGGTATTCGTCACAGATCCCATGCTGGCTACCGGAGGTTCTGCGGCGGCAGCCATCACTATGCTGAAGGAAAAGGGCGTGAAGAACATCCATTTCCTGTGTATCATCGCGGCGCCGGAGGGCGTGAAAGCCCTGACCGAAGCCCATCCGGATGTGGATGTGTATATCGGCGCCCTGGATGACCATTTAAACGATCACGGCTATATCGTGCCGGGTCTTGGAGATGCGGGAGACCGTATCTTTGGTACCAAATAAAACCGGGACGCCTTTCGGAAGACGGAAAGATCCTGGAAGTAAGAGGTGAAGGGATATGACAGGAAAGAGAGACGGATATATTTCCTGGGATGAATATTTTATGGGAGTGGCAAAGCTGTCCGGCATGCGGTCCAAAGACCCTAATTCTCAGGTGGGCGCCTGCATTGTCAGCAGCGATAATAAGATTTTGTCTATGGGCTACAACGGCTTTCCCATGGGCTGCTCCGACGATGAGTTCCCCTGGGCAAGAGAAGGGGAGGACGAGCTGGACAAGAAGTATCTCTATGTGACCCACAGCGAGTTAAACGCCATCTTAAACTACCGGGGAGGTTCCCTGGAAGGGGCAAAGCTGTATGTGTCCCTGTTTCCCTGCAACGAATGCGCCAAGGCGATCATCCAGGCAGGGATCAAGACCATTGTCTATGAGTGCGATAAATATGCGGATACGCCGGCAGTACGGGCGTCCAAACGGATGCTGGACGCAGCGGGAGTCCGGTATTATCAGTACAACAGGACAGGAAGAAAGCTGGAAGTAGAAGTGTAGAAAAGAGCGGATTTCCCCAGACAGCCGGGAGACCGCAAAAAGCGGCAAAGAAACAGGAGACAGGGAGCGTGCGTTTGGATGATGGAAATTCAGGTTCCAAAAAAGGTACAGAACATTATAAAAATTTTGCAGGAACACGGTTATGACGCCTACGCAGTGGGCGGCTGCGTCCGGGACAGCCTGCTGGGGCGCGTTCCGGCGGACTGGGATATCACTACATCTGCAAAGCCTCTGGAAGTAAAGGCGCTGTTTGGCAGAACTGTGGATACCGGGCTCCAGCATGGGACTGTGACAGTCCTGTTGGGAAAGGAAGGCTTTGAAGTGACCACCTACCGGATCGATGGGGAATACGAAGATAGCCGCCATCCCAAAGAGGTGACCTTTACCGGAGAGTTAAGAGAAGATTTAAGGCGCCGGGATTTTACCATCAATGCCATGGCGTACAATGACCGGACCGGACTGGTGGATGCGTTCGGAGGCATCGAGGATCTGAAGAGAAAGGTGGTGCGCTGCGTGGGAGACGCGCAGGAGCGGTTCACCGAAGACGCGCTGCGGATCCTGCGTGCCGTCCGCTTTTCTGCCCAGCTGGGATTTTCCATAGAGGAGGAGACCAGGAAGGCAGCCCGCAGACTGGCGCCCACCCTTCAGAAGATCAGCGCGGAGCGGATCCAGACGGAGCTTGTCAAGCTGTTGACCTCTCCCCACCCGGAATATCTGCGTACGGCTTATGAGCTGGGGATTACCAGGATCGTTCTTCCGGAATTGGACGCAGCCATGGAGACCCCGCAGAATACTCCCCATCACTGCTATAGTGTGGGAGAGCATACCTTAAAGGCAATGGAGCAGGTGGAGGCGGATAAGGTGCTGCGCCTGTCCCTTTTGTTCCATGACCTGGGGAAAGTACAGGCCAGGACCACTGATGAGCAGGGCAGGGACCATTTCTTCGGTCATCCTCAGAAGAGTGAAGAGCTGGCAAGGCAGGTGCTGAAAAGGCTGCGCTTTGACAATGATACCATCCGGAAAGTGACTCTTCTGGTACGGTTCCACGAATGCCCCTGGGAAGTGACCCCGAAGTCCATCCGCAGAGCCGTCAGCAAAGTGGGGGATCTGTTTCCCCTTCTTCTGAAGATCCGCCGGGCAGACGTGCTGGCACAAAGTGAGTACAGAAGAGAAGAGAAGCTTTCCCGGCTGGATGAAACCGGCAGGATCTATGAGGAAATCCTGAGAAAGCAGGAATGCGTTTCTATTAAGATGCTGGCAGTGACCGGAAAGGATCTGATCGGAGCAGGCATGAAGCCGGGAAAGGAGATCGGAGATACCCTGGAACGGTTTTTGGAGCTGGTGCTGGAAAAGCCGGAGCGCAATACAAAGGAATATCTGCTTTCGCAGATCAGATAAGAAGATACAGGGCGCGCCTGAGATTTCAAAGAGGAATTTCAGGCGCGTCTTTTTGTATGGGGATTTTCCCGCGGTTATTCTATCCCCGGATTTTGCCGCATAGAATGAAAAGGATTGAAGCCGGAGGGGACAGACAGCCTGTTTCCTCATGGAAAAGGGGGATAAAAACGTGTATGACCGTGGGCTCAGTGTTTTGGAACAGTACGGCTTGGAAGCTGTGTCAGTACGCCGGGGAAGAGGGGTCCTGATCTGTGAGACTGCAAAAGGCGCAGTGCAGATCAGGGAGTTTTGCGGTACACAAAAGAAGCTGGAGAGCCAGGCAGCCCTTCTGGAACAGATCGCAGGAAAGACCCGGATCCTGACGGATGAGATCCTGAAAAACCAGGAGGGAAGCTATGTATCCTCAGACAGCGAAAACGTTTCTTATGTGGTAAAACGCTGGCATGAGGGGAAGGAATGCGACACCAGGAATGAGAAGGATATCTGCGGCGCCATGACCGCTCTGGCTCAGTTACATAAAGCAATGAAAATGCCTGTGCAGGAGCATTACGTGCGGGAGGACCTGCAGGGCGAATACGCCAGACACAACAGAGAACTGAGAAAGATCCGGAAATTTATCAGTGCCCAAAGAAGGAAAAACGATTTTGAACAGTGCTTTTTAGACAGCGTTTCTCTTTTCCTGCGTCATGGGGAGGAGGCGCAGGCGCGCCTTTCAGGATCCGGTTATGAAAAGCTGCGGTCAGAAGCCATGCAGCAAGGAACTGTCTGCCACGGGGAGTACAACCAGCACAACGTGCTCTTTCGCGGAGACGGCACCACAGCAGTTACTAATTTTGACAAGTGGAATTTCGACGTCCAGACTGCCGATCTTTATCAGTTTATGAGAAAGATCCTGGAAAAGCATGACTGGAGCCGGGAGCTGGCGGGACGGATGCTCGGCGCTTATGAACAAGTACGGGTCCTTACCGACAGGGAGAAGGAAAACCTTCAGATCCGTTTTTCCTATCCGGAAAAATACTGGAAGCTCGCCAATCATTACTATACCCACAGGAAAGCATGGATTTCCCAGAAAAATGTGGAAAAAATGGAAAAGCTCATACAACAGCACGACAAATGGAGAAACTTTACAGAAAAAAAATTATAAAAAAGCACCAAAGCACCTGTGCAGTGTTTGAATTTTGCCTCGTGATAGTGTATAATAGGCACATATCACGCAGAGTATGAAACTGCACAGGGAGGTAATAAAAATGGATTACAAAAAACTTTACGAAGATTGGCTTTCCAACCCATATTTTGACGAAAACACAAAGGCTGAACTGAAAGCCATTGAAAACGATGAAAATGAGATCAAAGAACGTTTTTACAAAGATCTGGAATTTGGTACCGCTGGTCTTAGAGGTGTCATCGGCGCAGGTACCAACCGTATGAATATTTATACAGTAAGAAAGACAACACAGGGTCTTGCTAACTACATAGCAGCCGTAAACGGACAGGACAAGGGTGTAGCCATTGCTCACGATTCCCGCCGCATGTCACCGGAATTTGCCAGGGAAGCGGCTCTGTGCCTGGCGGCAAACGGTGTAAAAGCTTATATTTTTGATTCCTTAAGACCCACACCGGAACTTTCCTATGCAGTAAGAAAACTGGGATGCATCGCCGGCATCAATATTACCGCAAGCCACAATCCGCCGGAATACAACGGCTATAAAGTATACTGGGAAGACGGCGCTCAGATCACACCGCCTCATGACAGCGGCATTATGGGCGAAGTACAGAAAGTAACCGATTACGCAGAAGTTAAGACCATGGACGAAGAAGCTGCCAAAGCAGCAGGTCTGTTTGTAGTGATCGGAAAAGAGATCGATGATTCCTACATGGAAGAGTTAAAGAGCCAGGTCATCCACATGGATGCCATCAAAGCCATGGCAAAGGATCTGAAGATCGTATACAGCCCGCTCCACGGAACAGGCAATATCCCTGCCAGACGAGTTTTGCAGGAGCTGGGATTTGAAAATGTCTATGTAGTCAAAGAGCAGGAGCTGCCGGACGGAGAGTTCCCCACAGTCAGCTACCCGAATCCGGAAGCAGACGAGGCATTTGAGCTTGGTCTGAAGCTGGCAAAAGAAGTGGATGCAGATCTGGTACTGGCAACCGACCCGGATGCAGACCGTCTGGGTGTCCGCGTCAAAGACAGCAAGACAGGAGAATACCACACACTGACAGGAAATATGTCCGGCTGTCTGCTTGCAGATTATGAGATCGGACAGAGAAAAGAAGTAAACGGAGGCCTTCCCGCAGATGGCGCTATGATCTCCACCATTGTTACCACCAATATGGCAGCAGCCATTGCCAAATATTACGGCGTGAAGTTCATCGAAGTGCTGACCGGATTCAAATACATCGGACAGCAGATCCTGGGCTTTGAGACCAAAGGAGAGGGAACTTATCTCTTTGGATTTGAAGAAAGCTACGGCTGCCTGATCGGTACCCACGCAAGGGACAAGGATGCCATTGTTGCTACGATGGCTCTGTGCGAAGCAGCGGCTTACTATAAAACAAAAGGCATGACGCTGTGGGATGCCATGATCGCTATGTATGAGAGATACGGATATTACAAGGACGATATCCAGTCCATCACCTTAAAAGGCATTGAAGGTCTGGAAAAGATCCAGACTATCCTGAACAATCTGCGCCAGAATCCTCCGGCAGAAATCGGCGGATACCGGGTGCTTTCTGCAAGAGATTACAAAGCAGACACGGTTATGGATATGGAGACAAAGGAAGTAACGCCTACCGGTCTTCCGAATTCCAATGTGCTGTACTATGATCTCAATGACGACGCATGGGTATGCGTACGTCCTTCCGGAACAGAGCCTAAGATCAAGATTTATTACGGAATCAAGGGCACTTCCCTGGAGGATGCAGATGAGAAATCTGCGGCTCTGGGAGCAGAAGTAAAGAAATTGATCGACGCTATGATGTAAAGATGCGGCAAAGACTGTAAAAGGGGCAGATATGCTTGACAAACGCGGGGAAACAGGGTATAAATATCTGTAGACCGCGCAAGGAGCGGTAAAATAGGACTATAAAGGACGAATTTATTTAGGAGGAATACTCATGAACAGAACAGAATTAGTCGCAGCCATGGCTGAAAAAACACAGTTATCGAAAAAAGACGCAGACGCAGCTTTAAAAGCTTTCATCGATGTTGTATCTGAAGAATTAAAGAAAGGTGAAAAAATCCAGTTAGTAGGCTTCGGAACATTTGAAGTTTCCGAAAGAGCTGCAAGAGAAGGAAGAAATCCGCAGACAGGCGAGACTATGACCATCAGCGCTTCCAAATCTCCGAAATTCAAAGCAGGAAAAGCTTTAAAGGATTTAGTAAACGCGTAAGAGTTTATGAGATTAGACAAATATCTGAAAGTGTCCAGGCTGATCAAGCGCAGGACAGTTGCCAACGAGGCATGTGATGCAGGGCGTGTGCTGATCAACGATAAGCCTGCCAAAGCATCTGCCCAGGTGAAAGCAGGAGATATCCTGGAAATCCAGTTCGGCAGCAGAAACGTCCGTGTGGAAGTCCTGGATGTACAGGAAACTGTGAAAAAAGAAGCGGCCAATGAGCTCTTCCGGTATTTATGATAATGTAAGATCTTCAGGCGGACAGCCTGGGAAAGCCTTCCGGCGGCACAGCGCTTCCGGAAGGCTTTCTATTGTATATGACATAAAGTCATTCCATCCCCCATATAATCTTTCATAAGGAAAGAGATATGGGGGATTTTCGTGTGGAAGAGAAAACAGGAAAAAGTGTGCACAGGCTTTCTCTGACAGACAGGAAAAAAGGCGCCGTAACAGGAGTAAAGGACGTACTTTCCTTTGATGAAAAAGAGATCAGCCTGGTGACAGAGGCAGGAACCCTGGTGGTAAAAGGGGAAGGGCTGCATGTGACAAGGCTGGATCTGGAGAAACAGGAGGTGGATCTGGCAGGCAGGGTGGACAGTCTTACATACAGCCAGGGTATTTCCAAAGCCAAAGGCGGCGAAGGAATGCTCAAAAGGCTGTTCCAGTAGCTATGAGCAGCACCATGCAGCAGGAACTGCTGCTCTTTTGCCGGACTTTCCTTGCGGGCGTATGCCTGGCGGTATGCTATGATCTGCTCCGTATCCTGAGAAATACTGCGGCACACAGCACATTTCTCATCGGGCTGCAGGATATCCTTTACTGGTGCGCAGCCGGTCTTTTCCTCTTTTCCGTGATCTATCGGGAAAACGACGGAGTGATCCGTATCTATGTTCTCCTGGGAACTTTTCTGGGAGCTTTTGTCTATCACGCAGGACCCAGCGTGATTTTGGTAAAATACCTTTCAGCTTTTTTAAAACAAACCGTAAGATGCCTTGGAATTTTGGGAAAACCTCTGAAATTATGGAGAAAAAGGTTGAAATTTTATCTTACAGGAGTTAAAATTGCTCTATATAAACGAAAGCCCACACAGAGAGTCAGGAAGCAGAAAAATGAAGAAAAAAAGAAGAAAAAGAAAGAATCCGCAGAGCAGGACCGCCATGCTTAGCATTACCTTTGTGGTAAGCGTTTTATTCATTGCCATGATGGCAAACAGCGCATCCTTAGAGAAGAAGCTGGACAGCTATGCCGCACAGTCAGAGAAACTGGACAGCCAGATTGCGGAAGAGAATGAAAGAACCTCAGAGATTGATGAGTTAAAAGAATACATGAATACCGATGAATACGTGGAAGAGATTGCCAGAGATAAGCTGGGACTGGTAAAGGACAATGAGATCGTGTTCCGCAAAGCGGAATGATCCGCAGATTTTGTCTGAAAGTTTTGTACTGCAGGGTCCTGTTTTTGACAAAGTTTAAAGAAGAAAGCATCTATAATACTCTTTTGATAGCGGTTGCTTATTCAGGGAGGGAACGAGATGCAGGAATGGATAATTGCCATGCTCGTGATTTTCGCACTGCTGATATTACGGGACATGGCAAAAACTGTTTTTTCAGAAATGAAAAAAAGTGCGGCAGCTTTTGCCTACGATCAGAATCCACAGAAAGAAAAAATGCAGCGCTATGCAGAATCCTTCCAGAAACTTGCCAATAGTTTCTGCGGCATGCCCGGCAGGAGGGATTATCTTTCCAGTTCACAGATTGAGGAAATGGCACTGGAGGTACAGGAGAATCTGTGCTGCCGCTGCCATTTAAACCAGCTTTGCTGGAAGCAGCAGTCTGTCCGGACCTACGAGAAAATCTACAGCCTCCTGCGAGTGATGGAAGAGAATGACGAAGAGAAACTTAGGAGGGCAAAAGCGGACCTGACAGATATCTGTGCCAACCAGGGAAAGCTTGTGCAGGAATTACAAAGGCTCATGGACAGAGAACGCCAGAACCTGATATGGAACAATAAACTTCTGGAAAACCGCATGGCGGTTGCAGAACAGCTGGGCGAGATGGCGCATCTGATGAAGATTTTGTCCCGGGATCTCTTTGATCTGACAGAGGCAGACCTGCCTTTTCGGGAGGAGTTTTCCAGAAAGCTGAACCGCAGGAAGATCCAGGTGCGCAATGTCTGGTTCCAGGAGCAGCCGGACGGCAAGGTACAGTATCTGGCAGAGCTGCGGGTCAAGGGAAAGCATTGCCTGCCTGCTTCAGAGGCAGCGGGAGTGCTCTCTTCCATGTGCAAATGCCCTATGACCGCAAGGACTTCCGGCAAATCGCTGATCACCAGGGAATATGCGGTGCAGCGGTTCGTGGAGGAGGTCAACTTTAAGATCCTTTTCGGAGCGGCGAAGATCACCAAGGAAAAGGAGAATATCTCCGGGGATAATTATGTCTGCACCACAGAGGAGAATGGACAGTTTTTTATGTGCCTTTCGGACGGCATGGGATCCGGGCTGGAGGCATGCAGGATCAGTGAGAGCATTGTAGATACCCTGGAGCAGCTGGTGGACGCGGGCTTTACCGGAGAGACTGCGGCGCGCATGGTAAATTCGGTCATGAATATCCGGAATCAGGAGGGGAGATTCTCTACTGTGGACATTGCGGCAGTGGATCTGTACTCCGGGGTCTGCCATTTCTTAAAAGCAGGGGCAGCCACCACGTTTATCAAGCGGGATCACTGGGTGGAAGCCATCTCCTCTACCAGCCCGGCGCTGGGACTGGTGCAGCAGGCGGAGTTTGAATCTTCCACCAAGAAGCTGTATGAGGGAGATTTTCTCATTATGGTCACAGACGGGGTGCTGGACGCGCTGCCCCAGGAGGATCCGGAGGAGCTTATGAAAGAAATCATCCTGCAGGTCAATGCCGCGGCTGCCCAGGAGCTTGCCAGAGGGATTCTGGAGCGGGCGCTGGCTTACAGCGGCTACCATGCGGCAGACGATATGACCGTCCTTGCGGCAGGATTATGGAGGAAATAAAAGCAGCAGATGATGACAGAGGAAAAAGTATTTGTTTATATAGAGAAATACCGTATGATAGAAGCGGGCAGCCAGGCGGTTGCCGGAGTATCCGGCGGCGCAGATTCGGTGTGCCTGTTGTTTTTGTTAATGGAATATCAGAAAAGAGTACCCTTTTCTCTGCGTGCGGTCCATGTAAACCATCACGTGAGAGGAGAAGAGGCTGTCAGAGATCAGGAATTTACCAGAAGGCTGTGTGAAAGTCTGGGAGTTCCCCTGGATCTGTATGACTATGATGTGCCCCGGATGGCAGAAACAGAGCATTTATCCTGCGAGGAGGCAGGAAGAGAAGCCAGGCGCAGAGCCTTTTACCGGACTGCCTGTCGGTGGGAGCGCCCCGACCAGGTGCGCATTGCCCTTGCCCATCATGAGAACGACCAGGCAGAAACGGTACTGCACAATCTGGTGAGAGGAGCGGGGCTTGCCGGACTTGCCGGAATCCGCCCGGTACATAGGACCGGAAGAGGTATGTATATCCGTCCCCTTTTGTGCATATCCAGAGAGGAGACAGAGAATTACCTGATCCAGAGAGGGATCCCGTGGGTGACCGACAGCACCAATGAAGAGGAGGTATACACCAGGAATAAAATCCGCCGTGAGATCCTGCCTGCGCTTATGCAGATCAACAGCGGCGCGGTGAAAAACATTGCCGCGGCTGCAGGACGGGTGCTGGAAGCAGAGGACTATCTCAGTGAGCTGACCCAAAAAGCTGTGGAAAAGTATACGGCAAAAGAGGGAAGCGTGTGGATCCTTTCCCGGGATCTGTTTGAAGAACCGATGCTGCTGCAGAAACGAGTGGTCAAAAATGTGCTGGAAGCAGCGGCAGGAAAGAAGAAAGACCTTTCGTCCGCACATATGGAAGCGGTCCTGGAGCTTGCCAAAGGCAGAACAGGAGCTTCGGCGTCCCTGATCTATGGGCTGCGCGCCCAGCAGGTTTACGGGGATATCCATATTACCAGGGGAGAGCAGGAAAAGAAAGACCTGCTGGAGCTGGAGTTTCGGGTTTTTCCCTATGAAAACCAGCAAATTCCCGAAAAAACATATACGAAATGGTTCGATTATGATAAAATAAAAAATGGTCTTGCAGTGAGAAGACGCCTGCCGGGAGATTATCTGATGATCAGCCGTGACGGAGGCACCAAGAAGCTGAAAGATTATTTTATTGACTGTAAAGTTCCGCGCCGGGAAAGGGACAATGTGACCCTTCTGGCAGACGGTTCCCACGTGCTCTGGGCAGTGGGCTACCGGATCAGTGAGTATTATAAAGTTACCAGTCAGACAAAAAAAGTAATAAAAGTACAGGTAAAAGGAGAAAATAACCATGAGTGAGAAAATTCGCCAGTTGCTGAGTGAGGAAGAAGTGGATTGTAAGATCCGCCAGATCGGAGAGCAGATCAGCCGTGACTATGAGGGGAAAAGCGTCCATTTAATCTGTGTGTTAAAGGGCGGCGTATTTTTTACGTGTGAGCTGGCAAAGAGGATTTCTGTCCCGGTAAGCCTGGATTTCATGTCGGTATCCAGCTATGGAAACGACACCAATTCCAGCGGCGTTGTAAAGATCGTCAAAGATCTGGATGAGACCATTGAGGGAAAAGACGTACTCATCGTAGAAGACATCATTGATTCGGGAAGGACACTGAGCCATCTCATAGAGATCCTGAAGCAGAGACATCCCAACAGCATCCGCCTGTGTACCCTTCTGGACAAACCGGAGCGCAGGGTAAAGGATGTCCATGTGGACTATGTGTGCTTTAACATCCCGGATGAGTTTGTGGTAGGATACGGGCTGGACTATGCCCAGAAGTACAGGAATCTTCCCTATATAGGTGTGGTAGAGCTTTAATGGAAAGGAGAAACAAGACGTGAACAGACAGGCAAAAAGCTGGTTGCCGGCGGTCCTTCTCCTGCTGCTCATAGCAGGCGGTTTCTGGTTTGTTTCCGGACAGATGACAAGGAATTACAGCTATACGGAAAAGCAGTTCCAGGAAGACGTGGAGGATGGGATCGTATCCGAGGTAATCATACGTCCCAATAAAGAGATCCCCACAGGACAGGTGGTGGCAAGGCTGAAGACAGGGGAGGAAAAAAGCTTTTATTCCCTTGATGTAAAAGAAATCCAGGATATGCTGGAGGAGGAGAGCGACGCTGCCATCAGCGTGGCAGATGTACCCGGCGATAATGTATTTATGTCATCGGTTCTTCCCCTGATCCTGATGGTGGTAATGGTGCTGGTGATCATGAATGTGATGAACCGCCAGATGTCAGGAGGCAGCAATGCGAAAATGATGAATTTCGGAAAAAGCCGCGCGAGGATGTCAACGGACGCAGATAAGAAAGTGACTTTCAAGGATGTGGCAGGACTGGAAGAGGAAAAGGAAGAGCTGGAGGAGATCGTAGATTTCCTGAAGGATCCCCAGAAATACGTCAAAGTAGGGGCAAGAATCCCCAAAGGCGTCCTTTTGGTAGGGCCTCCGGGAACAGGTAAGACCCTGCTGGCAAAGGCAGTGGCAGGAGAAGCGGGCGTTCCCTTTTTCTCCATTTCCGGTTCTGACTTTGTAGAGATGTTTGTAGGCGTGGGCGCTTCCCGCGTCCGGGATCTGTTTGAAGACGCCAAGAAAAACGCCCCCTGCATCATTTTTATTGATGAGATCGATGCGGTAGCCAGACGCAGAGGCACCGGCATGGGCGGAGGTCACGATGAGAGAGAGCAGACGCTGAACCAGCTGCTGGTGGAGATGGACGGCTTCGGTGTCAATGAAGGGATCATCGTCATGTCTGCCACCAACCGGGTGGATATCCTAGATCCGGCGATCTTAAGACCGGGACGCTTTGACCGGAAGGTAGGCGTGGGACGCCCGGATATCAAAGGCAGAGAAGAGATCCTCAAGGTCCATGCTGCCAAGAAGCCGCTGGGCGAGGATGTGGACCTGAAGGAAGTGGCAAGGACCACGGCAGGCTATACAGGCGCTGACCTGGAAAATCTGATGAATGAGGCGGCGATCCTCACTGCTAAGGACGGCAGATATTTCATTAACCAGGCAGACATCCGCCAGGCATTTATCAAGACGGGAATCGGCGCGGAGAAGAAGAGCAAGGTGATCTCCGAGAAGGAAAAGAAGATCACGGCTTATCACGAAGCCGGTCACGCCATTCTTTTCCACCTGCTGCCGCTGATGGGACCTGTGCATACCATATCCATTATTCCTACGGGAATGGGGGCAGCCGGCTATACTATGCCGCTGCCGGAAAAGGACGAAATGTTCAACAGCAGGAACCAGATGCTGGAGCACATTGTAGTAGATCTGGGCGGAAGAGTGGCAGAGGAGCTGATCTTCCAGGACGTGACCACAGGGGCTTCCCAGGATATCAAGCAGGCGACCCAGCTTGCCAGGGCAATGGTGACCCAGTACGGTATGTCTGAGAAGGTAGGCATGGTACAGTACGGCGGCGATGAGGACGAAGTCTTCATCGGCAGAGACTTTGGTCACACCAGAAATTACGCGGAGGAGACAGCAGCGCTCATTGACAGTGAAGTAAAACGGATCATTGATGAGGCATACCAGAAAGCAAAAGAGCTGATCTCCCAGCACGAAGAAGTGCTGCACAAGTGCGCGGACCTGCTGATCGAGAAGGAAAAAATCGGGCGGGAAGAGTTTGAAGCCCTGTTTTAGGCAGAGACTGCAGGAGGTTTATGCAGAATTCCGATAGTATCACAGGGGCGGAAGAGGTGCAATGTTAAAAATAGTCAAAAAAACATCGAAAAAAAAAGCAAGATTGTGCACACTTTTTCTATGGAACATGCTATTATAATTACTGTAAAAACCCCCCAATACATTATATAGTTTTTGCTACACCCCATAAGAAGAAATACCTTCTCCAAAAGAGCCAGTCGTGAGACTGGCTCTTTTACTTTCCTTTTATGCTTTAAGTTTTTGTAAAAAACAGTTGTATATATACCTTGTCTGGGATAAAATATAAAAATAAGAAGTAATTCAGCAAAGCAGAAGGCAGTTCGGGTTTTGCTAAAAGAATGAGAGGATTGCACATGAATTACGAAAACATGGTGGATGCAAGAAAAGTCCAGGAATATGTAACAAATATGAGACCCACTTTCAATAAGAGGGCTGTATTTAGTGATGAGACAGAGAACTACAGGACGCCGGCAGAACCGGAGCCTGGAGATAAAGTAAATATTCGGATCCGGACCAAGAAAAACAATGTGGATTTTGTCTATCTGGTCTATGAGGAAGAGCGAAAGCAGATGGAGAAAGTAGAGTCCAAGGATGGGTTCGACTACTATGCTGCTGACATAGAGCTTGGAACAGAAACCATACGCTATTATTTTGAGATTTATTCAGGGAAGATCCATTGCTTTTATAATAAATATGGTGTAGTCAGAGAGACGGAGGAGCACTATTCCTTTGGCGTGGTACCGGGATTTAAGACGCCGGACTGGGCAAAAGGCGCAGTGATGTATCAGATCTTTGTAGACAGGTTCTGCAACGGAGACCCCTCCAACGATGTGGTGACAGGTGAATACTGCTACATCAATGAGAAAGTAAATAAGGTAGAAGATTGGAACCGCCCGCCCCAGGCAATGGATGTGCGGGATTTTTACGGCGGAGACCTGCAGGGCGTTATGGATAAACTGGATTATCTCCAGGATCTGGGCGTAGATGTGGTGTATTTTAACCCGATTTTCGTATCTCCCTCTAACCATAAATACGACAGTCAGGACTACGACTATGTGGATCCTCATTATGGGAAGATCGTCCATGACGGCGGAGAACCGCTGGCAGAGGGCGATAAGGAAAATGCCCATGCTTCCAAGTATATCCAGAGGGTAACGGATCTGGAGAACCTGGAGGCGAGCAACCAGTTTTTTGCCCGTCTTGTGGAAGAGATACATAAGAGAGGAATGAAGGTCATCCTGGACGGTGTCTTTAATCACTGTGGTTCTTTTAATAAATGGCTGGACAGAGAACGGATCTATGAGAACCAGGAAGGCTATGAGAAAGGGGCTTATGTGTCAGCGGACAGCCCGTACCGTACCTTTTTTCGATTCCACAATGACAACGACTGGCCCTATAATGAATTTTATGACGGCTGGTGGGGACATGATACCCTTCCAAAGTTAAATTACGAAGATTCTCCCATGCTGTATGAATATATTATGCGCATAGCGAGAAAGTGGGTTTCTCCGCCTTATAATGTGGATGGCTGGCGGCTGGATGTGGCAGCGGATCTGGGACACAGCAATGAGTACAACCATCAGTTCTGGCGGGATTTCAGAAGGAATGTTAAGGAAGCCAATCCCAACGCCATCATTCTGGCGGAGCATTACGGGGAAGCGCAGACCTGGCTGGAGGGAGACCAGTGGGATACGGTGATGAATTACGATGCCTTCATGGAGCCTGTGACCTGGTTTCTGACCGGAATGGAAAAGCACAGCGACGAATACAATGAGGGCATGCTGGGAAACAGCGACTGCTTTATCGGCGCCATGGAATATCACATGGCGAGTTTTTACGCGCCGTCACTGATGACTGCCATGAACGAGCTGTCCAATCACGACCATTCCCGCTTTCTGACCAGGACCAACCATAAGGTGGGACGTGTAGGAACCCTGGGAAGCGAAGCGGCAGAGTGGGAGGTAAACAAAGCGGTCTTCCGGGAGGCGGTAGTGATACAGATGACTTGGCCCGGCGCGCCTACTATTTATTATGGCGACGAAGCAGGGCTGTGCGGTTTCACGGATCCGGACAACAGAAGGACCTACCCCTGGGGCAGAGAAGACCAGGAGCTGATCCAATTCCATAAGGACATCATTAAGATCCATAAGAACAACGAAGAATTGCTCCGGGGATCGGTAAAGTTTCTGACCAATGATTATCAGATCCTCAGCTACGGAAGATTTACAGATACGGAAAAGACGGCAGTCATTATCAACAACAGCGATGAGACAAAGAATATGGAGCTCTCTGTGTGGGAGCTGGGCATCCACCGGTCTAAGACCGTGAAATTCAGACAGCTTCTGGTGACCGGGGACTTCGGATACAGCCTGGTCAAGAAGATCCACGAGTGCCGGGGCGGAGTGCTGAAACTGGAAGTACCTTCTCATGGGGCAATCCTGGTGAAGGCATCCCTGGACCAGCCGTGAGAACGGCGAAGGGAAGGACAACAGGCGGCAGCCAATTTCCGGCAGTCTAAGAGGAGAAAGAGTCTGCGAAGGCATGAGAAAAGTGCCGGGACAGCAGACTCTTTCTGAAAATAATGTGCCGGGACGGGCTGAGCGAAGATGCAGAGGAACATATGCGGAAGATATGCAGAAGTACTTTGAAAAAATGCTTGCATTTTCCAGGGAGTGTGCTATAATCTTATCTTGTGAGAAATAGTAAATATATGGGCGATTTCCCGAGTGGCCAAAGGGGACAGACTGTAAATCTGCTGGCGATGCCTTCGGTGGTTCGAATCCACCATCGCCCATTATATGTGAGTAGTTTAAAAGGGACTGTGCATGCACGTATGCCCTTTGCAGTAAAATGAAAGCATATATGCCGCAGTGGCGGAACTGGCAGACGCACAGGACTTAAAATCCTGCGGGACTTA